>Ga0208219_1000460_pt1 | contig 14669 bp, 13 predicted proteins | sample NGESurshal072012_7_FD_184469 | JGI IMG/M metagenome (GOLD analysis project Ga0208219, IMG submission 184469) | Arctic peat soil microbial communities from Barrow, Alaska - NGEE Surface sample 53-2 shallow-072012 (SPAdes) | ecosystem: Environmental > Terrestrial > Soil > Wetlands > Peat ...
GGTTGCTGCGAACCAGCAGGTAGCCGATCGTCAGCAGCACGGCGCCACTGACGAGGTAGACGGCCGTATAGAGCGCCGTCAGGCGCAGGCGGATCGTCGGCGCCGGCGCGCGCGGTCCGCGCCACGCGCCCGGCACCCGCAGCCGGCTCGAGCGCTTCGCGCTCCCGGGAGACTGCGTCTGCGCCATTGCCGTCGAAGGTTACGCCGCGTCGCCGCTCAGACCATGCGGTAGCCGACGCCGATCACCGTCTGCACCACCGGAGGATCTCCGAGCTTGCGGCGCAGGGTCATGATCGTCATCCGTACGACGTTGGTGAATGGATCGGTGTGCTCGTCCCACACCCGCTCCAGCAGTTGCTCGGCGGAGACGGTCGCCCCCTCCGCGGCCATCAGGGCCTCGAGCACGGCGAATTCTTTGCGCGCCAGCTCGAGCTCCGACCCGTTGCGGGTCAGGCGCCGGCGAGCCGGATCGAGCTCGAGATCCTCGTGACTCAGGACGGGCGGGCGACTCGGGAGGGCGCGACGCGCCAGCGCATGGATGCGGGCCACCAGCTCGGCGAAGCGAAACGGCTTGGGCAGGTAGTCGTCGGCGCCCAGCGTCAGGCCCTCGATCACGTCCTCCAGCGCCCCCGCAGCGGTCAGCATCAGGATGCCCGTCTCCGGACGCTCGCCACGCACGAGCCGGCACACGTCGTCGCCGTGCACGCCCGGCAGGTCGCGGTCGAGCACGAGGACGTCGTAGCGCACAACGCGCGCCTTGGCCAGCGCCTGCTCGCCGTCGGGCGCAAGGTCGACGGCCATGCCCTGCCGTCGCAGCCCGCGCGCGATAGCGGCGGCAAGGCGGACCTCGTCCTCTGCGATGAGCACGCGCATCGTCCCCAGCATGACCGACCGCAGGTAACGACCGTGTAAGGCGGTGATTTGGACCGTGCGAAGATCGTGACATCAAACGACGTCACAACGAATCGTGATAAGGTCGACCTCGGATGCCGTCACCGCCGAACATCGCCGAGCGCAGCATGGCCGTCGGGCTGCGGGCGCTCAACCGCGTCGCCTCGTCCGATGCGATCGACCGCTTCGGCCTGCGTGACCCGGCCGTCCGCCTGCTTCATGGCGTGACCAAGAACGGCGCTCGCACAGCCGCCACCGCCGGCCGGACGTTTGCCGCCGCTCAGCGGCTGTCACGACCCGCTCGTCAGCCCCGGGGTCCGCGCAACGACCTGTTCGATCTGCAGCCGTCAGACGAGCAGCAGATGCTGCGCGACGCGGTTCGCGAGTTCGCGATCGACCGCCTGCGTCCCATCGCCGAGAACGCCGACACCACGTGTGCCACTCCGCCCGAGGTGCTCAGTCAGGCCAACGAGCTGGGGCTGACGATGGTCGGAGTGCCCGAAGAGCTCGGCGGTGCCGTCGAGGAGCGCTCGGCCACGACCACCGTCTTGATGGCAGAGGCCCTGGCCCGCGGCGACATGGGAATTGCCGTCGCCTGCCTCGCTCCGGCCGCCGTCTCGACGGCGATCAGCCTGTGGGGCGACGCCCAGCAGCAGGCCACCTACCTGCCCGAGTTCGTCGGCGATGATGTGCCGTCCGCCGCGCTCGCCGTCATGGAGCCGCGGCCGCTGTTCGATCCGTTCAACCTGCAGACGACCGCCCGCCCCTCTGGCGGTGGCTATGTGCTCAGCGGCGTCAAGGCGCTCGTGCCCCGGGCCGGCGACGCCGAGCTGTTCGTGATCGCCGCGGACCTCCAGGAATCGAATCCCACCCACCCACGGGCGGGCGGGACTGGTCATCCGTCGCTCTTCATCGTCGAGTCCAAGACGCCCGGGATCACGTTCGAGCCCGATCCGGGGATGGGAATCCGCGCCGCCGCCACCGGCCGCCTGATCCTCGAGGACGTACAGCTGCCCGCCACTGCCCTCTTGGGCGGCGGCCAGGCCGAGGTGTACGCCGAGTGCATCGCGCTCGCGCGCCTCTCGTGGTGCGCCCTGGCAGTCGGCACCGCCCAGGCCGCTCTGGAGTACGTGACCGACTACGTCAAGGATCGCAAGGCATTCGGCGAGCCCATCTCCAACCGCCAAGCGGTGGCCTTCACGGTGGCCAACATGGCGATCGAGCTCGACGGGCTGCGCCTGGCGACGTATCGCGCCGCCGGACGCGTGGATCAGGGCCTGGAGTGCTCGCGCGAGGTCGCGCTGGCCCGCTGGCTGTGCGCCAACCGCGCGATGCAGATCGGCTCCGACGCCGTGCAGATGCTCGGCGGCCACGGCTTCGTCAAGGAGCACCCCGTTGAACGCTGGTACCGCGACCTGCGGGCGGCCGGCCTGATGGAGGGGGCATTGCTCGTCTGATGATCAACCTCGAGCTCCCCAAGAAATTCGGCACGCTGGTCGCCCAGTCTCACCAGGTCGCCACAGAGGTCTTCCGACCCAACTCGCGCAAGTACGACACCGCCGAGCACGAGTACCCCAAGGAACTCGACATGCTGGCGGCGCTGATCGACGGTATGAACGAGTCGGGCGCGCTCGGCGGCGCGGGCGCCGGGACGGTCGGGGGCGGCTCCAACGGCGCGGCCAAGTCGGACACCGACGCCGGCAACAACCGCAACGGCTCGAACATGTCCAGCCTGCTCGGGTTGATCGAGTTGTGCTGGGGTGACGTCGGTCTGCTGCTGGCGATGCCCCGCCAGGGTCTGGGCCAGGCGGCGATCGCCGCGGTCGCCAACGAGGAGCAGCTCGAGCGCTTCGGCGGGAAATGGGCGGCGATGGCGATCACCGAGCCGGAGGCCGGCTCGGACTCGGCCGCGATCCGCACCACAGCCAAACTCGACGGCGAAGACTACATCCTCAACGGCGAGAAGATCTACGTGACCTCGGGTGACCGAGCCGACCTGATCGTCGTCTGGGCCACCCTGGACCGCTCGCAGGGGCGCGCGGCGATCAAGTCGTTCGTCGTCGAGCGCGACAACCCCGGCCTCAAGCTCGACCGCCTCGAGCACAAGCTCGGGATCCGCGCCTCGGACACGGCCAACTTCGTCCTCGAGGACTGTCGCGTCCCCAAGGAGAACCTGCTCGGGGATCCCGAGATCGTGCTCAAGGGCGGGTTCTCGGGCGTCATGCAGACCTTTGACAACACCCGCCCGCTCATCGCCGGGATGGCCGTCGGCGTCGCCCGCGCCTGCCTGGAGCTGACCCGCGAGCATCTCGAGCAGGCCGGGGTGAAGATCGACTACGCCGCGCCTCCGCACGCGCTCAACGCCGCCGCCGCGGAGTTCATCGCGATGGAGGCCGACTGGGAGGCAGCTCGCCTGCTGACCATGCAGGCGGCGTGGATGGCCGACAACAAGAAGCCCAACTCCCTGCAGGCCTCGATGGCCAAGGCGAAGGCCGGCCGGATGGGCACCGACGTGGCGCTGCGCTGCGTCGCCCTGTGTGGCGCCGTCGGCTACGGCGAGGGCGAACTCCTCGAGAAGTGGGCCCGCGACGCCAAGATCCTCGATCTGTTCGAGGGCACCCAGCAGATCCAGCTGCTGATCATCGCCCGGCTGCTGCTCGGCAAGACCTCCGCCGAGCTCAAATAGCCGTGGGTGATTTGGCAGAGCCAAATCACCCGAGCGCCGTGGCCTCGCGGCGCAGCACGTCCCACGCCTGTCGCACGTCGCCCTCGGTCGTCGTCAGCTGACCGATCGCGAGCCGCAACACGTAGCGGCCGTTCAGCGCCGCGTGGGAGATGAACATCTCGCCGCTGGCGTTGACTCGCTGCAGCAGCGCTTGGTTGAAGTCGTCATCGCCCGGCGCGCGGAAGCAGACGAGCGAGAAGTGCACCGGTGCGGAGACCTCCCAGCCGGGCTCGGCGCGCACCCAGTCGGCGAACTGGGCGGCGAGCCCGACGCCACTGCGAACGTGGGCGCGCAGGCCGCTGGCGCCGTGGCAGCGCAGCACCGCCCACAGCTTCAGCGCGCGGAAGCGGCGCCCGAGCGCCGGCCCGTACTCGCTCAGCGACAGGGCGTCCTCCGCATCGGGCGTGCGCAGGAACTCGGGCACCAGGCTGAAGGCAGCCCGCAGGTCCTCCGGGCGTTTGCTCCACAGCAGCGAGCAGTCCATCGGCGTGAGCATCCATTTGTGCGCGTTGACGACGACCGAGTCAGCGCGCTCCACGCCGGCGAACGCCCACCGATGCTCGGGGCAGATCATCGCCGTGCCGGCGTAGGCCGCGTCGACGTGCAGCCATGTGCCGGCGGCCGCGCAGGCGTCGGCGATCTCGGGCACGGGGTCGACAGACGCGCACGCCGTGGTGCCGACGGTGGCGACGACGACCGCGGCGTGGCTCAGATCCCGGAGCTCGTCGGTGCGCAGTCGAAACTGATCGTCGGTCGGCACCTTGCGCAGGCGCATGCCGAGCATCCGTGCGGCCTTGTCGACCGCGGAGTGCGTGTGCTCCGAGCACACGATCCCGTTGCGGCCGGTCGCTTCGCGGGCGGCGATGATCGTCGCCAGCTGCGCCGTGGAGGCGGTGTCCTCGATGTGGCCGTGCCAGCCGTCGGGGAGGCCGAGCAGCTTGGCCGTCCACGCGAGCACCACCTGCTCGAGCTCGGTGGCGGCGGGCGCGCTACGCCACAGGAAGCCGACCGAGTTGATGGTGGCCGCCAGCATCTCGGCGAGGATCCCCGGCGCCGAGGCCGAGCTGGCGAAGTACGCGAAGTACCGCGGGTGCTGCCAATGGGTCACCCCCGGCAGGATGATGTCGTCGAGGTCGCGCAGGACGGCGGAGAACGGCTCGGGTTCCTCGGGTGCCTCGGTCGGCAGCCGGGCGCGGATGTCGCCGGGCGCGACCTGAGCGAGCACCGGCAGCTCGCCCACCCGATCGAGGTAATCCGCCGCCCACTCGAGCGCCGCGAGCCCGTCGGTGCGGAGGTCGGTCACCGGTCCTCGCGCACGGAGAAGCTGATCCCCGCGCGCTGGAGACGGTCGATGAGGGCCTGCCCCATGGCGACCGCGGGCGTCAGCTGGCCCCTGCACTCGGGGAGGTCGTCATGGGCGAGACAGAGCGCCGCCTCGCCGAGCATCTTCGACGTCTCGCCGTAGCCCGGGTCCCCGCCGCGCACCTCGGTTACGACCCGGTCCCCGGACGGTGTCGTTCCCTTGAACGTCACCTTGAACCAGGCCTTCTCGCGCTGCTCGGCCGTCGGGCCGTCGCCGGGGTCGCGGAACTTCAGCAGCAGTTTCCGCGTCGGCGGAATCTGGGCGAGGGCGGCCAGGGTGCCGACACCGGCCGTCAGGCCGCCGAGCATTGCCAGGCGCTTGGCCACGATGTAATGGCCGTAGCCGAAGTCCGGGCCATAGCGAGGCAGAGCCCGCGCCGAGCGCAGCACCACCTGGGGGTCGATCGTCGGCGCGGGCAGAACCCAGCCGTTGGCCGTCGGGTCATGATGGGGCAGCTCCATCAGGCCCTTGACCCGCCGGTCGTCGGGACGCGGCTCCAGGCGCTTGCGCTCAGCCGCCACCTGGCGGCCCTGGCGCAGGCGGGCCATGATGTGGACGGCCGAGTGGTAGGTCCCGCCGCTGAACGTGCCGCCGGCGCGGACGAAGCCCTCGATCTTCAGCGGGACGCCCTCCGGCAGCTGGTTGACGGTGTTCAGCACGCCGAGGTCGTGGGGGATCGAATCGAATCCGCAGCAGTGCACGATGCGCGCCCCCGTCCGCTCCGCCTGCTCGTGATGGCGCAGCCACATCTCATCGACGAACTCCGGCTCGCCGGTGAGGTCGACGTAGTCGGTGCCGGCAGCGGCGCACGCGGCGACGACCGGCTCGCCGTAGTGGATGTACGGCCCGACGGTCGTGATCACGACCTTGGCCGACTCGGCGATCGCACGCAGCGACGCCGGATCGGTGACGTCGGCGCTCAGCAGCGGGAGGTCGGGAATGTTCGTGCGCTCGCGGGTGGCCTCCAGCTTGCGCTGGTTGCGCCCGGCGAGCGCCCAGCGCGTCTGCGGACCGGCGGCCCGCGCGAGGTACTCGGCCGTGAGGGCGCCCGTGAAGCCGGTGGCGCCGAACAGGACGATGTCGTATTCGCGTGTCGTGTCAGGCATCAGTCGGATCGACCTCCCTGGCAAGTCGCATCGCCTCGTCGAGGTCGGCGCCCGCCCGGGCGGCGAGCCAGCAGGCGACGGGCGCCGCGATCCGCTCGGACGCGTGGGCAGCCTCCCCGGCGAGGTCGAGAACCGCCTTGAGCTCATCCTTGGTGGGGGCGGCCACGCCGAGCTTGTCGGCGTAGGCGGCCAGCCAATCGGTCGCGTTCATAGGCCCGGCAGCCTAGTGGGTCCCGCCGGAGCGTCATCCGTGAAATGGCGAGGTCCGGGGGCCGCCTGGCAAGATGCCTCCCGCGAATAAGGAACCCGAAGAAAGGTTGGGCAGGATGTCGATCCTTCAGGACAAGGTGGCGATCGTGACCGGCTCGGCGCGTGGCATCGGCCGCGCGACCGCCGAGCTGTTCTCCTCGCAAGGGGCGAAGGTGCTCGTCAACGACCTCGACGGCGACGTCGCACAACAGACGGCCGCGGAGATCGACGGCGACACGCTCGTGTTCGGCGGCGATCTGACCAAACCGGGCGTCTGTGACCAGCTGGTTGAGGCGGTCATCTCGGAATGGGGCAAGGTCGACATCCTCGTCAACAACGCCGGCTACACGATCGATGCCCCGATCCACAAGATGTCCGACGAGAACTTCCAGCGGATGATCGACATCCACAACGTCGTCCCGTTCCGCATGTGCCGCGCCGTCGCCCCCCACATGCGCGAGCCCGCCAAGAAGGAGCGCGAGGAGGGCGTCGAGGTGTTTCGCAAGATCGTCAACGTCTCCTCGATCTCGGGCACGATGGGCAATGCCGGCCAGGCCAACTACTCGTCGGGCAAGTCGGGCGTGATCGGCCTGACCAAGACGTTGGCCAAGGAGTGGGGCCAGTTCAAGATCAACGTCAACGCCGTCGCCTTCGGCTACATCGAGACGCGTCTGACCGCCGACAAGGACGCGTCGAACACCATGGAGATCGACGGCCAGCAGGTCCAGCTGGGCATCCCCTCCCAGATGCGCCAGCTCGCTCCCCAGCTCATCCCGTTCGGCCGTCCCGGCACCCCCGCCGAGGCCGCCAGCGGCGTGTTCCTGCTCTGCACCCCGTGGGCGAACTTCATCACCGGCCAGGTTCTCGGCATCACCGGCGGACAGTTCGGCGGAATGATCTCCTAGAGGCCGGGGCGTGGGAGATAGTGGAAGCCTATCTCCCTCCCCTCCGGGTGAGCGGGGCCGCCGCCCCCTACAGGTGATCGGGGTCGCCGCTGTCGAGGCGTGCCCGCCGCTGCAGGGCGTACAGGTCGTCGCGGTTGCGGACGTACTGCGTGCTGGCGTCGACGACCGGCTGGTGATTCCACGCCGGCGCGACCCCGCGGTGCAGCGCCGCTGAGATCAGGTGGCGCTCGCGCTGACTGGCGCGCACGCGCCGGCCGATGTCGCGCAGGTTGAGCTCTGACTCCAACGCCTCGCGCAGCGCGGGCTCCTCCGCGCGCAGGCTCTGGAGCTCCAGCGGGTCGGCCGCGAGGTCGAAGAGCAGATCGGGGTCCTGCAGCGAGACGATCATCTTCTCGTTGCCCGACCGGATCATCGCCGACGGCGCCTGGACCCCCTCCGCGTGGTACTCGGAGATGACGGGCCGCACGCGCGCAGACAGGAGACTCTCGCCGTCGCCGGTGCCGGCGATCGCGTCGGCGTTCAGGCCGGCCAGCTGCAGCAGGGTCGGAGCGACGTCGAGCAGCGACACCGGGCCCGGCACCCGGCGGGCGCCCACCCGTCCCGTGAAGTCGCGCACGATCAGCGGCACCCGCGCCGATTGCTCAAAGAACGACATCTTGTACCAGAGCCCCCGCTCGCCGAGCATCTCTCCGTGATCGGCGCAGAAGAGGACCGTCGTGCGCTCCTGCAGGCCGGAATCGCGTAGCGCCCCGAGGAGCTCGCCGATCCGCTCGTCGAGATAGCTGATCGCCGCGAAGTAGCTATGACGGGCGCGTCGGATCTGCTCGGCGGTCAACCCCGCCGCGTCAACCCGGCACATCGCGCGCAGCCGGCGGCTGTGAGGATCGGCCTGATCGAGAGGGAGCGACCCGACGACCGGATCGGGGATCTCGCCGCGCGTGTACCGCGACCAGAACCTGTGCGGGATCTCCCACGGATCATGCGGGTTGGTGAACGAGGCGAACAGCAGAAATGGCTGATCGGGCCGGTGGCGGGCGATGTCGTAGAGCTTGCGCCCGGCGACGAACGCGACCTCTTGGTCGTAGTCGGTCTGCATGCTGGCCGCCGTCACGCCCGGGTTCAGGACGCTCTCCATCGTGTGGTACCAGGGCAGCGGCTCCTCGAGCGGGCGGCTCCAGTCCGGCGTCCAGTCGACGTCGGCCGGATAGATGTCGGTGGTGAGCCGCTCTTCGAAGCCGTGCAGCTGATCGGGGCCGACGAAATGCATCTTGCCGGCCACGGCGGTGTGGTAGCCGGCGGCCCGCAGGGCGTGGACGACGGTCGGCGTCGTCGCCGGCAGCTCGGCGGCGTTGTCGTACACGCCGACGTTCGAGGCAAACCGGCCGGTGAGCATCGCCGCCCGCGAGGGGCCACACAGCGGATAGGCGCAGTAGGCGCTGTCGAACACCGCCGCTCCGTCGGCCAGCGCCGCAAGATGAGGCGCCTGGACCACCGGGTGGCCGTACACCGGCAGCCACGACGCGGCGAGCTGGTCGGCCATGATGACGAGGAAGGACGGAGGCGGCGCGGCCATCGGCGGGCGAGCATACGGCCTCGTCCCCGTGCATTGGCAGGCGAGCCCGCGGCCTCGTCCCCGCGCGTCGGCGGCCGGGCCGGTTTGCGTTGTCTCCCCCGAGGTCTACGCTTCGCGCCAATGCGGCACGGATCGCTCGCGATCGAGGGCCAGAGCGACACGGGCCGCGCCCCGCTGGTCGTTGCGCACCGCGGCGCCTGGCGCCCCGCCCCCCAGAACTCGCTGGAGGCCTTCGAGGAGGCGGTGCAGCTCGGCTGCGACGCGGTCGAGCTCGACGTGCGGCGCACGCTCGACGGCCGGGTCGTCGTCGTCCATGACGCCCGCAGCGGCATCCGGCCGATCGCCAAGCTGACCCACCAGGAGCTCCAGGGGCGGGCGCGCCATCGCCACGCCCCGGCACTCGAGGAGGTGCTCGAGCTCGTCGCCGGCCGCATCGGCGTCGACCTCGAGCTCAAGGAGGACGGCTACGTCGAACAGGCGATGGCGATTGTCAAGCGACGGCTGGCGCCCGAGCAGTACGTCGTCACGTCGTTTCGCGACTCCGTGCTCCCCACGGTCAAACGGAGCGCCCCCGCGGTCCGCACGGGTCTGCTGCTGAGCCCCAACCGCCAGATCGGCCGGCTGCCGCGCCGTGTGGCCGCGACCAAGGTCGACTTCCTCGCTCCCCATGCGCGGCTGGCCCGTGCCGGCGTGCTCACCTGGGCGGCAGCGCGTGAGCTCCCGACGTGGGTGTGGACGGTCAACGATCGCCGGGCGCTACGCCTGCTCAGCCAGGACCCGCGCGTCGCCGCGGTGATCACCGATCGGCCGGACCGCGCGCTCGGCGAGCAGCAGCGATCGACGGCGTCGATCGCTGCGTTCACAAACTCTTGACACGGCCGACAGCCGGAAGTAGGTTGTCGACAACTTGGCCGCTGTGAGCACCACCGCCTGGGGATTGGGGTCCGTCGAGCGTCGCTCGACCACCGACCAGGTGCTGCACGAGCTGCGCACCGCGATCCTCGCCGGCCGCATCAAGCCCCGCGAGCAGCTCCCCGAGGCGGCCCTCGCCCGGACGTTCGGCACCGGCCGCTCCGCGATCCGCGAGGCCCTGCGCCAGCTCGTCCAGGAGGGTCTGGTCGTCTCCGAGCTCAACCGCGGAGCGTGGGTCAGGCCGCTGTCGACCGAGGACGTGGTCGACGTCTACCGAGCGCGCGCGGCGATCGAGGTCGGCGCCGTCCAGGCCGCGCTGGAGCGCGACGGTGGCTACGAGCTGACCGCCCTGCACGCCGCGCAGGACCGGATCCGCGCCGCCTCGAGCGGCAGCAGCACCGCGGCGCCGTCGCGCGAGTTGATCGCCGCCGACCTTGACTTCCATCGTGAGCTCGTCGCGCTTGCCGGCAGCCCGCGGCTCAGCCGCGCCCACGAACCGCTGGCCGCCGAGTCGCAGATGCTGCTCAACTGGCACCCGGTCTATCCGGTGTCGGACTACGTGGCCGATCATCAGAAGATTCTCGACGTGCTGGAGCGCGACCCGGCACTCGGCGGCGGAGCGGTCCGCGCCCATCTCATGCTGACCGTGGACCTGATCATGCAGGAAGCTGAGCGCTATGCCACCCGGCTGGCCAGCGCCGACAGCCTGGTAACCAACGACGACATCGTCGACAACGAGGGGAGCAGCGGGTGACCGAACGAGGATTCGACTCCGAGCGGGATGGCGGACTGACACGGCGCCAGGTGCTGCACGGCGCGTTGGCCGGCGGCGCCATGCTGAGCGCCGGTGGCCTGCTGGCCGCGTGCGGCGGCTCCTCTGGTTCCTCGAGCGCGGCGTCGAGCGCCAAGTCGAGCCCGGCCAGCACCGGTGCGCTCAAGTCCGGCGGCAGCCTCCGCGTCGGAGCGACCGGCGGCGGCGCCAAGGACACGATCGACGCCCACCTGCCGACCGCCGACCCGGACATCATGCGCTGCTGGAATCTCTACGAGCCCCTCGCCGTGCGCCCGCCGAGCTTCGGGCCGCTGGAGATGATGGTCGCGGAGTCGATCGAGCCCGAGCACGGCAAGACCGACTCGTGGATCGTCAAGATCCGCCCTGGGATCGAGTTCCACAACGGCAAGACGGTGACCGCCGACGACGTGATCTTCTCGCTGAACCGGATCCTCGACCCCAAGAACCCCAAGGTCGGCGCCGCCTCGATCGGCTATGTCGACATCAAGAACGTCAAGAAGCTCTCCGCGTCACAGGTGCGGATCCCGTTGAAGTTCGCCAACGCGGGCTTCCTCGACGACCTCGGCCAGTACTTCAACGCGATCGTGCCCGTCGGCTACAACCCCGCCAAGCCGGTCGGCACGGGCGCCTTCATGTACGAGAGCTTCACCCCTGGCCAGCAGAGCGTGTTCAAGAAGTTCCCCAACTACTGGCAGCACGGCAAGCCGTACGTCGATCAGGTGACGATCATCGATTTCACCGACGACACGGCGCGCGTCAACGCCCTGCTCGGCGGCCAGGTCGACGCGATCGACAATCTGCCGACCGGCCAGATCCAGCAGGTACAGGGCAGCTCGTCGCTGAAGGTGCTGATCTCCCACACCGGCCAGTGGCAGCCGTTCACGATGCGCATCGACCAGCCCCCGTTCAGCGACGTCCGCGTGCGCCAGGCGATGCGGCTGATCGTCAACCGCCCGCAGATGGTCGAGCAGGTGCTCTCCGGCCAGGGCCGGGTCGCCAACGACCTCTACGCGCCGTTTGACCCCGCGTTCGACTCGACGCTGCCCCAGCGCAGCCAGGACATCGCCCAGGCCAAGTCACTGCTCAAGGCGGCCGGCCACGCGGGCATGTCGGTTCAGCTGGTGACCGCTCCCGTGTTCCAGGGGGTCGTGCAGGCCGCTCAGGTATTCGCCCAGCAGGCGAGCGCCGCTGGGGTCAAGGTCAGTCTGCGCAAGCTCGACACGGGCACCTTCTATGGCCCCAACTACCTCAAGTGGACGTTCGCCCAGGACTTCTGGGCGACACGGGAATATCTCCCGCAGGTCGCCCAGGGCAGCCTGCCCAGCTCGCCGTTCAACGAGACCCACTGGGGCGCCGGGAAGTTCTCGACGCTGATCAACCAGGCCCGCGCCGAGGCCGACGAGACCAAGCGCATCGCGATCCTGCACCAGGCCCAGCAGATGGAGTACACGCAGGGCGGCTACATCATCCCCTACTTCTCCAACCAGATCGACGCCTATAGCTCGAAGCTCGGCGGCTTCGTGGAGGCCAAGTCCGGCTTTCCGCTGGGCAACTACTGGTTCAAGAACGTGGGGTTCACCGCCTAGCCACCTGATCGGGGAGCGAGTGCCATGAGCCGATTCCTGCTGCGCCGCGTCCTGCTCGGGCTGCTGATCCTGCTGCTCGTGTCGATCGTCGTGTTCGCGGCCACCCAGGCGCTGCCCGGCAACGCCGCCCGGGCGATCCTCGGTCGCAACGCCACGCCGGAGCGCCTGGCGGCGCTCACCCGCCAGCTGCACCTCAACCAGTCAGCGGTCTCGCAATACTTTCACTGGCTGGGCGGGGTGCTGACGGGCAATTTCGGGACGTCGGCGGCCACCGAGCAGCCGGTCTCCTCGCTCATCTCGGCGCGGATCCTGAACTCGGCGTTCCTCGTGCTCGTCTCGGCGCTCATCGCCCTGCCGCTGTCGATCGGGTTGGGCGTGTGGATGGCGGTCAAGCGCGACAAGCCGACCGACCACGTCCTCTCGCTGACGACGCTCTCCCTGGCGGCGCTGCCCGAGTTCGTGATCGGCATCGGGCTGATCGTCCTGTTCGCCACCAACGTCTCGCACGTGTTCCCGGCGGTTTCGATCATCCCGCCCGGTGAGCACGCCTGGAACGTGCCCAACGTGGTGGTGCTGCCGGCGGCGACGCTCGTGCTGGCGGTCACCCCATACATCAGCCGGATCATGCGCGGCTCGATGGTCGAGGTGCTCGAGTCCGAGTACGTGACGATGGCGCGGCTCAAGGGACTGTCCAACCGGACGGTGATCTGGCGCCACGCCGTGCCCAACGCGGTCGTCCCGGCGATCCAGGTCTCGGCGCTGCAGCTGGCCTATATGGCGGGGGGTGTCGTGCTCGTCGAGTACGTGTTCTCGTTCCCCGGGATCGGTTCCGCGCTCGTCGACGCCGTCGGCAACCGCGATATCCCGGTCGTGCAGGCGCTGGTGATCATCATCGCGGCGGTCTACGTGGTCGTGAACCTCGTCGCCGACCTGCTCACGATCGTCGTCACCCCACGACTGAGGACGGCCGGCCAATGAGTACGCCCACCATGACGGTCGACGAGATTGCGACCACCATGCCGGCGATGCGCAGCCGCCAGTGGGCGACGCTGCTGCGGGCGACCCTTCACCAGTGGCGCGGGCGCATCGGGCTGGTGATCGTGGTCGTGCTGGTGCTCATCGCGATCCTCGGACCGCTGCTGGCCCCCCACTCCCCCACCGCGTTCGTCGCCGCGCCCAACAGCCCGCCCGGTCCGCACATCCTGTTCGGCGCCGATTCACTGGGCCGTGACGTGTGGAGTCGCTTCCTCCACGGCGGGCTGAGCGTGATCGGGCTGGCGCTGGCCTCGACGTTCGTCGGCGTCGGCCTCGGCCTCGTCGTCGGATTGACGGCCGCCTACAGCGGCGGCTGGCTCGACGAGGTCCTGATGCGGATCGCCGACGTGTTCATGGCCTTCCCGCAGATCGTGCTCGCGCTGCTGCTCGTGACAGCGTTTGGGCCCAAGGTATGGCTGATCGTCCTCGTTGTCGGCATCTCCCATGCCCCGCGCGTAGCGCGCGTGATGCGCGGGGCCGCCGTGCAGGTCGTCGAGCGCGACTTCGTCAAGGCCGCCGAGGCGGTCGGCGAGCCGCGGCGGCGGATCATCTTCGGCGAGCTCTTGCCCAACGTGACGAGCCCGCTGCTGGTCGAGGTCGGGCTGCGCCTCACCTACTCGATCGGCTTGATCGCGGGGATCAACTTCCTCGGACTCGGCCTGCAGCCACCCGCGTCTGACTGGGGGCTGATGGTCAACGAGAACCGCCTCGCCCTCACGTTCCAGCCATGGGGGGTGCTGCTGCCGATCATCGCGATCGCCCTGCTGACGATCGGGACCAACCTGCTGACCGACGCCTTCGCCCGCGCCGCGATCGGCATCGACCGAGGGGAGTGACGATGGCAGTCGAGCAACAGCAGCCCCCGGCCGCGTCCCACGCAGTCAACGTCCGCGACCTGAAGATCGTGCTCGTCCGCGGCGGCGAGGACATCATCGACGGGATCGGCCTGGAGGTCTCCGCCGGCCAGGTGCTGGGGCTCGTCGGCGAGTCGGGCTCGGGCAAGACGACCGTCGGGATGGCCCTGCTCGGCTACTGCCGCCCCGGCGGCAGGGTCTCGGGCGGCGAAGTTGAGATCGACGGACGCTCGCTTCAGGGACTGCGCGCGGGCGAGCTGCGGCGACTGCGCGGCGGCACGGTCTCCTACATCCCCCAGGATCCGGGCACCGCGTTGAATCCCGCCCTGCGGATCCAGCGCCAGCTGACCGAGATCCTCGAGGCCCACATCCCCGACCAGTCAGACGAGCAGCGGCTTGACCGCATCCGCGAAACCCTCGCCGAGGTGGCGCTGCCCTCCGACGACGAGTTCCTCAAGCGCTATCCCCACCAGCTCTCCGGCGGCCAGCAGCAGCGGGTGGCGGTCGCGATGGCATTCGCCAACCGCCCGCACGTGATCGTCTGCGACGAGCCGACGACCGGCCTGGACGTCACCACCCAGGCGCGCGTGCTCCAGACGATCCGCGAGCTCTGTCAGCAGCACCAGGTGGCCGCGCTGTACGTCTCCCACGACCTGGCGGTCGTCGCGGAGCTGGCC
>Ga0208219_1000461_pt1 | contig 14654 bp, 12 predicted proteins | sample NGESurshal072012_7_FD_184469 | JGI IMG/M metagenome (GOLD analysis project Ga0208219, IMG submission 184469) | Arctic peat soil microbial communities from Barrow, Alaska - NGEE Surface sample 53-2 shallow-072012 (SPAdes) | ecosystem: Environmental > Terrestrial > Soil > Wetlands > Peat ...
GCGCTTGGGCCCCGTACGACGGCTGCTGAGCACCAGCCCGAGGACACCCCGGCCTAGCCAAGCCGGGGCTTTCACGGCCTCGGCGAGCTCACCCCCGATCGCCAGCTCTGCTCGCGGCTCCATGACCAAGGACTCGTGGTCGATGCTTCTGGTCAGTTGCCCAGGTGAATGTACGGTGCCCAGAGCAGCGGATTGGCCGGGTCGCTGCGATACAGCTGGCGGACGGCATGGTGGAGTGCCTCGGCCGCGTTTGGCGCGCCATTCTTTCTCAGCGCAGAGTAAAAAGCGTCGGCCACGCCGGGCGCCGGCAGGTCGGCGATGGTCCACAAAGTGGCGATGACGTTCCGGTAGCCGATGAACTGCATAGCGGCAGCCAGGTGGATCGCCTCGTCGAAGTGCCGAGCGCTGCCGGCAGCGGTTTCGCAGGCCGACAGGAACGCCAGATCATTCTGCTGGTTCGGCAGAGCGGCCAGGTCAGCGACGGTGAGCGTGCCGTCTTGGAGCGCGAAGCCGCTGCTGGCCGGGTTATCGAATTGCTGGCTCGCATGACAGGCCAGGTGCACCCAGGAGTGCCCGCCAATCGCGGTCAGGACGTTGGCCCGGGTGGCGCCGCTCGCGATGAGTTGCAGGTTGTCCGGTCCCGGCGGAAAGTGTCTGGCCACGACCTCCAGTTCGACGTCAACGCCGAGCAGGGCCGGCAGGCCAGGGGTGACCGGCATCCCGACGGCTAGCTGACGGACCGGGGCATTCGATGCAGGTTCGCGCGCGCGGCCGAGCGCAGTCAGGCTCGGTATGTAGGAGGAAATCACGCGATCCAGGACCCGGTCGGCGTGCCTGTCTGCTGCAGCGTCTAGGCCCGGGTGACGGCCGGCAGCGTGAATCGGCAGCAGCGTCAGCGGGCCGGTGGGGCACCACCAGACTCGCGGCCAGCCAGAATCGCCGCTTGAGTGCTCAGCCGCAGAAGTGAACCCCAGCGCGGAAAGCACTGGTTCGGCCATGACGTCCCACAGCCACCTCAGGACCTCCAACACCGCACGCCGGTCTTGCTCCTGGTCAGTGAGCGGCCTGAAGGGATCCGAGCTGCGCTCCAGGGCCCGGAGCATAGCGCTGACCATGCTGATGGTCGTGTCAGGGTTCATGCCGGGCAAGTCGACCACGCGGGGCTGCTCGCTACCGGGCTCGACGAGCAGGGCATGGCAGCCGTACCGGCTCGCGTTCAGCACGACTACTGTGCAGGCCGCGACCTGAGACGCCAGATCCGAGTAGGGGATGTAGTCCAGGAAGTGCTCGAACCCATCCAGCGCGCGCACCCGGGCCAGGGCGGTATCCCATTCTCTGGCCTGGCGCCGTCGCAGCTCAATCGCGCCTTGCTCGTGCCGGGTACGGCTGGGAGCCGGAACACCTTGCCCGGCTCGCTTTGACGCTAGCAGTGAGCCGACCGGCGCCGGGGCATCGAGGACCTTCCGTAGGCTGTCGAGTCGCTCTGCCAGATCGGGGTGCGTATCGCTCAGGCGGGCCAGGTCAGTGCGCAGTTTGAGGGCCTGCGCCCAGAGGACCGATCTGCCTTGCTCAAGGACCTCCACGGCCGCCACGGGATTGTTGTCGAGAATTGCGTAGGTGGCGGCTTCTGCGGCCAGGCCCGCCCACCGTTCGAGCTGCTGCTCACGGGTTGCGCGTTCCAGCCCGTGCCAGGCCACCTCTTGCAGCAGGCCCACAGCTGCCGCGAAACCTTCCGCTGCTAGATGCGTGCGGTGGGCGGTGGCCGCCTCGACCGCCCAGGCTTGCGCAGCTGCTAGCCGGATGCTGGCAACTCCGCTTGGCATCTGGCTTGCTTGTCTCCAGCAGCTGATCGCGGCGTCGAGGTCGGCAGCGTCGCCGGTCTGCCTGAGCCGACCACGCAGGCTGACGCCCAGGGCGTACAGCATCACAGCGAGGTCGGAGTGGCCGTCCGGGGTGAGATCGACCGCTTGCCTCCCGGCATCGATCGCGGCCTCCAGATCCGCGTGGTCACCCGCGCGCTGGAACCTGGTGCGCAGGGCGACGCCCAGGTTGGACAGTCTCGCAGGGTGGCTGGGGTGGCCGGGCAGCGTGAGCTCCACAGCGTGCCGTCCGGCGTCAATCGCAGCATCCAGGTCCGCGTTATCGCCGGTCCGCTCGAACCGGGCGCGCAGGGAGATCGCCAGGTTGGAAAGAATCGCGTCGAGATCCGAATGACCGGGGCGGGTGAGGTTAACGGCCTGTCGGCCGACCTCCACCGCGGCGTCCAGGTCCGTGCCGTCGGCTGTTCGCCCGAACCGGGTATGCAGAGCAAGCCCGAGGTTGGACAATCGCCCGGCGCGGTCGGGGGAGTCGGCCGGTGTGAGCTCGATGGCCTTCCCCACGGCGTCGATCGCAGCGTCCAGGTCGGCGCCGTCACCCATCCGGTCAGACCGGACCCGCAGCACATTACCCAGGTTGGACAGCATCGCGGCGCGGTCGGGAGCAGCGGGCGGCGTCAGATCCGCGGCCTGTCTCATGGCGTCGATGGCAGCGTCCAGATCCGCGCCGTCACCGGCCTGCTCGAACCGGGCCTGCAAAACGAGACCGAGGTTGGCCAGGCGGTTGGCTCGACTGCGGTCACCGGGCGGAGTGAGATCCAGCGCCCGCTGTACTGCTGCGATCGCGGCATCCAGATCCGCGCCATCTCCGGCCTGCTCGAATCGGGTGAGCAGCGCCATACTCAAGTTGGACAGCCTCGCGGTGAGCTCAGGGTCACCGCGGCGAGAGAGGTTTACAGCTAGCCGCCCAGCCGTAATCGCGGCGACCAGATCCGCCGAGCTACCCCTCTGACTGAACCGTTCAAGCAACGCTGGTCCGAGGTTAGACAAATACCGGGGCAGGCCGGGGTCATCCTTGGCGGCCAGGTCCAGCGCGCGCTTGTCGGCCCTGATGGCGGCCTCGAGGTCAGCGCTGTCGCCGGACAGGCTGAACCGCGCGAGCAGGGCATTCCCCATGTTCGATAGTGCCCACACCAGGTTTTGATCGCCGGGCGGAATAAGGCCTACAGCCTTGCCAACAGCCTCGATCGCGGCGTCAAGGTCAGTGCTGTCGCCGGCGTATTCGAAACGGGTGACCAGCGCGATTCCCAGGTTATAAAAGTACCCGGAACGGACGGAGTGGCCGGATGGGGTGAGATCTACCGCCTCCTTAATCGCGTCAACCGCGGCGTCAATGTCCGCGCGGTCCCCCGTCTGCTCGAACCTCGCGTACAGGAATCCCGCGAGAGCCGACAACGCCGCGGGACGCTCCGAGTCACCCGGCGGCAGACGGTCCACAGCCAGCCTGCCAGCGAGGATCGCCTCGTCCAGCTCAGACACTGTGTCGCCGGTCCCAGCGGGGTCTAATGCCTCCGAGTGTCCACTGCTCACATGCTTGTCCGCGCTCCGCCTTATCTGCTCGCCATCTGACGGAAATGCCGGACCCGGCCGCTAGCCCGCGCACCAGGTCAGCAGAGCTGCGCACATTCTCAAGTTTCGATCTCCTCACGGCGACATAATGGGCTGCGTGCCTGACATGCCCCGACCACTCGTGATTATCGCAGTTCCCGTTGACGCTGTCCGCGAGCTGGAACACCAAGACCTGGCGCGGCGGCTGCCCGTCGTTCGCGGTGCTGCCTTTGACGGGCTCGTGACCGTCGGCACTGATGCTGCGGTGCTCGTGACTCTGCTGCAGGCGCCGGCTTCCGTCCGGGCCTTCGCCGCATGGGTCCGCGACCGATGTGCCCGATCGGAAGACTCCATCGAGTTGACGGCAAAGCGCGGAGACCGACGGGTCCATCTGACTGTCACAGGCGATATCGACATCGGTGTTGTGACAGATTTCCTGGCTGCAGCTTTCAGCGACCACCAGCCCTAGGGACCCGGCGGGCTAGCATGCGGATCGATTAGTGTCACATGTTTCTACCTATACGTACAGTTCGTCAACTACCTCAACTACCGAGCTTGATTGTTCCGCAGATATGAAGGGCGGCATCGTCAGCATGCTTTATGGTGGCGCCGCCCAGGACCTCGCGCCGGCCACCAGCTCCGGATCCAGGTCTCCAGCGGCGCGCACCCCCGCTACGGCCGCAACACCGGCACCGCGAACCGCCCGCCACCGCCGTCACGCCCACCGCGGCGCGCCACCCCTTCGCCCGGCGCTGCAGCGCACGATGGGGATCGAGATCTTCCATGACATCGATCCCATCGCCGTCGGCAAGGCCTAGTTGACCTCCGGCCCAAGCGCTGGCCGACGCCAGGTACTACGGCAAGAACCGGGGCGCCCAGAGCCGGCGGATCTGAGAGATGGCGGCACCACTAAGCCGTTCGCTGCCCATACCGAGTCGGCAGGGAGAGTGTGGATAGTGCTCCTGGCGCGGCTTCCCCGACGGTGACCTGGCGGGGGCGTAGCGTCGGAAACCTGGGTCCCGGCCTGACCTCCGAGTCGGCTGACGCCGCATCGGGCTGTCCTGCGAAACGATCTGCCGGCCGGCCCCAGTTTTTCTGGCACCCACCGGCGTGCCGGCCCGATCTGCCCGTCCTGGACAAGAGGCCGGGGTTCACAGGTTCGACGGCCAGCGGGTGCGTGCCATCCCTTCAACCTCAGAAAAGAGATGGCATCGCCCATCGTGGAGACACGCTCCATCACCGGCGGCGCCGGCACCCATGCCGATGAGAGCTTGCGCTCCACCCGGAGCGGCCCTTCCCTGTCTTGTCCGCAACCCCAGCCAGCCCGCACCAGAGCACCATTCCCACACCCACAGAAATTGAGGCCGCAAACACATCTGGGTCCCTTGACAAGACATAGGAGCATCATGCGCCTTCTGTCAAGAATAGAGGTTACCGGTGGTCCGTCGTAGTGAATACGATGTTGTTTATCGCCGCCGTGACGTCATACCGTGACGACGGGGGCTTGTCGTTCCATCCGACGAGTGGAAAGATTGCTGTCGTTCGCTCACAACTGTCTGCGCCCTTGGGGGGAGTATGGATGAGCGTGCGGCAAAGATTTTCCGGCAGCGGATCGTGGAATCGCAGACATGGTTCCAGCAGGCCCAGGCCCTAGCCGAGATCGACCGGCTCGCCTCGCTCTCTGATAAGGCCCTTCCTGAGGCGCTGCGGGCCGCCGTTGAGGCGATGAGCGATCGGGGGTTTGCGGTTTTCACGGGGACCGTGACCCAGCTCTTGGTCACTGCGACCAAGCACGCCTCGCAGGCCGACGTGGCCGTGGCGAGGAGGCTGCGCGCGCAGTTGGAGCGTGTGGGCCGGACCGCCCCTCCGCTGGTTACGGCCCGACACGATCCTGCGGTGGGAGCGGAGCGGCGGACGATTTTCAGGCGTTATAGCCAGGCAGCGGAGAAAGTCGCTCAGGGGACCACGAACACGGGAGTGATTGACGAGCTGCATAAGGTCCTCGACATGCAGCAGCAGCTTCAGGCCAAAACGACCGTCGGCAGTCCCGACTGGCACGATCTGGAGGAGCAGCGGGCCTACGTCACCGAGTCCGTGGCGCGGGCGTGGCAGATTCTCCGGCGGGGTCCGGAGGCCATCAAGTCTTACCAGGAGGCCCTGCAGATCTGGCACGGCCTGGGCGAGGAGGATCAGGAATCCAGGTGCACCGCCAAGCTCGCCGAAGTAGAGCTTCTCGAGGATGCTGATATCGACCGGGTGCGTGGCACGCTTGTCGCGGCAGCCGACCGGGACATGGATCCCGCTGGTCCGGCGGCGCTCGCCCGGGCCCAGGCGCTGACCAGCCTGGCGGCCCTTCACGTTCAGGCCCGCGACGATGTCCAGGCGCGGCAGCGGCTCAGTGAAGCCAGGGAGTGGCTGGAAGTACTCGGGTTCGCTGACCCGGTGCAAGCTGGCCTTGGGGAGGCGTTCATCGCCTGGGTGCGGGAGGCGCCGGGTCCCGACCCGGCCTTGCCGTCCGACCAGCGATTCCTGCGCGTAGTTGCCTCGGTGCTTGGCATGTGGCAGAGCTTGCTGAACACCACGATCGCACTGGGCGACGGTGACGGGAAGATCGGCCCGCTCATACCCGGGCTCGCCGCCTACTCAGCCGAGCTGCGGCCGCAAGCACAGGCGGCCCGCGCAGCTCTCGTGCCGACGCTTGCCCGCCTGGGCATTGACCCCTTCGCGGGAGCCGGCCAGTCGGCCGGGACAGGCTCTGAGGTCTTTAGGCAACTCGACGAGCTTTACCAGGAGGCCGATCGCCTCAAAGGCGAACTGGACCGGACCGAGGCGGGCCGGGACGCCGATGGTCTCGTGCGCGAGGCCGAAGACGACGCGGACACCTCTTTCCGTATCGGTCAGCCTAGTCTCGGCTCGTCGTTCAGCATTCTCGCAGCCGACGCGCATATCAACGCCGGGCGCTACGCAGACGCGGTCAAGATCCTCGAATCGCGGCGTAGTCGGCTGCTGGCGGCGCCTGGATTCGCGGCAGCGGATAAACGGGATTGTTCCGTCGCGCTTCTCACCAGGGAAGCGCTGGCTGTGGCCCGGCTCGGCGACTTCGCCAAGCTCTCGCAAGTCTGCGGCACCGGGATCGCCGACGTCGAGCTGGACCGGTACAAGGTGAGCGCCCCGCACATGCAGGACACCTACCTAAGGAACCGGATCAACCTTTACCGCATGGGAGTCTTCGCCGAGTGGAAGCTTTACGCGGATACGCCAGCCGACGCGGAAAGCGCGCGAAGGCAGCATATCGAGACCATGCTGGGGCGCACCGAACTGTCAAAGGCGCACAGCGGCCTAGGCTGGCTCTCCTGGCCTGAGAGCGATGAAGTGGGTGGCCAGTATTCCGCTGAGAGCCACGATGTGAATGATCAGCCACCCTCCGCCGTCGATCAGGCGGATGGCCAGCTCTCCCTGCCAGCGGCGCGGGCCAGGTTCGATGAGCTTACCAAGGACCCCGGCAGCGAACCGACGGTTGCCGCCGCACGGCGCCGGGCGATCTGGGACGAGCTCATGGCCGCCCAGAGTCGGGCGCGGCGCCCTGCCTCCGCCTGGCCCGTCTTCCAGCTGGCTGCGGTGCAGAGCACCCTGGATGAGGACGAGGCCGTCCTGTACTACTACTGGCTCAACGACCAGACCCTGCTGGTATTCGGCCTCGACCGGGACACTGCACGGGTAGCGCGCATGCCGCTGGACCAAGCCGCCAGAAGCCGGCTCGATAGGCTCGTCGGCCGGTCTCTCCAGACACCCAAGGACGGCTTCGCCGCCGAGTTCGCCGCAGTCACCGCACCGCTGCTGCCGGCGGAATTGGGCCTGCTGCTCGATGGCAAGCGCCGACTCTTGCTGTCACCGCACCGCGTCCTGCACCAGCTTCCGCTGCAGGCCATGCCATGGAACGGCGAGCCACTTTGCGCCAGGCTCGCCGTCACCATCGTCCCGAATCTCACCGGCCTGCTGCTCAGATGCCAGTCAGCCAGCCGCACTCTGCTGGCGGTAGGTATCGCCCGGCCAGCAGGCCACGCCGAGGCGCTTCCCCGCGCGCCCGCGGACGCGCGGGAAATCGCCGGACTGTACCGCGCGGCCGGGCGCCAGGCTGCCATCCTCGTCGATGCCGAGGCGACCCGGGCCAGACTGGCCGAGCTGGCCAGCGGCGACCCCGCCGCGCCCACCGCCAGGCCCGCCTGCTTGCATATCGCCACCCACGGAACGTCCATGCTGTCGCAGACGCCCATGGAGGCTTCGCTGGCGCTTGCCGATGGAGCTGCCGACGGCCTGGACATCGCCCGGTGGTCGCTCGCCGCCGACCTCGTCGTACTGGCCGCGTGCGCGTCCGGGCAGCAGGCCATCTGGGACCGGGATGACGCCGGGGAACTCATCGGTGACGAGATGCTCGGACTGCCCGCCGCGTTCCTGGCCGCCGGGGCACATCAGGTCATCGGCACCTTGTGGCGCGTGCGCGATGACGTCGCCCACCGGATGACCATCCGCCTGCACCAGGAACTACTCGCCGGCCAGCCTGCGGAGACGGCGCTGTACCGTGCCGTGCTCGCCGAGCGAGAAACCGGCGGCGACATAGCCGACTGGGGCGCCTTCCAGCTCATCGCCGTGGGCCGGGCGGAGACAACCTCGGGAGCGGCCAGATGAGTGTCGAGCTTAAGGCAGACGTCACCGAGGACCTGGTTGTGGTCTTGCCGGGGATAATGGGCAGCACCCTGTACAAGGGTGACCGCCTGGTCTGGGGCGGCACTCCCGAGACGGCCCTCACCGCGCTTGTCACCCGGCTTAACGGCATCATGCCTCGTGACGGGCCGTCTCCCGACTACTGCGACGAGGTGTGGGCCGGCGATCTCATCACCGGCATCAGGCTGATCCCCGGTCTGTGGACTATCCAGTACAGCTACGGCGCGCTGCTGACCCGCCTGGAGTCCATTCTCGGCCGCAAGACAGCCGTCCACCGGACCCACGACCCGTCGCCGCATCGCGTGGACCCGCAGGTGACCGGCCTTATCGCATTTCCTTATGACTGGCGCCTGTCGAACCGGGTCAACGGGCGTCGGCTAGTTAGTGTCCTGCAGGATGCGCTGCCTCGATGGCGTCATGAGTGCTCCCGGCCGAACGCGCGGGTGACGTTCATCTGCCATTCGATGGGCGGCCTGGTGGCGCGGTGGTTCGTGCAGCAAGAGGGCGGCGCGGAGATGACCAGCCGGATCGTCACGATCGCGACCCCGCACCGCGGGGCCATGAAGGCGCTCGACCAGCTCGTCAACGGCGCCCGCATCGGCGTGGGACCGTTTAAGCCCGCCTTCACCACGTTCGCCCGGAGCCTGCCGTCAAGCTATGAGCTGCTTCCGGAGTACGCCTGCATACAGGGAACGGATGCCCGGGACGCAGCGCAGCTGCGGACGATCGCCGAATACCTTGACGATCACGGGCACCTGCCTGAGATCGACACCCAAGCCGTCCGCGACGGTCTCACCCTGCTGGCTACGCTGAAGCAGTACCCGGCGGACGCGCCGCCGATCCTCCCTCTCGTCGGGATACGCCAGCCGACCCTCACGACGGCAGCGGTCACCAGCTCGGCCGTGACGGTCAGCGAGGAGATCGGCGGAGTCGACGAGGCGGGCGACACGACCGTACCGCGTCTCGCGGCCACGCCGTTCCAGATGAAACCCGGCAACCCGATAATCCATTGGGCGGCGGACAAGCATTCGGCCCTCCAGCATAATGACTCGGTGCTCGATCAGCTCGAAGGAATATTGGCTGAGTATCCGGAGCGTCGCGGCGAGGGGCTGGCGGAACTCAGCGTGCGGGTGGATGAGTTCGCCAACGCCGGCGCTCCCGTTCCCATTCAGGCCGATGTGGCGGGCGAGCCCGCGCTACTCGAAGCCCAGGTGCTGGACGAGCAGGGAACGTTCGTCCTCGATTTCCCCTTCCAGGCCCTTGACGGTCATCAGCACGGCGAGATCCCCGTCCTGCCACCGGGCGTCTACCAGGTAGTCGTGCAGGGGAGACGCTCTGCGGCCGGCCGGGTAGCGCCGGTAACGTCTCTTGTTGCTGTGCTGGATCCGGCCCTGGACTGAGCTCGCTGGAGGTGACCACACTGATGCCTGACCAAGCGCCAGGCGACTGGTTCCTGGGTTTCCGTGCGCGGTGGATGCAAGATGTGTTTACCGCGACCGCCGCGGTACGGCTCCATGAGTGGGAGCAGATCGACGACGGCGCCCTGGCGCAGGCAGCGGCCTGGAAGCGGGAAGCGGTGGCCGCGAAAAGGGATGACGCACTGAACGCCGCGGTCATGGACGGGGTCTTGCGCCTGCTGGCCCGGACAAAGGGAGAGCCGCCTGTCAACGCGGACCTTCCTGGGCCGCAGTGTCAGATGATCAGTGCGTAACGTTAGCTGACGAGCAGCCCGGCAGTCGTACCCGGGACATGCTTGCCGTCCCGCCAGACGATAACCCCGTTCACCATCACAAGATCAACCCCAGTCGCTTCCAGCGTCGGAGCCCCGTAGATAGCCCGGTCAACGATCCCCTGCGGACCAATCACGCATATATCCGCGGCCATCCCCGCCGCTACTCGCCCGCGATCGCGCAGCCCATACACATCCGCAGCATTCGCAGCCAGGTGCCGCGCCAGCTGCTGCCACCCCGCCTCCGCACCGTCCCCCAGGTAGTACTCCGCGAGCCGCGAAAACGCCCCGTAGCCGCGCGGGTGCGGGTGCTGCCCCTGATAAATTCCGTCCGACCCCGCGCACTGGCGTTCATTCCGCGCCAGCCAGCCCATGTGCTCTTCGGCCAGCGTCGGCCGGTCCAGATGCGCCCCGACGTTCAGTTGCGTCCGGAGCAGCAGGTCCAGCGCCCACTCCCCCGCCGACTGGGCCCGATCGTCCGCGGCCGCCGCGGCCAGGGACTGCCCGGCGAACTGCGCGAACTCTTCGGGCAAGCACCCCAGGTACAGGTTCTGCAGGTAGTCCTCGCTGAACTTCTCATCCGCCAGCAGTATCGCCCGCTGCCCGGGGTCCGCCAGCGTGGCCAGCGTCCGCTCCGGTCCGTCCGCCTGTAGCTCAGGGGGCAGCAGCAGCACGGCCAGGATCGTGCTGGACTTCCGGTACGGGTACATGTCATAGGTGATCGCAACACGGGCATCCTCAGCAGCCTTGAACGCCGCCTCGATCGCGGCCGGTGCTCCCCACAGATGGCTGGCATGTACCCGGACCCCGGCCTCCTGCCCGACCGCCGCCAATTCCTCCAGACCCGCAGCGACGCCCGCCCCGTAGGCCCTCAGGTGCGAGACATACGGCCGCCCCGCCGATGCCAGCGGCCGGGCGATATCAGCGACCTCGTCCACGGCGCCGAACCGGCTCGGCAGATAATCCAGCCCGCTGGACAACCCGACCGCCCCGACCGACAGCGCGGTCTCGACTTCCCGCCGGGCCGCCAACCGCTCGGCGGGCCCCAGCGGCGCTGCCGACAGCCCGGCGACGTTATGCCGGATGGTTCCCTGGGACGCCAGCACGGCCACGTTCTGCACCAGTCGCCCGGACACGGCCTCCCGGTACTCCCCCACGCTCAACGACCGGACGGGTGCCAAAGCGCCGTTGACCGGCGCGAAATACAGGTTCAGGTACCGCGCGGTCGCCTCGTTCGCGCCGATCCACGATTCCCCGTCCTGCCCCACGACGAGCGTCGTCGCCCCCTGGGCCAGCGCCCCCAGGACAACGCCGCTGTCCAGCAACGGCCCCTCAGCGTGCGCGTGAGCGTCGATGAACCCTGGGCAGATCACGCTACCTGCCGCCAGGTCGACCACCTCGCAGTCCCCCGGCGACCCGTCCACGCCGCCGACGGCCCCGACCTCCCCCAGGCCACCGGCTCCCCCGGCCGCGGCGATAACGCCACCGTCGATCAGCACGTCAGCGCGCCGGATCGTGGCGCCTACGCCGTCGGCGACCATTCCTCCGCGCAGCAAGATCCGTTCAGTCACAGGTTGATTTGCCATCCGTCCTGATTGGCCAGGCCCTGCTCCGCGAACAACGAGAAATCTACCTGCGCCTGCGCGGAACGTCCCTCGTGCCACGGCTTCTCAGCGACACTCCAATCGGTGTCCACCGCCAGGACACGGATCGAACGGAACTTCGATCCCGGCATGATCCGGCAGCTGAAGTCGGCCACCCAGCACGACATGACAGTGGGAGGTGCCGGGCTGGCCGGGCAGGCCATCAAGGCCGGGCTGGTCGACGAGCTGCAGCTGATCCTGGTTCCCATCGTCGTCGGAGGTGGCAAGCGAGCGCTCCCCAACGGTGTCCGCTCGGACCTGGAACTCGTCGACACGCGGCGGTTCGCAAGCGGTGCTGTTTACCTCAGGTACCGCCCCAAGTCAGCGTGATCACCTCGAGGGTGCCTGAGGCCGATCGCCGCGCCCGGATTGGCCACCTAGCCGTGACCCACCCCGGCGCCTCCGAGACGGCCGCGGTCAGGGCCGGCGGGGCTGGCGGCGAGCGTAGGCAATGTTGATGACCGCAATGACGGCCCAGATCAGCGCGACCAAGACCAGCTGGCCGGTGCTCACCGAGCTGGTAGTCGTCATCACCGATCCATGCAAAGGCCCCAGATTGATTGATGCCTTGGGTGCGACTCCGGTCACCGAGTAGGCATGCAGCGTCACAGCGGTGGCGCCGATGCCCAGCCCGACCGAGCCCAGGCCCATAGCGACGTTCGCCCATGCGGCCCAGCTGGACTGGATGCCATGCTCTGCCAGCCTGGCGTCTACTTGCTTGTCGATCTCCGAGCTGATCCTCTCGACCAGCCCCTCGGCCACAGCCCCGTCGTACGCTCGGCCAAGTTCGGTATGCACGGCTGCCGCCGCAGCGACGTCCTCGTGCGCCCGCTCGTCCATAAAACCAAGCTATATCGCGATTGACCGGCCAGACAATGAACTGCGCTGCCGCCTTCGCGGGCGCCGTGGCTCGGCCAGCCTTACCGGGACGGCCGGAGGCAGGTCCCGGCGGTCCGGTTGCCGAGGATGGGGACGACGCTGCGGCAGAGCACTGGACTCGCGCTCGGTCAACCGCTCATCGGCATTATGCGGGTGATCGCTGTCAAGCGGATCATGATGCTTGGTTGTCGTCGATCTGGTGGATGAGGCGTGTGCAGGAACTCCACGACCGGGCCTGCACCACCACATCACCGGCGGCATCGGCTACGACGTGATCATCGGCGCCTGGTGGGCAAGCCAGTAACCAGTCCCCAGCTACCGCGCGCCGGGACCGGCAGCCTGCACAGCGCTGACTGGCTGCGGCCGCTGGAGAGAAGCCAGACAGCGCTGACCAGCAACTTCACTCTCAGCTACGGCCGCTTCAGCGGTGCGCGCGCAAGTAACCGCTGATATGAGCGGCTGCCGAGGCCTGACTCGCTGCGGTCGGGGCAATGCATAACTGGCTCTTCTGCGCCTTGGCCGCCGGCTGAATGCTCCGGCGGCGTGCATTGCAGGCCTCGCAGGGTCAGGCACCGGCGCGCCTGGGAGTTAGCATTCGCCGGTGGGCAGGAGGTCGAGGATCCGGGTCTGCGGCGCGCCGGCCAGGCCGGGCGAAGACGCTGGTGATGACCAGACGTGCTGCATCAGGAAATCGGCGAATGTCTGCGCCGGCCCGGCCGAGTCGAACTCCAAGTCAAGCATCAAATACTGCGGGTCATCCACCGGCAAGCGGATGGCGAAGCTGCGAACTCCCGCTTGTGCACGTGCTTCCGCGAATCCGTCGAAGGCTTTCCTCCAGAGCTGATAATCGGTGATCGCGTGCTCGATCCGGAGCGTCGTCATCGGGTTTCTCCGTTGCGTTGCAGTAGATGCTGTTGAGATGCACGCTAGGCCGTCCCGCTGGTCGTGCGGTATCCCGACTATCTGGGGGTCACTCTCTGGCCAGGGCAGCCTGCGTGTGGCAAGCGCCAGGGCTGCGGGGCATACGCTCATTTGGTGGCCGACAGCTGGGCGCGGGCCCGTGAGCGCATCGGGGCCGTGGTCTCGGAACCCCTCGACGCCAGGAGGCTGCGCCTGCAAGTACTGGCGGTTCTCCGCGAGGTTATCGACTTCGACGCATACGTCTGGCTGCTCACTGACCCTGTCACGACGGTCGGCGCCGCGCCGCTCGCCGATGTCCCCTGCCTGCCTGAGCTCCCGGCCCTGATCAAGGCGAAGTACGCAACCCCGGTCAATCGCTGGACGGTCCTGCAACTGCAGAAGTCACCCGCCGGAATCCTGAGCGATGCCGTCGGCGGAGAACTGGATCGCAGCCTGATGTGGCGCGACGTGCTGTGCAGATACGGAATCGGCGACATGGCCTCGGTGGTATTCGCAGACCAGTTCGGCTGCTGGGGATTCCTCGACCTGTGGCGTAACAGCACCCGCGGCTCGTTCAGCGCCGCCGACGCCGGGTTCCTCGCCGCGGCCGCCGCACCGCTGGCCACCGCACTGCGTCACTGCCAGGCAAGAACGTTCGTAGACCCGGCGACTCAGCATCGGCCGGACCTCGGACCGGTCGTCCTGACACTCGACGACGACCTGCGGATCACGAGCCGCACGGCAGCTTCGCGCGGATGGCTGGATGCACTGCTTCCGCCCAAGGCTGACGAAAGGGCCATCCCGGCGAGCGTCTACAACGTCGCCGCCCAGCTCCTGGCCGTTGAGCAAGGCGTCGACGCGCATCCGGCGCTGGCCCGCACGCATCTGGCTGATGGCTTCTGGCTTGCTCTGCGTACCGCCAGGCTGTCGCCAGACCAGCCCCCCGCCAGCGGAGCGGCAACGATCGTCGTCACTATCGAGGAGGCGTCTGCCGCCGAGCGGATCGAGCTCTTCGGTAGCGCTTTCGGCCTGAGTGCCCGCGAATACGAACTGCTCGGCCTGCTTGCCACGGGCAGCGACACACGACGGATGGCGCGCGAGATGTCGCTGTCCGAGCACACGATCCAGGATCACCTCAAGTCGATTTTCGCCAAGACTGGTGCCCACGACCGCGTCACCGTTCTATCGCGCGCCCTGGGAACCCGACTCGAGACACAAAGATGAGCCCGCTGCCCGGGCCGGTCCCACGACCTCTGCCGGGGGGCCGGCCTCTGGTCAGCTGGTGAGATTTACCCCGCGGACTGTTGCCGCGCCGAAGTGCCTGCCGGTTGACAGGCACCTCGCGGAGGAGCACCG
>Ga0208219_1000462_pt1 | contig 14652 bp, 8 predicted proteins | sample NGESurshal072012_7_FD_184469 | JGI IMG/M metagenome (GOLD analysis project Ga0208219, IMG submission 184469) | Arctic peat soil microbial communities from Barrow, Alaska - NGEE Surface sample 53-2 shallow-072012 (SPAdes) | ecosystem: Environmental > Terrestrial > Soil > Wetlands > Peat ...
GGTCTCATGGTCGGTCGCACACCGGAGTACCTCGGCAAGAAGATCGAGCGGCGCCAGGTGCAGCTCGCCATGCTCGGGGCGCTGGTGCTTCCGATCTTCGCGCTCGTGCCCGTGGCGATCTCGGTGCTCGTGCCTGCAGGGACCGCAACGCTCACCAATAGCGGCGTTCACGGGTTCTCGGAACTGCTCTACGGTTTTGCGTCCACGACTGAGAACAATGGCAGCGCCTTCGCCGGTCTCGGCTCGAATATGTACTTCAACGTGATGATGGGCATTGTGATGCTCTGCGGCCGCTTTCTCTTTCTGATTCCGGCACTGCTGCTCGCGGGTTCGCTCGCGGGCCAGCCGAGAGCCCCCGAGACGACCGGCACGTTTACGACCTATTCGCCGATCTTCGTCGGACTGCTCATCGGCGTCATCATCATCGTGGGCGCCCTGACATTCTTCCCGGCCGACGCGTTAGGTCCGATCGTCGAACACCTCCGCATGCTGTTAGGACAGGTCCAGTAGCCATCATGATTGCTCAACGCCGAATTGATCGCCGCCCTAAAGCCAGCTCGCTCTTCGATCGGAAGATCATCTCCCGGGCGGTCGCGGACTCGTTCGTGAAACTCGATCCGCGCCGGCAGGCGCGCAATCCGGTCATGTTCATCTGCGAGGTCGGGGCGCTCGTCACGCTCGGGTTCTTCATCCGCGATTTGCGGACGCACGGCCCTGCCGGGTTCGACTTCGCGATCTCGATCTGGCTGTGGTTCACAGTTCTATTCGCGAATTTCGCTGAAGCCGTCGCAGAGGGGCGCGGCAAAGCGCAAGCAGACTTTCTCCGCCGTACGAAGACCGACACGATGGCGCGGCGAGTCGTGGCAGGCCGCGAGGAAATGGTCGCAGCGACGTCTTTGCGCAAGGAAGAGATATTCGCGGTCATCGCCGGCGAACTCATCGCGGCGGACGGCGAGGTGATCGAGGGCGCAGCGTCGGTCGACGAGTCTGCGATCACTGGTGAATCGGCGCCGGTCATCCGCGAGGCCGGTGGTGACCGCAGTGCTGTCACCGGCGGCACGCGCGTGCTTTCCGACCGCATCGTCGTGCGGGTGACGTCGAATCCCGGTGAGACCTTCTTGGACCGGATGATCGCGCTCGTCGAAGGCGCATCGAGGCAGAAGACGCCGAACGAAATCGCACTTTCGATCCTGCTTTCCGGTCTCACCATCATCTTCTTGATCGCGGTGGCCACGCTTTCGCCGTTCTCCAACTACGCGGGCACCGCGCAATCCGTCACGGTGCTGATCGCGCTTCTCGTCTGTCTTATCCCCACCACCATTGGCGGACTGTTATCGGCCATCGGCATCGCGGGGATGGATCGCGTGCTGCAACGGAACGTCTTGGCCATGAGCGGCCGGGCGGTTGAGGCTGCAGGTGACGTGGACACGCTCTTGCTCGACAAGACGGGCACGATCACGCTTGGCAATCGCCGCGCCACCGAGATCATCTGCGCGCCAGGCGTCACAGACGCTGCGGCGGCGCGCGCGGCGATGCTGTCTTCGATTCCGGATGAGACCCCCGAGGGCCGGTCCATCGTGACGCTCGCTGCGCCGCAATCGGCGGACGGTCAGGCGGCCAGCGGCGCGAATGCCGATTTGCGCGCCCTCGTCCCGGAAGGCTCGACATTCGTGCCGTTCAGCGCGTACACGCGTATGAGCGGACTCGATCTCCCCGGCGGGGGCGCGATCCGCAAGGGTGCGCCCGACGCAGTCCGCGCGTGGGTACGCGAACGAGCGGGCGAAGCCGCAGGCGTCCTTGCCGAAGACGTGGAGCGAATCGCTCGCGCGGGCGGAACGCCGCTCTTGCTCGCAGACGACCGGCAGATCCTCGGCGTCATCCATCTGAAGGACATCCTCAAGCCGAACATGATCGAGCGCTTCGACCGTCTGCGCGCGATGGGAATCCGCACGATTATGATCACCGGAGACAATCCGCTGACCGCGGCCACGATCGCCCGCGAGTCGGGCGTGGATGACTTTCTCGCGGAGGCCACGCCGGAGACGAAGATGGCATTGATCAAGCGCGAGCAAGAATCGGGCCGGCTGGTAGCGATGACGGGCGACGGCACGAACGATGCGCCGGCGCTTGCGCAAGCCGATGTCGGCGTCGCTATGAATTCCGGAACTCAGGCCGCCAAGGAAGCCGCGAACATGGTCGACCTCGACTCCGATCCCACCAAGCTCATCGAGGTCGTCGAGATCGGCAAGCAGCTGTTGATGACGCGCGGTGCGCTGACCACTTTCTCGATCGCGAATGACGTGGCGAAGTACTTCGCGATATTGCCTGCCATGTTTGCGATCGCGTATCCGGCAATGAACGCGCTCAACATCATGCGGCTCACGACACCGCAGAGCGCGATTCTTTCGGCCGTCATCTTCAATGCCCTGATCATCGTGGCGCTCATCCCGCTCGCGCTGCGCGGCGTGGCGTATCGGCCGCTTGGCGCTAATGCTGTGCTGCGCACAAACGTATTGGTCTACGGCCTCGGAGGCATTATCGTGCCGTTTGTCGGCATCAAGATCATCGATATGCTGCTCGCCGCGTTTCACCTCACGTAAGGTAACGGAATACATTGTTATGAACATGCAAAAGATCAAAGACGCCACGCTTCGTCACATCGCCCCCGCGGTGATGTACACGATCGTCAGCGTGATTCTGTTGGGCATCGTCTACCCGCTGGCGATGACCGGTATTTCGGAACTCATCTTTCCGGCTCAGGCGAGCGGCTCGGTCGTCTACCGAAACGGCATCGCTATTGGATCGGATATCATCGGCCAATTGTGGACGAAGCCGGAATACTTCCACGGGCGGCCGTCCGCAGCCGGCAGCGGATATGATCCCACGTCGACGAGCGGAACAAATCTCGGCCCCACCTCGAAGAAGTTGATCGATGCCACTGCGGCTACGATCAAGGCCTTGAAAAAGGACAACCCGGACGCCGCGGGACCGGTTCCGATGGATCTCGTGACGAGCAGCGGCAGCGGGATCGACCCCGATATCAGCCCCGAGGCCGCATATTATCAAGCGCCGCGCGTGGCAAGCGCTCGTCACATGACCGTGGACACGGTGAGGGCTGTGATCGCGTCGCATATCGTGCCGCGCGAGCTTGGATTCTTAGGAGAACCTCGCGTCAACGTCATGCAACTCAATCTCGCATTGGATGGACAAAAGTGAATTTCAAACAAGGACGTAACGTAGCGGCCGCCGCGGTCGCCTTCTTCTGCGTGGGCTTCGCCGGCGCAACTGCGCAAGCCGATCCAGCGCCGGCTGCGTCGACGGCTCCGCAGCCATCGCCGAGCCCATCACCCGTCGCGTCGCCCGTGGTGCTGCACGCGGTCCTCAGTGAAACGCTTGCGTTGACAAGCGGCGTCAACGCGACGGGCAGCTTCGACTCATCCACCGGCGCGGATCATGCGGCGCGGTCCAACGTGAGCAATGCCTTCGTATTGCTCTCCAAACCACAAGGGACTTTTCAATTCGCCCTTCAAGGCGGAGCGTACAGCTTACCCGTCGTAGGCGTTGGCGGCAACAAGACGATACAATCGGGTGCCAACATGGACCTCTTCGGGCCGTTGCCGCTGGCATACGTCGAATATGTTCCGAACGGCAACTACAACGTGAGCGCGGGTGTGCTCGCATCGCTGACCGGCGCAGAATCCACGTACACGTATCTGAACTGGAACATTCAGCGTGGCGCCATGTGGAACGTGGAAAATGCAGTCACGCGAGGCTTCCGTGCGTCGTTCATAACCGGCAAACTCACCGCCACGGTCGGCGCCGACGACGGTTTCTATTCAGGCAAATTTGGCGCGGCTGAAGGCGCATTGACGTTTGCGCCGGACTCCACCGACTCGCTGCTCTTCGTCGCCGTCATTCCAAACAGCCGCACGCCCGGAAACCCGACCGCATCCGTTGCGAATAAAGAATTGCTCAACGTGGTCTTCACGCGCACGCGCGGCAAGCTTCAGATCGCGCCATACATCTTGTACGCGCGCTCGCCCGCCGCGGCCGGCCTGGGGTATGCGGGGCCGGAGAGCGCATTCGGCGGAGCATTCTTGGCGAATTGGACGTTGAGCAGTCATTTCGGCACCGCAGTGCGCTACGAGACGCTTCACAATTCTAGCACGGTGGGCGACCCAAGCGGCAATGCCGACCTCGTGGGCTACGGTGCGGGCAGCGGCGTGAACACCTACACGGTCACGCCGAGTTGGACCAACGGCCACACGTTCGCGCGCATAGATTTCTCAAGCGTGCGGGTCTCGAGCCCAGCTCCCGGCCTCGCGTTCGGCGATCATGGTGCGCAGCGCGATCAGTTCCGCACGATGCTGGAAATCGGCGTTCAAATGTAGGGACCCGGACGGTCCAGTGCGAAAAACGCGATAAACGTTCACTTTCTAACCGCTTGCCCGCCCCCCGACTAAAGCGAGCGGGACCCGTGTAATAAGTCGCAAGGCGCGCGACCTTACGCGCTCGAACGTCTGCTCGACGATTTGATATTCCCATTCAATCGCTCACGCAGTTTGCTTTTCCCCGCCCCGTATGCCCCAGAGGTGCCCCGTGGATAATCATCGCCCCGAATCGTCCGTCGATCTCGAGAGCGTCACGAAAAGCGTAGCGGAAACCGACCGCCGCCGCGCCCTCGTCGAAGAAGAATTGACCCAAGCTCAATCGATGATCGAGTCGCTCAAGGCGAGAAGCACGTCGCTTCGCGATTCCGTCCTCGACCTGCAGCGTAAACTCGACGTGACGAAGAAGGCGAAGTCCGAAGAAGATGCCGCGCTAGCTGAGGCCGCAGACAAGCGCAAGCGCGCGATCGAAGAATTGAGCTCGCTGGCCGCACTTGTCGATGAGTTGCGTGTCGCGACCGAACAGCAAGCCGCTGCCATCGGCGTCACGCTCGACGGTGCGAAGGCGCAAGTAGAGATCGTCGAGGCGAGCGTGGCCAAAGCGAAGACCGAAGCCGGCTCCGTTGAGGGCACTCTCGGACAGCTTCGAGAGAACATCGCACAGGCGCGCAGCCACGCCGACGCGCTCGAGCACAATCTGTCAACAGTTGAGGGAACGACGGCATCGGTCAAAGCCGTGGCCGATGCAACGCACGGTCATCTCGAAGAGACGCGTGCGGCGCTCGATATCGCGATCGGCCGCAAACGCGAGACCGACGCCGCGTGCAAGACGCTCGAAATGCTCGGCGCCACGCTGCACGCCAAGACCGACGAAGCCGTTCAAGCGATGAACGCATTGGACGGATTGATGGCCGAGCAAGATCGACAGGGAGCCGTGCTCGCCGCCCGAGTGGAAGCAGTCGGCAAATTGGTGGGTAGTGCGGATGCCGAACCTATACCGGTGAAGGCGGAGCCGGCCAAAGCAGCACAACCTACGACCGCGCAAGCGCCCAAAGTCAACGAACAATTCGCCGATGCGCTCAGGGCCGTCGCTTTGCTCGCAAACGAGCGGCTGATCCCGCACGAAGAGGCAGATCGGCTGAGCAACGCGCTGCGTTCCGGCGCAGGCGAAGCGGTGCTTCGTCAAACGTGGGCGCACACCGTCGGGAGTCCCACTCCGGTCGCGCACCGATTGATCTTCGCCGAAGTGCTGCAAGCGGTCGGCGACATCAAAGCAGCAGTCGTGTACTACGAACAGGCGGCGATGCCGAAGATATCACCGCCCGTCGTCCGTTATCTTGCCGCGCTTGCGTATCTCAAGATGGACCTGTTGGAGCGGTCGACCCGCGTGGCGCAGCTGCTGTCACGAGATCGCGGGGGGCGGCTGCTCGCGAAGATCATCGAAGCGCTCCGTTTGGAACAGACCGATCATCCCGACGATGCCGTGCACGCGTTGACCGAGGCGCTTGGCGGCAAAGGCTTCCAGAAGTGGGAATACGACGAAGCGCTGCTTCAGCTCGGGCTGCTGCACGAGCGGAGAAGCGACGTTCGTTCCGCTCTAGCGTGCTATGAGAAGTTGAATGCCGCGGCGCCCATCCACTTCGACGTCGTCGAACGGATTCGAACGCTTCAAGACCAGCCGGTCTGACCGCCGGTATTTAGGGCGTAGACTCAGGCCGTAGCGCGGCCGGCCAATCGTTTGGCACGGTACATGGCATCATCCGCTCGCGCGAGCAATGCTTCCGTCGTGTCCCCGTCTTGCGGATATCGAGCGACGCCGATGCTGGCCCTCACCTGCAGATCGTGGCCTTTGACGCGCACCGGCTCGGAAAATGCGCCCTCGACCTTGCGAATGACGACGTCGACGTCGAGCGCTCCCACCTGCGCCTGCAAAAGGATTGTGAATTCATCGCCGCCGATCCGCGCCAGGATGTCGGTCTCGCGCAGCGCGGACCGAACTCGGCTCGACAGTTCTCGCAACGCATCGTCCCCCGCCGAGTGTCCATGGGAGTCGTTGATGGCTTTGAATCCGTCCAAATCAAAGAGAATGATCACGAGTTCCATATGGTTCGTGCGGGCAGCAAAAAGCGCCCGCGCCGTATGCCCGAGGAATGACGCGCGGTTAGGCAAACTCGTCAGCACGTCATTGAAAGCCAAGTGGTCGCGCTCGAGTTCAAACGCCACGCGGTCCGTCTCATCGCGGCCGCTCGCATAGATCTGATGCAGGCGAAGGTCGGACACGGCGTTCCAACAGATCCAGCGGTAAGATCCATCACCAGCCCGACAACGGTTTCGGAAGCCTTCCACCGGCAGGCCGGCCGTCAGGCGGCTGGCCGCCTCGACCGACCGCTCCATATCGTCGGGGTGGATGAGCGACATGAACGGTTCTGCGAGAAGTTGCGCGCGCGTCCGGTTCAGTATACGTTCCGCTGCAGGATTGACATCTACGAAATAGCCGTTCATACCGGCCACGACGAACATATCCTGCGCTGTGGTGACGAATCGGTTACGTTCGCCCTCGATTCGGCGCTGGATGCCTAACAATATAGCGATAGCCGAGCAAAGCGCCAAACCGATAAGGGCGCCTACGGCCGCCCCGTACTTGAGATGTTCTTGGGTATATCTGGAATACGATGCCGTCTTATCATCAAGCTCATCTAAGGCGCGGGCGATATCGGAGCGCATGCGATCCATGAGCGATTTGCCTTGGCCTTGCAATCGGGATTTATCTCGTGGATTCGATCCGGTCACCAACGGACGTGCGATGCGAGCGAGCCATTTCATGTACGTGGACTTGGCGTCGAGAAGCAACGGGTCGATGCTCTGCGCATTTGCATTGGCGGTCGATTTGAAAGCCAAATCAAAATCGGATTCCATACGCGCGCTTGCGGCGGTGAACGGCGCAAGGTAGGAGCGCTGTTTCGTGCTCACATAACCGCGCATGCCGGTCTCCTGATTGAGAAGGTCCGTTAGAACGGTAAGCACTTGGCGGCGAGCTTCGTACGCGGCCTCTGCTTGACGGACGGCTGTCGTTGTGGTCTGATAAGCGAACCACGAGCGCGCGAGTATGCCTACGATCGCAAGCGCTAGGAGAATGACAATGCCGTGTCTCGACAAGGCAGTCAGAAAATCTCTTGCCATATCTCTAGATATCGGTAAAGTCCAAGCCGATGCCGTCGTTCGCTTGTGTCCCGCGATTGCTTGCTTTGGCCTATCCGGCCGGGCTTAAGTTCCCTTGTCGGCGCCGAAATAATGAACGAACTTGAAGATCAGCGCGGGCAGCGTCGAAAGCTGGTTCGGATCGCCGTAGACGAGGTACAGCTCTTCCTGCCCGACGCGCCGGTGAAACGCGACTGAGACATTTGACGCGTCCGTGAACTGAGCCGGTGGCGTCAATAGCGGTGACGTTCCGATGATCCGCCGCAGGCCGATAGCGAGCGACGACGTCGAGTTCAACTGGTAGGCGACGCTCGCACGCTCCAGCCACTGCACGTTTCTCGTGCCTGCATCGGTTTCGTCGTCGGTATCGTCCGCTTCGAGCGCGAACGTACCGCGCGGTCCGATTGGAAGTGTCGTGAGCCGGGTCGCCGTGTGCAAGTAACCTTGTCCAAAACGGCCGACGTTGTAGCCGATCGACGTCGGTGTGGACGTGGCGGCGCCGTGGCTCAAGCTCACGCCGTTCTGATCGATCATCGATCCGTAGTTGTTGTCCAACAGCAGATATTGATATCCCGTCGTCAAACCCAGTGTGTATTGCGTTTTCGTGCTGACCGTCAGCGACGTGGCTGCGTCGGCGAAATGCAGAGCGCCGTCACCATTTTTCAAGTGCTCGATGTCTTGGGAGAGGGTGTAGCTCTGGACAAAGCTCGTCGGCGCGTTGTCGAACTCGTGCGTGATATATATCGACGGACCGTGAAGGTCGCTGAGCTGCCTATTGCCGGCTAGCGGCGCATACTCCGGGCCGATGTCGTGATACGCCCCGAAGATCCCATCCTTTTGGGTGTAGAGATTCACGCCAAGCTCGTTGTAATGCCCGAGGGTCGGCGCGGTGATATTCGATCCCGTCTCACCGCCCCATGTCGCGTAGGTGCTGAAGTTGTGATGGTTGCCGACGATCATCTGATAGATCGAGGTGACGTCGTTCAGGCCCGGCACATTCGTGCCAAAACGCAGCGCATTGAAGATGTCGTGGTGGTCGCCGGTGGTCCACGTGAACGTCTGCGCGTTGTCGCTGCGTCGATTCAAGCCGATGGCGTCGAACGCGGCGAACTGCGCCAAACCCTGAACGCCCTCGACCGCATAGCCCTCGCGCGGTGTCGGGATGGCCGGCGTGTAGAGGAACGGCACGTCGAAGCAATCGTTGCAATTGAACGTATTGTAAAAATTCAAGCCTTGGGTGAAGAACGGTCGCACCTCGGTGTATTGGCGCTGGAAAGCCGTCGGCGAAATCGTCTGCTGGTCCTGATCGACATTAGAATAGTCGGGATACAGGGTGCTGAAGAACGACGCGGTGTCGGTGATCGGCAGAGCGATGTCGGCGCCCATTCTTGCCCGGTCGGATCCGGCCGATTTCGCGCCGAGTTCACCGAGCGAGTAAAGGCCGACGCGGGGTTTCGTGCGCGTGCTGCCGGTCGCAACGGTCATCGCGGTGAGAAAACCGGTGAACGTCACGCTATCCGTACTGCGCTGCGCTGCGTCGTGAGCCCATTCGAATGTCTGCCCGGTGACGTGCAGCGTGCGGTCGAATTGCAGACGCCAGACGGAGCGGCCGTCGCCACGCATCACGTTAAGCGGGATTTGTTCCGTGACCGTATAGCCTTTGTCCGTGCGGTGGGCCGCGGCCACCCAACGTGGCGCGAAGGAAGAGTTCTCGGCTGAATACTCATTGCGCGTGCCGATGGGATTCGCCGCGAAGAAGTATTCAAAGCCGCGATCGCCCCCGGGCCAAAGATATACGCGCACGACGTCATCGGAGCCGAGTGAAGTGTCCATCGTGTGCTGCGTCGCAGTGATCGGTTCGGACTGTTGTGCCACGAACGCGACGTAGAGATTGGCCTTGTCCACGAGCAGATAGACGTCAGTGGGTTCCGATGCCGGCCGGCGGAATTGATAGTCCCACGTCAACTGCGTGTGCGTCGCCTTGCTCCATTGCGGATCGTCCACGGTTCCGTCGATCTTCGGCGGGGTATCGGCGTGCGCGATGGCGATTGAAAATTGGGCCGGTGCGGCTTGCGCCGCCTCCGTCATTGCTTCGCAAGCCGCATAGCCGAAAACCAGGCACGCAACGATGATCTTGGCAAGTCGTTTCACCGGTGTCTCCTGCAGTAACGGGCGCAACACCTAAAGAATTAGTTATAAACTTTTTCAATCCTTCCGGACCGCATTACCACGAGGCACGAGGTCTACGAAGCATGACACTAAATTGACACCGACAATTTGCAGGCGGCTCGACGTTCGCCGCGCAGTTCGTGGTGATGACCATCGAACCGCGGTCACGCCGGATCATAGCAATGCACAAGAGCAGTTTGCGCAGATGCATGCGCTGATCGCAAGCAACGATCGGAAGATCTGCGCGATGTAAATCACCCGATCGCACTTTCCGAGCCATCCTAAACACGTCGGGTGCGATCCAGCGTTGGATTGGATGAGCCGCTCGTCGCAGGGTCACGCGCTCGTTAGTAGGGACTTAGCGCGGACTTGGAGCATCAACTAGCTCGGAAACCCGCGTGGGCAGGTGACCGAGTGGTTAATGGTAGCAGACTGTAAATCTGCCGCGCTCAGCGCTACGTAGGTTCGAATCCTACCCTGCCCACCAGTTCAACGCGCGCGCAACGGCAGGTCGCTCGAGTCGCTTCACGTAATTCGGTAATTGAGCGGGCGGGAGTAGCTCAATTGGTAGAGCGCTAGCCTTCCAAGCTGGATGTTGCGGGTTCGAGACCCGTCTCCCGCTCCAGCCATCTTCTTGCTGAAACACCACTCGCGTAGCTAAGAAAAAAGAAGGGCAAGCAATGCTTGCCCTTCTTCGCGTTGTGAACGAGGACGAGTCTTAGTGACAGACGCCTTGCGAGCTTGTGAAAGAGCCCTTATACGAGTACAAGTGATGCGTTCCGATCGATGGCGTACGGAAGAACCACGAGAAGAACGCGAGCTCTTGCGGGTGGTAGTGGAAGCCGTTGAACCATATGTGGAACGGCGTGCCGGTTAAAGGATCGCCGACCTCGAGATTCCCCTGACAACCGCCGACTTGGCCGACGTGACCCCACGCTGGCGTTCCGTTATTGATGAACGGATCGTTCGCCCATTCGCCCATCTCGTGCGTCCACGCGTGGATGTCGGCAATTCCAGCGGCGCGGAATATACCCGCATCGGTGTAAGCTCCCGTGGCATACGTCTGCGTTCCGCCGCTGCGGCCGAAGGCGTTGTGGTAACCGATGATGCAGCATCCGCCTGAGGTTTCGACAACGTTATATGCTGCGATGATCGGCAGTTGATCGGTGCTCGCGAATTGGTTGATCACGCCGCGTAGGATGTTGTCCCAGCCACCGAAGCTGATCATGCCAAGGTTGTGGCTCTGTCCAGTACAGGCACCCGCCTGCGTTGTGGAGCCCGCCGGCGCATCCACGTCTATGACATTCACATCTGCAGCGGGAGAAAGCAGAACGTGATAATTGGTGCCTTTGACGAGATTCCAGAATTCAGCGCGTTGGAATCCGTCGATGATCTGGGTATCGCCGACATCGACGCCGTTGGACCCTAAGGGCACGTGGCGGAACAGCGGGGAGTTGAAGAATCGTTTCTCGACGGAGACTGTGTCGTTGCAGCCGGGCTTCGTGGGGTCGAGAACGGTGCCGTCCGAAAAATGCACGCGCAACATGATCGGCAGATACTTCACGGTCGTACTTTTCGGCCTCTTCGTCGGATCCGATCCGACGATTTGGAAAGTGTACGTACGGCCATCGAGCGGCGACGTGATCGTGTTGGTGAAAAACGGGATGGTCACGTTTGTGTCTGTGCCGAGCGTGGCAAAATTGACGTTACGTGCAGGCACGGTGACAAAGATCGGTCTCATCTGGTCCTTGGTGTATATCTGCCCTGCAGATACGCACTGAGCGAACGCTGAAATGCAAACGAGCGTCATACAAAGTACGAGCGCGAGCTTCTTCAAATTGAACTCCTTTTGAGTGAGGTGATCCGCCGCGGCGAGACAGCGATGTTTTTTTTTCGTGCGCGCCACGATACCTTTGAAGATTTTTCAGCAGGCACGAAGATGATGCCCCGGGCCTAAGCCGATGGTCCTATTTCGCCGGTGCGATGCATCGTCGATCCAAAATGGCGATGAATTAAGACTCAATGCTTGTTGAATGCAAATATTATCAAGGAACGCACGCCACGCCGCAGCCGAGCGAGGATGGCAATGGACGTAACCCTCCGGCATCTTCAAGTTCGGCCTGTGCTAAGCCGATGATAAATACTAGAAGAGTTTCGGCAGCAGCAGCCCGAGAGAGGCCGAGCCTTGCCCGACCAGCGGCTTATCACCACGTCCTTGGCTTCACTCGCTCCGCCTCCGCCTCCGGGCGGCATAGAGGACGAGCATTCGTTGCTTGTCGCCACATTGGATGCGACGGCAGACGGGATATTGGTCGTCGATATTCGCGGTAAGATCACGCGCTTCAACAAACGGTTCGTGCAATTATGGCGGATACCGCAATCGATTCTCGACGAGGGCAACGACGCCGCCGCAATTTCTTTCGTGCTCAGCCAACTACGCGATCCGGACGCCTTCGTAGCCAAGGTTCGAGAACTGTACGGCAAGCCCGATTCCGAAAGCTTTGACGTCCTCGAATTCATCGACGGTCGAGTATTCGAACGCTTCTCTATACCGCAGCAGGCAGGCGATATCGCCGTCGGGCGCGTCTGGAGTTTTCGCGACGTCACCGACCGGACGATCGAGCAGCGCGCTCGCGACGTTGCCGAGGCGCGCGCCAGCCGCCGACTCGACCGTCTCGACTCGCTTTGGCGGCTCCAGACGATCGGAGACCTGCACCGCGCCGGACTCGTCCGGCGGATCTTGGAGGAAGGCAGCCGGGCGCTGCAGATGGATTTCGCCATCATCGTTGACGCGCGAGGCAAAGCGACCGCCGACGGCTGTGGTGAGTCGCTCGATCCGAGGACAAAGAAATTCGTCGAGTGTCTTGCATCGTTGCACATACCCGAAACGTTGACGCGCGGCACGATCGTCATCGATGCGAACTCGAGCCAACACTCCGAATACACGGCGAGGCTCAGGGAGTCCGGACTTCTCAGCGCGATTGCGACGCCGCTACGGCCCAGCGGAACGTCTCAGACACTAGCGTTTGGAAGCGTGAACCCGCAGGCGGAGCCGTCGACGCACGAGGATCTCGAATACATCGAATTGTTGGCGTCGTATCTCGCGCGAGTGCTGAGCGACCTCGATCAGCGCGGCCAAATCGCATACCTCGCATACCACGATTCGCTCACCGGCCTTGAGAATCGGGCGCGATTCCTCGAGCGGCTTGCAGAGGCTGTGGCCACCACTAACCGATCAGGGCGCCGCCTGGGCGTCCTCTACATCGATTTGGACCGCTTCAAGGATGTCAACGACTCCCTTGGGCACGCGACCGGCGATCGCGTACTGCTCGAAGCGGCGCGCCGCCTCCGGACCATGATTCGCCAAGCCGATGCGTGCGCGCGATTTGGCGGCGACGAGTTCGCGCTGCTCGTTCCCGAAGTCGATTCGATCGCCGACTTGGAGGTGCTCGCGACACGCATCGGTCAGGTGCTCGCGCTCCCGTATCCTGTCGACGACAGCGACATCCACTTGTCGGCCAGCACCGGCATCGTGGTGTACCCTGGTGACGGCGATGGTCCGGACATGCTGCTTCGGCACGCAGACGCTGCGATGTATCGTGCGAAAGAAGAAGGGCGCAATCGTCACTTCTTTTTCAGCAGCGAGATCGCGGCGCGTCTGCAGCGGCGGCGCGAGATCCAGATCGGCGTCCGCGATGCGATGGAGAATGGTGCGCTCGAGCTCTACTTCCAACCGATCGTCGAGCTATCGACCGGCCGCACGTTCACGGCCGAAGCGTTATTGCGATGGCACCGGATCGGCCACGGTATCGTGCCGGCAGCGCAGTTCATAGCTGAGGTGGAAGAATCGGGCCTTATGCTGGTCGTGGGCGAATGGGTGATCCGTAGCGCGATTGAGCAGGTCGGAAAATGGGCCCGCAGCGATTTCGATGTTCGCATCGCCATCAATATATCGGCGCTGCAGCTGCACGAGCCGGGATTGATCACGATCCTCCAAAGCGCGCTCGAGGAGCATCAGGTCGACCCGTCGCGGGTCGAACTTGAAGTCACCGAAACGGCAGCCTTGCGCAATGCCGACGCCGCCGAAGCGGTGCTCGATGAGTGCCGTTCGATGGGCATCAAAGTAGCGCTCGACGATTTCGGCACGCAATACGCATCGCTCGCGTATCTCAAGAAATTGACGGTCGACGTGATCAAGATCGATAAGTCGTTCGTCGCCGGTCTGCCGCATTCGGTGGAAGATGCGGCGATCGTGAGATCGGTGCTCTCGCTCGGCCGCTCGCTGGGCCGCACGATCGTCGCCGAAGGCGTCGAACATCCGGAACAGGCGGAGTGGCTCGCCGCGGAAGGTTGCGGATTCGCACAAGGCTACTGGCTTGGCTTGCCGATGCCGATGCATGAGTTCGAATCTTGGCACGCGTCGCGCAATGCGAAGCGCGGTTCGCTTCCTCGCGGCTGAGACTCGGGTGGGGTTGCACCCGCACCTTGATTTGGGCTACTATTAGGGGCGGCTCGTCGGGGCCAGCCACGCCCTTGTAGCTCAGTGGTAGAGCGCGTCCTTGGTAAGGACGAGGCCGCGGGTTCAATCCCCGCCGAGGGCTTGCACGTTTGCGCGCGCCCGTAGCTCAACTGGATAGAGCAATGGACTCCTAAGCCGTAGGTTGGAGGTTCAAATCCTCTCGGGCGCGAACCGATTTTCTTTGCCGCCCCGGTATCCGGGGTGTGCGTAAGCACGGCCGGACGACACCGGCTCACACGTCGGGACGCGGACACAAAACCACCACCTATCGAGGGAGAGAATGGCCAAGCAGAAATTCGAGCGTTCGAAGCCGCACGTGAACATCGGGACGATCGGTCACGTGGACCACGGCAAGACGACGCTGACGGCGGCGATCAC
>Ga0208219_1000463_pt1 | contig 14636 bp, 16 predicted proteins | sample NGESurshal072012_7_FD_184469 | JGI IMG/M metagenome (GOLD analysis project Ga0208219, IMG submission 184469) | Arctic peat soil microbial communities from Barrow, Alaska - NGEE Surface sample 53-2 shallow-072012 (SPAdes) | ecosystem: Environmental > Terrestrial > Soil > Wetlands > Peat ...
CCGCGGCCTTACCCCCAGGCCGGGCGCGCTCGGGAGCCGCAGTTGCGCGCCGTCGTAGTCGGCGCCGGCATACGGATCGTCGGTCACGAGCAAGGGACCGTCGACGTCGGCGTAATCCACGAGCGGTGTGAGTTGCGCGGCCGCGGTGCACAGCACCGACGACTCGATCATGCAACCGAGCATGATCTTCATCCGCATGGCGCGGGCGGCATGGATCATCGCTACAGCTTCGCGGATGCCGCCACACTTCACCAACTTGATGTTGATGCCGTCGACGCACCCGTTCAGCACCGCAAGATCTTCGAGCGTGCGGCAATCTTCGTCGGCCATGATCGGGATCGGCGAATTCTCGCGCACGTAGCGCAGCCCCGCCGGATTTCCCGCCGCGATCGGCTGCTCGCAGAATTCGAGGCCGAACGATTTGAGGTCGCGCAGATGATCGACCGCTTCTTCGGGCGTCCAGGCTTCGTTCGCGTCCACCCGGATGATGCCTCGATACACCGAACGCAGCGCTTGCAGTATCTCGCGCTCGTTGCCGGCACCCAATTTCACTTTCAGAATGGGCAAGTGCGCGGCTTCCCGCGTCTTGCTGACCATTTTGTCGACATCATCGATGCCGATGGTGAACGACGTCTGTTTCGCCTTCGCAGGATCCAAACCAAGAAGCTGATAGACGGGTATGTTCAGGCGTTTGCCGGCCCAGTCGTGGAGGGCAAGATCCAGCGCGCACATCGCGCCGCGCTGATCGCGCGGAACGCGGGCGAGCACCTCGTCGATATGCCACAGGTTCGCGTCGCGAAAATCCAGCGCGCCGAGCTGCCGCTCGACCAAGTCCACACTCTCGCTGTAGCGCGCGATGGGAGCAGATTCGCCGACCGCCTCTATGCCCTCTGCCGTCAAGTGTAAGAGGAGCGTTCGCGCCACGTCTTCAGACGACCGCGCGATCGTGAACGTATGGCGCAAATGAAGCGTAAGCGTTTCGAAACGCAACAGCGGCTGCATGAAGCAGTGTTAGCGGCCGGCTCGGGCTTTCTCTCCTCCCCAATCCTGGAAAGCAGCCGGCAATTATCGTGTAATCCCGCGGAAATCCGAATGCGAGAAAGGTGGGCCATTATTCTGGCAATTACGCCCGTTTTGGCGCGGAGAAGGGCAAGGGGCGCGCCGCGCCGCGCGTAACAAAGCCTTCACTCCGGCGAAGTGTCAGTTCGATGACGCCGGCCGATGTTCGCGCTCTTGGGAGAACCGCTATGTTTGGTGCTCGCTTACGGTTCGCTTTCGCGTTGGCGATCTTTGCGTTGGTGTTTGGCCCGTCCCTACCTGCCCTCGCCGGATCCACCGGGAGCATTTCCGGCACGGTGGTTTCGGCGACGAACGGTGCGCCGATCGCCGGCGCCGCCGTCACGGCAACCGCGCCCACCGGCAGCTACAAAGCCACCACCGGTGCCAAGGGATTCTATTCGATCCTCAACATCAGCCCCGACACCTACACGGTGACGGTTGCGGCGGCCGGATACGACACCACGGTCATCAACGGCATCACGGTCTTCCAGGATCAGACAGCGGTCATCGGGGCAAAGCTGCGAACGGCCACGCGCGTCATGGGGCACGTGACGGCCACCGCGAAAACCACGAACCTCGTCCAGCCCAACGTCACGACGAACACGTACAACGTCACGGCAAAGCAGATGGCGACGGTCCTCAACGACACCACGCACCATACGCTGTACGACGTTCTCTGGCGGACGCCGGGGATCACGGCCGGGCCGAGCAACGGCTCGCCGACGATCCGCGGAGGGACCACCACCGAACTTGGTTGGGAATTCGAGGGCATTCCGATCGTCGACCGGACCGTCGGCTTCTACACGACCGAGCTCAGCACGACGGGCATCGCCAATGTCGAAGTCTCCACAGGCGGGCTCGCCGCCAATCAAGGCGGCTCCAACGGCGGCGTCATCAACATGGTTGTGAAGCAAGGAACGTATCCGGCGTTCGGCAGCGCGACCGTCGGGATAGGCGGGCCCGCATATAGCCATTCGCTCGACGTGGAATTCGGCGGCGCCACGCCCGACAATGCCTGGTCCTACTTCTTGGCCGGGTCATTTCAAGACAACGATCAGACGTACGGCAAGCCCGGCACGTTCTACTATGAAGATATCGAGGGCTTCGACTACGTCAACACCAAAGACAACATCCTCAACGTCAAACACGTCTTCGGCGACGGCAAGCGCGACGCGCTCCAATTCACGGCCGACGTAGGCGTGGGGTTGTTCCGTTCGAGCTACGGCGGCGCGCAAGGGTCGCAACTGGCGATCTCGAGCATGGACAGCAACGGCGACCTCATCCTCAATCCCAAGCTGAACGCCGACGCATGGTATCACTGGTACAACATCGATCAGCTTTCGTTCAGCCACACGATCGACGACCGTTCGTTTTATCACGCGCGAGTGGCACAGTCGCGCAACGGATATTACTTCGACGAGATGTGGGCGGCCAACCGGGGAGAACCGTGCCTCGACAACACGCCGACGTGCCCGGCTGGCGGCACCATCCAACGCGGACCTCACGATAGCGCAGACTTCTGGGGCTACGGCATCTACTATCAGGACCGGCACACGCTGCAGACGTTCGCCAATTGGGACTATACGAATCAATTGAACGACCGCAATCAATTGAAGCTCGGCCTCGGCTACGAGACGGACGTCAATTTCCGTAAGGTCGCGGACCCGCTGAGCAGGGACCTCGCGGGGAAATGGCCGGACTACTACAGCGTGACCAAGGCGCCGACGTACCTCTACAGCACGTATCTCAGCGACCACTTCGACAATGGAAAATTTGTCTTCGAGCCCGGAATCCGTTGGGATATGGAGCACTACGCCATTTCACCGGTGATCGAGACGTTGACCGGCAAGCCCGCGCCCGGAACGGCACACCCGTTTAACGAGTCTTTCGTGAGCCCACGCTTCGGACTCGCGTATCAAGCAGGCCCGAACGATGTGTTCCGCGCTTCGTACGCGCATCTCGGGCAGTTCATCGGCACGGCCTACGCCGAGAACTTCACCGTCGACGTGACCGACGGCTCGGGCGCGCGCTACTCGCAGTACAAACCGCAGGTCGCGAAGAGCTACGACCTATCGTGGGAACATCAGTTCCCCCATGATGTCAGCTTGCGCATCACGCCGTACGCCCATGAAAACGACAACTATGTCGTCGAATACCGCGTCTCCAAGAGCATCGATCCAAATCAAACGCTCAAATTCGTGAATGGCGGCGCGACGCACACGCGCGGCGTCGAGATCGGGTTGTCGCGGGAAGTCGACCAGGGACTCTCGACGTTCTTCTCATTCACCTACAACGATACCAAGTCGAATGTCGTGATCGCGCAGGGTCCGTATTTCGGAACCAGCGGACATAACGATGCGACGCAGGCGAACATTCTCGCGAACAACTTCCTGCCGGCGGATTTCGTCGCGCCGTGGTCGAGCAATCTCGGCCTCGATTGGAAGCGCAATGGCTGGGAAGTCGACTCAAATCTCTCATGGTCCACGCAGTTCCCGTACGGCAACGGCAGGATGATCTACACGATCGATCCGACCACGCACAAGCCGATCGCCATCCAAAACGGCGGGACGTGCACGCCTACGAACCAGGGCACCATGTGCCTCTCGAGCGCCGAAGCACCGAATTCATTCGCGAACTCGCTCAAAGGGCCGGCCTGGTTCTACGAAAATATTTCACTTTCGCATGAGATCGGCCGCGGAACCAAAGCCGGCGTCACCGTGTACAATGCGTTCAACAACATCACCAACCCGAATCTTACGGTCGACGGCGAATATCTCAGCACGGACGCCAACGGAAACTTCGCGCCGAAGCCCGTGGGACCGAGCGACTTCAACGCGATCTATGTCGCGCCGAACGCATATCACTATCCCACGGCCGGCTACTATCAGATGCAGTCGAGCCCGCCACGCCAGGTCAATTTCTGGTTGCGTTTTGCCATGTGACGGCGGCTGTGTAAAGGCGTCGTCGAGAGAGGCTGATTTGGAAAAGTCAAGTCTTGTTTTAGTCTGTCCGGCGTGTTAGGGTGGAGGCCACAGCGCGACGAGCGCGCTCCCTGCGGTGTGCGTCAGCCTGTCTCGTGTTTGAACCACAAACAACACGAGAGGGAGCCGAACTCCGTGCGCTTTTGAGCAAGCCCTCCTCGAAGAGGGAAGCCTTCCGGCGCTCGGGTCAGCACCCACCTGCTATAAGCGGGTTCGAATCTCCGGCAGGCAACGGCTCAATGGGGAGCATTCTGTGGGGCCGGCCTTTATGGTCGGCCTCAAATTTTTCCTAATATATAACATTTGCGGGGCCGACCCTAACTGTGGGGCCGACCTTTATGGTCGGCCTAGATTTTTCCAATCTAGAATATTTGAAGGGCCCACAGAATAATCAGCCCCACAGAAGAATTGACCAGGCCGACCATAAAGGTCGGCCCCACGGATAGAACACGCAACATCACGTTCGCAGCGCGGTGAGGATTGCGGGCACGGCTTCGGATTCGTCGCGTTCGCCGGAATAGCTAAGCGAGACAAATCCGCGGTAACCGGCGTTGCCGAGCGCAGCGATCTCGGAACCATCGCCCGTTTCGGTGGTGGCGATCACCGTCCCATCCATCAAGTCGCGCCATTCGCTTGCTGCATCGGCGTTCAAATCCGCCGCGCGCATCGCCACGCGGAGCCACGCCGAATCGCATTCTTTGAGCGCACGCCGGACATCGGCGGGCGTCGTGACGAGCGCGCCACTCGAGCCGGCTTGGAGTGCGAGCGTGACATTGCGCTGCTTCGCGACGGTGCACACGTGTTTGAGAGCGCGCACGAATTCGCGCCAGCCGATTCCGGGCGCGCCGCTCGCGCCGCCGCTTACAAAACGCAGCAGCGGCGCGCCGAGGGCTTGAGCGCGATCGATCCACGGCACAAAAACCCCGATCGTCGCATCGACGTCGTCGCCGCCGAGGCGTACGCTGGAGGTCGCACCCGCCACGGTCAGGCAACGGTCGGCGCATAGCTTTTTCAACTGTGCCAAGTAGTCGTCATCGGTTCGCGGAAAGAAGTCCGCGCCGAACTCGACGCCATCGACCGCCAATTCGCGCGCGCACCGATCGACCCACTCGAGTTGCGTGAGTGCGCCCGATTCGATCGCGCGCCGATACGATGCGGTGCTGCAGCACAATCTCATGCCGTCGCGTTCTGCGAGGCGCGCGCGTTCTCCTAACCGGTTTCGTAGGTCCGTTCGCCCATCGCTTCGAACTGCATTCGCGTGGCGAAAACAATACCGCGCGTTCTCTTCGTGTGCAGCGGCAACATCTGCCGGAGCCCGCTTGCCGAAGTCATGGCGCGGGCTGCATTGACTGAGGCTGGAATCAAAGCGATCGTGCAGAGCTGCGGCACTGCCGCGCTTACAGGGCAGCGGGCAGAAGACGGCGCGCGCTATGCCGCAGCGCGTCTCGGTCTGTTGCTGGACGAACACCGCGCACAGCCGGTCACGCGGGAACTCATCGACGACGCGTCCCTCGTCGTGTGCGTCACCGACAGGCACCGCGATCACGTTCGTCAATTCTTCCCGCACGAGAGCGCGAAGATCGTCAGCTTCGACGAACTCACCGGGCTTGGCGACATCGCCGATCCGTACGGCGGCAGCGACGCCGATTACCGAGCGCTGCGCGAGAAACTCATGAACGGGATGCCGAAGATCGTGGAACGCATAAAGGTCGGCCGCAGTGCGGCGGGCGAACCTAAGACGCCATTACGATGACCACGAAAAAATTTCGCATTGCCGTCGGCGCCGATCACGCCGGATTCGTGTATAAAGCAAAAGTCGCCGAGCGGCTGCGCGAACTCGGGCACGAAGTCGTGGATTTCGGCACGTACTCCACCGACCCGGTCGATTACCCGCTGATCGCATTCAAGGTCGGCGAGGCCGTCGGCAGCGGAGAATTCGAGCGCGGCGTGCTGGTCTGCGGCTCGAGCATCGGCATCGCGATCGCCGCCAATAAAGTGAAGGGCGTCCGCGCCGCGCCCGTCGCCGAGCCGTACTCCGCGCGCCTCTCGCGCCAGCACAATCATGCGAACATCATCTGTTTCGCCGAACGTCTCGTGGGCTGGGAAATGGTGCAAGAATGTCTCGACGTGTGGCTGACCACCGAAGGTGAGGTCGGCCGGCACGAGCGCCGCGTCAAAGAGATCGACGAGTATCCTGCTGTCGCTGCAACGAGCGGTTCGGGGAACAATCAGTGAACGCGCGCGTGCTCGAACAGGTGGTGCTAGCGCAAGCCGATCCCGAAGTTTACAGCGCGATACTCAAAGAAGAAGAGCGGCAGCGCAAGAATCTCGAGTTGATCGCGTCGGAGAATTACGTGAGCGCGGCGGTTCGCGAAGCGGCATCGTGCGTCATGACGAACAAGTACGCCGAGGGCTACCCCGGCAAGCGCTATTACGGCGGGTGCGAGTTCGTCGACATCGCCGAAACGCTCGCCCTCGACCGGCTGAAGAAATTGTTCGGCGTCGAGTACGCAAACGTGCAGCCGCATTCCGGCGCACAAGCGAACATGGCCGTCTACTTCTCTGTGCTCAAACCCGGCGACACCATCATGGGCACGGCGCTCGATCACGGCGGCCATCTCACCCACGGTAGCAAAGTGAATTTCAGCGGCAAGCTGTACAACGTCGTTCCTTATATGGTGGACGCGAAGACCGAGCAGTTCGACTACGACGCCATCCGGGCACTTGCGCGCGAGCACAAGCCGAAGATGATCGTCACCGGTTGGAGCGCGTACTCGCGCACGGTGGATTGGAAAGCGTTCGCCGACATCGCGCACGAAAACGGTGCGCTGCTCTTCGCCGACATCGCTCACGTCGCGGGACTCGTCTGCACCGGGTATTACCCTTCGCCGGTCGGTCACGCGGACTTCGTCACGACCACCACACACAAGACGCTGCGCGGACCGCGCGGCGGCGCCGTGATGTGCAACGGCGAGCTCGGCAAAGGCATATCCAAAACCACGTTTCCCGGCATTCAGGGCGGCCCGCTCATGCACATCATCGCCGCGAAAGCGGTCGCGTTCGGCGAGGCGCTGCTGCCGTCGTTCAAGGATTACGCGCGCCAGGTCGTCGCAAACGCCAAGGCGCTCGCCGAAGCGCTTTCGGCCGGCGGCGTCCGCATCGTTGCCGGCGGCACTGACAGCCACCTCATGCTGCTGGACGTTTCATCGCGCGGGCTCACCGGCAAGGATGTCGAGATCTATCTCGACGAGATCGGCATCACGGTCAACAAGAACACGATACCGTTTGATAAGAATTCACCCATGGTCGCAAGCGGCGTGCGGGTCGGTACGCCGGCCATCACCACGCGCGGCATGAAAGAGCCCGAGATGCGGGAGATCGCCGCGCTGATGATCGCCGCGATGGACGACGTCCCCAAACGCGCGCACATCGACCAACTGCGCGACAAGGTGCACGAACTCACGGCGCAGTTCGGCGTGCCGTAGGCGCGCGAGTATCTGTGGGGCACCCGATGGAGACCCGCGACTTCCCGAATCTCACCATCTTGCAGCATCCGCTCGTGCACGATAAGCTCGGCCGTCTGCGCGATGCCGCCACATCCAACAAAGAATTCCGCGAGCTGTGCGTCGAGCTCGGCATGCTATTGGCGTGGCCAGCCACGGCCGATCTCGAAACAGCGGAGACGCAAGTCGCTTCGCCGGTGGGATGGGCAAGCGCGCAGACGTTGGTCCGCGTGCCGCTGCTCGTCCCCATCTTGCGCGCCGGTCTTGGCCTCGTGCCCGGCTTCCACGCGTTGATGCCGCAGGCGCACGTCGCGCACGTGGGCATGTATCGCGATCCGGACACGCTGCAAGCCGTGCCCTACTACGTGAATCTGCCTGAAGACGTGATCGGCAGGCGCGCGTTCGTGCTCGATCCGATGCTCGCAACCGGCGCGTCGGCAGTGGCCGCGGTCGATCTCTTGCTCAAACGCGGCGCGTTGGTCTCCGACCTGCGCTTCATCACGCTCATCGCGGCGCCCGAAGGCTGCACCGCGCTATTCGCGGCTTATCCCGGCATCAAAGTGTACACCTGCGCGCTCGACAGGCATCTGAACGACCACGGCTATATCGTGCCCGGATTAGGCGACGCCGGCGACAGGCTTTTCGGACGCGGCGCGGGCCGCATACCTGAAACGCACGGGTTCCGGCCGGCATGACGGAGCCCGCATCGCGACCGCCGTGGGATGCGTACTTCATGGCTATCGCGCGCGCCGTAGCCACCCGCGCCACGTGTTCGCGCCGCGCAGTCGGCGCGGTGATCGTCAAGGACAAGCGCATTCTCACGACGGGCTATAACGGCGCGCCGGTCGGGTTGCGGCACTGCGATCATACGAATGGCGGCGACTTGCTGCACGGCCACTGTGCGCGGTCCACGCATGCCGAACAGAACGCGATCGTGCAAGCGTCGCGACATGGCGTGCCGATCGCGGGCAGCGCGCTGTACTGCACCGCTCACGCTTGTCTGACGTGCGCGAAGCTGCTGATCAACGCGGGCATCACCCGCGTCGTGTATGAGGACGCATATCCGGACGATCTGGCCAACGACTTGTTCCGCGAAGCCGGCACGCTGGTCGACCGCTTCGGGGAAGGCGGATGATCTCGCAGCTCTCGGCCGCGGCGCACCAATCGGTCGCGACGCCGCTGGTCAAAGCCGTGCATCACGCGCTCGCGACGCCAGCGGTCAAAGCGGTGCAGCACGCGGTCGCGACTCCTCATCCGTCCCCAGGCTTGCAATCGCTGCCCGGCGATGTGAACATCATCTGGCTGTGCGTCATCACGTTCGTGCTCGCGGCCATCGCCTGCGCTTGCGTCACGCCGCTCGTCCGCCGCATGGCGTTCAAAGTTGGGGTATTCGACGACCCCACCGACGACCGCCGCGTCCACACGCAACCAACGCCCCGTCTCGGCGGCATCGCGATCTATCTCGGCTTCATGCTTGCGCTGTTCACTACGTTGAACTTCGCGCTCACGCACTCGTTCGTCATCCAGCACTACCTCGACACTCCCGATCTCGCGCGCCTCATCGGCCTGCTCTTCGGCGGCACGCTGATGATGGGCGTGGGGCTGTGGGATGACGTGATGACGATGCGCCCGCGCGACAAATTCCTGGCGCAGTTCGCCGTCTCGCTCGTCGCGGTAGTCATGTACGGCTTCACCATCCAGCAGATGAAGATGCCGCATTTCGGCTTCATCGACCTCGGCTGGTTCGCCATTCCATTCTCCATCTTCTGGTACATGGGCATGGTGAACGCGATCAACTTTCTCGACGGGCTCGATGGGCTCGTCACGGGCGTCACGATCATCGCCGCGCTGACGATGATCGTCGTGTCGGTGTGGAAAGGGCAATATCTCGTCGCCATCACGATGGCGGCGCTCGCCGGTTCCGCTGCCGGATTCTTGCCGTTCAATTACAATCCGGCCCGGATCTTCATGGGCGACGGCGGCTCGTTGTTCATCGGCTTCGTGCTCGCGAGCGCGGCGGTCGAAGGCAAGGCCAAGGGCGCCATCGCGATCTCGCTCGTCGTGCCGTTCCTCATCATCCTCGCGTTTCCGATACTCGACACCGCCAACGTGATCATCCGCCGGCTGCGTTCGGGCGCGCCGCTCTTCGCGGCCGATCGCAGCCACACGCATCATAAACTGCTCGACCTCGGTCTGTCGCAACGCGCCGCCGTCAATTTGATCTACGCGGTGTGCGGCGTGCTCTGCGCGCTCGTGCTCGTGCTCGCACGGCCCGGCGGACCGCACCTGTTTTGAGCCGCCCGCTCAACGTCGCGATCGTGTTCGGCACCCGTCCGGATGCCGTCAAAATGGCGCCCGTGGTGCATCGCATGGCCGCCGACGCCGCCATCAATTGCATCACCATCGTCACCGCACAGCACCGCGAGATGCTCGACGAAGTGCTCGGCCTCTTCGAAATCAAACCGGCGTACGACCTCAAAGTGATGACCGAAGAGCAGACCCTCACCGATGTCACCACGCGCGTGCTCGAACGGATGAGCAGCGTGCTCGAAGACTGCAAGCCCGACGTCATGCTGGTGCACGGCGACACCACCACCTCCACCGCGAGCGCGCTCGCCGCGTATTATAAGAAGATACCCGTCGGCCACGTCGAGGCGGGTCTGCGCACCGACACGATTTACGAGCCGTTCCCAGAGGAGATGAACCGGCGTATGACCGGCGTCATCGCGACCCATCACTTCGCGCCGACACCGACTGCAAAAGCCAACCTGCTCGCCGAAGGGAAGAAGCCCGAATCGATCGTGGTGACGGGCAATACGGTCATCGACGCGTTTTTGTGGGTGAACGCACGCCTGCAGCCCGGCGATGCGCCGGACGTGACGACGCCGCGGATGCTGTTCGTCGAAGCGCACCGGCGCGAGAATCTCGGCGAGCCCATGGCGCAGATCTGCAGAGCTCTGAAAACCGTGATCGAATCGCATCCGGATCTTTCGATCGTGTGGCCCGTGCATCCGAATCCGGCGGTGGTCGAAGTGGTGCGGCGCGTGTTGGACGGCGTGCCGCGCGTGCGCCTCGTGCAGCCGATGTCGTACCGGCACCTCGTCGCGGCAATCGGTCGAGCCACGTTGATCGCCACCGATTCCGGCGGACTGCAGGAAGAGGGTCCGTGTCTCGGGCGGCCGGTGCTCGTACTGCGCCGCGTCACGGAAAGACCTGAAGGCATCATCGCCGGCACCCTGCGGCTCGTCGGCACCGATGAAGGCGCGGTGACGCGCAATCTCAACGAATTGTTGGACGACCGCGCGGCGTACGATCGCATGGCGAAGGCCAGCAACCCGTATGGCGACGGCAAAGCCGCAGGCCGCATCGCGCAAGCGCTTCTTGCGCACTATCGCGGCGGCCCGGCGCCGGCAGAGTTCGATCCGTCGTTGCCGCCGACATTGCCGCAGGCCAGGATGTGAAGCAACCATCGCCGGTCACGCTTGCGAATCTTGCCGGCGCAGGGACCATCGTGATCGGATCGCTGGTGATGGGGTTGATAGCGGGTCTCGCCGCCGCACGATTTTTGCATTGGGACTGGGCGGTTCCGGCCGGCATCATCATCGGCTTTGGCGCGGGCATCACGCTATTGTTTCGCCGCCTTTCAACCTACATGTAGGTTCTCGAACGAGCGTTCGGGACAAAAGGGCGGTCGTTTCGGCTGCCGAACATGAGCGCTTCTATGGAATACTTCCGCCCTATACAGGCAGCGGTCGCATCGCGCAGTCTGGTGGTGGCGCTTGTGGTAGCCGCAGTCCTTTCGCTGTTCTGGCGCCAGTACGTGCCGGCGGCGGCATTGGTGGCCGGTTGCCTCATAGGCTTGGCATCCCTTTTCCACATCGCTGGAAGTTTTGATCGTCTGATGAAGGCCGGTAAAGGGTACGTGCCGTTTTTGTCGATCGAAGGCGTGTTGCGCGTGTTGCTCGCCGGCGCCGCACCATTCATCATCGTCGGACGCGGACCGTGGCTTGGATACTTCACATATCTTGCCGGATTTGTCGCACCCTTAGCAGTAGCGATTCTAGTGTATCGTCAACAAATAGTGCACGGCCGCGATGATGCGGCTGCCTAAAGGGTAGCGATGCACGAATCCATCGGCGACCACCCGCTCTGGCACATTTCTTTTATGCCGGCGCCTTTCAACACGGTACACGCCGACACCGTGGTCATCACATGGATTGGCATGGCAATCGTGCTGATCGCCGTCGGCATTCTAGCGCGCGCGCACCCCGTCACGAACCTCTCGAAACGCTACACGTTCATGGAGCTGATCGTCACGGCGATCAGCGCTCAAGTCGACACTATCCTGGGCAAGAACGGTGTGCCGTTCGTGCCGTTCATCATCTCGTTGTTCATGTTCATTTTTGTGCTGAACGAGATCGGGTTGTTCCCGTTCGTCGGCAAATCGCCCACCGCCGACGTCAACACAACGGCGGCGCTCGCCATCTTTGCGATTCTCCTGGTTCAGGGCGTCGGTATCGCTCGTAAGGGATTGGGCTACTTCGGCCACCTCGTCGTCCGGCCGCTGGGGCTCGGCATCCCGCTCTTACCGATCATGATCATCGACGAACTGGCGCGCCCCGTCACACTCGCGATGCGATTGTTCGGCAACATCTTCGCCGGCGAAGTCCTCCTGTTCGTGGTCGCTGCGGTCATCGCGGCGCACCTCGGCATAATCTCGACACTGGCGAACGCCGGACCAATCGTCATCTATGGGTTCAATTTGATTATCGGGGCGATCCAGGCCCTGGTCTTCACGCTATTGACCATCGCCTACCTCATCACTCCGACATCTGACGAACCGCACTAAAGGGAGCAGCTCATGGAAAATGCCATTCTCGTCTCATCCGTCATCATCGCGTTTGCGCTGATGGTCGGATTCGCCGCCTTCGGATCAGCCATCGGCGACGGTATCATCGGCAGCAAGGCGGTCGAATCGATCGCACGGCAGCCGGAAGCACGGCCGAACATCTTTTTCTTCTACTTCCTGGGATTCGGCATCCTGGAAGCGTTCCCGATCATCGCGATCGCCCTCGCCTTCTTCCTCCTGATCGGCGGCGGCGGGCTTGGCGTGATGGCCTTGCTCAAGCCGGTCCTCGGGAAATAGGAAAAGCCCGACGCATGCTGCTCAATATCGACGGCACCTTCATCGCGCAAATGCTGAACTTCGTGGTGTTCTGGCTTTTGTTGAACTACGTGTTCATAGCGCCGACCCGGCGCGCGATCGAAGAACGCATGCGTCTGATAGACGAACAGCATTCCCAAGCGCAAGCGCTTCGCGCGCGAGCCGCGGCGCTGAAGGCGGAAGCCGACGCGCTCTTCGACGTGTCGCGCCGGCGCACCGATGAGATCATGCGTGAAGCAGCCGCGCGTGCGGCCGCAGAAGCTCATGAGATCGAACGCAAATCAAACGACGACGCCACAGCAAGCGTGACGCTCGCCCACGCGCAAGTCGCGTCGGAACGATCGCAGGCGGTCGAAAAGCAGGCAGCGCTCGTCGATGACCTCGCACGTGCGATGGTCAAGCGCGCCGTCGATCTGGAGGGCGCGGCGTAGAGCGTGAATCTATCAGACATCGCCGATCCGGTTTTCATCGCAAAGATCATCGACTTTGTGGTGTTCGTCGTCGTCCTCGTCTGGATTTGGAATCGCTTCCTAGCGCCGATGCTCGTTGCGCAGCAAGAAGCGCAAAACAAGTTGGTCGAAGATGCGGCGGCCTACCGCGAACAGTCAGAGAAGGTTCTAGAAGAAGCCCAGCGAGCGCTGGATGGCGCCAAAGTCGATTCGGTGCGCATGGTCGAACTGGGGCAGGCGCATGCGGCGCGGCTCGTCAGCGAAGAACGGGCGGCGGCGGAAGAGCATGGCAAACGCACCGTGGCACACGCTCACGGTGAACTCGAGCGCGAGCGGTACCGGGTGCGGCGCGAGCTGCTCGAGGAGACGGTCAACAAGGCGCACGCGGAAGCCAGAAATCTTGTCGAGCGCGAGTTGAGCCCAGCCCAGCAACAAGGCTTGATCGGGCAACTCGTCGCCGGCTTGGAGCGAACCAGTGGCGATTGAAACGCTGGCGAGACGCTATTCTGCCGCGTTGTTCGCCGTGGCCCAAGATGCGGATGCGGTGAAGACCGTGGTGGGCGAAGTCGACGCGGTCGTCGCCGCGCTCGCATCCGATCCCGCGCTGGAAGAATTTTTCGCGTCGCCGGTCATCGACCGCGCGCAAAAGACGCAAATCATCCAGGCTTCGCTTCACGGAAAAATCGGCGAAATCGTGGAGCATTTCTTGATCCTGCTCGTGCGAAAGCGCCGGGAAAAACTTCTCAAGACGATCGCGCGCCAGATGCACGAACTGCTGGATGCTTCGGCTGGGATTTCGGTCGCCACGATCGCGACGCCCACCGCGCTTGCGCCGGCCGAACTCGCCGACTTGGCCCGGCGCCTGTCCGTGATGTACAAACGTACGATCGTGCCGGAGGCGAAGGTCGACCCCCAATTGCTCGGCGGGCTCATCATGCAGGTGGGCGACCGGTATGTCGACGGGAGCGTCTCTGGCAAGCTCGAGGAGATCCGCCGCCATTTGATCGCCGGCATCGACGCGCCGGATGCGGCGTCGCCCAACGGTAAAGCAGTCTAAAGCGTACCTTAAAGTCAGCAGGTCCGGAAAAGGAAACAACGATGATCAACGCCGACGAAATCGCCGGAATACTCAAGCAGCAGATCCTAGGCGCGCGAACGCAAGTGCGCGAGGACGAAGTGGGCACCGTGATCGAGGTGGGCGACAACATCGCCCGCATCTACGGCCTCGAGAACGCGCAGGCATCGGAGCTGGTCGAGTTTCCGAACGGCCTGAACGGGATCGTGCTGAACCTCGAAGAGGACAGCGTCGGCGTCGCGATCATGGGTCCGGACACCGACATCAAAGAGGGCGACAAGGTGCGCCGCACGGGCCGCATCGCGTCGGTCCCGGTCGGTGAAGCGGTCCTCGGACGGGTGGTGAACCCGCTCGGCCAGCCGGTCGACGGCAAAGGCCCGATCGCTTCGAGCGAGTACCGCACGA
>Ga0208219_1000464_pt1 | contig 14616 bp, 13 predicted proteins | sample NGESurshal072012_7_FD_184469 | JGI IMG/M metagenome (GOLD analysis project Ga0208219, IMG submission 184469) | Arctic peat soil microbial communities from Barrow, Alaska - NGEE Surface sample 53-2 shallow-072012 (SPAdes) | ecosystem: Environmental > Terrestrial > Soil > Wetlands > Peat ...
GCTGCTGTCACAGGTCCAGCAGACAGTCGCATGCAATTCGATGCACACGACGGAAGAGCGGATATGCCGGTGGCTTCTGATGCGCATCGGTTAGCGCCGCGATTACTCGTCCAAGGTTCCGCAATGTTACCGCACCAGCGGGTCGCTAAGCTAGTCAATGAAGGCCAGAACGCGGTCTAGCAGATTGTGAAATTGAGGCCTTATGCTACAATCCGCCATCAAGCCGCACCATCTCATGCATGAAAGCTGTCTTCGCTCAGTAGAGGTAACGCATGGCTACGTTTTCTAAAACGCGGAGTTTCGCCAAACCGATGTTTTTCGAAACGGTGATGTCCGGTCCGGCGGCGAGTGACGATCCGCTTGATCCCGCCTTTGACTCAACCTTGGAGCCGCCCTCGGGCCCTGGTCAAAACTGGACCCTCCGCCTCACTTTGCGCATGTATTATCGCCGCATGACTCCAGCGCAGGTCACGTCCGGAATGATGGCTGGTTGGGGAGGTACACCACTTGCAGTTGCTATAGCTTCCGTTCGCGACGGCAATGGTAATCCTTCTCTCATCAAAGATTGGTCCTTAGCGGAATGGGCTACTTTCATCGGTAACGTGCAAAAGCGTGCAAACGAGTGGGACAGCAAGTTCTGGCTGATACCGCCAAATGAAGTACCGTGGTTCGATGTATTCGATCCCCACGGCGCAAGAACTCGCCCCAACCTGAAATGCGCGTTTGAAATGAAGATTGCACCGGCTTCCAACTTCGCCCACCGAACGATTAATGTCTACAACCTCGCAACAAACAATTTTTTTCGATCGGATAACGCCACATATGTTGCTGTCGATGGCAACGTGCAGAAAACATACAATTTTCCAGATGCAAGTGGGGTCAATGTCCAGACGAAGCAATGGACTGTAACACATGAGGTAGGCCACGCACTGGGGCTCGACCATATAAATGTCCTGCGCAATCACCCAGATTGCGGGCTTGCGATTATGCTTGACAATGCGAACCGCATTTCAGGGCTACCCGTTCCTACTCCTGCCAAGTACGCGAAAGGCTACAACAACGTCTTATGCTACGGTCCAGGGAGCACTGCCGATGCCATCAACAACATCATGGGAGCGGGGATGAAATTTACTTCTGATGATGCGAAACCATGGCTAAACCGATTGCCTGAGCATTTAGATCTCAGTTCACCCTCGGACACGGCGATGTTCTCGTTGAGCCTCTCCAAATGTAAGGTTGTTATGGCTCCGACCCCGCCGCGGGCAGTGCGTTGAAAGCATGCAACATCGCAGAAGGTATCGTGCTGAGCCGTCTTCGAAAGACAGTCTGCAACTGCTGCAAGCCGCCGGATCCGCAATCGGACTTCTTCCAAGTCATACCACTCTTCCTGCGCCACACTCACGGGGGTTTCATAGTCGGCGGCCGCCGCCACAAACCAGACAGCGGCGCCGAACCGCCTGACCGCCTCTGGGTCATTTCGACGGACGAGTCGCACAGCACAACCTCAAGTGCAGCGCTTGGAAGTGTCGTTGTGGCACGAGGCTCAGCCAGAAAGGTTGTTTCCCCATCAGGGCCTCCTTCGAATCGGAAGTCTTCAATCACAAAGCGCTTCGTGGGGGAATCCCTATTGAGTACAAACCCTTGGCCGCTCGATGAGGCCTTTATGACAATTTAGCGGGCGCTGGGAACATGGGCTGCCAAATATCGGCCTTTGGCTGCCGGCACGGCTTTATCTGCCTCGTTATGCAAAACGAGGACAGGCAATCGCTTCAGTCAGAAGCTTGCCGCCATCTCGACCAACTGACGGAGCGCGGCCTCACGCGCGAGCCGCGCCGACGCCGCCGGTCCGGCGGTCGGGCCGATCAGCGCGAAACGAACGTCGCTGACGCCGATGAAGCGTAGTGCCTCGCGCAAATAGGGCGTCGCCATGTCGATGCGCCCGCGATTCATGCCGGTGACGAAGTCGCCGCCGCTTGCGACGATCACGACCGTGGGCCTGTTCTGCAACAGCGGAAAGTAGCCCCGCGCCGGATCGAAGCGGAACGTGAGCCCCGGCTGGACGATCAGGTCAAACCATTGTTTCAGCTTGTAGGGGATGCCGAAATTCCACATCGGCGTGGAAATCAGCACCCGATCGGCAAGCGCAAAGCGCATCGCCATGCGCTCGAGCGCGGCGAAAGCGTCGCGCTGGGGGCCGCTGAATTCCTGCCCGCTTTGACGCGCATATTTCGCTTCCAGCGCGTCGCCATCGAACTCGGGCAGGGTTTCGCGCCAGATGTCCATCTGGTCGATGTCCCAGCTTGGCCGCGCCTGCTGGAACCGGCTCACGAACGCCTCGGCGCCGGCCGAGGATTCGGAGGCCGCGCGCGGCGAACAGCGCAGGTGGAACAGCTTGGGCACGCCTTCTAGCCTTTCCTCACACCGTCCCGGTTCCTCACCCGAACGCTCCAATCACGGCCTCGGCGTTGGTGACGACGGCGACGTTCTGCATCGCAAAATTGATCGAGGCATTGTGCCACTCGGCGTTCATGGTCGAACAGCAGTCCTCGGGCACGATCATGAAATAGCCCTTGTCGGCGCCGGTACGCGCAGTGTGCTCGACAGACATGTTGGTCCAGGCGCCGGTATTGATCAGAAAGTCGCGGCCGGTCGCCTTGAGGATGGTCTCGAGCCGGCTACCCTCCCATGCGCTCATCCGCATCTTCTCGACGATGAAGTCGCCTGGACGGGGCTCCAGGCCCGCCACCGGCGCGGCGCCCCAGGAGCCGCGCACCATCGCCCGGGAGTCGACCAGGCCCTCGAACAGCGGCGCGTTCAACGTCAGGCCGGGCGCGCCGGATTCGACAATGAACCAGACGTGAATCACAATGACACCGCGTGCGCGGGCGGCCTCGGCAAGCCGGCGCACATTTTCAACGACGCGTTGCGCGCGCGCGTGGGCCGGCGCGCCTGAATCCGCGAAGGCGCCGCCCTCCATGATGACGTCATTCTGCATATCCTGGACGATCAGCGCGCAGCGCTTCGGATCGAGCTGCAGGCCGTCGGCCTTGATCATCGGCGCGGCCGCGGAGGAGGCCGTGGCAGCTTCCCCTCCCCTGGCGATCATATAAGGTTCGTTGCGCGGCCCGACCCTGGTCGTGACCGTGTAAACCGAGTGCGTCGCGGTCATGTACAGCGTCCGGAAGTCGGCGCCGCCCCAGCTGAGATTGGAAACCGGTTCGGGCACCCGAACCTTGCCCAGGAGGTCGCCGTTCATGGCGTAGACCCAGACGCCACCCGGCGCCGTCACCCAGATATTGCCGTGCTGATCGCACTTCATGCCGTCGGGTACGCCCGGCTCGAGTTCCGAGCGGATTCCGCTGGCGAAGATGCGGGAATTGGAAAGCGAACCGTCGGCGGCGACCTCGAAGACCCGGATCAAAGTCTGCACCGTGTCATTGACATAGAGCCGCTTTTCATCCGGCGAGAAGCAGAGGCCGTTCGGCTGGTCGAACAGGGCACGGTCGACCAAGAGCTGCGGTGCGCCGCCGCCGGGCGGCACGCGATAGACGCCCTGGAAGCCGAGTTGGCGCGGCCGCTCCACGCCATACACCGGCATGCGGCCATACCAGGGATCGGAGAAATAGATCGCGCCGCTCGAATGCACGCAGACATCGTTCGGACTGTTGAGTTCCTGCCGCTCGAAGTGCGAGGCGAGCACCTCGCGACGTCCGTCGGGGCGCTCGCGGATCAGAGACGACGTGGCGTGCTCGCAGACGATCAAATTGAGATCTGCATCATAGGTCATGCCGTTGCATTTGTTCGACGGGCGCTTGACCTCAACGACGCCGCGCGCTGCATCCCAGCGACGGCGAATGTCGGCTGGCATATCCGAAAACAGCAGATAGTGATCGACCGGGTGCCAGATCGGCCCCTCGGTGAAGGTAAAGCCGGTGCCGAGCTGGCCGACCGGTGCGTAGGGATCGATCAACTTTTCGAATTCGGGCCGCAGCGTTGCATGTGTCATGGGCGATCCCCTGCCCGGCTCAGGCCGGGAACCAGCTACGCTTCGGCAGCGACTGAACGATCGGGCCCGGCACCTGATCCTGTAGCCGACCGACGACCTGGCCGCCCTCGATCTTGCACGGCCTGTCATGCACCGGCAGCAGGAAACGCGAACTGTTGACGAGCTTCTTGATGGAGGCTTTTTCCGCGCGCTTCGACGTTCCGTGGTTGCCGGTGGTGCGCGGTTCGGCGTCGTGGATCTCGCGGAAGGGATCCACCAGTTGATCATTGATGTCGTAGAGGACGTCGCCGCAGATCGTCGCGATCCCTTCCGCCGTATGCACGTGCAGATTCATCGACCCTTCGGTGTGGGCGTTGGCCGCCTCGCAATAGACGCCGGGAATCAACTCGACCGGACCGGTAATCTCGAGATCCAGAAACCGCAGCGCACTCTTGGTGTGCAGCCGATCGATCAGATGCTTGATGTCCGGCGCCGGATATTGCGGGTGCATCAGGCCGGAGACGGAATATTCAAGCTCCTTGCGGTTGACGACGACCGTCGTGTTCATCGGAAACAGATCGTCCTTGCCGGCGTGGTCGATGTGCAGATGGGTGTGACAGACAAAGCGGACGTCGCCCATGCGGACACCGTGGCGCATCAGCTGGTTTTCGATCATGTTCTCATGGAACTGGAGCCCGCGCATGCCCAGCGTCTCCATGATCTGATTGGAGCGATAGCCGGTGTCGACCACGATCGGATATTTGCCGCCGGTAATGAGAAAGCCCAGTGTCAGCACCCGGCGGGTGCGTCCGCAGTCGCGGCCGAGCACAAGGAAGCTCGATTCCAGTTCGATGTCGCCATAATCGAGAATCTTGATTTCCAACGCCATGTTTCGGCTCCCGTTCCCCTTGTTTGCTATTCCCGCGCGGCTACGGCGCGAGACGATAGACCCGCATTGCGGTGTCGCGCATGATCGCGTCACGATGCCGCGGGCTCAGTTTGACCGCGTCGAGATAGGCTTCGACCAGATCGTGATAGTCGGTCCACAGCTTCTCGATCGGAAAATTCGAGCCGAACAGGCAGCGATCGGCTCCGAACATCGCCAGCGCATCGACAACGATCCCGGCAATGTGGGCCGGGTCGCTGCGATGAATGAAGGTGCCGAGTCCGGAAAGCTTGCAGACGATATTCGGACACGCCGCGAGCCGCACCATGCCGGCGCGCCACGCCGCACGACCTGCGGCGGACAAGTCCTCCAGCATGCCGGCATGTTGCAGCACGAACGTCACCTTGGGACAGGCCTCGGCCAGGCCGGCGGCGTCCGTCATCTGGGGCGCGAAGACCTGCATTTCGAAGATCCAGCCATAGTCGGCCAGCCGCCCGATGTTGCGGCGGATCGTCGGGTCGGCGCATAGATCGGCGCGCGGGGCGAAGCGATAGAGCGGGTTCTCGTGCCAGTGCAACTGCATCCGCACGCCGCGCACCAGCGGATAACGGGTCAGCCGGTCGAGCTGCGGCCGGACGTCGTCCACGCCGAAATCCGCATAGGCGACGATCGCATTCGGCCAGCCGGTTTCCCCGGCGGTACGCTGCACCCACGCCGCCTCGTCCTCGAACCGCGCCGGCGGCCAATTGGTCTGTACGTAGACCGATTTGGCGACACCATTGCCGGCGAGGTCGTCGAGATATTCCCGGATCGGATATTCGCGGCGGATCGGTTCATAGGGACCAAAGATGCGCGGCTGCATCGGCCCGACCAGCCAGGGAAGATCGGCCTGGCGCCAGATGTGATGATGGCCATCGACGATGTCGATCACGCCGCTCTCCTGTGTCGGAGCGACAGGACGTGGGCGACCACCGCCGCGCTCGATCCGCCGTCGACCATGTCATCGACGAAGCGGCGAATCGCGACTAGCGCCTCGGTCCGCGGCACGAAGCCGGCACCGACCGCGAGCGGCGTCAGCCAACTCAGTCGCCAGGCGCGCCGCGACAGCTTGACGACCGCGTCGCGCAAGGCTGAGAGATCGCCGCGCTCCAGGCCATCGGACAGGACGAAGACGGCAGCGCCGCGCGCATAGCCGCCGAAGCGCGGCACGGCGAGAAACGCCTGCAGCGCATCGCCGATCCGGGTGCCGCCGTCCCAATCGCTGACCAGATGGGCGGCGGCGGCCAGCGCCTGTTCGCGACGCTTGAGCCGCAGCGATCGCGTTACCCGCGTGAGGCGCGTGCCGAAGGTGAAGACTTCGACATTCGGCGCTGCCTGGAGCAGCGTGTGCGCCAGGCGGAGATTGTCTTCGGAGCGCGCCTTCATCGAGCCGGAGACGTCGATCAAGAGCAACATCTTGCGCGGCCGCGGCCGCCGCTTCAGCCGCCCCAGCCGCATCACCTCGCCGTCGGTGCGGGCGGATTCGCGCAGGGTTCGCCGCAGATCTGCCCACGGCCCGCGCCGCGCCCGCATGCGCCGATGACCGCGCCGGCGCGGCAGTCGACCTGGCGCTTCACGCGCAAGCCGGCGCAGAGCCTCGCTTGACCCGCTCGGCCCAAACCGACGTTCCGCCAGCGCCTCGGCGCGCACCGCCATCTCGCCGGACTCGTTGGCTTCGTCGGCGAGCAGCGGTTCCTCGTCGCCGCGCCCCTCCTCCTGCAGCCGGACCACCTCCTGGTCCGCGCCCTCCTCGCCCGGAATCTCTTCGCTGCCGAGAAAGTGGATCCGGAACAGCAGGTCAAAGGCCGCGCGCCGCTCGGGTGGCGGCGCCAGCGTCGCCAGTCCCGCCTGCCGGATGTCCTCAGGCCGGCGCGGACCGAGTAGCGCGATCGCTTCCAGGAACGCCGTGGTCTGCTCGGGCGCGATGGCAAAGCCATTGGCGCGCAGCAATGCCACGAATGAAACAAAAGCGCGCGCGGCGCGTGGCAGTTGCGGCGCCTCGTTCACGCGGCCGCCTCCGCAATCAGGGCATCGAGCCGGCCGGAGATGAAGGTGAGGTCTTCCTCGTCCTTCAGCGCGACGCCGATCGAGCGCTTGAACGCATCCGGCCAGCCCGCGCCGCCCTTGTGGAGCAGTGTCGCGGCCTCGGCCCAGTCGACGGCCTCGGCAACGCCGGGCGCCTTGCTCAGTGGCTCGCGCCGGAGCTTGCCGACCGCGGCGACAACCGCGCGCGCGGTCGCCTCTGCCACGCTGGAGGCGCGCAGCATGATGATTCTCGCCTCGCGCTCCGCGGTCGGATAGTCGATCCAGTGATAGACACAGCGCCGGCGCAGCGCCTCGTGCAGATCGCGGGTGCGGTTCGAGGTAAGCACCACCACCGGCCGCTCAGCCGCCCGGACCGTGCCGCGCTCGGGGATCGAAATCTGGAAGTCGGAGAGGAACTCGAGCAGAAAGGCTTCGAACTCCTGATCCGAACGATCGATCTCATCGATCAGCAGCACGGTCGAATCCGGTGCGCGCAGCGCCGCGAGCATCGGGCGTTCGATCAGGAAGGCTTCGCCGTAAATGTCGATGGTCTGGTCACCGGCCTGGCGGATCGCCAGCATTTGCCGTGGGTAGTTCCATTCATAGAGCGCGGCGGAGGCGTCGATCCCCTCATAGCATTGCAGGCGGATCAACCGGCGGCCAAGCACCGCGGCAATCGCCTTCGCCGCCTCGGTCTTGCCGACGCCGGGGGCGCCTTCGAGCAGCAGCGGCTTGCCCAGCGCGAGCGCGAGATAGGCGCCCGTCGCGATACCCTCATCGGCGAGGTAATAGGCCGCCCGCAGCGCCCTCTCCAGCGCCTCCGGGCTGTCGATGCCGCTGATGTTGCCGCGAACCGTCATCAGCGGCGCGCCTGGGGCCGTGCGCCGCCCTGCCCCTTGATCGCACGCAGCACTTTCTCCGGCGTGATCGGCAGATCGTCGATGCGGACGCCGACAGCGTTGAAGATCGCATTGGCGACCGCCGGCATCACCGGGTTGGCGCACATCTCGCCCGGCCCCTTGGCGCCGAACGGACCGTCCGCCGCCGGGCGTTCAAGCACGGCGATGTCGTGCGGACAGATATCGCCGGGGCCCGGCATCAGATATTCGACAAAGTCGCGCGGACCCTGGCTCGGATCGGGATAATAGGGCTCGGTGGTCTCAAACAGCGCATGGCTGATTCCCATCCAGGCCCCGCCGACGAGCTGCTGTTCGACCAGCCGCGGATTGAGCGCGCGGCCGAGTTCGTAGGCGCTGTCCATGCGTACCATGGCCACCTCGCCGGTCTCGTCATCGACCTCGACCTCGGCGACCATGCAGGCATGCGCATAGCAGGTCGCGGGTGACATTTCGCCGGTCTCGGGATCGACGGCAGAAAGCGGTACCAGGAAGATGCCGCGGCCGGAAATCGTCTTGCCCTGCTTGAACTGAGCGGCGATGGCGACATCCTTGGTCGAGATCGATCGATGCGGTGCGCCCTTGACGTGGATGTTGCCGCGACCATCGGTCTCAAGGTCGGCGGCGTTGACCTCGAGCTCCTCGGCCGCCGCCTCCATCATCACGCCGCGGGCCTCTTTCGCCGCCGCCATCACCGCGTTGCCGACGCGATGGGTGCCACGCGAGGCAAAGCTGCCCATGCAGTGCGGCCCGGTGTCGGAATCGGCGGTGTCGACATAGACGTCTTCGACGGGAACGCCGAGTGTCTCGGCGCAAATCTGCCGGGTCACCGACTTCATGCCCTGACCGAGATCGATCGACGACAAGGACACCGTGAACTTGCCGCTCGGATTGGAATGCACCAGCGCCTGGCTTGGATCGCCCCCGAGATTCATGCCGATGGGATAGTTGATCGATGCGATGCCACGTCCGCGATGCCTGGTCATGCTTATCGCCTCCTTGACCCAAAGACAGAGGAAAACCGGATCGCACCGTGCGAAGCGGGTTGCGGCGCCGCCGGCGAAACCGGTGAAGCCGCCGCCGGGTGCGCGGGCTCGGGAGCCGGCTGTGGTGCGCGGTCGTACGGTGTGCGCTGCGGCGCGGCCGAGCGCGCTGGCGCGAGCGGGTCCTTTGCGGTTGCGGGAACCGCCGCCCGCGCACCGCCGCCGTCCTTGCGCGAGGACATCCGCTTGAATTCATCGCGGAGCGGCCATTTGGCCTTCTCGGCGGCGACCTGCACGCATTCGATCAACGCCGTATTCTTTGCTTCCCGCCGGTGCGCTTTCATGTCGCCGTCGCGATAGGCGTTGAGAATGCGGAATTCCATCGGATCCATGCCGACGAGGTGAGCGAGCTTGTCCATCTGGCATTCGATCGCGAAATCCATCGCGGTTATACCGAAGCCACGCATCGCGGTCGCCGGCGTGCGGTTGGTAAAGACGCAGTAGATGTCGCCGTGGACATTCGGAATCGTGTAGGGACCGGGCAAGTGCGCCGCGCATTTTACCACGGCGTAGCTCGACAGCCGGGTATAGGCGCCGCTGTCGAAATAGGCGCGGACCTTGCGTGCGACGATGCGCCCGTCACGCATCATGCCGTCCTTCAGGTAGATACGTTCGGCGCCACGCGGCGGACCGTATTGCATCTCCTCCTCGCGGCCGAAAATGTAGCGCACGGGCCGGCCGGTCAGCATCGCTCCAAGGATGGAAAGCGGCTCGGTCAAGGTGTCGACCTTACCGCCGAAACCGCCGCCCACGGTGCCTCCGACAAAATGAAATGTGTTCGATGGCACATCAAGGATCTTGGCGCAGGTATCGAGTGAGAAGAACAGCGCCTGCGTCGAGGTGTAGACGATATAGCGCCCATTGGTGTCGGGCGCCGCGATCGAGCCGTTGGTCTCGGTCGGCGCGTGCTCGATCGGCGACATCTGATAGCGCTGCTCGAGGACATGGTCCGCCCCCGCAAAGGCGCGTTCGACGTCGCCAAAGCGCAGCTTCTGATGATCATAGACGTCATGATAGGTGAACGTGTTCTTCGGATAGGTCTCGTTGACGACCGGTGCGCCGGCCTTCAAGGCCTCCTCGACGTCGAACACCGCTGGCAGCGGCTCATAGTCGACGCGGATCCTTGCAAGGGCCTCAAAGGCCTCGCGGTGGCTGTCGGCGACGATCGCGACCACCGGTTCGCCCTTGTACCGCACCTTGTCGACCGCGAGCGTCGGCTCGTCGTCCTTGCCGAAATTGATCAGACTGAGAAGGGTATTGAGATTGCGCGGGACGTCGGCGCCGCGGATGATTCGGCGGACCCCCGGACAGCGCTCGGCCTCGCCGATATCGATGCGCCGGATGCGCGCATGTGCGTGCGGGCTGCGCAGCACCTTCAGGTGCAGCATGCCCTGCAATTGATGGTCGTTGAAATAGGTGGACGTCCCGGTGACGTGGCCGAGCATGTCCTGGCGCTGCGTGCCCTTGCCGATCTCGTTGAAATTGTCATCGCGCTCGTCGGCGAAGATATCCTTGCGCAGTTCCAACATGATGCGGTCCCTCAGGCGCGCGTGCGGCCGCCCGAGGCGGCGGCAAGCACAGCGTTGATGATAGGTTCGTATCCGGTGCAGCGGCAGATGTTCCCGGCGATCGCGTTGACAACATCGGCGCGGGTCGGCTGCGGATTGTGGTCGAGCAGCGCCTTGGCCGCCATCAGCATGCCCGGCGTGCAGTAGCCGCACTGGGCCGCGAAATGCTCCATGAAGGCGCGTTGCAGCGGATGCAGGTTGGCCCCATCCTTGAGGCCGGCTACGGTTTCGACGGATCGACCTGCCACGCTCTCCGCCAGCGTCAGGCATGAGAGGTGAGCGTCGCCGTCGATCAGCACGGTACAGGCTCCGCATCCTCCCTGGCCGCAGCCGAACTTGGGCGTCATATCGCCGACCTGATCGCGCAGGGTGGCCAGCAGATTGGCGCCGCCATCGACGAAGACGGCGACGTCGCGGTCATTGTGACGAAATTGCAGGGCGGTCTTGGCCATGGCTTTCCCTATTCCTGGCCCGTCAGCAGACGCCGCAGATGGATGCCGATGACCTCACGCCGATACCAGGCGCTGGCGAGCGAATCGTTGACCGGCGAAATCCCCTCTGCCGCGGCGGCGACCGCCGCGGCGACGGTCGCCGCGTCGAGCGTGCGTCCCTCGAGCGCGCGCTCGGCTGCCCCGGCGCGAACCGGTGTCGCTGCCATCGCGCCGAGCGCGACGCGCGCGCCGACGACGCGGCCGCCACTGGTTGGCAGATGCGCGGCCAGTGTCACCACCGAGCCGCCTTTCGGCCGGACGCGCGAGATTTTGCGATAGCGGAACGAGTCGGCGCCGACTGGGCGCTGGCAAGAAATAGACAGGACGAGCGCACCCGGCATCCGGTCGCGCCCGGCGAGAAAGTCCTCGATGGGCATCTCGCGCGCGCCGTAGCCGCCCTGCACCGAAACCGCCGCCCCCAGCGCGAGCAGCGCAACCGTAAAATCACCGAACGGGGTTGGTGCGAACAAATTGCCACCCACCGTGCCCATGTTGCGCACCGCCGGTCCGCCAATGGAACCGGCAACCGGATGGAGAAACGCAAGCTCGCGCTCGGCAAGAACGCGCGCGAAGGTGACACCGGCGCCGATCATGATGCGGGAACTGCCGATGTCGAGATGCGTGAGGGCACGGTCGGTCGCCCGCACCACCGTCGAAACCGAGAGATCGCCCTCGTTGACGGCCCGCATCACCAGGGTGCCGCCGCCGAGATAGCGCGCATCGCGTTCCGAGGACAACGCCGCGGCGGCTTCTCCCGAGGTCGCAAAGGTCTTCACTGTCACGGGCATGATCTCGTTTCCGCTGTCATGCAGACTCCTGCAAATGCCGCCGGATCGCATCGAACCCGGCCTGGTAAATCTGTTCGCCGACCATTTCCGTCAGTTCCGCCGCTTCGGCCGGCCGCGCCGTGAAGCGTGATTCCCAGTGCCAGAACGTCCGGTCACCGTCGGTGACAGGCAGCAGGCGGACATGCGCAACATAGTTGAACATCGGAATCGGCGTATCGAGCAGGCAGTAACTGAAAGTCTGTTCAAGATCGGAGAGCGCCAGCAACTGCTCGCGCAGTTCGGCGCCGTCCTTGAGTTTGAAGCGACGCACGCAGCCGATGCGGTCCGAAGCCTGCGCGCGCTCGATGGTGCTGGTCGCGACCGCGGGGTGCCAACGGTCGTGACCGTTGAAATCACGCAACACATTCCAGACCATACCGGTCGGGGCGTCCAGGATCGTGCTCTTGACAACGTGCGGCACGGGTTCAGCCTCCGAACGCACGCTTGAGCGCATCGAAGCCGCCCTGAAACACGCCGGCTCCGATCGTATTGATCAGTTCGGTCTCGCGCTCGGGCGCGCAATCGAATTCGGCCGACCATTCCAGGAAGGTTTTCTCGCCGTCAGTGACCGCCGTCAGCCGCAACGTTGCAACGTAGTTCTCGACCACCATCGGCGATTCAAGGATCGAATAGGTGCAGAACATGTCGTAGTCCGACAATCCGAGCAGCTTTTCGCGAATGCGATCGCCGTTACGCAACCTGAAATCCCGCACGCAGCCGATCTTGTCCGCCGGTTCGCCGCCCTCGATGCGACTCTCGGCGATCGCCGGATGCCAGTTCGGCAGGCCGTTGAAGTCACGCACCCGGGCCCACACCCGATCGTTGCGAGCATTGACGACCGTGGAAACATAGACCCGAGCCATCGCGCGCCCTCAGCTCTTCTTGCCCGGGCGCGAAGGTGGTCCCTCGCCCGGCGGTGCGCCGGCGGCAGGTGGCCGGGCCGTCCTCACCTCACCCTCCTTCTTCGGCGCCGCCTCCTTGCGGATTCCCTGCATGTCGCGGGCTTCGCGAATAAGGCCAGGCATCTTGGACAGACTGCCGCCCTCGACGCCGATGTCGGCCAGGATCGAATCGATCAGGGGTGCCTGGACGCGGTAACGCAACGCCGAGTCGATCACCTCGTCGGTTGCGCTGCGCCCGCCACCGCCACCGCCGCCACCGCCGGCGAGGCCATCGACATGCAGGATGCGGATGCCCTCGATCTTCTCCATCGGCTTCACGCTCTCGCGCACGATGCCCTCGATCCGGTCTAGCAGCTTGCGGCGGAACAGCGAGTATCGCGCCTGATCGGTGAGCACGTTCTCGGCCTCGTTGAGCAGCTTCTGCGCCTCGGCTTCGACTGCCGCGCGCACCCGCTCGGCCTCAGCGCCAATCCGTGTTTCCTCGGCTTCCTTCTCGGCGATCAGCACCTCGACGGTCTTGCGGCGCTTGGCGATCTCACTGTCGCGTACGGTGATGACGCGCTCGGCCGCCTCGGTCGCCCGCGCCTTGGCGTTCTCGGCCTCGGCCTGTGCCGCCGATTGCTCGAGCGATTTCTGATAGAGGACGATCGCCTTCTCCATCAACGCTGTCTCGACCTCCTTCTCGCGGTTGACCTCCAACTTGCGCAAGTCCCGCTCGCGCCCGATACGGGCCTCGTCGAGGCCACGGTCCGAGGCAATCCGCGCCCGCTGCACCTCCTCGTTGGCGGCGATCTCGGCTTCCTGCAAAGCCTGGACGCGCGCAACTTCAAGCTGCTCGATGACCCGCCGGCGCTCCAGCCGGACCGCTTCAAGCGCCTGCTCCCTCGACACTTCGCTGGTTTCAACCTCGCGACGGGCGACAATCTCGGCCTGCTTGAACTGCCGATCGGCATCGACACGCTCCGAACGTTTCGCCGACAGCGCGATGACCCGATCCTCGTCGGCGAGTTCGACCGCCTTTTTCTGGTCGATATTGAGCACTTCGCGGGTCCTGCTGGAGGCGATGCGCTCGGCCTCGAGCGCCAGTTCGACGCCGATGCGCTGACGTTCGATCGCGTCGCGTCGCTTTAGCTCGGCCGCCTCGATCGTCTCGGCGCGCTCGATGTCCTGCTCCTTGGTCTCCTGGTCGCTGACAATGCGGGCCAGTGCGATGTTCTTTTCCTGGGCGATCCGCGCCGCCTCGATGGCCTCGCGCGAGGCGATGTCAGCTTCTTCGACCGCGCGATGGCGCGCGATCTCGAGCGCCCGAATCCGCTCCTCCTGCGCGATCCGGGTGGCTTCGGTGGTCTCCCGCGCCGCGATGCCGGCGACTTCAAGCGCCTGGTTGCGGTCGATCTCCAGTTTGCGCGTATTCTGCTCGGCGGCGATGCGGCTTGCGGCAAGGGCGCGTTCGCGCGCGATGCGCGCGGCTTCCACCGCCTGCTGGGCGGCGATCTCGGCCTCCTGAATGGTACGGACCTGTTCGATCTCGAGCGAACGGGTCTGCTCGTCGGAGGCGATCCGTTCGGCGTTGACGGCGCTGGTTTGGGCGATGCGGGCCTTCTCGGTGGCTTCCTTGGCGCCGATTTCCGCTTCGTCAACGGCGCGGGTGCGCTCGATCTCGCGGCGGCGGGTCTCCTCCTCGTTGGCGATGCGGGCATCGGTGACGACACGGTCCTGCTGGATGCGGGCCTTCTCGATGTATTCGCGCGCCTGGATCTCGGCTTCCTCGATCGTGCGGGCACGCTCGATCTCCTTCTGCCGCACCTCACGCTCGGAAGCGATTCGGGCGGTGTCGACCGAGCGCTGGTTGGCGATGCGCGCCTTTTCGATTTCCTCTCGCGCAAGGATCTCCTTGGCCTCGACCGCCTGGCTTCGCTCGATCTCCTTCTGCCGGGTCTCGCGCTCGGAAGCG
>Ga0208219_1000465_pt1 | contig 14607 bp, 13 predicted proteins | sample NGESurshal072012_7_FD_184469 | JGI IMG/M metagenome (GOLD analysis project Ga0208219, IMG submission 184469) | Arctic peat soil microbial communities from Barrow, Alaska - NGEE Surface sample 53-2 shallow-072012 (SPAdes) | ecosystem: Environmental > Terrestrial > Soil > Wetlands > Peat ...
TGCGCTCCCTGCGGCGGGCCGTCGACGCCGATCCGTTCCTGGAGGGCCTCCCCCGCGAGCGTCGTGAGGACGTCGTCTTCGCGATCAACGAGGCCGCCACCGATGCGGTCAGGCACGGCGATGGGCACTGCACGACCCGTCTGTGGCGTGACGGCCGCAGCGTCGTCTCCGAGGTCAGCTTCGACACTCCCGTCCCCGACGTGCTCGCCGGGCGCCGGCGCCCCGCTCCCGACGCGCCGTCCGGGCGCGGCCTGTGGCTGATCAACCAGGTCTGCGATCTGGTCGAGCTGCGCACGGGCGGGGCGGGCACGACGCTGCGGATGCACGTCCATTAATTGGCGCACGGATTGTGGCCGGCGAGGAGGGGTAGGGTGGGACGTCTATGACCGACCTCGCCTTTCTGGGAACCGGGACGATGGGCCTGCCGATGGCACAGAACCTGCTGTGGGCCGGGTTCACGGTGCACGCCTGGAATCGCACGCTGGACCGAGCGCAGCCGCTCGCCGACGACGACGCCGAACTGTTCGAGAACCCACAGTCGGCGGCTGACGGCTGCCCGCTGATGATCACCATGCTGTCGGACGCCGACAGCGTGCTGGAGGTGGCCCAGGCCGCTCTGTCGGCCTCCGATCCCCCGGACGTATGGATCCAGATGAGCACGATCGGCGTCGAGGGTGCCGAGCGCTGCGCCGAGCTGGCCGACGACCGCGACGTGACCTACGTCGACGCGCCCGTCCTGGGCACCCGCACGCCGGCCGAGCAGGGCAAGCTGGTGATCCTGGCGTCCGGTCCGGAGTCAGCGCGTCCCGCGGTCGACCCGGTATTCGAGGCCGTTGGCGCCCGCACACAGTGGATTGGCGAGGCCGGTGCCGCCACGGCCGCGAAGGTCGCGATCAACAGCTGGGTGGTCGGGGTCGTCGGCGTCCTGGCCGAGACGATCACCCTGTCCGAGGCGCTCGGCGTCGACCCCCAGGTCTTCTTCGACGCCGTGGAGGGCGGTCCCCTTGACCTCGGCTACGCCCGGCTGAAGGGCCCGGCGATGATGAGGCGCGCCTTCGACGACGTCTCCTTCCGCCTGGCCCTCGCTCGCAAGGACGCCGATCTCGTGCTGGCCGCAGCTGCCGACGCGGGCCTCGAGCTGCCGGTCATGGAGGGCGTCGTCACCCGCCTGCGCGCCGCCGAAGCCGACGGTCACGGCGACGAGGACATGGCTGCGACATATTGGGCAAGCGCCCCGTCCGACGCCAACCAAGCGAGGTAGACATGCCCGAGACCGAATCAGAATCCGCCTTCGAGGCCGAGGAGGAGCAGGCCGCCGCCAAGGAGGCCGCCGGGATCGGCGGCACGGTCAGCGACTACCCGGCGACCGACGACGACGACCGGGAGAACGATCCCGCCGAGCGCCCCCTGATCGAGGCCGGCGAAGGCGAGTCCGAGGGCTTCGAGCTCGCCGAGCACGAGCTCGAGGAGAACGCCAGCCACGGCGACATGCACTCCACAGGCCGCATCCTGCAGGACGCCGACGGCTTCGACGAGGACTCCCGCGCGAACGACGGCGGCGAGGCCGACGAGGAGATCAAAGAGGACGCGTGAGGTCCCACGCTACGTGCGGGCGTCCTGCCGCACGAGGCGTTATGTAGGAGAATGGCCTAGCCCGGTGAAACGGCCGGGCGCGTGGGCGTAGATTCGAACCAGGAGTGGGGAATGTCGCCGATGGTTCCGGGCAACAAGCCAGTTGAGGTATCCGAGGAGGGGGGTATCTATTTGAGTCAGGTTGGAGTCCGCCAGGGTCGCTCGGTGGCGGGTGACGGTGGGGTTCGGATCGGCAGCGTTGGCCGTGGTCTCCCGGGGCGCGGGTTGACGATCAGGCTGCGGTAGGTGATCGGGTCGGTGATGACGGCCTGCTCGAGCAGTCGGTAGAACAGCAGGCCGCGCCGCCGGGAGTGGCGTCGGTTGAAGCGGAATGTGAACTCGTTGAGGTACGCGTCGAGGTGCTCGGCTCCGACCGAGCCTTGGTGGGTGTCGAGCATCCAGCGCGTGAGCAGGCTCGCGACGCGATGGACGCCCGGCATCAGGACGTGAGCGGGGTCGTGCTGCCCGCGCATGATGGTCCGGTCGTGCTCGTAGCCGTGGTCGGGCACCGTCCAGTAGGCCTGCCACCCGTCGGTGTGGACGGTCGCGCCCGGCTCGACCGCGCTCTCGATGAACGCGATCAAGCTGTCCTTCGAGACATCATCGACGCGTTGCAGTCGAATGCGCCCGAAACCCTTGGGGTGCTTGACCTCGACCGCGATCGCGACGATCGACTTGGTAGCGGTCTGCCGGCCGTCGACTCCGGCTTCGATACCGCCGACGTACGTCTCGTCGACCTCGACCAAGCCGGCCAGTCGCTCGCGGCGTGGGCGCACCATCGCCGTGCGGTAGCGGTGCAGGATCGCCCACGCCGTCTGGTAAGAGCCCAGCCCGAGCGACCGCTGGACGCCCAGCGCTGAGACGCCGTGCTTCTGACTGGTCATCTGCCACGCCGCCGCGAACCACATCCGCAGCGGGGTCCGAGTGCGATGAAAGATCGTTCCGGCCGTGACCGAGACCTGACGGCCGCAGACCGCACACTCCCAACGACCGCTGCTCAGCCGCCAGCCAGTCCGGCCCGCGCACCGCGGGCAACGGAACCCGTCCGGCCAGCGCAGCCACTCGAGGTAGTCCAGACAGGCACCCTCGTCCGGGAACCACTCCAGCAACTCCGCGTACGAGCCCGGATAGTCCTTCCCTGTCTGCGGCACTTCGCCAGCCTACCTGAGTTAGATAGATACCCCCCTTCGCGTGATAGGAACGCCCTCAGCGTGCTGCCGGTCCGCGAAGGAGACCGCGACGGGCCAGCTACCGCTATCGGCGGCCGGAGGGCGGCAGAGTGACTAGCCCGGGTTCAGGCCTAGGGTGCGGCGCAGGAAGCTGTGCTCGGCGGCGAGCGCCGCGTCGGCGACGGTCATCGGCAGTGAGATGAACCCGTGTGGCGCCTCGGGCCAGATCCGCAGCTCGCTGCCACGGCCCGCAGCTCTCCAGCGCGCTTCCATGAACAGCGTGTCGTCGAGCAGCGGATCCTGCGTACCGACGGTGAAGATCGCCGGCGGCAGACCGGACAGGTCGGCGAACAGCGGCGAGATGTCGGGGTCACGGCGCTGCTCACGGTCTTGGGTGGGCAGGAACTGGTCGAGGAACCAGCTGATGATGGGCCCGGACAGCACAAGGTTGCGGTCGCCCCACAGCCGCTGACTCGGGGTCATCGACAAATCGAAACTGCCGTACTGAAATACGGCGGCGGCAAACGCGCCGGTGATCCCGTGGCGATCGCGCAGTCGTAGGAGCATCGACGCCGCAAGGTGACCGCCGGCCGAATCACCGCCGATGGCCAACGGGGTTGCGCGACCGATCGTCGCTCTGGCCTCGTCCCCAAGCAGCCATAGTGCAGCTGCCTCGCAGTCGTCGGGCCCCGCCGGGTACGGATGCTCAGGGGCGAGGCGGTAACCCACACTCACGACGGTCAGTCCGGTCTCGCCCGCCAATCGGGCCAGGCGCGGGTCCTGCCCGTCGGCGTCGCCCAGCGTCCATCCGCCGCCGTGGATGTGAAGGAAGGCGCCCGTCGGTTCCCGCTCGGGCGCGATTACGCGTAGCGGGATCGGGCCGCTCGGCCCGGCGATCTCAATTGTCCGCGCTTCAGGAAGGAACACGGGCGCGGGGAAGATCCCGCGGCCCTCGCGGCGCGCGCGACGGGTTTCCTGCGGCGGGACCGTATGGACCGACGGCATCGTGGCGAGCAGACGCTCGAGCTCAGCGTTGAAGGCGCGCGTCTCGGCGAGCAGCGTCTCGGCGTCGTTCCCCGTCATAGGCGTTCAGCAGTCCTTTCGGTCGGGCGAACCGCTCTCAGCGGCAGCGGCCTCGCGCGAATCCGATTGAGGCCCGAGCGAGGCGCCCAGATCCTATTCGCGCAAGGAACCGAAGACCACGCCGCTCGCACGCGAAGGCAGCAGCGAGCTGCAACGTCCGATCAAATCAATAGCAGCAGGGGCCGGGCGTTTAGCGGGCCGGGCGTAACCGGCCGACGCCGGTTTGCTGAGGCTGTCGAGATGCACCAGAAGGAGCTACGCCGACGCGTTGGCGAAGACTGCGCTTTGATGATGGCGCTAGCGCTAGCCGGGGCACTGTTAGCACCCGCGTCGCCGGACTGCCCCTGTCCGCGGATTCCAGCCACCTGCCGGCGAGCACTCGGGCGTGTGCCTGGAGTCAAGCCGGTGCTGCCCGACCACGGCGTGCCCTTCCGGCTCGTCCACCACGACGATGTCGCCGTGGCGCTGGTGGCTGGCGTGCTAGGACGAGGCGGCCCGGGCGTCTACAACTTAGCCGGGTCCGGCGAGGTCCGATTGTCCGACATCGCCAAAGAGCTGGACTGGTACACAGTCCCGATTCCCAAGCGCGCGATCGACGTGACCGCGAACATCGCCGGCCGCCTCCTATTTCTCGCAGTCGAAGCAGGCTGGCTCGAGGCGCTACGGTCCCGATGCCCATGGACTGCACCCGGGCTCGTCAACGGCTGGGGTGGCAGCCGGCATACGACGGCCGTCAAACGCTCCACGAACTAGTGGCCGCGCACAGGTGACGAACGATCTCTCGCCCGTGAACGACGGTTAGGATCTGCCGTGCGCTACCCGGGGGCCCCTCTCGCATCTCGTTGGGCTATCCCGTCGGCTGAGCAGCGACTCTCGGCGGATGCCGAGGGTCAGCGCGACGAAGGTGGAATGTCCGCGAGCTGGCACGCTGGATCCCGGGTCAAGCTCGACGCCACGTAGGGAAAGCCCGGTCATCGTCGTCAGCGCCACAAGTGCGTGCCGTGGCAGGCTCCCCCGCATGAATTCACTGAGTTGCTGCCGCGGGAGCAGGCATGGCACGACTGCTGCGATCTGTGCGAGCGGCAGGTCGAGCGACGCGAGGGTCCGAAGGCGCCGCGCAACTACCAGTTCGTCGCACGGGGATCGCGGAGGCCCTCCACGCCGTCGGCGCCGGCGCCACCTACATGCGCGCCTCTCGTGTAGCTCGTGACCGCGCTCGCCGCTTTCGCGTCGACCCCGAGACCGGCGAGGTTCGTGAGTCGGATCGTGGGCAACTCGTCGCCGACTGGGTCGAGCTGTTCGCCGCGGTCGTCTTCGAGCCCCATCGCCCACGCGCGTGGCCGGCCGAGGGGTCGCTATTGCTCGATCATCTGCCCTTCCGAGTCCGCGCTCTGGATGCGAGCGGGAAGCGGATTCCGGCCGGCCGGGTCGCTTTTGATGTCTTGTGCGCGGCCGGCTATCACGCCGGGAAGCCGAGGCGGTGGCGGGCGGAGTGGTTCCCGACCGCCTACCCAGCTGACTGGAGTTCGTTTCTGGGCGCGCTTCCCGGCGCTCCGACGCGAATCGTCTGTGACGCGCACTCAGGCATGCTGCGGGCGATCGCGGAGCGCTGGCCGCAGGTCGGAACGACATCGATGCGAATGGCACCTGCAGCTTGCGCTTGAGCGGCCGCTCGTGAAGGAGGCGCGCGCCCACCCAGGCCCCGGGCTGGAGGAACTCACCGCCCGCGCGGAGGGGGCGCTCGTCGGTCCGTGGTTCTGGGAGCCGTTCACCCGCCTGGCGCGCTCGGCTGGGAACGAAAGCCTTGATCGCTGGGTCGCCGTCAATGGTCCGACGATCGAGGCGCAGTTCGCGCGACGGCCGCCGCCCTGGCGACGCCTGGTCGACATGCCGCTAACAACGGCCGCGCTCAGCAGGTAACGCGGCCTATCACCATGGCCCTCTACCCGCGACGCTACGCGCTCAAAAACCGCGACAGGCTCAATCGGCTGCTGATGCTCCTGCAGCTACATATCAACGGGGAGGACGACGTTCAGGACTACGCTAAGACGATTCGCGCTTGGCTGCAGGCAAACGGAGGACGCCCCGTCGACCAACGCCCCGCCCGCTCACCCTATCTCCGCTGACGTCTTAAGCCCAACGATATGCGAGAGAGGCACCGGGCTAGCCGGTCGAAGTCGCTTCCGCAGCGGGAGACCCGACGCCCGAGCCCACCTCGGCCTCGCGCGGTACGCGGCCAGGCTTGGACTTGGCACAAGAGGTCGGTAGCGGGATGATACGGGCATGACCGGCTTGGAAGCTGCGGCACCCGTCCCAATTGCAACGGCAACCGTTGCGGATATAGCCAGCCCGGCGATGCGTCCCATGGGGCGTTGAATCGATGCAGTACTGGACCGCGATACCGTGCCGACGGTGATTGAGAGCGCGAGTCGAGGCGCGCTTGACGACACGGCGGCGGCATACCCTGAGATCGCCGGCGTGCTTCTCGACGCCCACTTCTCGATATCGGCGCGTCCACCTGCTTGCAGGCTTGCTCGCGGCTGGCGGCTGGCGGCTCTATGAGCGCAAAGGAGTTGTCGGACGCATGGGCGCGCCAAATTTCATGGTGTTGATTCGGCGCCGCACGAGATTCTGGAGGCAGCGGAGACGTTCGTCGTCTGTATCCAGACCCGCCTTCGCGACCGTCCGGCGCTGAGTCCTGTGTTGGACAACCGCTCGCTTGATGGCGCTCCTGCCGCAACCATCGCCGGAGCTGAGTTCGGCCGTGAGATTCGTGACCTGCTCGTGGCAGGGACTGTTGCCACACCAAGGCCAGATTCGTGCGAGAAGCTATCTGTTGGATCGCTGCCACGGTTCAGGGAGCTCGACTGGCGTGATCTAGGGGTCCGAAGAGCGGGACGGGCATGCGATGAGCACGGTTGGACTACCAAGCTACGTCGGCCGGTTGACGACAAACTTGAGGCCTACTTGCGCCGCTCAACAGCGCCGCCTATCACGTCAGGCGATGCGCTGCGCTTCATCGTGCTAGTGGGGGAGCCCGGCAGCGGAAAGACACGGGCCCTGCGCGACGCTGTTATGGCGGTTTGCCCAGATGCCGCCGTCCTTCTCGGCGACTCCCGTGGGCCCGCCAGGTTCGCCGCACTGCTCAGCGCGCCCGATACATCGTTGGAACTGTACCGGGGCGAGGGGCCACTGATCATTTGGCTAGATGACCTCGAGTGGTTCGTCCCTCCAGACGAGTCGGGGCTGACCCTGAGACATCTTGTCGAGCTCCGCGCTTGGCCGCGTCGCGTTGTGGTACTCGCTACTGCCCGAGGAACGGGGGCCGACCTCGCCGCCGAGCGCCGGCGCAAGTCTCAATCCAATTCGCCCGCTGCGAGCCGGTCCTTATTAGACCTCGTCCTCGCCGAGCGGCTCGCCGAGATTGCCGTTCGGCATAGGGGTCTGTCCTCTGCCGTCCTGGACGAAGCCATCGCACAAGGAGCGTACGCCGCATCTGACGCGAGTGCCATACGCTCGCACGGCATCGGCCCGTACGTACTTGGTAGCGACCTGCTTGTTCGCAAGCTCGACACGGCCCGTCAGTCCGGAGCGGTCTCCCGACACCGCTCCGGAAGAGCAGTCGTTGACGCCGCCCTCACATGGAGCGCCTGCGGCATTGGTGGCTCGCTGGACCGTGCTCGCCTTCGCCAGCTCTGGGAGGAGCGCTACCAAGGCGAGCCTACAGAGGACGATTTCGTCAACGGCTTGGCTTGGGCTGAGGAACCGGTTCTTGGACAGCTCGCACTTTTGCAACGCGACGAAGACGGCTACCGAGGCGTAGACCTGATGGTTGGTGCGCGCCGCCAGAGCCTCATCAAACAGGAATGCCTAACTATTCTGACAATCGCCACACCCCAAGAAGCCACATGGGTGCCGTACTCGGCACGCGGTCACAGGATATTGATCGATGCCCTTCAAGAATTCTCGAAATCGCCCAACGACATCGATGAAGCTGGGTGGTTCCCTTTCCACGTCGCGATGGGGCACATTTGGAGTTCCCTAGGCGACAAGGACCGCGCCGCGGCAGCGTGGGAGGTGGGGATAAAGTGCAACTGCATGTGCGCTGTCGCCGCGGTGACGCACGAACGACTCGACGATGGGGACTTCGAAGGGGCGACTGAGCTCCTGCGAAAGGCACTTGACGCAGGAGATGGTTTTGTCGCACCGGCTCTCGCGGTGATTTGGCTGGCGCTGGGACGCCGCGACGATGCTGTTGATGCTCTGAGGTGCGGCGCCCAAGCCGGCAATGCACGTAGTGCGGAGCGCCTCGCGTGGCATCTTCTCGTAGTGAGCCGCCTGCCGAGTGAAGCTGAGAAGGCTTTCGACCGAGCCCTAGATCTCGGATGGGGAGACGCGTGGCAAATGCTGTCGAGCGCTCGCGCAGGCCGAGGTGACTATGCAGGCGCGGTGGAAGCTTGCGCCAAGGCGGCAAGACTCGGCGATGGAGTAGCAGTGCTAGTCCAGGCCCGCTATCTCTCGGAGAATCTCGATGACCCCGAACGCGCGCTCAGGATTCTCCAACCTGAGTGCGATCGTGAAAATCCGTTAGCCCTTCTTCAGGCTGGCGCTATCGCGCAGCGCCTGCAAGGCCAAGCGAGCGACGAAGCTGCAGAGTATTACCGTCGGGCAGTGCGCCTAGGCAACGCGTCATCCGCTCATCACCTAGGACATCTGCTAGCCACCCGAAGTGAGCTAGACGAGGCAGACGATGCTCTCGGGCTTGCGTTCGAGATGGGGGACGCCTCGGCTGCTCTGTGTCAGGCTAAGCATCGATTTCGGCGAGGGGACATGCAGGGCGCGCTCGCCGCGGCACAAGCTGGCGGCCGAGCTGGGCACGGTCTTTCGATGACGTGGGCGGCAGAGCATCTTCATCGCATCGGCGACGCAGATGGGGCGCAGGTGTTATGGGCCAACGTCTTGGCATCGGACGACGGACTTGCCAATCTCGATGCCGGTCTCAACCATCTCGAGCGAGAAGATACGGTGAGAGCGGAAATCGCATTTCTGCGGGCCGATGAGGTTGGACAGCCAGGGGCAGCAGACGCGCTCGAGTGGATGTGGAAACGCCTCGGACAGCACGATCTCGCCAGCGAAGCGGCCCTACGGGCCCGTGCACTCGTAGACAAACCCGGCCCCAACTAATCCTCTTTGAAGCACAACCCCAACCGAAGGCGACTCTAGGAGTTAGGACCTTCTCGATCACGTTGCTTCGCTACCAGGTTGGCTTGGCGGCCGGAGGTTCACGGTTGAGTCATTTTGTCAGGGTACTCGAGCGATATCTTGGGTGCTGACGCGACGCGCGAGCCACTGGGCAACGGCGGCGGCTCGATCGAACGCGTGTTGCGTGTTGACCGCTGCGGTCGAGGTGGCCGAGTCCGCTGGACGCGGACTCGTGCACGGAAGACCGGCAAGCCCGCCGTGCTCGCTCCGTTGGTCAGTCGTAGGACTCCGGGGTGTGCTTGAACGTCGGCCAGGCGTCGGGATCGTGACCTGTCACGACCGTCGCATCGCTGCGGCGCGCGATGCGGTGCAGCTTGCGGACCGAGCGAACCGCATCGACCGCCGACGCGAGGAACCCGGGCAGCGCCTTCTCCTCCCAGTGGTCGGTGGTGTACGCGGCGTCGACCGTCAGTAGGAACGTGCCGCTGTTGGGCAGCTTGATCTCGAACGACTGGTGCCCAGGCGCGTGGCCCGGCGAGCGCCAGCAACGGATCGTCCCGTCGCCGAAGACGTCGTACCCGTCGTCGGTCTCGTCGAGCAGCGCCCATGGGACGCCCGGCTTTTGGTAGTCGGCGTTGATGTAGGCGCCCTCGGCGAACCAATCCGGGGCGTGAGCGTACTCATACTCGGTGCGCGTGACGATGACCTCCGCGTTTGGGAACTGGTCGATCACGCCCAGTGCGCCGGTGTGGTCGAGGTGCAGGTGGGAGTTGAGCACGTAGCGCACGTCGGACGGGTCAAAGCCGGCCGCCTTGATCGCCGGCACGCACGCCTGCTCGGGCTGCATCACCGGCCAGTAGACCTGGGTGGTAGCGCCCCAGTGCTTCTCCGGGTCCTCGGCGCACTCCGCGGCGTTTCCGCCGTCGATCACGACGAGTCCGCGCGGGTGCTCGATCACGAACCATGGCACCGGGATCTCGTACTCCTCGCCGAGACCCTGGTTCATTTTGATGTTCTCGACGTGGCACTTCAGCGTGCCGCCGTCGAACATGTGTAGCTTCACGACGCCGTTCTGGGCAGACATGGTCCGGACCCTCTCCTTTGCTCTGGGACTACCAGTTCGTTATGGACGCGCTAGGATGATGGCGCGGGTCGTCGGTGCGCGGGTCGCGTGGCGCGATAGCGAGCAGACGTGGCTGCTTGACGCTCCCTCGACGAGTGCGGGCACGTCGTCCTCCGTGTAGCCACATTCGGCGGTGCCGCGCGGGGCGCCGAGATCCTGAATGTGACACCCTCCAGCCCCGTCTCCGTGACAGGGGGAACGATCATCAACAACACTGACATCATCACCGTCCGCATCGACCGGCGCGCCTAATCGCCGGTCCTGCGCCGGGGCCAGCCTCCTCGCCGACACCACCGTCCCCTGGTCGGTGGACGCCGGGTCCACGACGAGCTCGCGCCCGGGTTGATGCGCTCAGCCGCGACCGCATCAACCCCGCGGGTGAGGCACCGCACGATGAGTTTTGGAGCGGTCTTCACGGATTCAAATCACGCAGCTCGCGCCGCAGAGTCTTCCCGCTCGCGGTCTTAGGCACCTCGTCGAGGAACTCGATCGAGCGCGGGTACTTGTATGCGGCCATCTGCTGCTTGCAGAACGCGATCAGCTCTTCCTCGGTGACCTCCGTCTCGGGCTTGAGTGAGACGTAGGCCTTCACCGTTTCGCCGCGGTACTCGTCGGGAACACCGACCACTGCTGCCTCATGGACCGCGGGGTGGCTGTAGAGCACGTCCTCGACCTCACGTGGCCATACCTTGTAGCCGGACGCGTTGATCATGTCCTTCTTGCGGTCCACGACGTAGAACCAGCCGTCCTCGTTCATGAACCCGATGTCACCGGTGAGCAGCTCACCGCCCGGCAGGCCTTTCGCGGTCTCTTCCGGTTTATTCCAGTAGGCGGGGACGACTTCCGGACCCGAGATCGCGATCTCACCATTCTCGCCGGCGGGAACTTCCTTGCCCTCGTCATCGAGAATCCGGACCACGGTGTTGAATATTGGCACGCCCATCGACAGCGCCCCCGAGATCGGATCTACCGGCGACTTGCTGCCCATGGGCACGGCGTGCGACGGCGAGTTGGTCTCGGTCAGGCCGTAGAGGTTGTGAATGTAAACGCCAGTCTTCTCCATGAACTGCTCGATGATCGCCGGCGCGATCGCCGCACCTCCGGAGTAGATAATCCGGAACGAGGACCAGTCCTCCTTGGTTACGTCCGGCTGCGACGAGAGGTTGATGAACACCGTGATCGAACCGATGGTGAACGTGGGCCGGTGCTCACGGACCGAGTCCATGATCACGCTCGGTTCGAACCGGTGGCTGATCACCAGCGGGCACGCCGCGATCAACGCGATCCCCATGTGGCCGATCAGGCCTGTGATATGGAAGAGTGGCGCTACGCCGAGCACCGAGTCCGCGTCGGTGAAGCTCATCCAGTCCCGGTAGGTCTGGGAGTTGAACGCCATCGCGGCGTGGGTGCACATCGCGCCCTTCGGCACGCCGGTGGTCCCGGACGTGTAGCACAGCACGGCCAAGTCGTCAGCCACCGGATCCACGGGCGGCGGCTTACGACCGGCGTACTGGCTGAAGATCTCCTCCAGGTCCAGCGTCCCTTCCGGGCGCAGCCGCTCCACGCCGACGAACAGCCGCTCGTCGTTGCGCGACTGCTCGTCGAGCGGAGAGCAGGTGATGACCGTCTTGACCGCGGTCTCGCCGCTCGCGATGACCTCCTTGGCCACCGACTCGTAGAGGTCGTCCAGGCACACCAGCGCACTGGCACCGGAGTCGGCGAGCAGGTAGGTCACCTCGCGGCGCTTGTTCATCGGATTGATGAGCACAGCCGCGCCGCCGGCCTTCCATGCTGCCAGCAGCGAGATGACGAACGCCGGGTTGTTCTGCACATAGACCCCGAGCCTGTCCCGGGCGGCGAAGCCGTTATCGAGCAACGCCAGCGCGAGCGCGTCGGAACGTGCGTCCAGCTCGGCCAACGTGAGCGCGCCATCGAAGTACTTGATCGCGATGTTGTCCGGTGCCCGCGACACCGACGCGCTGAACAGGTCGAGCATGGTCGGGTGGTCCGCCGTGATGTCCGCTGGACATCCCTCGCTGTAAAGCTTTGTCCAAGGACGCCCGGTGTAAGTCGTCGTTTGATTGTCCGGGGAGTTGATGATCGCCATTCAGGATGCTCCGGGTAGGTCGGGTGTAGGACCGGCGACGGGTGGGTCCGCGTCGCCGTCGGGTACGCCCGCGAGATGGCGGGCGAGGCACTTCTTCTCCTCAAGGTCGGCCAGGCGCGACATGACGATCCGTTGCGCCTGCGGCGAGCCGGCGCCGTGCAGAGATTCGGTGAGGTAGCCGACGGCGTTGCGGCCCATAGTCATATTCTCGACCAGTCGAATCAGCCGCATACGGTCCTCGACGTTGACTCCCGGCACGGTGGCGAAGTACTTGCGGAGCAGCGGTCCGGTGTTCGGGTCGTCGAAATCCAGCTCGCTGGGCATCGTCGCGACGATGCCGCCGCCGATGTCCTGGGCGAGGCGGGCCAGCTCGTAAGGAAAGCGGGTGACATTGTGCTTACACACGTTGGCCAGCAATTGATCTGGCTGGAAACTTCCGGCCGCGGTCGGGGTGGACTGGTAGGAGGCGGCGATCCCGGCGCCGTAGACGGTCTCGTTCAGGTGCACCATTTCCACAAGCTTGTCGCGGATATGGCCGGCGCCGGCAACGCCGTTCCATTCAGCCAGCTGCGCCGAGGCACCGATTAGGACATCTCCCAGTCCGGTCTTGCAGACGTAGGAGCGGCGGTGGAATCCGGTGAACCGGTCCACCAGCGGTGCCGCGTACTCGACCTCGCCATCCAGGAAGACGTATTCGTTCGGCACGAACACGTCGTCGATGATGATCAGCGCCTCCTGCCCGGCGAATTGGGCGTTGCCCTGGTCAACACCCTCCTGCGAGCGGGAGTCGCAGGACTGGCGGCCGTAGACGAAGCTCAGGCCCGGATGCTCCACGGGGATCGCTGCGACGACGGCGTAGTCCCGGTCGGCGTCGCGCATCCGCATGGTGGGCATGACGACGATCCAGTGCGAGTTGATGCACCCGGTCTGGTGAGCTTTCGCACCGCGCAGCACCACACCGTCTTCTCGATGTTCCACCACGTGCAAGAACAAATCCGGGTCGGCCTGCTCTGCCGGTCCCGCGGAGCGGTCACCTTTGGGGTCGGTCATCGCTCCCCCGATGATGAGGTTCTCCTCCTGGACGTAGCGCAGGAACCTGCGAAAACGCTCGTGATAGTCCGTGTGCTTCTCGGCGTCGCAGTCAAACGTGATCGAATACATGGTGTTGAGGGCGTCCATGCCGACGCAGCGCTGAAAGCATGTGCCGGTCTGCTGCCCCAGCTTTCGCTGCATCCGGTTCTGGGCGACGACGTCCTCGGCGGACATGGCGACGTGCAGGAACCGGTTCACGTTACGTCCACTGATCTCCGAATAGGCGGTGGCGAGCTCGGGCTGTTCGAGGGCGAGGTCGACCGTGCGCGCCACAGCGTTGATGCTGGGTCGGATCACGGGGTGGTCGACAGGCTCACTGACGAGGGCGCCCATGTAGTGCACGGCCAGGTCCCGGCCGCGCAAGCTGTCGATGTAGTCCTCGCCGCTGCGAATAGGCGGCTCCCGGTGCGGACGTGCCCAGAGAGCTTCGGCGGTTTCGTCAACAATGGTCATGACGGCTCCCGAGATAGATTGACGCGAGGTCGAGTTGGCCGGCGGTCGCTTCTCGGAACACCATGCATAGACCCGGCTCCGGACGCATTCGTTATCGCGCTAACCATTGAGGTCAACACGCCCGTTCCGGCCGAGATTTGGAGTCGAAATATTGCCCGCCGCAGAGCCAGACGATCATACACCCGGCCGCAAGCCAGCCACCGCGCGCGCGACACTGCCAACCCGTGGCCGACGCGAATGAGAACGCCGTCGTCAGGCGGTCGAAGTCGAGCTCAAGGTCGCAGCGCTACACCCAGCATGAGTGGCTCAAGAAACCCGATCGAGTCGAAGGTCGACTTCACGCGCGGTCACGGGCTCGTTCGCGAGCACTGCGCGCAGCCTCTTGAAATAGCCGGTCAACTTCCTAGCCGAAGACATCGAGCGCACTCGCGGGATCCGTTGGTGCTCTTCGTACGTAAGAGGCGCTCGGACGATCGACCACGAACGTTGTCGTGATCTCCTCCGGTGCATCCCACCGGACCTCCCCTTGGGCGGCTCGCCGCGCACGGTCAGATGCAGGCTGTTCTGGCCGCAGGCCTTGGAGCGCGCGGTGCCGCTCGACTGGATCGGCGCGACAAGGACCAACGACGCGGCTGCGCTGTTGATGATCGATGGGTTGCAGCAGTCAGGGATCGAGTACGGAGATGGACGCTCTGAGTGACCTGATCCGCACGCCCGAGGTGCTGCGGCGCGATCTGTTGCGCGTC
>Ga0208219_1000466_pt1 | contig 14602 bp, 7 predicted proteins | sample NGESurshal072012_7_FD_184469 | JGI IMG/M metagenome (GOLD analysis project Ga0208219, IMG submission 184469) | Arctic peat soil microbial communities from Barrow, Alaska - NGEE Surface sample 53-2 shallow-072012 (SPAdes) | ecosystem: Environmental > Terrestrial > Soil > Wetlands > Peat ...
CCGGCGCATGCGGGCGATTTCCTGCGACGTCAGCGCGGGAAAGGTCTGCTCATGACGCGGGAATGCGGCCAGCGCCGAAACCCGCTTATCCATCTTGTCTGTTGCCGTGGTGTCCGCGCCCATTTCGTTCCGCATCGATCGGTGGAAGCCAAAGCAAAGTCGTCGTGGGAAAGCCGGGCGATTGCTATCCGCCCGGCTTTTTTCCGCCGTCGTCATATGGCGAGACATCGCCCGTATGGGAAGGTGCCGGCGCCGGATCGTTTCGTCCCCTCGCCTGCGATTTTCGCCGCTTGAGGTTTTCGCGCAACGCCCGTTTCAGCCGATCCTGCCTGGAATTCCTGTCCGGATGGCTGGCCGGACGTTTCGCCGCGGCCCGGTCTTGCCCCTCGCGTTTATCCTTCTCATCCGTCATCGTAGACCTGTTCGATGGCCTCGCCGCTGGCGCGGCACGATTGGAGCATAGACCGATGGGCGAACGACCCGCACTGGCGCCGTTGTCGCAACAATGCCTGGAGGGCTGGCATCGCTTCGTGGCCTCGGGCGACCCGACGCTGCTGCCGCCTCTGCTGTCGGAGCATATCGTGTTTCGCTCGCCATTTGTGCAATCCCCGATTCCCGGACGGCCCGCGGCCTTGCTGGTGCTGACCACGGTGGTGCAGATTTTCGAGAATTTTCGCTATCACCGCAGCTTTGTCGCGGGCCCGCACGACGCCGCGCTGGAATTTGCCGCCAATATCGGCCGATGGCAGCTCAAGGGGGTCGATCTCATCAAATTCAACGACGCCGGCGAAATGGTTGAATTCGAGGTCATGATCCGCCCGATCAAGGCGCTGCAGGCGCTGGGAGAGGAGATGGGGAACCGGATCGGCCCGCAACTCGCCCAGTTGAAGCAGGCCGCCGCCGTTCCGCGTTGATCCGGCCGCTTTTTGCCGGTGCCGCGAGCCGGCCCCGCGCTTGCGCGAGCGGTGGCCATGTGGCAAGGATCGGCCGCCTTGTCGGGCCGATTTGGCCGATTCCCGTGATCCGGGGCACGCTGCCGTAGCTCAGTGGTAGAGCACTCCATTGGTAATGGAGAGGTCGACAGTTCAATCCTGTCTGGCAGCACCAGTCTATAACATTGAAATACTTAATGTTTTTTGGTCGGCGTTGATAACGCCGGTCCTGCGAATGGACCACGGAACCACGGGTAACCACGACGCTCTTTATGGTTTGTCCGGTTCGTGTGCAGCGGCCATTGTTATCCATTGTTCAAGAGCCGCGAGGCTTCGAAAAGCAAGGTTTGAGCCCGGAGCGGCAGAAGGCCGCGCTGCAGGCAATTCATCGAGAGTGCAGAGTTTTTCGTTCGAAATTTTTTCCCGATGGAATCGATATGCCAATCAATTTGCCACCTGACCTCACCGCGACTCAGGCTGCCCTATGGCTGGACCAGCAATTGTTCGTCGGCAAGCCCATCTACAATACGGGTCAGGTCCTCACTATTCAAGGCAGGCTCCGCGTAGACCTGTTCGAGATTGCGTTGCGCGAGACGGTTGCGGAAAGCCCCGGCCTGCGGCTGCCGCCGCGGTCTGCCCCCGCATCCTTTGATTTGACATTGCTTGACTTCCGCGAGGAGGAGAATCCGCTCGCCACAGCGGAGGACTGGATGCGGGCCGAGATGGGCCGTGTAATAGCGTTGGACGATCCTGCGCTCTTTCGTTTCGCGCTGATCAGGATCGGCGAGAACCAAACGCTCTGGTTCCAGAAATATCATCACATCATCATCGATGCGACTGGCCGGCGGCTCCTCAGCGCCCGGACCGCGCGCCGCTATCGCGCGTTGCGGTTTGGCGAGCCTTTGCCGGCGATGGACGCCGCCACACCCGAAGAACTGCTCGATGTGGAACGGCGGTACAGCGATTCAAGCAGCCATGAAGCTGATCGCAGCTATTGGCTGCAACAATTCGCCAAATGGGCCGGCCCGCTTCACGAAGCCAATCGGCAAAACACCGAGCGCATCAAGTCTGGTCGTCATGCACGGATCAGCTTCAGCCTAAAGCGTGCTGATTTCACGCGACTGGATAAGGCAGCGAGCCGGACAGGATCATCTGCGTTCCGGGCCATCATCGCGCTGACTTTCGCCGCGTTCGCGCGCCTGTACGATCGTTATGACATCGTGTTGGGCCTCGAACTCGCCAACCGTGCTGACGAGAGAACAAAGCAGACGATCGGGTTTGTGGCGCGGCCGCTGCCAATGTTTTTGACGCTCGCTCCTGCCATGACCATCGCCGATGCACTGAGCGAAATCGAAAAAATACGGGCGGGAAACTACCCGCACCGGCATTTTCCGATTCAGGAACTCGCCAGGGACCTTGGGATCACCCGAAAAGGCCACCATGGCCTGTTCGATATCATCGTCAACTACATTCCGGCAGCATACGATTTCGGATTTGAGGACTTTCCCGTCGAAATCACCAATCTCTCCTACGGCTTCAGTTCGCCGTGGACTGTGACGATCGCGGATACCGGTCCTGGGCATGATCTCGACGTGAGCATCGATACTGATCCCGGCCTGATCCCTGCGGACATGGCGGCGCGACTGGCCACTTCCCTGGAGAAGTTACTGCTGCAGGGCCTGGAGGATCCCGCTTGCCCCCTCGCCTCGTTGCCGATCATGCCGCAGGCAATGCGGGAAAAGGTTCTGGGATTCGCTGCCGGGAAGGCCGTCGCATTGCCGGAAGGAACAACGCTTGCCGGGCTCTGCGCCGCCCAGGCGGAAAAGACGCCGGATGCCATCGCGCTGATGTACGGCGAGCAGTCATTGAGTTTTGCCACCATGCATGAGCAGGCCGCGCGCCTGGCGCGCAGACTAGCGTTTCATGGTGTCAGGCCGGGCGTGGTGGTTGGTATCGCGCTGGCTCGCACACCCGCCATGGTCATCGCGGTACTTGCCGTTCACAAGGCCGGCGGGGCCTATCTGGCTCTTGATCCCTCGTATCCGGCGGAGCGGATACGTTTCATTGTCGCGGACGCCGCCGCGCCGGTCATTCTTACCAACACCACGCTTGCACCGCTGTTTGCAGAAAGTGGCGCCCGGTTGTTGCTCGAAACCGAGCCGGACAATATCGAAGCTGAAAGTGCCGATCCTGTCGCCGCGGGTCCTGGCGACCTCGCATACGTGCTCTATACCTCGGGTTCGACAGGCCGTCCAAAGGCGGTCGGCATCGAGCATCGCAATCTGATAAATCTGATCAGCTGGGGCCGCTCCATCGTCTCGGACGCGGACTTGCGAGGCCTGCTGTTTTCGACTTCGCTCAATTTCGATCTTTCGGCCTTCGAGATGTTCCTGCCGCTCGTCCATGGCGGCTGCATCATATTGGTGGAGAATCTGCTGACCCTCCAGTCGGCCCCGCAGCGTGATAAAATCCGCTTGATCAATACCGGACCGTCATTGTTTGACGTGTTGCTGCGTGCCGGTGACCTTCCCCCCGAACTCACAACCGTTATTCTGGCAGGCGAGAAGCTGCCGCGTCGTCTGGCCACATCCATATTCGGCGCCGCGCCCGGCATCAGGTTGCTCAATTGCTACGGTCCCACCGAGACAACGGTCTATTCGAGCTGCGCCTTCATCGACCCGGCAGACCGTTCGGAGCCGACGATCGGGCGCGCGATTTGGAACACGACACTGTGTGTCCTGGACAGCGGGCGCGCCCTGGTGCCGCCGAGTACCGAAGGAGAGCTGTTCATTGGCGGCGCGGGGGTGGCGCGCGGCTATCTCGGCCGGCCTGATCTGACCGTCGAACGCTTCTTGCCCAATCCGTACGGCCCGGGACACCTCTACCGCACGGGCGACCGCGTGCGCTGGCGGTCAGACGGCGAACTCGAATTCCTCGGCAGAGCCGACGACCAGTTGAAGATCAATGGCATCCGCATCGAACCCGGAGAAATCGAGGCAGCTCTGGTGGCGCTGCCAGGGATCGCCGCCGCGGTTGTCACCCTCTGCGAAGATGCCGCCCACGTGCGCCGACTCATCGCGTATCTCGTTTCCTCTTCGGGATCATCTCAAGCGGAGGAAAATGTGCGTGCTGCGCTGGCGCGGCAATTGCCGCGGAACATGGTGCCGACGTTCTATATCTGGCTTGACGCGTTGCCGATGACGCCCAACGGCAAGCTTGACCGCAAGGCGTTGCCGGCGCCGCCGCGCGAGGAATCGCGGTCTCGCAGCACGCTGCTGCCAGAGACCGGAATGGAGCGCGAGATCGCGGCAATCTGGCAGGATTTGCTGCGGGTTTCACCGATTGATGTCGAATCCGACTTTTTCGCCCTTGGCGGTGATTCTCTCGCGCTGCTCAGCTTGTTCGCCACCATCGAAGCCCGGTTCGGCCGACGACTCACGGTTGACGTGCTTGCCGGTGGCCTGACTGTCTCGCGGCTTGCGCAATTGCTCTCGGATGACGAACCGCTGCAAGCTACAGATGATCCGGTCGTGGCGCTTCAGCCCTCCGGCCGTCGTCCGCCTTTCTTCTGTGTTCACGGGATCGGGGGCGACGTGGTGCACCTGCATCGCCTCGCCGTGCATATGGGCACCGATCGTCCTTTTTTCGGAATTCGCCGGGGATCCGAAGCGCGCCTGACCGACTCCATCAGCCAGATCGCCGCGCGTTACATCTCGACAATGCTGACTCATCAACCCGTGGGACCATTCTACCTTGGGGGCTATTCTTTTGGCGCGATCGTCGCCTACGAGATGGCGGTTCAACTTGCGCGGCAAGGACACGAGGTCGGTCTCCTTGCGATCATAGATCAGCGTAAGCCCGGCTGGCGTCTTACAGCCCTCAATGCGCTACCGGCCCTGCACCGGCTCATCGTCCGGGTACCAGGCCGTATACGCGACGAATTTGACAAGGCTTCCTCGACCAACCGGATTAAACGCATCGGGCAGTTGTTATCGAGTTGGTCGAAAACAGCACTCGGTCATCTACCCGACGCGGTGTCCCTGGTGGGCCACCGCAGTGAGACAGACTATGCCCAATTGGATGCCCATCTGCGAGCAATGCGAGATTACAAGCCGAAGCCCTTGTCCGTGCCGATAACTCTCATCAGAGCGAACGAGCAATTGCTGTCCCACCTGGTGCTGGATTCGACTTTGGGTTGGAGCGACCTGGCCAAAAGCGAGGTGACGGTCCGTATCATACCGGGAAACCACATCGCCATAACCACGGAGCCGCTAGTCCGACAGCTCGCGAAAACCTTGTCGGACGAGCTTGATGCCGCGCAGAAAACTGCCGAAACGCGCCGAATATCCTGAATGGAGATGTTGGTATCAGCGGCGTGCGGGTGAACGCTGTGAATGCACGGTCTCTTTTTTTGCGAGCGCTGCTTGCGCAACAAACGAGGATGTCTCGCCGCTAAAGATAAAGATGAGCACTGAAAGTCCCGATTCGAGATGAATCCTTGCGCCTGACTGCTCGCGAGTTGTAGAAAATCCCGGATGGAAATATCTCGCCGATGAGCATCGCGAAGCGATGCGTCTCGAAGGATGAAGCCATTGAGGTGGAAATTGCACAGATCTTCGGATTGCGCGCCGCTCGGGCTCGATCAACAGACCTCGTCATGTAACGCATCCGTGAATGACGGCATTGTCTTGCTCGCGAAAATGCGAGCGCCGCCGTCTGCTTTAGCCCTTCGTCGCAGAAATTAAGGCTTCTTTCGGATTTCATTAAGGCGCCATTAAGCACGCGATTCTGTTGTTTCCATCGGAGGTTTGGTTCTCCCCCGGTGTGACCTCCCGGTGACAGCATTTTATGCAAAAGCTGGCTATCTCCGCGCCATGGATGGAGTCGCGATGCGGCTGATCTCAATAATCTGTTGGAGAATAGAAAATGAAAAAGATTCTACTGGGTACTGTGGCGCTCGTCGTTTTCGGCGCGACCGTGCCCGCACTGGCGGCTGATCTTGCGCCGCGCACCTACACCAAGGCTCCGGCCTATATGGCGCCGATCTACAACTGGACCGGCTTCTACATCGGCGGTCACGTCGGCGGCGCGTTCGCGGGCAATGACAGCCTGACCGGCAGCGACGGCCGCTTCCTCGGCGGTATCCAGGGCGGCGCCGACTATCAGTTCGCCAGCAACTGGGTGCTCGGCGTCGAGGCGCAGTACAGCTGGATGAGCAACAACAGCTCCGGCGTGCTGTTCCCGGGTGGCACGCTCATCACCACCAACAGCAACGAGCTTGGATCGGTCACCGGCCGGCTCGGCTACTCCTTTGGTCCGGCGCTGCTATATGCCAAGGGCGGTTATGCCTTCAAGAATGGCGACCAAATCGCCGCGAGCGTTGGCGGCGTGCCGGTGGCCTTCACCACCGACGGCGGCCATCGCGACGGCTACACCGTCGGCGCCGGTCTCGAATACATGTTCGCCCCGAACTGGTCCGCCAAGATCGAATACCAGTACTACAATTTCGGCAGCGGCACCTTCCTGACCGGCCCCGCCGACATCGCCGGAACCCATTTCACCGACGACGAGCAAACGGTGAAGGCTGGCCTGAACTATCGCTTCAACTGGGGTGGCCCGGTCGTCGCGCGGTATTGATCGCTACTGATCGAGACTTCGGAAGGGCCGGCCTCGCGCCGGCCCTTTTTGTTTTACCCGCCCAAAATTAAGCAAATCGCTTCAATGCTCCCGATTTTGTTAACCGGGTAACGCGATACTGCCGCCGGACGGCTGATCCGGGGATCAAAGCAGGGGTGGGCGGAAGCATGGCGGCACGATCCATTAACCGGAAATCCTGGAGTGCTTCCGGCATCCTTGGCCTTCTGCGTCCCCGTTGGGGCGTCAAAGGCAGCCTGTTTGCCGCCTTCGCCGTAATCGCCGGCATGGCGATTGTCATCAGCGCCGGCGCCGGCATGGCGCTCGGACATCTCGGCGGGACCATGGTCGATCTGAGCGGGCGGGACATTCCGCGCCTCGCCGCCAGCCTGCAGCTTGCCGCCGAGAGCGCGAGCCTCGCCAGTCAGGGGCCGGACCTGTTGGCTTCGCGGAGCCAGCAGACGCTGGACGAGCGCTCCAGGAAAATGAAGGAAACCCAGCAGGTCACGGTGGAGAAGCTCGGCGAGATCATTGAACTCGGCGCCGACAAGGCCGTCATCGCGGCGCTCAGCGAGACCGTCAAGAACATTGACGACAACATCAATAGCCTCGGCTCCGCGGCGCACGAGCGGCTCGACCTTGCTGCCCAGCATGACCGGCAATACGGCGCCCTGCGCAGCGCGCAGACCGGCTTCGTCGCCGCCGCCAGCCCTGCCATGATGGACGCCCAGGCCGAGATCAACGCCATCCTCGGTTCTGCGGATCTGTCCCGGGACGACGCCGTGCAGGCCGCGCGGACGGTCGAGCAGCTCGCCGAGGTGATAGCCAGCGGCAATCTCGCCGCATCCAACATGACCGCCGCCTTCTCCGCCAACAGCAGCGAGGCACTGGAAGCGATCGAAAAGGAATTCCGGGCCACCCAGCAGCAGGTCAAGTCGACCCTCGACATGCTGCCCAAGAGTTCCAGTCTGGCCGCGCTGCGCGGTGCGACGCTCAACTTGCTGGCCCTGGGCGAGGGCAACGCGAGCGTCTTCAAACTTCGCCAGAAGCAGCTCGACGCCAACGACTACGGCGAGCTCATCCTGCGGGAGACCGGCAAGCTCAATGTGGGTCTTGGGATGAGCGTGCAGCAACTGGTCGATGGCGTCCAGAACGAGACCAACAACTCGACCTGGCTGACGCGCCGCGAGATTTCCTTTGCGACCCTGATCATGCTCGGGCTCGGCGGCCTGACGCTGGTGGGGTCTGCGCTGTTCGTCTGGCTCTATGTCGGCCGCAATATCCTGCGCCGGCTCGGCAACCTGCAGCGCTCGATGCAGCTTCTGTCCGACGGCGACCTTGAATCGGAAATCTATCACAGCAGCCAGCGCGACGAGATCGCATCGATGGCCAATGCGCTGCAGATATTCCGCGAAAGCATGATCGAGGCCCGCGCGCTCGGCGCCGATCAGGACCGCGATCGTGCCGCCAAGGCGGAACGCACCACGCGAATGGAGGCCCGGATCGTCGAATTCGAGGCGACCGTCCGCACCACCCTGGACAGCCTGCAGAAATCCGCCAACTCGATGGAGACCACGGCGCAAAGCATGTCGGCGACCGCCGACCAGTCAAGCGCGCTGGTGGGCGCGGTGGCGGCGGCCGCCGAGGAAACCTCGGTCAACGTGCAGACGGTGTCCGCGGGGACCGAGCAATTGTCCTCATCGATCTCCGAGATCGGCCGCCAGGTGGTCGCCTCGGCGCAAATCGCGCGCAAGGCGGTCGACGAGGCCGGCACCACCGACGCCACCATGCAGGGTCTGGCCGACAATGCGAGCCGCATCAGCGTCGTGGTCGATCTGATTCAGACCATTGCTTCGCAGACCAACCTGCTTGCGCTCAATGCCACCATCGAGGCGGCGCGCGCCGGCGAGGCCGGCCGCGGTTTTGCGGTGGTCGCCTCCGAGGTGAAGAACCTCGCCAGCCAGACCGCAAAGGCCACCGACGAAATTCGCTCGCAGATTGCCAGCATGCAGTCGGTGACCACGTCGGCCGTCGCGGCGATCCGGAGCATCAGCAGCACCATCGGCGAGATCAACAACGTGACCACCGCGATCGCGGCCGCGGTTGAGGAGCAGGGCGCGGCCACGCGCGAGATTGCGCGCAACATTCAGCATGCCGCCGGGGGCACCAGCGAGGTTTCGAGCAATATCGTCGGCGTCAGCACCGCCTCGGCGGAAGCCGGATCGGCCGCGGTCGAGGTGCTCGGCGCCTCCGGCGCGCTGCGCCGCGAGGCCGAGATGCTGCGCGCGGAAATCGACGCGTTCCTCTCCAACATCCGGGCCGCCTAGACGATATCACGGCTAGGCTCCGGCTTTTGTCGAATCGCAATTGCTTTTCGGCTGGCGCCGCGCCGATAGTGCGGCTAAGCCGGTGGCGATCAGGCCGGCCGGACGTTGCGACACCAAACCATGCATTCAAAACCAGACATGATTCAATCCTCGGTCGAGGCGCTGCGGTACCCCTGGGAAAACCATCCGGGGCCCAACGAGGTCGTCGAGATAACGCCCGGGGTGCTGTGGGTCCGGCTGAAGCTGCCGTTCCGCCTCAACCATGTGAACATCTATCTGCTCGCCGACGGCGACGGCTGGACCATGGTGGATTCCGGATTCGGCAATGAGGAGACGATCGCCGCCTGGACCACGCTGTTCGAGGGCCCGCTGGCGCGGGTGAAAATCACCCGGCTGATTGTGACCCATTCACATCCCGATCACGTCGGCCTGGCGGGGTGGATTGTCGAGCGCTTCAACTGTCCGCTCTACATGTCGCAGGTGGAATATCTGCAGTCGGTCTACCACCAGAACCGTGGCACCGAGGAGCGCAGGAACGCGCAGCGCCTGTTCTTCAAGCGTCACGGCATGGACGAGAACCTGACCGACAAGCTGCTCGGCCGCGGCCAGGATTATCTGAAACGGGTTTCGATCCTGCCGCCCGCCTATCGCCGCATCTCGCATGGCGACGGAATTTCCGTCGGCACGCGGCGCTTCAAGGTCATCACCGGCGGTGGCCATGCGCTCGATCAGGTGATGCTGTACTGCGCCGCCGACAAGCTGTTCCTGTCGGCCGACCAGGTGCTGAGCAAGATCTCGCCCAATGTCAGCGTATGGGCGGTCGAGCCCGACCAGAACTCGCTCGGGGAATATCTGGCGTCATTGGCGAGCCTCACCACCACGCTGCCTTACGACGTCATCGTGCTGCCGGGCCACGGCGTTCCGTTTTACGGATTGAAGACCCGCATCAAGCAATTGGCCGATCATCATGAGGAACGGTGCCGACTGATCGCCGATGCCTGCCGCGAAACCCGAAAAACGTCCAAGGAACTGGTTCCGGTGGTGTTTCACAAGCATGTGCTGGACGTCCATCAGATGGGCTTCGCCGCCGGCGAGTTGATCGCCCATGTCAATTACATGCTGGTCGAAGGGCGTTTGAAGACCGAGGAAGTCGACGGCGTGCTCCGCTTCAGGACCACCTGACGCCGCGCGCAGCTATCCACCGTCATTGCGATCGTAGCCCGGATGGAGCGGGAGCGAAATCCGGGACCATCCCATCCGCATCGCGAATCCCGGATTTCGCTGCGCTCCATCCGGGCTACGGGGTTTGCCGGGCGCGGATGAAATCGCCGGCGTTCGTCAGCGCGCGCCGGCCGTCCTCGAGCGCCGCGTTCCATAGCGGCCACGCGTGAATCATGTGGGGCCAGATTTGCAGCGTGACATCGACGTCGGCGGCACCCGCGGCGGCGGCAAACCGCGAGGCGTCGGCAAGCAAGGTCTCGGCCGACCCGACCTGGATCAGGACCGGCGGGAAGCCGTGCAGGTCGGCGAACAGCGGCGAGATCAGCGGATCCTTGCGATCGACCGTGCCGGGCACATAGGCCTCCGCCAATTCCTCGAGATAGCCCTTATGGATCAGCGGATCGACAGCGTCCTTGGTCGCGAGCGTCGCGCCGGACATCGTGAGGTCGGTCCAGGGCGAAACCAGCCACGCGCAGGCCGGCAGATCCTCGCCGGCGGCGCGCAGCCCGTTGATCAGCGTGACCGTGAGATTGCCGCCCGCGCTGTCGCCGCCGACCGCGATGCGATTGGCCGGGACACCCTGCCTGCGCAGGAAGCGCCAGGCGGTCTGCGCATCCTGATGCGCAGCCGGATAGGGGTGCTCGGGCGCGAGCCGGTAACCGATCGCCAGCGTCCGCATGCGCGCCGCGCGGCCGGCTTCCGTCACCATGCGGCGGTGACTGACAATCGACCCGGAGCAATAGCCGCCACCGTGGAAGAACATCAGGACGCGCGAGGCGTCGCTGCCGGAAGCCAGCGACCATTCGCCGCGCACGCCATCGCAATCGACGTCCTCAAGCTTCACATCGTCGGCCACCGGCCACACCGCGCCGACCTCATCGAGCCGCCGGCGCCGATCCGACCATCCCACCGGCCGCAGCTTCGAACCCAGCAAGGTGCGGATGGCATCGATCTCGTGTTGGGGCATGCGTGTCCTCCAGCGGCAGAAACCCACTATAACGCAGACGCCGATCCGCCCGCAGCGGGCGTGTTGATCAGCGTCTAGATTCGGCCGCGCCAGCGCCAACCCGGCCGCTCGTCCATTGGGCGAATGGGGCTCGATTTCGGCTCGACAGCAAAGCTGTAAACGCTCTAAAAAGGAATTGTGCCACCAGGCCCTCAGCCCCCCTTTGCAGGTTTTTGCGATGGATTACAGCCAATTCTTCAGTGCCGCCCTCAGCCGCCTGCATGACGAGCGGCGCTACCGGGTTTTCGCCGATCTGGAGCGAATTGCGGGCCGCTTCCCGTATGCGGTGTGGCATTGCCCGAAAGGGCCGCGCAATGTCGTGATCTGGTGCTCGAATGATTATCTCGGAATGGGGCAGCATCCCAAAGTGATCGGGGCCATGGTCGAGACCGCGACCCGGGTCGGAACCGGCGCCGGCGGCACCCGCAACATCGCCGGCAACAATCATCCGCTGGTGCAACTCGAACAGGAACTTGCCGACCTGCACGGCAAGGAAGCGGCGCTACTGTTCACCTCGGGCTATGTCTCCAACCAGACCGGCATTGCGACCATCGCCAGGCTTATTCCGAATTGCCTGATCCTGTCGGACGCCCTCAACCACAATTCGATGATCGAAGGCATCCGCCAGGCCGGTTGCGAGCGCCAGGTGTTCCGCCACAACGACATGGCGCATCTCGAAGAACTGCTGCGCGCCGCCGGGCCGAACCGGCCCAAACTGATCGCCTGCGAGAGCCTTTATTCGATGGACGGCGACATCGCGCCGCTGGCGAAGATATGCGATCTTGCCGAACGTCACGGCGCCATGACCTACGTCGACGAAGTCCACGCGGTCGGCATGTATGGCCCGCGCGGCGGCGGTATCGCCGAGCGCGACGGCGTCATGCACCGCATCGATGTCCTTGAGGGCACGCTCGCCAAGGCCTTCGGTTGCCTCGGCGGATATATCGCCGGAAGCACCGGGATGATCGACGCCGTGCGTTCCTATGCGCCCGGCTTCATCTTCACCACCGCGCTGCCGCCGGCGATCTGTTCCGCCGCGACCGCAGCGATCCGGCACCTCAAGACCTCGAACTGGGAGCGCGAGCGCCACCAGGAGCGCGCCGCCCGCGTCAAGGCGATCCTGCTGGCGGCAGGCCTGCCGGTGCAGTCCAACGACACCCACATCGTGCCGCTGTTCGTCGGCGATCCCGAACGCTGCAAACGGGCCAGCGATATCCTGCTCGAAGAGCACAATATCTATATCCAGCCGATCAACTATCCGACCGTCGCCAAGGGAGCCGAGCGGCTGCGGATCACGCCTTCGCCCTATCATGACGACGTGTTGATCGATCAGCTTGCCGAAGCCCTGCTGCAGGTCTGGGAACGGCTCGGCCTGCCGCTTCGCGAGAAATCGCTCGCGGCGGAATAGCGCCGCACCCGCCCGTCCGCAGCGAAATCCCGGCGCCGGAGACGGTGGCGCACGGTGCTTTGCCGGCCCGATCCAGCTATACTCCGCCGATGCGACGGTGGCGCCGGTCGACGCGCGCGCCGAAATCGCGAGGGAGTAAGCAGGGATGCTGCACGACTGGGGCGTGATCGCAGCCGCCTTCGGCTACATCGGGTTCCTGTTTTTCGTCGCCAGCCATGGCGACCGCTTCTCGCCGACCCAGCGTGGCCGCGCCAGCGCGCTGATCTATCCGCTGTCGCTGGCGATCTATTGCACATCCTGGACGTTCTTCGGCTCGGTCGGATTCGCCAGCCGTACCAGCGTGGATTTTCTCGCGATCTACATCGGCCCGGTTCTGATGATCGGGTTCTGCACGCCGCTGCTGCGGCGGGTGATCCAGCTCGCGAAGTCGCAGAACATCACATCGATCGCCGATTTCATCGCGGCGCGCTACGGCAAGAGCCAGGCGGTGGCCGCTACCGTCGCGCTGATCGCGATCATCGGATCGGTTCCCTACATCGCGCTCCAGCTCAAGGCGGTGGCGTCCTCGCTTGAAACCATCCTCAGCGAGGACCAGGCGTTCTCCAGGATTCCGATCATCGGCGATATCGCGCTGATGGTGACGTTCGCGATGGCGGCATTCGCGGTGCTGTTCGGCACCCGCCAGACCGACGCCACCGAACATCAGCATGGCCTGATGCTGGCGGTCGCCACCGAATCCATCGTGAAACTGGTCGCCTTTCTCACCGCCGGCGCCTTCGTCACGTTCTGGATGTTCTCTCCCGTCGAGCTGGTCGAACGGGCGATGAAAACGCCGGAAGCCGTTCGCGCGATCGACTATGTGCCCTCGATCGGCAATTTCATCACCATGGTGGTGTTGTCGTTCTGCGCGATCATGCTGTTGCCGCGCCAGTTTCACGTCAGCGTGGTCGAGAACTCCAGCGATGCCGAGGTCGGACGCGCGCGCTGGCTGTTTCCGCTGTATCTGGTCGCCATCAACCTGTTCGTGATTCCGATCGCGCTCGCCGGCCTCGTGATCTTTCCGTTCGGTGCGGTCGACAGCGACATGTTTGTGCTGGCACTGCCGATCGAGGGCCATGCACCGCTGTTGAGCGTCGGCGTCTTTGTCGGCGGTCTGTCGGCGGCGACCGCGATGGTGATGGTGGAATGCGTCGCGCTTTCGATCATGGTTTCGAACGACATCGTCGTGCCGCTGGTGCTGCAGCGCAGTCCCGCGGCGCGCGCCGGCCAGAAGGATTTCAGCGATTTCCTGCTCCGGGTTCGCCGCCTTGCGATCTTCGCCATCATGGTGATGGCCTATTTCTATTATCGCGTACTCGGCAACACCCAATTGGCGGCGATCGGCCTGTTGTCCTTTGCGGCGATCGCGCAGCTCGCGCCGGCGTTTTTCGGTGGCCTGTTCTGGCGGCGCGCCACCGCCCGCGGCGCTATGGGGGGCATGCTGGTCGGCATCGCCGCGTGGATCTACACCCTGTTTCTTCCGAGTTTCCTGGAAGGCAATACCGCCGGCCTGATGCTGCTGCAGCACGGTCCGTTCGGCATCGAGGCGCTGCGTCCGCAAGCCCTGTTCGGTGCCGACCTGTCCCCACTGCTGCACGGCGTGCTCTGGAGTCTGTCGCTCAACATCCTCACTTATGTCGCGCTGTCGCTCGGGCGCGAGCCGTCCTCGATCGAACGACTGCAGGCCGACCTGTTCGTGCCGAACGCGCTGGCCCCGATCACCCCGACCTTCCGGCGCTGGCGCACCACGGTAACCGTGCAGGACATTCAGAATACGGTCGCGCAATATCTGGGGCCCGAGCGCGCCCATCATTCGTTCGAGGCCTTCGCCGTCACCCATCGTGCCGATCTCGAACCGGCAACACCGGCCGATTTCGAGCTGCTGCAGCATGCCGAGCATCTGATCGCCTCGTCGATCGGGGCGGCGTCCTCGCGCCTGGTGATGTCGCTGTTGCTGCGCAAGCGCACCGTCTCCGCCAAGGCGGCGCTCAAGCTGCTCGACGATTCCCACGCTGCCCTGCATTTCAACCGCGAG
>Ga0208219_1000467_pt1 | contig 14562 bp, 12 predicted proteins | sample NGESurshal072012_7_FD_184469 | JGI IMG/M metagenome (GOLD analysis project Ga0208219, IMG submission 184469) | Arctic peat soil microbial communities from Barrow, Alaska - NGEE Surface sample 53-2 shallow-072012 (SPAdes) | ecosystem: Environmental > Terrestrial > Soil > Wetlands > Peat ...
ACGTCCAGGCGTTCTTAGCCTCCTTGAGTTCATCCTCAGAATTGCTCTGCTGCAACGATTTTGGAATGACCTGGGCCGCCGCTGGCCGCACGCCGATATCCAATGGTGCAAACAGTATTATGGCGGTGGTAACGGCAATGGCGCACACCGCATGCCATGCGGAAGCCGAATTGTCGGCACGGCGTTCGCTCTTAAAAAAAGCACCAGCGCCAATTATCCTCGGCGGACTGGATACAACATATTTGCGGTTAACGGCGCGGCGTAGGATCGAAGCAATTAGGTGAAATACAAATCGGGACCATCCCAGCCATTGAGCCTTCATTGCGCCGTCCCCCCGTCAACAAACGCGCCGCTACTGAACAAACGGCCGGCTAGCTAGGTTTGATTTTGGAATTGGGCGGCGGGCTTTAGTTTGGCTGAAGTGCGACGAAAGTGTGAAAATTCGTATCGGAGATATTTTCCGACTCGATCGAATTTCCACAAAATAAATCTATCACTAAGTGAAAACTCTCTCAGTTCAGTCCGATTCATCGGAAATAATTGCCTCGCCGCTGGTGCAATCAGTTTCCGCCGGCTATTTGTCTGCAACGCCGCAATCGGGCGATTTTCCCCGGCCGCTATAAAAACTATAAACTGACGATTTAATTCGCGCCGTCCTATCGCTGGTTGCCCCGCGACTCAACGCGATACCGCGAGAGATGGCGGGACCGCCTGCAAATCCGAATCGTTCATCCGAATATAGACGATTTTCAAATATTGCGTGCGCTGCCACGGCCTTTAGCGAAAATCGCTACCATAATTCCTCCATTGTTATAGACTCTTAAAAGGATTCGCGTGGGGGATTCGCCTCCGGATTGCTTCCTAAATCAGCTCAACGGCTGAAAGGCCGGGTCAGCATAGAAATGGGCATTTTTAGCATTCGGATGTCACCTGCAATGGGCGGCGCAACCATTCTCTCTGATGGCTATTCCATAGGGCGCCGCATTTTTGGCCTCGATCACGAACGCCCAACGGCGTTTGAGGCCGCGATCGTGGCTCTTGGTATTCTGCTGATTGTTGCGGCCATCGCCGCTTGCGTCACTATCGTCATCTCGTGCATGCAAGCGGCGTATTTTCCGCATGACACCAAATTGAGGACCGAGCTTCGCTCTACATTGGCCCCCTATTTCGAAGGGGAACACGCTGCGGTTGCAGCCATGGCGCCGGCGGTCGCACTCGATAGCCCCTTTGCAAGCAGGGGCGGACTGCTTTTCCTGTCGGAGCCTATGGGTTCGGAGCGGCTGCCGGAGGGCCAGGCATCCGGCTTTTCCTCTGCCGAACGGCTTCCCGCCGGTTTGGTCGTCGGCGCGCTGTTTCCCGCGAAGGCGCCCTCTGACGAACACGATATGACAGCTCCGTTACAGCGGCTACGGTCATTCACGCATAACGATATGCAGCCAAGGAAAGGCACAGCTGATTCTGCCGACGTTGCTACCGCCCCAAAAGCCCCGGTCGCCGCTACTCCGCTCTCGCCATCGGCATCATTCGCGTTTTTGGAGAAGCTCTTTCATTTTTGGCAACGCCGAAATGACATAAAGCTTCCGCCCGAAGCAGATGCTCATACTGCGGTCTATGACATCGAACGGCACGTCGTCTATTTGCCAAACGGGGAAAAATTAGAGGCCCACTCGGGCATGGGAAAATTGTTGGATGATGTTCGCTACGTAAAGGAAAAAGATCGAGGACCAACTCCACCCAACGTCTATCGTCTCACTTTGCGAGAATCGCTTTTCCACGGGGTTCAAGCCGTTCGGCTCAATCCTCTCGACGGCGCCAAAATGTACGGGCGCGAGGGCATGCTCGCACATCCCTATATGCTTGGTCCCGACGGTCAGTCGAATGGATGCGTCTCGGTGCAGGATTATCCCAAGTTCCTGGAAGCGTTCCTGAGAGGCGAGATCGACCGTCTCGTCGTTGTTCCCCGTCTTGAAGGCACGCCTACCTACGCTGCCAGTTCCGTAACCCGGGACGACAAACGCTACGCCTTGCAATAAATCGACTTTTTGCTGCGGCGGCTCAGATGGGACTGAGGCGCGAGCGGCTTTAGATGGACCTTTTGGTCTTCGAGCCCCCGAGGTAAGCCGTCTGTACCGCTTCCGAGGCAGCGATATCTCGCGGCGTTCCTTCCGCCAGCAAATTGCCCTGATCTAGCACCGTGATGTGGTCGGCGAGGTGAAACACCACGCGCATGTCGTGCTCGATCAGCACGATGGTGAATTTGCTTTCGCGATGGAGCCGGCGAATTAACGCTGTAATGTCATAGGTTTCCTGATCGCCCATGCCGGCCGTGGGTTCGTCGAGCAGCAGCAGACGTGGCCGTTGGGCGAGCGACATCGCAATCTCCGTCACGCGCTGGTCGCCATGCGCGAGCTCTCCCACAAGCCGGTCCGCCTTGTTCGTGAGCCCCACCAGCGCCAGCATTTCGGCGGCGACATCGGCGGCGCGTTTCGCATCGGCTCGCGTCGGCAGCATGTGGAGCGTCTGTCCCGCGGACACCTCGGCCGCGGTGAGCACATTTTCATGCACGGTAAGTTCGGGAAAGATCTCGGTAATCTGGAACGTGCGCCCCATGCCGAGGCCAATCCGAACATGCGCCGGGACCTGCGTCACGTCTTGCCCGTCGAACGCGATGGTGCCCTCGGTCGGCGCAAAATAGCCGCTGATCATATTGAAGAACGTCGTCTTGCCCGCCCCGTTCGGGCCGATGATCGCACGCAGCTCGCCGGCTTTCACCGACATCGATATGTTGCGTACGGCAACCAGGCTGCCAAATCGCTTGGTAACGTTGCGGATTTCGAGCATGGTCAGCTCTGGCCACGCAACTGCCGCATGCCGAGCAGCCCGCGCGGGAAAAAGAGCACCACGAGCACGAAGATTGCTCCCACGAACGACATCCAGTTCACGGTCATCGACGATATGTAATCCTGCAAGGAAACGAATACCGCCGCGCCCACCAGCGGCCCCCAGAAGGTGCGCATGCCGCCCATCACGCACATGACCACGAAATAACCCGACAGCGAGTAGTGCAGAGCCAAGGGGTCGGCAAAGTTATTGAGCAGCGCATAGAGCGTGCCGGCGAGAGCCGTGAAGAAACAGGAGATAGAAAACGACAGCCAGATTTGCCGCTCGACCGGAATGCCCAGAAAGCGCGCGCGGCGCTCATTCTCGCGGATCGCCCGCAAGGTGTGGCCGAAAGGGGAGCGTACGAGCAGGCCCATCAGGCCGATGGCAGCGGCAAAGATGGCGAGCAGAAAAAAATAAAATGTGTCGCCCCCGCTGGTGATATCGAGCGTCAGCGGCCCGAAACCGATCGGCGCGCGGTGAAAATCGCGCAAACCGTCAAAGCCGCCGGTGAAATCGTTCCAACTATAGGCGAGGTAGTACCACAGCTGGCCGAATGCGATCGTGCACATCGCGAAATAGACGCCGCGGCGGCGCACGATCAGGAGGCCGAATAGCGTGCCGGCCAACCCGCCAAGCAGCGTGCCGGCGAGCATCGCGAGCGGCGTCGAGTGCACGAGATAGCGCAGCGTCAGACCGGCGCCGTAGGCGCCCAGCCCGAAATAAGCGGCATGGCCGAAGCTCAACACGCCGGTGAACCCCAGCAACATGTTCAGTCCCATGGCCGCCAGACCAAAGACCAGGACGCGGCCGGCAAGCGCCGTATAGCCGCCGAGGAGGGGAAGCCAGAGCGGTACCGCAATCAGAACCGCCCAAATGACGATGAGCACGGCCCAGCGCGGAACCGCCGGCTGCGGCGCGGTTTCCGACGCGGTGGTGACAACAGTGGTCACGACATCATTCCTTCCTCGCCCATGAGACCGCGCGGACGCAGCAGCAGCACCAGCATCATGATGGCGTAGATCACCGCCTCACTCGCCGATGGGTAAAAAACCGTGGTGAGCGCCGCCGCCATCCCGATCAGCAGGCCGCCGAACAGCGTGCCCATCAGGCTGCCGACGCCGCCGACGATGATGGCGATGAAGCTCGGCATTAAAAGGTCGTCGCCCATGTTGGGATTAAGGCCGATCTGTCCGGCGGCAAGCACCCCGCTAAGGCCTGCCAGCATGCAGCCGACGGAAAAATTGAACGTGCGCAGCAAGCGCACATTGACGCCCAGCGATGCCACTGTCTCGAGATCAAGCGTACCTGCGCGGATGCGCAGGCCCACCCGCGTATAGCGCAGGAAAGCAAACAATCCGGTCACCGTGACGATGACGACCGCCACCATGAACACGCGATACCAGGTAATAAAGAACAGCTCCGCGCTGATTGGCTGCGCCAGAAAGGCGGGGAGCCCGAGCGGCAGGCCGTTCGGGCCCCAGACGAAGCGCGCGAAATCCTGCATCACGAAGGCGAAGCCGAACGTGAGCAGTAGGCTGTAGACCGGATCGCGATTGTAGACACGGCGGATCATCAGCCGTTCGACGATCAGACCAATCAATGCGGTAAGCAGCGGCGAAACGAGCAGCGCGCCCCAATATCCCAGCGTCGGCGACAGCGAAAATGCAAGATAGCCGCCGAGCGCCAGGAAATTGCCGTGCGCGAAGTTGATCACGTTGCTGAGGTTCAAAATCAGCGACAGGCCGAGCGCCATCAGCACGTAAAACGCGCCGATGATCAGCCCGTTGGTGACGTTGAACACTATGACCTGCGTCATCCGCCGCTCTTAAGTTCGAGTGTTACCGCAGGCTGCGGCGGATCAAGTCGGACGCGTCATCTTGCACCCTGTCTCTTCGACTGTTCCAGCCGCTTGGTCACCTGGCACCAGTTCGGCCACGGTGAAGAAGTCGTCAGGTGCCTTCGGCGGGTGCACGTCGCCGACGAAGATATTCGGCATCAGTTCATGATCGCCTTTGCGATAGCGCACGTTGCCCGGCTGCAGCGCCACATCCGGCGGCAATTCCATATCCTCGAGCACCGCGGCTAGCTTCGGACCCTCGAGCGACTTCGCCTTGTCAGCGGCGAGCCGCACGGTGTGCATCGAGACGTAGCCGAACCAGTCGCGCGCGGACGGCGTCTTCTTGGTCGCGGCACGGTAATCGGCGACGAATTTTACGACCTCCGGAACCTTGGGCTGGTTCCACCACCACTCCATCGTCCACCAGCCGGTTTGCGCGTCCGGCGGGCAGCCCTTGATACTTTCCAGCTCGAACAACGCGCCGCCGAGCGCCATTTCCTTCTGCATGCCGAACTGGGTGAACTGTTTCATGCAGTTGATCTGCGTCAGTCCGCCCATGTTGTTGAGCAACACGTTCGGCTTGTAAGCCTTGGCCTTGATCAGCGTGGCGGAGAAGTCGGTATTGTTGATCGGCAGCATGTCGCCTTCAAAGGTGCCGCCAACCTTCTTCAGCGCCTTGACGAAGGCGTCTTGCAGCGTATGGCCGTAGGCATAGTCGGGCGTGATGAAGAACCACTTCTTGCCGAAGCGTTTGACCAATTCCGGCGTGACTGCGTTGGCGTCCATGGTCGTGGTGTTGCAGACGCGAAACACGTTCCATTTGCAATTGGCGCCAGTGATCGGGTCGGTGTGCCCGCCGGGCACGATGTGGAAGACCTTCTTCTCGCTGGTGACCTGCGACATCGCGTAGGCGATGCCGGAGTTCACGTCGCCGAGGATCACGTCGACTTTGTCGCGGTCGATGAGTTTGCGCGTCTTCTGCACGCCAGTGCCGACATCGTTGGCCGAATCCTCGACCAGGAGCTGAACCTGCCGGCCGAGGATGCCGCCCTTTTTGTTGATTTCGGCCTCGGCGTATTTGGCGCCGTCGACTTCGCTTTGGGCGAGTGCGGAAAGCACTCCGGTCAGCGGATTGACCATGCCGATCTTGACCGGCTCTTCGCCGAGCGCCCGGACAACGTATGGGGCGCCGATAACCTGGCTCGCGCCGAGCGCAACACCCGCCTTGAGAATGGTGCGACGGCCAACGGACGTGTCGAGTTTTGACATTTTCGATCCTCCCAGATCTTTGTCTTCGGATTTAGTCTCCGACGTTCTCACACTCCAATTCACACCTTATTCAGGTGCGGTTCGGTCCCTCTCGCAGGCGCCGGCGGCGGCCGGGCTCATCATGTTAAAGACGAAGCGCAATTGATGGCTATGCGGTCGAAGCCGGAGCGGCCCCCGCTGCACAGCGCGCCTACTACCTTCGCCGAGCGTCTTTCAATGACCGGAATCCCCACATCGTCGCCCCCGGTCCATACCGAACGCTATCATTCTTCGTGGAGACGCGGAAGCCAAAACGACAGGCTCGAGCGCGGCGCCGCTGCGGTGCGCCATGATCAATCGCCCTTCTGATTGTAGGCTGTCTCCCAGAACAGCTCCTTCCAATCGTCGACCTTCGTCTTCATGCTTCCGATGCGATTGAGAAACGCGGCGAAGTAAGCGATGCGATGGGGTTGTGAAGTGAATTCGAACCCTGGATCGTCGAGCAGGGCCACCAGGTCATCGACGCTTTCCGACGCGTTCTGAGCTTTCTTCCAAAGTATCGCGGCGGCGCGTTTGTCCGCATTGGCAACCTTGATCGATTCATCGAGCGCGTTGGCGACGGCTTTGAACAGCGTCGGATTTTTGTCTTTCGTCTGCTTGGTCGCAAGCAGCGTGATTTGCGTCAGCGGGCCGCCGAATACCTCGCGGCTATCGGCGACGACATGCGCACCCGGCAATTTGAGGCCGCGGCTGGTGAACGGCTGCACGGCGATGTGCGCCGTTATTGTTGCGGAACCGTAGCCGGCGGATAGCGCGGCGACCGCGTCCGGATGCCCGAGGCCAACGGTCAAATGGTCTAGGCGATGCGGGTCGTTCCAAATCTTCTCCGCCGCCATTTCCAGCATCATGGCGTTAAACGAAATGCGCACCGAAGGCACGGCGATGCGGTCCTTCTCGGTGAAGTCGGCGATTGTCTTAACGTTCGGATTGATCGTGTAGAGCACCATGGCGCCGTTCGACACCGTGCCTACGGCTTTGACTTCGTTCGGCGTGCCGTGGGTTTTATCCCAGAGCGTCAGCAGGGACGGCAGCGCGGCGGTGCCATAGTCGGCCGATCCCGATAACAGCGCATCGATAACCGGCGCGGGGCCGCTCAACGTCTTGGCGCTCGCTTCGACCTTGCCGAGCCCGAGCTTGGTGGCTTCTTGCTGCAGAATGCCGCCGCTGACCATTTCGTCGACGGGCAGATAGAGCAGGCCGCGCTGCTGCACGAAACTGACTTTGAGCGGAGCTTGTGCGCTGACGACGGCGGGCGCAGCGAGCAAGCCGACGCCGCCGGCCATCGTTGCAATGGCCTCTCGCCGGGTCACTGACCGAACGGTTTTCTTCCCTGGCATTGTTCCTCTCCCAATCTGTGCGTATTTTGGTTCAGGGTGCAGCTATAGCGGCATTCGTAGGTCATGATAGGCTGAGTTGAATGCGCCAACAATCGATCCAGCTGCGCGGCGTGTTGCACTGCACCTAGCGCCCGGTCCGAACTGCAATGAAAATCACGCGCGTATCGAGCGTCGTTTACCGCCAGCAGCTCAAGCTTAGTGGTCCGAAGCCTAAATTTGCCGGCGAGGGGCGCAACGCATTCGAGACGTTGCTCGTTAAGGTCGAAACCGATAGCGGCATCACCGGCTGGGGCGAAGCGTTTCCGCATCGGATTTGGCCAGCCGTAAAGTCGCTGCTGGAAACCCTGATCGCCCCGGCCTGTATCGGCGCCGATCCGACAGACATTCCCGCTTTAATGGGCATGTTGATCTACCGCGTACATGGTGTCGGCCGCGCCGGTCCGGTCATGTATGCGCTTTCCGGACTCGATATTGCGCTTTGGGACATTCTCGGAAAGGCGAAGAACCAGCCGATTTACAAACTGCTCGGCGGCGCCCAATGCGAGAAGCTGCCGGCCTATGCCAGTCTTCTCAAATACGCCGACACGGATGTCGCCGTGCGAACGTGCGAAGAAGCGCTAGGCCGCGGCTATCGCGACCTCAAAGTACACGAGACCGGACGCGAAGAAATCACCGCCGCCGCGAAACTGCTGACGCGGCATAACGGCGGCTCGTTGATGGTGGACGTCAACGCTCCGTGGACGCTGCAGGAAGCATTATCGGCCGTCGCGCCATTGCGTGAACTCGGTCTCAAATGGATCGAGGAGCCGGTTTGGCCACCAGAGGATTTTGACGCCGCGCGGCAGATCAGCGCCAGCGGTGTGCCGGTTGCGATCGGCGAAAATGTCCTGACGCCGACCGACTTTGCCCGGCTAATCGAAAGCCGGGCCGCCGACTACGTGCAGCCGAGCGTCGCCAAGATCGGCGGTATTTCCATCGCACGCGACATTTTCGTAGCCGCCAATGCGGCGGGCATCGCGGTCGCTCCCCATTCCGCTTACTTTGGTCCAGGCCTGATCGCGACCGCGCATCTCAGCGCGGCGTTATCACGAGCGCCGATGATCGAGCGTTTGTATTGCGACCTTACGGAGAGTCCGTTCGGGGACTGGTATGAGCCGGTCGACGGATATCTCACTCTGCCGCAAGGGCCCGGTCTTGGCATCGAGCCCGATCAAGCCGTTCTGGACAAATTGCGAGTCGATTGACATTCGAGGACACGATGAAAATTCAGCAGGTCAGGATCAATCTCGTTCGGCTTCCTCTGGAAGAGCCCTTGGTCGGCGCGCCGCCGATGCCCGGCATGCTGCGCGAATTCCTCACGGTTCAGATCCAGACCGATGATGGCGTCGAAGGCATTGGCATCACCACGTTCGGCGGCAAGATCGTGCGCACGCTGAAATCGGCGCTTGAGGAGTTCGGCGAACTTATCAAGGGCGAAGATCCGCTGCGTACCGAGCAAGTAACGACCAAGCTTCGCGCCGCGTCGGCGCCTTGTGGCCCCGGCGGGGTGGCGGCCTTGGCCATATCGGCGATCGATATCGCGCTGTGGGACATCCGCGGCAAGGCGTTCGGCGTTCCGTTGGCGCGGCTGCTTGGCGGCCTGCGCGATCGCGTGCCCGCCTATGCCAGCGGCGCGCTCACGCGCACTACGCCGACCGACAAGCTCGAACGCGCCGCGGCCGCGCTGGTCGAGAAGGGTTACAGCCAGATCAAAACCCAGATGGCGGTGGAGGGGCTTAACGCCGCGCAAGAGGTCGAGCGCATCCGGCTTGTCCGCGGTGCCGTCGGTCCGAACACCAACTTGATGGTGGACATCAATCAACGCTGGAGCGTGCACGAGGCGATTTCGATCGGCCATCAGATCGAGGATCTCCGCCTGGGCTGGCTGGAGGACCCCACCCGGTGCGACGACTACCAGGGCCTGGCCGAGATCGCCCGCGCCTTGGCGACGCCCATCTGCGCCGGCGAATATCTCTATGGCATCGAGCCGCATCGCCAGACGATGACGCATCACGCCGTCGACATCGTCATGATCGATTTGCTGCGCGCCGGCGGCGTGACGCAATGGATGAAGATTGCCGGCGTGGCGGAAGCGTTTAACAAGCCGGTGGCCAGCCACCTGCTGCCGGAAATCCATGTGCATCTCGTCGCCGCCGTGCCGAACGGGCTTGTCGTTGAATATATGCCGTGGACCTGGCGCCTGTTCGACAATCCGCCGATGCCGGAAAAAGGCGAGATGAAGGTGCCATCGGCCGCCGGATTAGGCCTTAGTTTTGCGCCTGACCTGTTCGACAAATACGGCATTGGCTAGCGCGCTCTCAACGCACCGCTGTAAAGCCGCTTGAATTGGCTGTTGTCGGGGAGCACAAGTGGCATTGAAAAATTTCAATCGAAAGCGTGGCGGGGAGGAACGGGTGAAGCATATATTTCAAGCGGCGAAAGTTGCAGCGGTGCTCGCGGGCGTTGCGCTTATTGCGGCGCATGTTCGGCCAGCGCAGGCGCAAGATTTCTCCGGCAAGCCGATAAGAATCATCGTCGGCCTGGTCGCCGGCGGCGCCACCGATGTCACGGCGCGGCTGATCGCGCAGAAGCTGACCGACAGCCTGCACACCAATGTCTATGTCGAGAACAAGCCGGGCGCCGCTTTCGAGCCGGCGCTGCGCGAGCTCACCGGCTCGCCACCGGACGGCCATACGCTGTTCATGATCTCGGCGAGCGTGGTCGTCACCCAGCCGTTCCATAAGGACTATCCGTTCGATCTCGCCAAGATGACGCCGGTGACCGAAGTGTCGAGCGGGCCGTTCATCCTGGTGTCGCGCAAGACGGCGCCGTTCAAGACCGTCAACGATCTGGTGGCTTACGGCAAGGCGAACCCGGGCAAGCTCACTTTCGGCTCCGGCGGCGGCGCCGGCAGTTCGCTCTATCTCGCCGCCGAACTGCTGCGGCTGCGCTCCGGCATCTCCATCGTCAACGTGCCCTACAAGGGCGCCGCGGCCTCGCTCACCGATCTGCTCGGCAGCCACATCGACGCGATGTTCGACGCCATGCCGGTCGAGGTCGGCCAGGTGAAAGGCGGCAACGTCGTCGGCCTGGCGGTGACCAGCGCCAAGCGCTCGGAGGCGCTGCCGGACGTGCCGACGATGGCCGAGTCCGGCTACAAGGATTTCGTGGTGGACAATTACTTCGGCCTGCTCGCCGCGCCGGGCACGCCGCCGGCGATCGCCAAGAAGCTGCGCGATGAAGTCGCCAAAGCCGTGGCGGTGCCCGAACTCGTCACCGAATTCAAAAAGCAGGGCATGGCGCCGGTCGGCAGCGAGCCGGAAGAATTCGGCAAACTGATCAAGTCCGAGCTTGCGCTCTGGACCAAGGTCATCCAGGACGCCGGCATCAAGCCGCAATAAGTCAAAACCGGCGGCTAAGACCGTCCAACGCGCCCCGGGCAAAGGAGCAATCGATGAGTCGTGGACCTTGGATCAACCACTTCGGCGACAATTTTCTCTGGTCGAACGCGGTTCTGATCCTCAAGGGCATGGCGCCTTACGGCGTGGTCTCGCTCGAAGAAATGGATCGCGCTTGCGAAAAGCTGCGCCCGCGCTGGAGCGAAGCCGACCGCGGCAAGGCCTGGTTCGAGGAATGGCTCGCGCTGGGCGATGCGATCGAGAAGCGCGGCGACGACGCGCTCGCCAAGGGCCACAAGGTCACTGCCGGCGACTACTACCTGCGCGCCGGCATCTATCACTACAACGCCGAGCGCTTCATCGTGCCCGGTCCGGAGAAAAAGGCGCAGTGCGCGCACGCCTACAAAGTCTGGCACCAGGGCATCCGGTTGCGCCAGCCGAATGTCGAGTTCATCGAGGTGCCCTATGAAGGCACCACGCTGCCGGCATTGTTTATGAAGGCGCCCGGCGTCGGGCCCAAGCCGACCGTCGTCGTGGTCAACGGCATGGACAACGCCAAGGAGATGAGCATCTTTTTCTGCGGGCTTGAATTCGCCCGGCGCGGCTACAACACGCTGTGCATCGACGGTCCCGGCATGGGCGAGATGCGCCGCATGCGCGACATGCCGAGCCGCTTCGACTACGAGGTGCCGGGCACGGCGGCGCTCGACTACCTGTTGAAGCGGCCGGAAGTCGACGGCAAGCGCGTCGCCGTCATGGGCTACAGTTTCGGCGGCTATTATTCGTCGCGCATCGCCGCCTTCGAGAAACGCTATGCCGCCTGCATCGCGCTGTCGGCGCTGCATTGGGATCTCGCCGCCTGGCAGCAGAAGATCAAAGACGCCAACCGCAACGCGCCCGGCTCGGTGGCGCAGTCGAACTTCCAATGGCGCTGGGTCGCCGGTGCCAAGGACGAGGACGAAGGCATCGAGATTGCCAAGAAGTTCTCGCTCAAGGACGTGGCCAAGAACATCACCTGTCCGTTCCTCGTCACCCATGCCGGCAATGACCGCGTCGTGCCGGTCGAGAACGCGCAGAAGCTCTATGACGCGGTCGGCTCGACCAACAAGACCATCAAGATCTTCACGACGGAGGAGGGCGGCGCCGAGCACGCCCATGTCGACAATCGCCAGGTCGGCATCGATTTCGCTGCCGACTGGCTCGCAGACAATATGTAGACCTGTCGCGTCCTAGCGCGCCGCGTGATCGATGCGTTTCTTGTAGCCAACCGGAAATTTTCCCTCGAGCGCATCGCGCATCCAGTCGGCCACTTGCGGATAGAAATCCGGCAGGCGGCTGCCGAAGGTGTGGGTCTCGTCCTCGTAAACCCATAGTTCCTTCGGGCCGCCGAGCAGTTCGAACATGCGCTCGCCGTCCTCCAGCGGGCACAGCTCGTCGAACTCGCCCATCGCCAGCAGCGTCGGACATTTGACCTTGCCGGCGATCGGCTCAAGCGTCATTTGCTTGGCCATGGCGTCGAATTGATCCTCGTCATGGATGTTCGACATGTACATGTAGTTGGCGCGATAGGCCGGCTTCGAGTGCTTGAAGATCGTGTCCTTCTGCAGAAAAACGCCCATGGCGCCGACCAGCGCCTTGACCCGCGGATCGAAAGCCGCAATGCGCGGACCCCAGTAGCTGCCCATGCTCCAGCCGTAGACGCCGACTTTGCCGGCATCGAGCCCGGGAATCGTCTCGATGAAGTCGATCGCGGCCTTGCCGGCGCGTTCGAAGTTGTCGAGCGTGACCCAGGTTTCGCGCGTATTGCTCTCGCCCTGGCCGGGACCGTCGATGGTGAGCGTCGCCATGCCGCGGCGGCGGAAGTGATTGTGATAGGGACTGGGCATGTATTCCTTGATCGTGTCCATGCCGGGGATGACCAGCACGCAGGGCGTCTTGCCCTTGGTGCCGGGCACGGTCTGCAGGATGCCGGGAATGGTCTTGCCGTTCTCGAACGGGATTTCGACGCGGCGCACCGGCGCCTCGTCGAACATCTCGGTGAAGCGCGTGTAGCAATGGACCAGACGCTTATATAATTCGAGCTTGCGCGGTGTATTGGAGTGCAGCACTCCGCAGGGCGGCCCGTAATAGAGCGCGGCGCGATAGTAGAACTCGGCGGCGCTCTCGCGGTGGCCGCTCGCCTCGGCCTCCTCGGCGAGTTTCTGCTCCTGCTCGGCGGTGCGCACCCACTGTTTGACGACAGCGGCCGGGTGCTTGATGCGTTCGGTGGTGCGGCGCACGTCGGCCGGCCGGAAGCCCCATTCGACGAACATCACGGAGCGGAAGCCGAAAACGTCGAGGACCTTGTAGAATTCCTCGTTGACCCATTTTTGCGCGCGCCGGCTGCGATCGTTCAAGCGATCCTCCTGACTTAGAAAGAGCCGCGCCGGCTTCATGGCCGGCGCGGTTGATAGGCGATGGGATGTCTACTGCCCCTTCAGCCCTTTGGACTCGATGAAGGCGCCCCAGTTTTTGACATCGCTCACCACACGCGCATGCAGCTCGGGGCCGGCAGCGTAATCGGGCGTGATGTCGAGCGACTTCAACCGCTCCTTGAGCTGGGGTTCTTGCAACGCGGCTTGAACAGCCTTCTGCAGTTTCGCCGTCACATCAGCCGGCAAGCCTTTTGGCCCGAACACCGCGAACCAGAACCGTAGATCGACGTCGGCATGCTTGATGCCCGCTTCCTCCAGCGTCGGCACATCCGGCAGCGCCGGCGAGCGCGTCTTGCCGGTGACTGCGAGACACTTGATCCGCTTGGTGTCCACCAGAGGCTTCGCCACCTGGCTGGACGGCAGGGTGAGGTCGACGTGCCCTGCGATCAGGTCGGCCATAGCCGGCCCGCCGCCGCGATAGGGCACGTCGATTGCGTCGATCTTGGCGCCGTCGCGCACCACGTCCCAGACCAGTTGCGACACCGACGTCACGCCGGCCGATGCAAAGGTCAGCTTTTTGGACGACGAATGGGAGAGCGCGATCAGTTCCTTCATATTATTGGCCGGTACTGTATTGGCTACGCATATTGCCAGCGGCGACGTTGCGGCAAATGCGACTGGCGCAAACTCCGTGCTCGGGTCGAATTGCGGCTTGATGTCCTTGAAACCCGGGCGGATCACGAGAGCGTTCTCGGCCATCATCAACGTGTAGCCATCCGGGCTGGAAGTAGCGACGGTTCGCCAGCCGATATAACCGCTGGCGCCTGCAACGTTTTCGACAAAGACCGTTTGCCCGAGCGCCTTGCTCAGCGGCCCGGAAAGGATGCGGGCGAATGTATCTGTGGCGCCGCCCGGCCCGAAGCCGACGATGAGCCTGATCGAACGATTTGGATAATCGCTCGCAGCCTTTACATTTGAACTGGCCGGAATGCCGAGCAGGGCACCGGCGAACAAAACCGACAACAAGCGGCGCATATTGGTCTCCTCCCTTGTTTGATATTTTTTTGTAGTGCCGACAGAGATTACTGCATCGGCGTAGCCTGTGTGTATCAAAAATCTCATCCGGCGAAGACTTAGGTTTTGAACGGGGCGGCTCCCTGTTCTCGTGTCAGAATTCCCAGCGCCGCCGGAGTAATTCTACGCCGGGCCAATCGGGTTATTTTCCCGATAGCTTGGCCGCGTCGTCGCGTACGCTGGTGTCGGCCAGAGATGCCGGAGGCACCGTTTTCGGGAGCACGCCGGCTTTGAGGAACAGGTTCTGCATCCAGTCGATCTGGTCGAGCGGG
>Ga0208219_1000468_pt1 | contig 14557 bp, 17 predicted proteins | sample NGESurshal072012_7_FD_184469 | JGI IMG/M metagenome (GOLD analysis project Ga0208219, IMG submission 184469) | Arctic peat soil microbial communities from Barrow, Alaska - NGEE Surface sample 53-2 shallow-072012 (SPAdes) | ecosystem: Environmental > Terrestrial > Soil > Wetlands > Peat ...
AGAGGCTCTCACATAATGACGTTCGTCGATCCGGGCGCAGTCGGCGAGTGCGATGCAAGGACGCAGGGAGGCCCGATAGTTGCACTATCGGGCCGACTGAGGACGCGGCAGCGCGCCGCCGAGTGTGGCCGGGCGACACAATCGTTCATTGTGTGAGAGCCTCTCAGCCGGTTCTCCCGGTGCCCCGGCGGGCGCGTCCTCTAAAGTTGGCGCCGTGACCTACATCATCGCCGAGCCCTGCATCGACATCAAAGACCTTTCCTGCGTCGATGTCTGTCCGGTGGACTGCATCCACCCGGGCGACCGGATCCTGGTCATCGACGCGGAGGAATGCATCGACTGCGGCGCCTGCGAACCGGAGTGCCCGGTCGAGGCGATTTTCCCGGAGGACGCGCTCCCCGACAAGTGGAATGCGTTCGTGGAGATCAACTACGCATACAACAAGGGCATCGGCGTCGTGAACGAGCTCACCGAGAAGTACGCGGTCGAGAACGACGTCCACAACGAGCCCATCGAGTAGCGCGTAGTCCGCGCCGAGCGGGGTACGCTCAGGGCGTGAACCCGACGAAGCTCGATCACGTTGCGTACTGGGTGGCGGACCGGGACGCGATCGCGGACTTCGCGGCTGCGGAGCTCGGCATGCACGTCATCGAACGCACGGACGCGTTCACGCTCATCGGCGCGGACGCGCGCCGCGGCAAGTTGACGCTGTTCGCGGCCGAAGGGCCGCGCGTGCACGGCGCGCTGAAGCACGTTGCGCTCCGCGTCGCTCACCTCGAGGACGGCGAGCGCTGGTTCGACCTCGCGGAGGGCGTGCGCATCGGCGTCGTCGAGGGCCAGACCGACCTCGACTACGACCTCGACCATGTCGCCTTGTTCTCCGCGCATCCGGAGGCTGCCGTGGCCGCGTATGTCACGCTCGGATTCGATCCCGCGCCCGTCGGCTCGTCGGGCTTTCCGCGCGTCGAAGTCGGCGGCGCCTGGGTTGAGTTCCACCCAGGCGAGCCCGGCAACCCGGAGCGGCCCCTCCTGAACCACATCGCGGTGCTCGTCGACTCCGCGGACAAGCACATCGCCGAGGCCGGCGATTTGGGCGTCGAGATCGACAACGTCGTCGACGCGGCGAACACGTACGCGGTCTTCCTGCGCGGGCCCGAGAACGTGCGCATCGAGTACGTCGAGCACAAGCCGACCTTCTCGCTTCGCTAGTCACGCCGGTGTCAGACACGAGAATCGGTGTCTGACACCGGGGAACATCTGCTGATCGCCGGAGCCGGCATGGCCGGGCTTGTCGCCGCCGTGCGTGCACGCGAGCTCGGGCTCGACCCGGTCGTGATCGAGAAGGGGACGCGTGCGGGCGGGTCGATGCTCCTTTCGAGCGGCGTTATCTGGCGCCATCTCCGTTGGGAGGACGTCCGCGCCGACTGCCCCGGCGGCGACGAATCGCTCCAGCGGCTCGTGTGGGAACGGCTGGACGACGCGCTGGCCTGGCTCGTCTCGCTTGGCGCCGAGCCGGTCTGGGAGGACACCGAGAATCCGCGGACGACCGGCAAGCGTTTCGACGCGCATGCGCTAACCGAGGTCCTCGCCTCGCGCGTGGACGTGCGGCTCCAGACTGCGCTGCCGCCCGACGCCGAACCGCCGGTCGTGCTCGCCACGGGCGGCTTCGGCCGCCGTCTGGCCGAGGAGCGGGGGCTCCTCCTGCGGGCCAATCCGTGGAGCGCTGGGGACGCACTCGACTGGAGCCTCGCCCGCGGCGCGTCGATCACCGCGGGCATGGGGGAGTTCTACGGGCGCGCGATGCCGGCGCGCCCTGCGCGCATCCACGAGGAGGACTTCGTCCGGCTCGCACAGCTGTACGGAAGCGAAGCGCGCGTCCTGACCGACGACGGCCGCGACATCACGCCGCGCAAGGTGGCGTGGCACGAGAACGACCTCGCGCAGCTCATCGGCCCGAGCGCGTGGTACGTCGTCGAGCAGTCGAACGACCGCATCGAGGCAGCGCGCGCTGCCGGCGGAACGGTGGTCGTGCGCGACGACGGGCGGCTCGCTGTGCACGTGTCCGCTGGCGTGACGCACACGATCGGCGGGTTGCTCGTCGACGATCATGCGCGCGTTGTCGGCCTCGACGGTGTCTGGGCCGCTGGAGTCGACGCCGGCGGCGTTGCGACCGGCGGCTACTCGAGCGGCCTCGCGCAGGCGCTCGTCCTCGGCCTCGCTGCTGCAGAAGACGCGGTCTAAGGGTGCGCGAGATACGCGCACGCGCGCCGGTCGCCCGGGAGGGGCGACGCCGCGACTTTCGTCACGCGCAGGCGTTGGCCGTCCTGCTCGATCTCGGCGCCGACCTCCGGCACGTCGCCGGGCTCTTCGCGTAGCTCGTAGCCGGACGTCTTCCAGACGAAGAGAAGGTGGCCTTCCGCCATCGCGGCGCGGATCCTACTCGCCGCGCGGGTACGTCGGCAGGACGAGCCGCATCGTCGTCGCCATGTCGGCGCGGTCGACGTGCATGGCGGCGCCGAGCGTCCGCGCTCGCTCCCGCAGCACCTCGAGCGACCGCTGACGCCGTTCGCCGGGGGCATCGTCGAAGATCTCGATCTCGATCCCGCTTTCGTCCTTCGCCGGCCGCACGCGCACGGCGAACACCGTCGGCGGCCCGCGGCGGATAGCACCCTCGAGCGCCTCGCGCACGATCGCGTACAACGCCGCCTGCGTGCGCTCGCTGAGTGCCTCGGCCGCGGCCGCGTCGACCTCCACCGCGATGCCGTGCGCCACACCGCGGTCGTCGCCGAGCGCCTGGAGCGCCACGCCGAGACCATGATCGCGCAGGACGACAGGCTCGAGGTTGAACGAGAGGTTGCGGAGCTCGCCGATCGTCGTACGCGTCCGCCCGAGCGCGCGCTCGAGCACCTCGCCGGCCTGCTCCAGCTCGCCACGCTGAAGGAAGTTGAGCGTCGCATCGAGCATGAGCGCGACACCGGCGAGCGACTGCACAGGCCCGTCGTGGAGGAAGAGCGCGATCCGGCGGCGCTCGTCCTGCTCGGCGGCGAGGATCTCCTCGGTCGGATCGCGCCGCGCGGGCTCGTCGGTCACAACGTCAGTCGATGATCGCTTCTCGCAGCGCGATCGCGACCGCGTGCGTGCGCGTGTCCGCTTCGAGCTTCGCGAGGATGTGCCGCACGTGGCTCTTCACGGTCTCCTGGCTGATGAAGAGCTTGGTCGCCACGTCTGCGTTCGACATGCCGTCGGCGAGGAGCTGGAGGATCTCGCGCTCCCGCGTCGTCAGCAACTCCTCCTTGTCCTTGCCGGAGAGGAACGCGGGCATCAGGGCCGGGTCGACGTAGCCCTCGCCGTCGGCGACCTTCTCGATCGCGCGCACGAGCGTCTCGTGCGGGGCCTCCTTGAGGATGTAGCCCTTCGCGCCGGAGTCGAGGCCGCGGCTGAGCAGGCTGCGCTCGCTGTACGCGGTGAAGATCAGGACGGCGACATTGGGATCCTGCTCAGTGAGGAGCTTCGTTGCTTCCAGGCCGTCCATCCCCGGCATCCGCACGTCCATGATCACGACGTTCGGGCGCCTGCGCTCGGCGAGGGCGACCGCGCTCTCGCCGTCCGCGGCCTCGCCGATCACGCGGACGTGGGGCGCACGCGACAGGGACAGCCGCAGGCCTTCGCGCACCACTTCGTGGTCGTCGACGATCAGGACGGTGATTTCAGAGGGGGCCATCGCGGGAAGTCGATTGTATGCCTGCCTTCCGACGGCGAGGTACAAATCGGGCTTCGTGGCCGACTGGATGACCATTTCCGCGCCGGTGACCGCCGGCGGAAACCCGCGTTGAACGTCCTGCTCCTCGTCGTCGGCGACACCTCGCCGGAGACGATTCGGCAGTCGCTCGCAGGCGGTCCGTGGCGCGTCCTCGTCGTCGCGCCGACCGTCGTCGGCCCGCTCGACTGGCTCTCGAACGCAGAGGAGGGCGCACGGCTGCGCGCCGAGGTCCGCGGCCTCGAGGCGGAGCGTGCGCTCGAGGGGCTCGTCCCCGTGGCGAGCGTCGCGGGCGACGTCGATCCCGTGCAGGCCGTCGCCGACGCGTTGGCCGAGTTCCCCGCGACCGAGATCCTCGTCGCAGGCGCGTCGGCCGACCTCGACCTCGAGGGCGCGCTCGCCGTGTTCCACCTGCCGGTGCGGAGGCTCGGGCCGCCGCCGCGTGCGCGTGCCCGCGTCAACCTCCGCATCCGCAAGCTCTCCGGTGGACGTGACCCGGGCGCGCTGTTCGCGCTCATCCTCGGGATGAACGTCGCGCTGATGGTGGCCGCGATCGTGCTGTCGCTGTTCGCGCTCTTCGTGCTCTGGCTCGTCGGCGCCTACTGATCTACACGGCAAGACTGAGCTGCTCGGGATCGTCCGGCGGCTCGAGGCGCACCCGCCTGCGGTCGCGGATGCCGTGCGCACGCGCAAGCTCGCGCACCTGCTCCCGCACCGGCTTCGTCTTCTCCGCGGAGAGATACGCGCGCCGCGCATACAGCTGCTCGTACCTCGGCAGCAGCTCCGGCCAGTCGCGCTCGAGCGCGCCGAGGAAGTGCTCCTTCGTCCCCGGTTTGAGGTACAGGAGGTTCGCCCACACGCCGGTCGCGCCGGCGGCGCGCGCTGCGCGCACGACCTCGGCGAGCAGCTCAGGCTTGTCGCTCAGGCCGGGGAGGATGGGCGCCATGCCGACGCCGGTCTTGATCCCCGCCTCGACGAGCTGCCGGAGCGCGCGCAATCGCTGGTGCGGCGGAGCGGTGCCGGGCTCGGTTCGCCGCCAGATATCGACGTCGAGTGTCGGGATCGAGAACGTCACGCTCACCTCGGCCCGCCGCGCCGCCTCGGCGAGCACGTCGAGGTCGCGGACGATCATCGGCCCGCGCGTGATGATCCCGAACGGGTTCGCCGTCGCGGCGAGCACTTCCAGGCATGCGCGCGTCAGCCGGTAGCGGCCCTCCGCGGGCTGGTACGGGTCGGTGGCGGCGCCGATGGCGATCCCGTCGCGCTTCCACGACGGGCGCGCGAGCTCGCACCGCAGCACCTCGGCCACGTTCGTCTTGACGCGAATGCTCGCGCCGTAGCGCTCGTCCGCGGGACGGTCTGCACGCAGCTCGAAGGCACGCACGTAACAGAACGTGCACTGGTGCGCACAGCCCATGTACGGGTTGAGCGACCACCCAAACGGCATGCCCTGGACTCGATTCAGCGCGGAGCGGCAGGGCTCTTCGCGATACTCGACTCGCATCCCCATGGCCAAGCTTATCGAACATACGTTCGCCGTGCCGACGGAGGTCGAACCAGGGATCCTCCGGGTGACGCTGCCGCTGCCGAGCGGGCCGCGCCATGTGCACTGCTTCCTGCTGCGGGGCGAGGACGGCTGGACGCTCGTCGACACCGGCCTCGGGCTGGCGGAGCCGTCGTGGGAGGACATCCTCGCCCAGGTGGACGGGCCGGTGACGCGGATCTTCATCACGCACATGCATCCGGACCACGTCGGCGGGGCGGAGGCTGCGGTGCGGGCGACCGGGGCCGACGTGCTGCAGGGCAGGCTCGACTACTCCCAGTGCGAGCGTGTGTGGGGCTCGACTGACTGGCCGGAGCGGATCGCGGACTGGTTCGTCCTCCACGGCGTGCCGGCCGCGGTGGCGGAGGAGCTGATCGAGTCCGGGCACGTGTTCGCGGACTTCGTCCGCTTTGCGTGGAACCCGACGCTCGTCGAGCCGAGCGACGAGATCGACGGCTGGCGCATCGTCGCCACGCCCGGGCACGCCGACGGGCACCTCTCCCTGCTCCGGGACGGCGTGCTCATCGCCGGCGACACGCTGCTCGCGCCGATCACGCCGGCCATCGGGCTCTATCCCCAGAGCCGGCCGGATCCGCTCGGCGACTACACCGAGACGCTGGCCGCGATCGCGGAGCTCGACCCGCGCGTGTCCTACGGCGGCCACGGCGAGACCATCCAGGAGCCCGCAGCGCGCGCCCGCGAGATCGCCGCGCATCACGACGACCGGCTCGACCGGACCGTCGCCGCGCTCGTGGCGGAGCCCCGCACCGGCTACGACGTGTCGCACGATCTGTTCGGCCGCACGCTCCCGCCGATCCAACGGCGTTTCGCCGTCGCCGAAGCGCTGTCCCACCTCGAGCGGCTCGTCGTCCTCGGGCGGGCGCGCCGCGACGGGGACGGCCGGACCGTTACCTATACTGCCGCCTAGCTGGTGGACGAGAAACCTCCGAGTACCAGCGCCGCGCCGTGAACGTGTTCCTCGAACTTCTCGGCGTCGCGGCGCTCATCCTGCTGAACGCCTTCTTCGTCGCCGCCGAGTACGGCCTGGTGACGGCGCGGCGGACGCGGATCATCGAGCTGCAGCATCAGGGCAACCGCCGCGCGCGGGCCGTGCTCCGGATCACGGGCGATCCGCCGCGCTTCATCGCGGCCATGCAGCTCGGCGTCACGCTCACCTCGCTGGCCATCGGCGCTCTGGGCGAGTCGGTGCTGACCCGCGAGTTCAAGACGTGGCTCGCGACCGTGCTCGCGATTGCGCTCGCCTACCTCATCCTGACGTTCTTCCACGTCGTCGTCGGCGAGCTCGTGCCGAAGGGCGTCGCGCTGCGCCATTCGGAAGGGACCGCCCTCTGGGTCTCCGCCCCCGTTCGTGCGTTCTTCACCGTCGCGCAGCCGCTGATCTGGGTGCTGCAGGGCTCGACCGAAGTCGTGCTGCGCGTCCTCGGCGTCGATCCGGTCGGCGCCGAGCGCGACGTCCTCTCGGAGGCCGAGCTGCGCATGCTCGTGTCACGGTCGACGCGCGAGGGCGAGATCGAGGTGGACGAGCAGCAGATGATCGACAAGGTCTTCATCTTCGGCGACAAGGACGCCGCCGACGTGATGGTCGCGAAGCCGGACGTGACGGCCATCTCCATCGAGATGCCGGCCGAGAAGGCGCTGGAGACGGTGCTCGACCATCCGTACACGCGCTACCCGGTCTTCCGGGAGACGATCGACGACGTTATCGGAGTCCTGCACGTGCGTGACCTGTTCTCGGCCATTCACGACCGAGGGCTCGCCGACGTCCAGCTGGAGGATCTCCTCCGCCCACCGTACGTCGTGCCGGAGACGAAGGACCTGGCGTCGCTCCTGCAGGACTTCCGCCGGACGAACAACCACTTCGCCATCGTCGTGGACGAGTACGGAGCACTCGCCGGTATCTGCACGCTCGAGGACCTGATCGAGGAGATCGTCGGCGAGATCGAGGACGAGTTCGACGTCCCCGAGCAGGCGATCGTCCAGGTGGACGACGACACGTGGCGGCTCGATGGCCGCTTTCCGATCGACGAGTTCAACGAGCGGTTCGGCACCGAACTGCCCGAGGAGGACTTCCACACCGTCGCCGGCTTCGTGTTCGGCCAGCTCGGACGGGCGCCCGAGCCGGGCGACGACGTCGCCTACGACGGGCTCCGCTTCGACGTGCTCGAGGTGGACGGGAACCGGATCGAGCAGATCGCCGTCACCTTCGTCGAGCGCCCGCAGCCGCGGCGCACGGCCGAGGGGGACGACTTCTCGGACGACGACATCGAGTAACTCGCTTGTCGCGAGCTAGGGCGCCAGTTCCAACGGTTCGATCTCGCCGCCTGTGATCGTCCAGGCGGCGAGATCGTCCGTGCGCACCGCGTAGATCAGGTACGGCAGACCCTCCCACTGCCCGATGTTCTCGACGTCGGTCCGCGACGGCCGCGGTGGGGAGGAGAGGTGCGAGTGGACGACCGCCTGGGCGAGCTCGATCTCCGACCAGCGCACGGGATCGAGGTACAGCTCGAACCGGTACGGCGACGCTGCCTTGTTCACCGCAGGCACGTACTCGACCCCGCGGTCGCCGTCGAGGAGGAGCAGGCCGCACGACTCGTTCGGCGCCTCGGCTCGAGCGTGGGCCGCGATGGCCTCGCGGATCGCCGCCGGCACTACCACCAGAGCGTGCGTTCCATCGAGCTGCCGACGTCGCCGGCGTCCCAGAAGTCGGCACTCAGGTACTTCCAGCCGCCGTCGGCGAGCACGCAGACGACGACCGCGCCCTCGTCGAGCTCCTCGGCGAGCTTGCGCGCGACGTGCACGACCGCGCCGCCCGAGACTCCCGCGAAGATCCCCTCGCGGTCGAGCAGCGCGCGGACGGCGACGACCGACTCCTCGTTCGACACGAGCACCTTCCGGTCGAGCTTCGACACGTCGAGGATGGGCGGCACGTAGCCGTCCTCGAGCGAGCGCAGCCCCATGACCGCGTCCCCCGGAAGCGGCTCGGCGGCCGCGACGACGATGTCGGGGAAGCTCTCGCGCAGGCGCTCGCCTGCGCCCATCAACGTGCCGCCCGTGCCGAGGCCGGCGACGAGCACGTCGACGCGGTCGAGCGCTTCGGCGATCTCGGCACCCGTGCCCTCGTAGTGCGCGCGCGGGTTGGCGGGATTCGCGTACTGGAACGGCATGAAGTAGCGCGGGTCGCGCTCCGCCATCTCCAGCGCCAGCCGGACGGCTCCGTTCGATCCCTCGGCGCCAGGCGAGTCGACGATGGTCGCGCCGTAGAGGCGCAGCAGCCGGCGCCGCTCCTCCGTCGCGTTCGCGGGGAGGACGCACGTGAGCGGGTAGCCCTTCAGCTTCGCGATGAGCGCGAGCGAGATGCCGGTGTTCCCGCTCGTCGGCTCGAGCAGCGCGCGGCCGGGCTCGAGCTCTCCGCCCGCCTCGGCCGCTTCGATCATCGCCTTCGCGACGCGATCCTTGATCGAGCCGGTCGGGTTCTGCGCCTCGAGCTTCGCGTAGATGCGCGCGCCGCCGGGAGGCGACAGCCGCGTCAGCTCGACGAGCGGCGTGTTCCCGATCAGCTCGAGGAGGCTTTGGACCACACGTAGACGGTTGGACACGTCTTCCCCAGGAGTTGGTAGATGCCCCACACGAGCCCGCCCCAGGCAGCCTCGGCACCGGCGCCGTCGAAGCCGCCGCGGCGAAGCCGTGCGAGATGCAAGACGTCCTCGCCGGCGTTCCACGTTCCGTGCTCGAGCATCGATTCGCGCCACTCGGAGCCCAGCGGGTCGACCGAGCGCTGCTCGAGCCCCGCCGCTGCCGCCGCCCGTTCGAGCACGTCTGCGTCGAACGTCTCGATTGCGATCGCGTCGACGAGCTCCGCGCGCTCGCGCGGCTCCAGCTTCTCGGTGGCGAGCGTCACGTACGCGAGCATCGAGCCGCCGGTGCGGAGGATGCGCGCGCACTCGGCGAGGCCGCGGTCCGCGTCGACGTGGACGAGCACGTCGCGGCACCAGATCCAGTCCACGGATGCGTCGTCGAGCGGCATCGACTCGATCGACGCCTCGACGACGTCGATGTCCTCGCCTAGACCGGCCTCCGCGATCGCCGCGCGCGCCATGTCGCAGTGCAGCGGCAGCGGATCGAGCGCGAGTGCGCGCACGCCGAACCGGCGCACGAGCTCGATCGAATGCTTCGCGTCGCGTGCGCCGAGATCCGCGACGAGCTCGCCCGCCTGCGGCCCGAGGCCCGCGAACGCGTCGTAGAGCCAGTCCGTTCCGCGAGGGTCGAGACTGCGTCCCAGCGCCTCGTCGAGCCCCGCCTCGTCGGCCCAGAGCTCGTAGAGCTCCTGGACCGTCGGCATCAGCCGCCGGCCATGGCGGGCAGCAGGATGATCGTCGAGCCGTCGTGCACCTCGGTCTCGAGGCCGTCCAGCGTCCGGACGTCCTCGCCCTCGACGTAGACGTTCACGAACGGCGCGATCTCGTCCTCGTTCACGAGCTGCGAGCGCAGCCCGGGGAAACGGCTCATCAGGTCGTCGAGCAGCTCGCGCACCGTGCCGCCGGCGGCGTGCACCTCGCGCTTGCCGCCCGTCTCGGAGCGAAGCGTCGGTGGGATCCTCACGATCTTCATGCGTGCGTCGGCCTCCCGGAGCAGAACTCCACATAGTCGATGTATTCGGTGATGGTCGGATGCTCGCCGCACACCGGGCAATCCGGATCGCGGCGGAGCGTGACCTCGTTGAACTCGGTCGCCAGCGCGTCGAAGAGCAGCAGCCGCCCGGAGAGCGACTCGCCGATGCCGAGCGCGAGCTTGAGCGCCTCGCTCGCCTGGAGCGAGCCGACGATGCCCGGCAGCACGCCGAGCACGCCGCCCTCGGCGCAGCTCGGAGCAAGCTCGGGCGGCGGCGGCTGCGGGAACAGGCAGCGGTAGCACGGGCCTTCGTGCGGCTTGAACACCGTCACCTGGCCCTCGAAGCGGTAGATCGATCCGTGCACGATCGGAATGTCGTGCCACACGGCGGCGTCGTTCAGCAGATAGCGCGTGGGGAAGTTGTCTGCGCCGTCGACGATCACGTCCCACCCGTCGGCGAGGATCCGGTCGACGTTCTCCGAAGTCAGCCGCTCGCGGTAGGTGATCACCTCGACGTCCGGGTTGAGCGCCTGGATCGTGCGTTTCGCCGAGTCGGCCTTCCAGTCGCCCAGCCGCTCGGTCGAATGGGCGATCTGGCGCTGGAGGTTCGACGCGTCGACGCGGTCGTCGTCGACGATGCCGAGACGGCCGACGCCGGCCGCGGCGAGATAGAGCGAGGCGGGCGAGCCGAGGCCGCCGGCCCCGATCAGGAGGATGCGCGAGTCGAGCAGCTTCAGCTGGCCCTCTTCCCCGACTTCGGGAATGAGCAGGTGGCGGCTGTAGCGCTCGCGCTTGGCGGCGTCGAGCGAGCGCGGCAGCTCGGTCGGGAGGCCGCTGCGCTTCCAGTCCGTGTAGCCGCCCGCGAGGGAGGTGACGTTCTCGTAGCCGAGCTCGCCGAGCGACTTCGCCGCGAACGCGGAGCGCGCGCCGCCGGCGCAGTACAGGAGGATCGGCTGCGCCTTGTCGGGCGCGGCCTGCTCGATCCGCGACTCGAGGAATCCGCGCGGCACGTGGATGGCGCCGGGGATGCGGCCCTCGGTCCACTCGTCCAGCTCGCGGACGTCGACGAGCAGCGTCGGCGCGTCGCCGTCGAGGATCTCGAGCGCGCGCGGGACGTCGACCTCGTCGATCTCGGCTTTCACCTGCTGCAGCAGGTCGCGATAGCTCGCCATGACTTTCCGAAAGATAGCGGTAGTCCGGCTGGCTAGGCTGCTCGCGTTGAGCCCGAAGGCCCGTGTTGTCTCCATCGTCGCGGTCGTCTGTACGCTGGCGGCGGGGGCGACCGTCGGCGCGACGCTTCTCCAGACGCGCGGGGAGAGCACCGGCACGACCGCCCGGAAGGGCGCTCCGCCGCTCGACCTCCAGGTCAGCGGGCCGCTGGCGCAGGCGGTCAGCCTGTACTCCGCGGGCAAGCGGTCGCAGGCGGGCGCGATCTTCGCGCGGTACCACTCCCTCCCGGCCGAGATCGGGGCGGCGTTCGCACGCTGGCCGCATGGAAGCCTCGACGCCGTGAAGAAGCTCGTCGCCTCGAATCCGCAGAGCGGGCTCGCCGAGCTCCACCTCGGCCTCGCCTACTACTGGTCGGGCCGCGACGCCGACGCGGTCGCGAGCTGGCGCAACGCCGCGAAGCTCGAGCCCGACTCGCCCTCGGCGGTGACGGCGCTCGACTTCCTCCATCCGAACGTCGCGCCGGGCCTGCCTCCGATCGTCGTCGATGCCGCCTCGGTCGATCCGCGGGCGAGGACGCCTCTGCTGCGCGGCATCCTCATGTGGGATCGCGAGCGTCCGCTGTCGGCCAAGCGCGACCTGGACGCTGCGGCGGCGCTCGCTCCGCATGACCCGGCGGTGGCGGTCGCCGATGCGATGGCGACGTTCTCGCCGGCGCATCCGCTGCGTCCGTTCCCGAAGCTCGGGCCGCTCACGGCCGCGTTCCCGAAGGCGGCGGTCGTCCGCCTTCACCTCGGCGTCCTCCTGCTCTGGACGAGGCAGGTGGCGAAGGGAAAGCAGCAGCTTCGGCTCGCCATCTCGACCGATCCCGGATCGGTCTATGCGAGCCAGGCGAAAGCGCTTCTCCGCGCCCTTGCCGGCGGTGGGTCCCAGTAACTGAAATATGAGCCGAACGGCCCATAGCGCCCCGTCCGATGCGGCAGGCATAGTGCGGCATCGCCGAGGCAGGGAGGCCCATGAGCGCGAAGGAAGCCCCGGAAGTTCGCGGAGTCGCGGACGTTCTGGAGACGGACGAAGGACGTCATCTCCTCGAGACCGCGCAGGCCGCCGGAGGGTTGCTCAGCGCGGAGGAGATCGCGCTCGCGCTCGGCGAGCTCGACCTCGACGCGGGCCAGCTCGACGACCTCTACCACGCGCTCGAAGAGATGCAGATCGAAGTCGTGAGCCCGGCCGACGAAGAGCCGGCGGCGGACAGTGAGGAAGTAACCAGGGCGCGTAGCGCGGAAGCGCGCGAGATCTCGACCGACTCGCTGCAGCTCTTCCTCAAGGACATCGGCAAGGTCGAACTGCTCACGGCGGCGCAGGAAGTCGAGCTCGCGAAGCGCATCGAGCGCGGCGACCACTATGCGAAGCAGGAGATGATCGAGGCAAACCTGCGTCTCGTCGTCTCGATCGCGAAGCGCTACCGCAACCAGGGGCTCCCGTTCCTCGACCTGATTCAGGAGGGGACGATCGGCCTCGTGCGCGCGGCGGAGAAGTTCGACTACCGCAAGGGCTTCAAGTTCTCGACGTACGCGACGTGGTGGATCCGCCAGGCGGTCGCGCGTGCGCTCGCCGACAAGGCGCGCACCATCCGCATGCCGGTGCACGTGGTGGAGAAACTGAACAAGATCGTGCGCACCGAGCGCAAGCTGCGCGCCGAGCTGTGCCGCGAGCCGACGCCGTACGAGATCTCGCTTGATCTTGACCTGCCGCTCGAGGAGGTCGAGGCGATCATGCGCAGCTCGCAGACGCCGGTCTCGCTCGAGAAGCCGGTCGGGGACGAGGAGGAGTCGGAGTTCGGCCACTTCCTCACCGACGAGAACGTGCCGCTCCCGGACGAGGTCGCAGACGAGTCGATGCGCAAGGAGCTGCTGAAGAGGATCCTGAACACGCTCTCGCATCGCGAGCGGCGCGTGCTCGAGCTCCGCTACGGGCTCGACGGCGAGCATCCGCGGACGCTGGACGAGGTCGGCCGCACGTTCAACGTGACGCGCGAACGCATCCGGCAGATCGAGAACCAGAGCCTGAAGAAGCTCCGGGCTCTCAGCGACTCGTTCAGTCTGCGCGACGTCGCCTAGTTCGCCCGACTAGGATCTCGCCTCGTGGACGAGACCTGGCGCAGCGAGCTCGCTGAGTTCATCGCAATCCCGAGCGTGAGCGCGGATTCCGCGCACCGCGAGGACGTGAAACAGGCGGGAGAGTGGGTCTGCGATTTCATCCGCTCGAAGTGCGGCGGCACCGCCGAGCTGACGCCGTATGGCGAGAAGGAGCTCGCGCTCGGCGAGATCCCCGCGTCGACCGATCCCGACAACGCGCCGACCGTGCTCGTCTACGGCCACTTCGACGTGCAGCCTCCGGCGCCGCTCGACCTGTGGGAGACGAATCCCTTCGAGCTGACGATTCGTGACGAGTGGGCCTACGCGCGCGGGATCACCGACGACAAGGGTCAGCTGTACATCATGCTCAAGGCCGCGCAGCGGCTCGTCGAGCAGAAGGCGCTGCCGGTCAACCTCCGCTTCGCGTGCGACGGCGAGGAGGAGATCGGCGGCACGACGATCGTCGACTGGATTCGCGACGACGACGTCGGCGCCAACGCGGGGATCATCTTCGACGGCGGGATGCTCCGCGTCGACGTGCCGATGTTCAGCCTCTCGACGCGTGGGCTCATCGCCTTCGACGTCAAGGTGACGACGGGGGAGCGCGATCTCCACTCCGGCATGTACGGCGGCGCGGCGCTGAACGCGATCCACGTGCTCATGCGCTCGCTCGGTGCGGTCACGGCGGGCGCGAACGGGCTGTTGCCGGAGACGCTGCGGGAGGGAATCATCCCTCCGACGGCGGACGAGCTCGAGAACTGGAAAGCGCTCCCGGCCGGCGCCGAGGAGCTCGCGCTCCAGGGTGCGCGCCCGCTCGATCCGAACGCGGCCGAGCAGTTCAACATCCGCACGATGGCCGAGCCGTCTGCGGACGTGAACGGCATCATCGGCGGCAAGCCCGGCCTTCGCAACACGACGCTGTCGGTGAACGCGGCGGGCGAGATCACGGTGCGGCTCGCGCCGGGCCAGGACGTCGACACGATCGGGAACGCAGTCGAGAAGCTCATGCGCGATGCCGCGCCGCCCGGCGCGGAGCTCGACATCAAGTGGAAAGGCGTGCCGGCGGGGCTCATGCGGCCGGACGCACCGGCGATCCAGCTTGGTGCGGACGCGTTCGAGCAGGTGCTCGGCGTGCGCCCGCTGCTCGTTCGCTCCGGCGGCACGCTGCCGATCGTGCCGGCGCTCGCGGACAAGGGCATCCCGACGGTCATCACGGGCTTCGGTCTTCCGGAGTCGAACGTGCACTCGCCGAACGAGAAGTTCCTCGTTCGCTACTTCGCGCAGGGCGTCGATACGGCCGCCGCGCTGTACACGAAGTACGCG
>Ga0208219_1000469_pt1 | contig 14543 bp, 16 predicted proteins | sample NGESurshal072012_7_FD_184469 | JGI IMG/M metagenome (GOLD analysis project Ga0208219, IMG submission 184469) | Arctic peat soil microbial communities from Barrow, Alaska - NGEE Surface sample 53-2 shallow-072012 (SPAdes) | ecosystem: Environmental > Terrestrial > Soil > Wetlands > Peat ...
CTGCGTTCATTGCTCTTTCCAGGCGCTTACGGGGTTAGCTGACGGGCTCGCGCTGAAAGAGCTGCGCTACGACGGCATAAGCCGGCGATTCGCCCCAACATTTGGGTCCCCCGATCTCCGCGATATGTAGGCGAAGATTCAGCGAGTGTGCGCGGCACATTAGCAAAAGCTAAGACGGAATTATGTGAACCTTTGTAGAAGCTCTTTTTCTCATCCACGCTCCCTAGATCGGCAGGTCATGAGCACTGGAGCAGCGGTGCACGCGACCGCCCGCCAGGCATAGGAAAGGCCCCCTTGCGGAGGCCTTTCCCTTAGCGGGCCTGTAAGCCGGATCCTGTCTTAAACGACCATCTGTCTCTCCTGGGCCGAAGCCTCGGAGGGGCCGCTTGCGCGGCCCTGCGACCTACCTGGACCTCGCCGAGCCGGGTCAACGGTCCTGCTTGGCCTTGCACCGGGCGGGGTTTGCCTGGCCGCCGCGTCACCGCGACGCCGGTGCGCTCTTACCGCACCTTTTCACCTTTGCCTGTACGCGGCTCACGTGTGGCCGCGCCATCGGCCGTGTATTTCTGTGGCACTGTCCCGCGGGTTTCCCCGGGTGGGCGTTACCCACCGCCTTGCCCTTCGGTGTCCGGACTTTCCTCGAGGGGTTTTCTCTCCCCCCGCGGCCGTTCGGCCCGCTCCTCGATGGTAGCGCCAACCGGCGCCCGCTTCCGCTGTTCCTTATCCCTGCATAACAGCGAAAAGGAACAGCGGAAGCGCCATCGCGCGGTATCGTCGCCCGATGCGAGGAGCGGTGGTGACGGGAGCAGGTGGCGGGCTCGGACGGGAGATCGCCTCCGAGCTGGATCGACGCGGCTACACGGTGCGCGTCACCGACGTCGACGGCGAGGCTGCGCAGCGAACAGCCGCGACGATCGGAGGAGACGCGACCGGCTCGGCTCTCGACGTTCGCGACGAGGCGGCCTGCCGGGCGACGGCGGCCGAGACGGTCGAGCGAGTGGGGTCGCTTGACCTTTGGGTCAACAACGCCGGCGTCCTCTTCACCGGCTCGAGCTGGGAGCAGGACGAGGGCACGCGGCGGACGATGATCGAGGTCAACGCGATCGGCACGATGAACGGGACCGTGGCGGCCCTGGATCAGATGAGGCAGGCCGGCCGCGGGCACGTGATCAACGTCGTCTCGCTGGCCGGGATCGTCGCCGCGCCGGGAGAGGTGACCTACTCGGCGAGCAAGCACGCGGCGATGGCGTTCACGCTGGGCACCCTCTTCGACCTCCGCCGCGCCGGCATTGACGGAATCGATATCTCGGCGGTGTGCCCGGACGGGATATGGACCCCGATGCTCGAAGACAAACTCGACGACCCCGAGGCGGCGGGCTCCTTCTCGGGGCACCTGCTGACGGCGGAGGAGGTGGCCCACGAGGTCGGCAAGCTGACCGAGCGGCCGCGCCCGATCCTGATCCTTCCCCGCTGGCGCGGCCTGCAGATGCGCCTCGTCGACCTCTTCCCGAGCCTCACCACGCGGATGCTGCCGCTGGTCATGGCCGACGCGCGACGGCGTCAGCGGCGATACAAACGGCTCATAGAGTCCGGCCGCTGGCCGAAGTAGCGGCGTCTAGACCTTGCGGAAGACGCCGACGACGCGGCCGAGAACCCGGGCTTCGGTGCTCAGGATCGGCTCCATTGCGTCGTTCTCGGGCTGGAGGCGGATGTGGTCCTTCTCGCGGAAGAACCGCTTCACCGTTGCCTCCTCGCCGATCAGCGCGACGACGATCTCACCGTTGACGGCATCGTCGGCGGGCCTGACGACCACGTAGTCGCCCTCGAGGATGCCGGCCTTGATCATGCTTTCGCCGCGGACCTGGAGGATGTAGTCACCGTCCTCACCGCCGATCACGTCGGGGACTTCCAGGTACTCCTCGATGTTCTCCTCAGCGAGGATCGGCTCGCCGGCGGCGACCTGGCCTACCAGCGGGATCCCGCTCTCGGGCCGAATCGTCCGCTTCGCCCTGTCGAACAGAAGCTCGATCGCGCGCGGTTTCGACGGGTCGCGCCGCAACAGGCCGATCTTCTCCAAGTTCGACAGGTGGGCATGGACCGTCGAGGAAGAGTGCAGCCCCACCGCTTTGCCAATCTCGCGAACGGTCGGCGGGTAGCCGGTCTTGGCCGCATAGCGGCCAATGAAATCGAAGATCTCCTTCTGCCTCTTGGTCAGATCCAGGTCCACCATCGTCTCTTCCTCTCATCCCTTCGACTCGGGGCACAAAACCGTTCGAACAAGTGTTCGCAGGCTACCGGCTCCTCCGGATACGTGCAAGGAAAGCAGGTGCCTGGTGCCAAACATCTAGAATCATTCGCCCTCGAGCGGCTGTGGCGGAACTGGTAGACGCGCAAGGTTGAGGGCCTTGTGGGTGGCAACACCCGTGATGGTTCGACTCCATTCAGCCGCATCGGCAAAGCCCCGCCATGGCGGGGCTTTGCTTGGACACAGAGCCTGCCAGCCTTGGCGGCGACGGCGGTCCGGCGGCTAGTCGGAAATCGAGTCCGAGAGCGTGGGCACGCTCGCGAGTTCGCCGTTTCGGATGGGAAATATGACGACGGGTTTGGTGATGCCGTGGGCCTCGACCCACGCTAGTCCACGTCGCTGCGCTTCTGGGATCAGGTCGGCGAGATGATCGTCACCCTCGTTGGCGCCAAGACTGGCGACGGCGCCGATGTAAACGGCATCGGTGTCGTACCAGACGCCAAATGAGACGGTCATCGGCTTGTCGGCGTAGCCCTCCCTGCGTCGGCGCTCCAGCATCTCTGTCAGCGGCTCACGGAACTTTCGCTCCCAGAGCCAGTCACAGATCTTGCCGATCGCCCACTGACCGACCGCCGCGGCGATGAAGAGGCTGATGGCGACGATCGCGTCGTCGGCGCCGAAGACGGCGGTCGGCTCGAGTCGACGTTTGCTGGACAACAAAGTTGGGGGTAGGTGCAGCGAGCCACCGACGTCCCCTACGAACTCGAACCCTTCGGCCTCCAGGCTCTCGCCCGCCGGAGACCAGAACTCCTTGTGAAAGTCCCTCTCGCTGGCCGAGCCGTAGGAGGTGATCGAGTATGCGCGTACGGCGACATCGCTCAGGGCCGGCTCCTCGTCAGTCATGCCTCGAAGACTCGTCGAATGGGGGCCGTTCGTCAACCACCGGGCCCCCGCCTCCCCTATTTCTCCCTGCACGAGTCCTGCCTGTCTCGCGCATAAACTGCGCCGATGCCGAACATCTACAGGCCGACGTTCGAGGACGGCGATCGGCCGCGGGGATTTCGAGGGCGACGCGCCCGCATCGGGTATGAACTCGGCGCCGAGCTGGTCGGGGCGAGCCTGTGGGAGCTGCCTCCCGGCGAGGCGGCCTACCCGTACCACTTCCACTATGCCGACGAGGAGCTCGTGATCGTGCTCTCGGGACGCCCGTCCTTGCGCACTCCCGAGGGAATCCGCGAGTTGGAAGAGGGCGAGGCGTTGCGCTTCCCACTTGGTGAGGAGGGGGCGCATCAGATCCTTAACCAGACCGACGGGGTAGTGACGTTCCTGGCCGTCAGCAGTCACGGCCGCCCCGACGTCGTCGTCTATCCCGACTCGGACAAGATCGGGGTCGGAGAGCGGCTTCCCGAGGGCGGTGGGCTGCGTGCTTTCTTTCGCCGCGGCAGCGCCGTCGACTACTGGACCGACGAGGAATGAGGGCGCTGGTCCAGCGAGTCAGTCAGGCGGCTGTCGACGTCGAGGGACAGCGGGTCGCGCAGATCGGGCCGGGGATGCTGGTCCTGCTCGGCGTCGCCACCGGGGATGTCGAGGAGGACGCCGACCGACTTGCGGACAAGGTCAGAGCGCTGCGCGTCTTTGACGACATCGAGGGGCGGATGAACGAGCCCCTGGGCGACCGCGAGGTTCTCTGCGTCAGTCAGTTCACCCTCTACGGCGATGCGCGCAAGGGCACCCGGCCCAGCTACACGCAGGCCGCGCGTCCCGAGGCGGCCGAGCCTTTGTACGACCGCTTCTGCGAAAGGCTCGGCGCGGCGAAGGGCGTGTTTGGAGCCTGCATGGGAGTGGCGCTGGTCAACGACGGCCCGGTCACCATGATGCTGGAGACTTGAAAGCGCGAGATGACCCCAGCCGAGCCTGATATCGCCCTGCGCTACGTGGACACGATCGAGGAGCTCGATGCCCTGGAGCCGCTCTGGAACGCGCTGCAGGCCCATCACTCCCAGATCACTCCCGTCCTCGGCGACGACACGCCCAAACGCGACGCCGGCGACGCCTGGCGGATGCGGCGGCGGAAGTACGAACGCTGGTTGCGGGATCCCGCAACCTTTTTCGTCGTCGCCGAGGTCGGCGGCGAGCCGGCCGGCTACGCCTTCGTCACGGTCGGGCCCGGCTATGCCTCCTGGGCGACCGGGGAGCGCATCGCCGAGCTGGAGACGCTCTCCGTCTTGCCGGATCGTCGCAGCGGCGGCATCGGCGCCGCCCTGGTGGACTCGGCCTGGAGCCGACTGGCACAGCTCGGCGTCGAGGAGATGGCGATCACGACGACCAAGACCAACGTCGACGCCCAGCGCTTCTACGAGCGCCAGGGCTTCGAGCAGGGCTTCGTCGTCTTTTACGGCAGGTCGCCGAACGCTCAGTAGGCTCCTGTGTCGAACGGCCGAGTGGGATCGGTGCGAACGAGGAGGAGGTTCCGATGCATGACTACGTGATCGTCGGCGCAGGCTCGGCCGGATGTGTTCTTGCCGCAAGGCTTTCCGAAGACCCGGACGTCAGCGTCCTCTTGCTCGAGGCCGGTCCGCCGGACGTCAACCAGAACATCCACGTCCCGCTCGGTTACCTGAAGCTTGCTCGCACCGAGGTCGACTGGGACTACGCGACGGCGCCTGAGCCCAATTGCGACAACCGCCGGATCTCGCTGCCGCGCGGCAAAGTGCTGGGCGGCTCCTCCTCCGTCAACGCGATGGTCTACATCCGCGGCAACCGGCGCGACTACGACGACTGGGGCGTTTCCGGCTGGGCCTGGGATGACCTCTTTCCCTACTTCCTCAAGGCCGAGGACAACGAGCGCGGGGCCTCCGAGTGGCACGGCGCCGACGGCCCCCAGCCGGTCTCCGACCAGCGCTCGGGCAACAAGATCACCCCCGCCTTCGTCGAGGCCGGAGTCGAAGCCGGGCTCGCCCGCAACGAGGACTTCAATGGCGCCGAGCAGGACGGGGTCGGCATGTACCAGCTGACCCAGCGGGGAGGGATGCGGGTCAGCGCCTCCGTCGCCTACCTGCACCCGGCGATGGAGCGTCCGAACCTGACCGTGATGCCGTACATGCACGTCAACCGGGTGCTCTTCGACGGCGCCCGCGCCAGCGGCGTCGAAGCGACCCAGCTCGGCCAGGCTCAGGAGCTGCGGGCCGAGCGCGAGGTGATCCTCTGCGGCGGCGCCTACAACTCACCGCAGCTGCTGATGCTGTCCGGCGTCGGCCCGGCCGAACACCTGACCATGCGCGAGGTCGAGGTCCTGCTCGACCAGCCGGCGGTCGGCGAGAACCTCAGCGACCACGCTGCCACCTACGGCGTCTGGACGACCCCGGAGCCAGAGAGCCTGCTGCTCGCCCTCGAGCCTGCCGCTCTGGAGGAGTTCACGGCATCCCAGACCGGGCCGTTCGCGTCCAACCTGGCCGAGTCCGGCGGCTTCGCCCGTGTCGAAACGGGCGCCCCGGCCCCCGACGTCCAGTTCCACGTCGCCCCGATCCACATCGTCGAAGAGGGCATGGGCGACCCCCAGGCGCACGGGGTCTGGGTCTCCCCCTGCCTGCTCACCCCGGAGAGCCGCGGCTCGGTTCGCCTCGGCTCCAACGACCCGACGGCGAAGCCGGTCGTCCGCAACAACTTCTACACGGGAGAGGCGGACATGCCGCGGGCGATCGAGTCGCTGCGGCTGATGCAGGAGATCTGCTCCCAGCCGTCGTTCAAGCCCTACTGCGCCGAGCCGTTCACGGCGCCCGACGGCGACTCAGAGGATGCGCTGCGGGCCCATGTCGCCCGCACCACCTACCCGATCTACCACCCGGTCGGCACCTGCGCGATCGGCTCGGTCGTCGACGAGGAGCTGCGCGTGCTCGGCCTCGAGGGAGTTCGCGTCGTCGACGCCTCGGTGATGCCCGTCGTCCCACGCGGCAACACCAACGCGCCGACGATCGCGATCGCCGAGCGCGCCGCCGACCTGATCAAGGGCGAGGCGCCGCTGCGGGCGCCGGCGAGCAACCGGGCGGCCGCCTGAACAGCGGGATCTAAGGCGAGAGCAGGCTCATCTTCCAACCGTCGCCATCGCGCTCGTAGAGGCGCCGTTCGTGGATGCGGTCGGGCGCTTCGCTCCAAAGCTCGACCAGGTCCGGGCGCACCCGCAGCGCGCCCCAGTCCTCGGGACACGGCGGCGCCGTCTCCTCAACCTGGGCCAGGTGGGAAAGCTGGTCGCGGAGCGGATCGAGGTCCTCGATCCGCTCACCCTGCCGGGAGACGACCGTCTGCAGCCGGTGCAAGACGTCGCGCTCGGCGAAGAGCTCCTCCGCCAGGCTCCGCTCCGCCGGGATTGCCTCGCCGGTGACGTGGATCTGACGACCGAGAGCGGCCCAGTGGAAGAGCAAGGCGACGTTGGGGTTGGCCTCGACCTCACGTGCCTTCCGCGTCCATAGCGCCGTGGTGAAGACAAGCGCGTCGTCCTCGAGCCGCTTCAGCGTCACGGTGCGCGCCGACGGTCGTCCGTCGCCGCCAACCGTGACGAACGCCACGGCGGCGGGGTGAGGCTGTTCTTTCTCGCGAGCCTCCTCGATCCACCGATCGAGCTCGCGAAGGGGGTTGATCGAGCTCATGGGGCGAAGCGTAGAGCGCCGCTCAGATCGGCCCGCGCGTCACGCGTTCCTGCTGTCCCAACTCTCGTTGTACGGCTTCATCCCGACCGCGCGGCCGATCGCCCATAGCGGCGGCAGAAAGAGGTTCTGCAGCCAAAGGGGCGGCGAGGTGACGCGGATGTCCTTGCGGAAGTGCCAGAAGGTGACGCCCAGCTGCAGCGGGCTCTTGGGAGCGCCGTTCTTCGTCGCCATCCCTTCGTTTTTGAACCCGGCGAACATCTCGTGCAGCTCCTTCGCCCGCAGCGCCGGCCGCAGCTCGACGGTGCCGCGCACCTCCTCGGCGCCAGAGTTCCACGCGGCATGACGGGAACCGGCAGGTATCACCACCGTGTCCCCCGGCCCGGCGACGACCTCCTTGCCGTCGCGGGTGAAATGCGCCTCGCCGGACTCGATCTCGAAACGCTCTTCCTGGTGCGGGTGAAGGTGCTCGGGAATCGAGCCGCCGGCGACGCTGCGCCAGCGATAACGGACCAGGTCTCCGCCACTCTCCTCGGCGGTGACCAGATATTCAATCCACTCCCCCGTGCCCGGATTGAAGAACGGCCTGTATGCACCCATTGGGTGTTATGTCGGCAGGACCGAAGCCAAACTTAAAGAGCCGAGGGCGCGCCGCCCGGAGCCGGCGTGCCCAGAGCGCGGTCGACATAGGGACCGAGCAGGGCGACCACCGACGCAGCCGTCGTCTCCGGGGAGCCGCCGGGAGCGGTCACGTAGCTGATCGCCAGGCGGACGAGTGATTCGGCGAGGAGCCGGATCTCGGCCTCGGGGGCGACCGGCCAACCCTCCTGGATGGCGACGGTGAGGCGAGCTGTGGCCCACTCGAGCACGGGGGTGCCCTGAGTGGTGACAAAGGGCAGCATGCCGCCGGTGCCGTCGTCGCTGAGGAGGACGTGGATCAGCGGGTCCTCTCCGGCGGTGCGCAAGAAAAGCTCCAGGGCGGCGGCGACGGCGGCGCGCGGATCGTCGTGGTGCTCGCGCACAGCCGCCTCGACGCCGTCGAGGAAGCGCTCGCCCTCGTGGATGACGAAGGCCTGGGCGAACTCGTCGCGGCTGCCGAACTCCTTGTAGAGGGTCTGGCGGCTGACGCCCGCGGCGCTCGCGATCTGGGACATGGTGATCTCCGACCAGGCGCGCTCCTGAAGCGCGTCGCGGGCGGCGCCGAAGAACGTTTCGCGCAGCAGGCGGCGCGCCGCTTCGGGATACGGGGTGCGGGGGCTCGCCATCGCCCCAATAGTCGCAGCGGGGACGGTCATTTCTCAGCGACCGGCTCGAAGTCGACCTTGTCGCGCACACCACAGTCCGGGCAGGCCCAGTCCTCGGGAACCTCGCTCCACGCCGTTCCCGCCGGGAAGCCCTCGCGCGGGTGCCCCGCCTCCTCGTCGTAGACGTACCCGCAACCGGGACAGCGCCAGCTGCTCACGACGCGGTACCGTAGCGGGCGAGCACCCGCTCGCGCCGGCGTGGCTGGATGTTGGCGCGGTTGAGATCGCCGTTGAAGTGCTCGACCAGGCGGGGGTCCATGATCCGCCGCCACAAGGGCGGGAACCAGGCGAGAACGATCATCCCGGCGTAGCCGGTCGGCAGCTGCGGAGCCTCTTCGACGTGGCGCAGGGCCTGGTAGCGCCGGGTCGGGTTGGCGTGGTGGTCGCTGTGGCGCTGCAGGTGGTAGAGCAGAACGTTGGAGGCGACGTTGTTGCTGTTCCAACTGTGCTCGGGGAGGCAGCGCTCGTAGCGCCCGTCCTCGCGCTTCTGTCGCAGCAACCCGTAGTGCTCGAGGTAGTTGACCACCTCCAGCAGTGAGAAGCCGAGCACCGCCTGCGCCAACAGGTAAGGCAGCACGACCGGGCCGAAGGCGATTGTCAGCACGGCGAAGAGGGCGACCGTCATCGCCCAGGCGCCGAGAACGTCGTTGCGCAGGGTCCAATGCGACTTGCCCACGCGGTCGAGGCGGGCGCACTCGATGCCCCAGGCCGAGCGCAGGCTGCCGAGCACCGTCCGCGGCAGGAAAGCCCAGAAGCTCTCCCCCAGCCGCGAGCTGGCTGGGTCCTCGGGGGTGGCGACGCGGACGTGGTGGCCGCGGTTGTGCTCGATGAAGAAATGGCCGTAGCCGGTCTGCGCCAGGGCGATCCGGCTCAGCCAGCGCTCCATGCTGGCGCGCTTGTGACCGAGCTCGTGGGCGGTGTTGATCGCGATGCCGCCAACGACCCCCATTGTCAGCGCCAGCCCGATGCTTCCGAAGACACCGAGGTCGCCACTCGACCACAGCCAACAGGCGAAGACGAGGCCGGCGTACTGGACGGGGATGAAGACGTAGGTGCACCAGCGGTAGTAGCGGTCCTGCTCCAGCCATTTGAGGACGCTGTCGGGAGGATTGCTGGCGTCCACCCCGACCACGATGTCGAGCAGCGGGAAGAAGACGAAGACCAGCAGCGGACCGAAGAACCAGAGGAAATCGAGCCCGGTGGCCGCGACCGAGGCGAAGGCGAGGAAGGGGGCGAAGGGGACGATCAGCCCCAGCAGCCAGGCATAGCGCTTGGGATCGCGCCAGGTGGCGGGATTGAGCTCGTAATCGACTGCGTGAGAGTGACTGTGAGTGGCAGCCTCCATACTCGCGTCCTCCTTGTCAAATAACCGGTTGCCGTCGTGTTGGTTGACAACCTAGCTGATTTTGTAAACCAACGCAACATTCAGACTCTGCCTGTCGACGACCTCAGGCGCTCCCGGTCGCTACCATGCCCCGCGTGTACACGATTCTCGGCGTCCTCCAGGTCATCATCTCGTTCGTCCTCATCTTCTTGATCCTGCTGCACTCGGGCAAAGATGCGGGGCTTTCGGGCGCCTTCGGAATCGGCGGCGGCGGCAGCTCCGTCGGCGGCGGCTCGATGGTCGAGCGCAATCTCGACCGGGCGACGGTCTTCTTCGCGGTGCTCTTCGTGCTCAACACCTTCGTCCTGCTGAAGATCTAGAAACCGCTGCCGGGCGCTACGGGACCGGCGCCTCTTCCCCACGCCGCTCCTCGATCCGATCGAGGATCGCCAGCGCCTCGTTGCGCAACTCGGCATCGAGCAGGGCAAAGTCCTCGTCGGAGAGCTTGCCGGAGGCGTGGTCGAGCTCGGCATCGCGAATCTCGCGGTACTTGGCTTCCTTGAGCGCGTCCGCCTCGGTGCGGACGGGGGCGCCACGGCGACGGGAGCGAGTCGGCCAGAGCGCAATCAGGGCGCCGGCCAGAGCGATCAGGCCGCCGATCCACATCCAGGTGACGAGCGGGTTGACGATCATCTTGAAGGTCGCCGGCGCGTCGTCGCTGAGATAGCCGTGGGCGATGCGCTTGGTGGTCGCCGTCTCGAGGGCCTCGATCTGGGCGAGCGCCGCCGGGCGCAGCTGCGGCTCGGCGGCGGCTCGGCGCATCATCGCCGCCAGCGCCAGGCACTGCGGCGGCGTCCCGGGCGCGCCGCTGACACAGGCTTTGAAGCCCGCATCGGCCGCCCGGACCCGACGCTGCACGGCGCTGATGTCCGGTTCCACGGCGCTCCAGAAGTCGCTGCGCAGCCCGGCCTTGAGGCCGATCCTGCTGTCGGCTTCACCTTCGAAGTAACTGCCGATCGAGCCACTCGACGGGGACCCGGTGGGACGAAAGTAGCGCCGGGTCGGGAAGAGCGCGAACTCGGAGTTGCCCTTTTCGACCTTGAGTTCGGAGCCGAGGGTGATCGCCTCGCTGTTGACCGACTCGGTCGGGCGGACGTAGGTGACCTTGCGCCCGTCGACCACGGTGCTTTCTCCCGGTCGCAGGGTCACCTGGCGGTTGGTCTGAAAGCTCGACGATGCGGCGATTCCGATCAGCACCACCGCGATTCCGATGTGGACGACGTAGCCGCCGTAGCGGCGACGGTTGCGCGAGGTGACGGCAACCAGCGCCGCCGGCAGCGAACCGCCGGATACCGAGCGCCGCGCCGCGGCTCCCTGCCAGAACTCCTGCCCGATGCCGGCAATCGAGAAAGCCGCCAGGGAAAAGAGCGCAAGTGCCCATGGCTTGTGGCCGACATCGCTGAAGAGGACCAGCGCCACCGCGGTCGCGATCGCGACGACTGTGGGCATCAGGAAGACCCGCTTGGCCGATGCCCAACTCACCCGTCGCCAGGCAAGCAGTGGCCCGACCCCGGTGAAGAAGACGAGGAGGATCGCCAGTGGGGTCGTGTAGTGGTCGAACCAGGGCGCCGCCAGCGAGGCCTTGTCGCCGGTGAACAGCTCGGCGATCAGAGGGAAGAAGGTGCCCCAGAAGATCACTGCGGTGAGCGCGACCAGCAGCAGGTTGTTGACGAGGAAGACCGACTCGCGCGAGACCAGCGAGTCGACCCGCTTCGGCGAGCGAAGGTCGTCGAGGCGCGAGATGATCAGCGCCGCCGAGCCGACCAGGACCACCGCTATCAGACCCAGAAGATAGGGGCCGACGGTGTTGTCGCCGAAGGCGTGGATCGACTGCAGGACCCCGGAGCGGACGAGGAAGGTGCCGAGCAGCGCCAGCGAGAAGGAGCCGACGATCAGGCAGGCGTTCCAGACTTTCAGCATCCCCCGTTTCTCCTGGACCATGATCGAGTGCAGGAAGGCGGTAGCGACCAGCCACGGCATCAGCGCCGCGTTCTCGACTGGATCCCAGGCCCAGTAGCCGCCCCAGCCCAGCTCGGTGTAGGACCAGCGCGCGCCGAGCAGCAGGCCGAAGCCGAGGAAGGCCCAGGCGACGAGGGCGAAGCGCCGCGTTGCCCGGATCCACTCGGCGTCGACACGGTGCGTTATCAGGGCGCCGATGGCGAAGGCAAAGGGGACCGTCAGCGCCACATAGCCCGAGTAGAGCATCGGCGGGTGGATCATCATGCTCGGGTGCTGGAGCAGAGGATTGAGCCCGATCCCGTCTGCAGGCACGGGGCTGATCGTCGAGAAAGGGTTGACGCCGCCGGCAAACAGCATCAGGCCGGTGAAGAAGGAGGCGATCCCGGCCATCACCGCGGTCGCGTAGGGGACCAGCTCGCGCAGCTTGTTGCGGGTTACGAAGAGCGCCACGCTGGAGGCGATCGAGAGCACCCAGGCCCAGAGCAGCAGCGAGCCTTCCTGGCTCGACCACATCGCGGCCAGCTTGTAGAAGGTCGGCGTCTCGATCGAGGAGTGCTGCTGGACGATGTTGAAGGAGAAATCGTTGCGGGCGAAGGCCAGCTCGATGATCAGCACGCAGGCCGTCAGCAGCGCGCAGAGCGCGTAGACGCAGCGGCGGGAGATATCGATCCAGCGGCGGTTGCCGTGGCGACCGACAAGAGCCGCGATCGCCGCGAAGACCGCGACGAGAAAAGCCAGCACCAAGACGGCGCTGCCGAGGCTAGCTGTCATTCGCGGTCGTGAACTTCGACGGGCACTTGGTGACCAGGGTGTCGCGTTCGCCGACGAAGGTGCCGTGCTCGACTTCGCCGGTGACGACGATCTCGCGCCCGCCGCGGAACGGGTCGGGGATGGTGCCGCTGTAGGTGACGGGAATGCTCTGGCCGCCGCCTTCGCGGTCGGCGACGCGGAAGAGGATGCCTTCGCCCCTGTGCCGGACCGAGCCGACCACCACTTTGCCGGTCAGGTCATAGCTCGTTCCCGGCGCGGCGGTGAGCAGCTGCGACGGCTCCTTGGCTTCGGTCGACGCCGTGAACGAGGTGTAGACCAGGGCCGCCGCGAGCAGCACCGCGACGCCGAGGGCGACCACCAGCCGAATCTGCCGCTTGCGCTCAGGATTCACGACGACGGGCATTATCGCAAGGCGCAAGCGCCGGGGGAAGAACAGGCGATCTGGCACAATCGGCCGCGATGGAGGGAGCAGGCGCCAGCGATCCGGTCCTGCTGATCACGGGAGCCAGCAGCGGCATCGGCGCGGCGACCGCCAGGGCGGCGGCGCCTGGGCGGCGACTCGTGCTCGCGGCCCGGCGACTTGAGCCGCTGGAGGAGCTCGTCACCGAGCTGGGCGGGCCCGACCGCGCCCTCGCCGTCCGCTGCGACGTGACCGAGTGGGACCAGGTGCAGGCGATGACCGCCGCCGCGATCGATGCCTTCGGGCGGGTCGACGCGGTCTTCGCGAACGCCGGCTTCGGCGCCTCGCGAGGCTTCCTCGAGGAGTCGGTCGAGCACTGGCGCTCGATGATCCTCACCAACGTCTACGGCGTCGCCCTGACGATCCGCGCCACCCTCCCTCACCTGCTCGAGCGTGGCGACGGCCACTTCATCGTCACCAGCTCGGTCGCCGGGCGGGTTGCGCTGCCGGGGTCCCTCTACTCCGCAACCAAGTGGGCGGCAACCGCGATCGGCGAGTCATTGCGAGCCGAGCTGCGCCAGATCCACCAGAACACCGAGATCCGCGTCACCCTGATCGAGCCCGGGATGACCGACACGCCCTTCTTCGACAACCGGCCCGGAGACTGGGCGCTGCGCGACGACGACATCGCCAAAGCCGTGATCTACGCGATGGAACAGCGTCCCGGCGTCGACGTCAACGAGATCCTGATCCGCCCGACCAGCCAGTCGATCTAGGGCCACATGTGGCGGAGTAGGAAGCGAGCTGCTTTCCAGTAGACGCGCAGGCCGAGGCGCACCGGGGTCGAGCGGGCGGGGCCGGCGATGAAGGGCGAGTCGAGGTCGGCGCTGAGCCAGGAGGCGAACTCGGCGGCGCTCACCGTCCGGGTTGCTTGCACCTGGCGGCGCTCCCTGAGCAGGCGAGGCAGCCAGCGCAGCACGTCGAGGCCGGCGGCGAGCTTCTGCCTCCCCCAGCCGCCCGCGATCGAGACCGGGATCAGCGCCAGCTCGGTCGCGATCAGCGCCGGCGCCACGAGGGCGAGCACGCTCGCCGGGTAGACGCGGATCAGGAAGGCCCAGCGGTTGCGCTCGAGCCAGCGCCACTTGAGCTCGCTGGCTCCGAACTCATAGTCGTGGTCCACAACCGCCGCCGGCTCGATCCCGATCGCGCCGCCGCGCAGGCGCAGGCGCAGGGAGAGGTCGACATCCTCGTGGTAGAGAAAGAACGGCTCCGGGAAGCCGCCCACCCGCTCCCATTCCTGACGCGGGATCGCCAGGCAGGCGCCGGAGAGGGCCGTCACCTCGCCGGCTGGTGGCGCCGTCGAAATTGGGTCACCGTGACCGCCGGCCCAGACGATCCCGGTGAAGTGGACGGGGTTGCCCGAGGAGTTGATCGTGGTCGCGCCCTCGGCCGCCACCAACGCCTGCCAGGCGACCCAGCCGCGACCGTCTGTCCAGGGCCGGCGGATCGCCTCGCCGAAGCCCGGCTGCGGCGCCGCGTCGGGGTTGAGAATGACCAGCAACTCGCCCCGGGCCTCGGCCACGCCCGCGTTACAGCCCGCGGCAAACCCCGCATTGCGGCCGGTCTGCACCAGTCGCGCCGCGGGCGCCAGCGAGGCGACCGCCTCGGCAGTCCCGTCGCCGGAGGCGTTGTCGACGACGATCAGCTCGTCTTCGTCGGAGAGCTCCCCCAGCACCGCCGGCAGGGTGCGAAGAAGCTGGTTGCGACTGTTCCAGGCGACGATGACTACGGAGATCGAGGGAGGCATCGCCCGGGAGGCTAACCTCCCGGGCGATGGGGA
>Ga0208219_1000470_pt1 | contig 14504 bp, 12 predicted proteins | sample NGESurshal072012_7_FD_184469 | JGI IMG/M metagenome (GOLD analysis project Ga0208219, IMG submission 184469) | Arctic peat soil microbial communities from Barrow, Alaska - NGEE Surface sample 53-2 shallow-072012 (SPAdes) | ecosystem: Environmental > Terrestrial > Soil > Wetlands > Peat ...
AGGACTCGTAGGCAGCCTGGGCGTCGACCGTCTGGGAGGCATTGAGGGCTCCGCCGCCACGCCAGGGAAGGTTGAAGTGACGGGCGATCTGGCCGGTGCAGAGCACGCCGATGCCGGACTCCGGCGTGCCGAAGGAGGGCGATCCCGATTGCATGTCGGTGTTGGAGAGAAACGAGCCAAAGACGACGGGCGCTCCCGGCCGGATCAGCTGGGCGAGCGCGATCCCGGCGAGCGCTTCGGCCATCTGCTGCACCAGGGTTGCCGGCAGTGACACCGGGGACATCGCCCCCATCAGCAAGAAGGGCGTGATCACGACCGCCTGGTTGGCCTTGACGTACTCGAACATCGCCCCGAGCATCCGGTCGTCGTAGCGCAGCGGACTGTTGACGTTGATCAGCGAGATCGACGCCGGCGCGCGCTCGATCGCCTCGCGCCCACCGAACAGGATCTCGCTCATGCGGATCGTGTCGACGGCATTCGGTCCGCTCGTCACCGAACCCATGTGGGGCTTGTCCGACAGCGTCTGCAGCGCGTAGACCATGTCAAGGTGGCGCGAGTCAAGCGGCCGGTCCTCGGGCTCGCAGATCGTGCCGCCCGGGGAGTCGAGTTCGGGGAAGGCCTGGGCGAGACGCACCAAGTCCTCGAAGTCGGCCATCTTGGCGTCGCGGCGGACGTCGCCCTGGCGGATGAACGGGCAGCCGTAGACGGGAGCGAACACCATGTTGTTCCCGCCGATGTGCGCCGTGTTGGCCGGGTTGCGGGCCTGCAGCTCGAACTCCGACGGGGCCTTGGCCACCTGCTCGAGGATCCACTCGGGGTCGAAGCGCACGCGGTTCTCGTCCTCGACGATCTGGCCGGCACCGCGCAGCAGCTCGATCGCCTCGGGCAGGAGGAATTCGATCCCGAGCTCGGACACGATCCGCCGCCAGCCGCGGTCGAGCGTGGCCATCGCGTCCTCGGAGAGGATCTCGTAGCGGGGCATGTTGTTGACGAACATGGGGTGCTGCCTCCCTCTTCTCACTTCGCGGCCACGATTCAGCCGCTTGACGCCGGGCCAGACGCGCCTAATATATCCAGCGTGGAACAACAGTTCCAAATTTCTCAGGGACCCGGGCCGTCGTCGACCACTGTCAAGGGTACGACCGCAATCGACCGCGGCGCCGAGCTCCTTGTTCGTGTGCTGGAATCGGCCGAGCCGGTGGCCCTGGGAGATCTGGCAATCGCCAGCGGGATCCCCAAGTCGACCGCCTCGCGCCTGCTGAGCGCGCTCGAGCGTCAGGGTCTCGTCGAGCAGGACGGCGAGCGTGGCCGGCTGCGTCCCGGTCCGGCGATTCTTCGCGCGGCGGAGCGCAACCTGCTGGAGCGCAACGTCGTCGAGCTCGCTGCGCCGTCGCTGGACGCGCTGGGCGAGATCAGCGGCGAGACGATCAACCTCGGCGTTCCCGCCCGCCACGGCGTCGAGCACATCGCCCAGGTGGAGAGTCGGCATTTCCTCGGCGCCGGGCAGTGGTTGGGACGCTCGGTGGACTACCACTGCACGGCGATCGGCAAGGTCTTCATGGCCTTCGGCCGGGCGACGATCGCCGCCGCACCGCTGGCCCAGCTGACTGCGCACACGGTCACGTCGCCGTCGCAGCTGCGGGCGGAGCTCGAGACGGTGCGCGCGGAGTCCTTCGCGACCGCCACCGACGAGCTCGAGCTGGGGCTGGCGGCGATCGCGGCGCCCGTCCACGGCGCCGGTGGCGCAGTCGTCGCCGCCCTGTCCATCTCCGGGCCGACGATCCGCATGACCGATGCGCGGATCGCCGAGCTCAAGCCGATCTTGATCGATGAGGCAGCGAACCTCAGCCGCCGCCTCGGCCACCCCCAGCAAGGAGCACACGCCGCATGACCCATGAGGAAGTCCTGCAGATGTTGTACGACGAGACCCTGGTCGGCAACGCCCCCGCGGTCAAGGACGGAGTGAACGACGGCCTCGCGGATGGCATGGATCCCGAGCGGATGCTCTACGACGCGCTGATCCCGTCCCTGGAGGAGGTGGGTGCCCGCTTCGAACGCGGCGACTACTTCGTGCCCGAGATGCTGATCGCGGCGCGCGCCATGCAGGGCGCGCTGGACATCCTGCGCCCGCTGCTCGCCGAGACCGACACCCAGCAGGTGGGCACGTTTCTCATGGGCACGGTCAAGGGCGACGTCCACGACATCGGCAAGAACCTCTGCAACATCATGCTCGAGGGCGCCGGCTTCACCGTCATCGATCTCGGCGTCAACGTCCCGCCGGAGAAGTTCATCGAGCAGATCGGCGAGCACAAGCCGGACGTGGTCGGCTTCTCCGCGTTCCTGACGACCACGATGCCGATGTTCAAGGCGAACATCAACGCGCTGGAGAAGGCCGGCATCCGCGACGACGTGATCGTGATGGTCGGCGGCGCTCCGGTCACCCAGGAGTACGCCGACGCGGTCGGCGCCGATGGCTATTCCGCCGACGCCTCCTCGGCCGTCAAGAAGGCCAAGGAGCTCATTGCGCTCAAGCGCAACCGCGTACCCGCATGACCGCCGCTGGCCTCGTGGCGCGGGTTGAGCACGCGGTCAAGAAGCCGATCTGGGGCTGTCAGATGTGCGGCCAGTGCGTCCTGCACGACACCGGTCTGACCTGCCCGATGACGTGCCCCAAGACGTTGCGCAATGGGCCCTGCGGCGGGGTCCGTGCCAACGGCCACTGCGAGGTCAAGCCGGAGATGCGCTGCGTGTGGCTCAACGCGTACGAACGCTCGGAGCGACTACCTCTGTGGCGCGGGCACATCGACAACCTGCGTCCCCCTGTGGACAACCGCTTGATGGGCACGTCGTCGTGGGCCAACTTCGTCACCGGCCGCGACCGGCAGGCACCCGAGGGCTGGGCGACCGATGTCGAATCTCGAGCATAAGCTGGACGCCGGAGAGTTCGTCGTCACCGCCGAGCTGCCGGTGATTGACGGCGGCGGCATTGTCGAAATACAGCGTCAGCTCGAGCCGATGCGGCCGTTCGTCGACGCGTTCAACGCGACCGACAATCCCTCGGCGCACGCCCACTGCTCGCCGCTGGCGGTATCCATCGGGCTGATGCAGGTCGGCGCCGAGCCGGTGATGCAGCTTGTCTGCCGCGACCGCAACCGCCTCGCGCTGGAGTCCGACCTGGTGGGCGCCGCGATGTACGGAATCGAGAACGTCTGCTGTCTGACCGGCGACGACGTGACCGCCGGCGACGAGCCCGAGACGCGCCGCGTGTTCGACCTCGACAGCGTGCAGCTGATCGCGCTGGCCCGGGTGCTGGAGAACGGGCACTATCTGAGCGGTCGCCCGCTCTCCCCCGCCCCGCATTACTGCGTCGGCGCCGTCGAGAACCCCGCCGCGCCGCCGTATGAGTACCGCGTGCGCCGGGCGGCCAAGAAGGCCCTGGCGGGCGCGCGCTTCCTGCAGCTGCAGCTGACCTTCCGGACCGAGCAGCTCGAGCGCTTCATGCGCGCCGCCCACGACACCGGGCTGAGCGAGCGGATCGCGCTGATCCCGTCGATCTGCATCCTGCGCTCGGTCGGCGGGATGCGCTTCGTCGCCGGCAACGTGCCCGGGCTCGATGTCCCACCGGAGATGGTGGCGCGCGTCGAGGGAGCCGTCGACGCTGAGGCCGAGTGCTTCGACATCGCCTTCGAACTGGCCACGCACGCCCTCGCCCAGCCGGGCGTGGCCGGCCTTCACTTCATCTCGTTTCGCAAGGACGCGGGCATCGCCGCGTTGTGCACACGACTGGGAATAGCCCCTCGACACGAAAGAGAGTCACATGGACACAGTGCTTCGGTCGCGCTCTAGCAGCGTGACGATCGGCGCCGATCAGCCCTTCTGCGTGATCGGCGAGCGGATCAACCCCACCGGCCGCAAAGTCTTCGCCGAAGAGCTGCGTAACGGCGACCTCTCGACGGTGACGCTCGACGCACTGGCCCAGGCCGCGGCGGGGGCCGACATGCTCGACGTCAACGCCGGCATCCCGCTCGTCGACGAGCCCGAACTGCTCAAGTCCATGCTGCGCACCGTCCAGGAGGCCGTCGACCTTCCGATCTGCATCGACTCATCGGTCATCGAGGCCCTCGAGGCCGGGCTCTCGGTCTACGAGGGGCGCGCGCTCGTTAACTCGGTCACGGCCGAGGACGAGCGCCTCGAGGAGATCCTCCCACTCGTGGCCAAGTACGGCGCGGCCGTCATCGGGCTGGCCAACGACGAGACGGGGATCCCGGAGACGCCCGAGAAGCGCCTTGAGTGCGCGCGCAAGATCATCAGCGTCGCCAACGACCACGGGATCGCCACCGAGGACGTGATCATCGACCCGCTGGCAATGACCGTCGGTGCCGCCACCGACGCGGTGACGACGACGCTGGCCACGATCTCGCTGATCCGCGATGAGCTGGGCGTCAACATGTGCCTGGGCGCATCCAACGTCTCCTTCGGGCTGCCCCAGCGCCACGTGCTCAACGCCGCGTTTTTGCCCATGGCCGCCGCCGCGGGACTGACCAGCGCGATCATGTCGACCGCCGAGGTGTGCGTGCAGTCGGTGCGCGCCACCGACATGCTGCTCGGCCACGATCCGTGGGGCGCGAGCTGGATCGCCGCCCACCGTGCGCGTCAGGCTGTCGAAAAGGAAGCCGCCACCGCGTGAGCGCCGCGAGCCCTCAGCGTCAGCCGCGTGAGGCACCGGAGCTGGAGGTGGTGGCCCCCGAGGACGGGGCCACCCGCGTCCGCCTGCGCTTCCTGCCCGACGGCGGCGAGGTGCGGGTTCCCAGTGGCACGCCGATCTTCGACGCCGCCAGCTGGAACGGGATCGCGATCGATTCCACCTGCGGCGGCTACGGCACGTGCAAGAAGTGCAAGGTGCGCGTCGTCTCGGGCGACGTGCCGGTCTCCAGCGTGGACCCGCGGGCATTCACGCCCGACGAACTGCGCGACGGCTGGCGACTGGCCTGCCGAGCGGGCGCGCGGGATGACCTCGTGATCGAGGTCCCGCCGCTGCAGACCCGTCCGAAGGCCGCCATGGCCGGGGTCGGGCGTCACGTGATCCTGCGCCCGTCGGTGCAGAAGCGCCACCTCGTGCTGGAGGAGCCGACGATGGAGGACCAGCGGCCGGATCTGCAGCGCGTCCTCGACGGGCTCGAGGACCTGGAGCCCTATGCTTCGCTTGAGCTCCTGCGCACGCTCGGCGGCACGCTGCGCACGTCGCACTTCGATGTCACCGCGGTCGTCTGTGACCGCGAGCTGATCGCCCTGGAGCCCGGTGACACCACGGACCGGCGCTTTGCGATCGCGTTCGATCTGGGCACGACCACGGTCGTGGCGACGTTGATGGACCTCGAGACCGGCCAGCCGGTGGCCGTGCGCTCGATGCTCAACCGCCAGCAGCCCTTCGGCGCCGACGTGATCACGCGCATCTCGGCGACGATGATGGATGACACGGCACAGGACGCGCTGCGCGACCGCGCGCACGAGACGATGGCCGAGCTGACCGCGGAGGTCCTGGTCGAGGCCGAGGTTGCCGCCGAGGAGGTCTATGAGATCACCGTGTGCGGCAACGTCACGATGATGCAGCTGGCGCTCGGGATCGATCCCGAGCCGCTGTCGATGGCGCCGTTCGTCGTCGCCACCCACCAGTTGCCGCCCACGAGCGCCGCCGACTTCGGCGTGGCCGTCCATCCGCGCGCGCCCTCCTTCGTCTTCCCCTCGCTGGGCGCCTATGTGGGCGGTGACATCGTCGCCGGGCTGCTGGCGAGCGGCCTGACCCGCGACCGGCGGCTGCGGCTGTTCATCGACGTCGGCACCAATTCGGAGATCGCGCTCGGCTCGGTCGACCGCGTCGTCGCCACCGCTGCCCCCGCCGGACCGGCGTTCGAGGCCGCCCAGATCCGCTGCGGGATGCGCGCCGCTGACGGGGCGATCGAGGGCGTGCGGGTCAACCATGACGGGTTGACGCTCGATGTCATCGGTGACTGTGAGCCTGTGGGCATGTGTGGCTCGGGCCTGGTCGACGCCGTCGCCGAGCTCGTGAACTGCGGCCTGCTGGACCACTCGGGGCGCTTCATCCCCGACGAGGACGCCGCCGAGAAGTTTCCCGGGCTCTGCGACCGCCTGACCAAGATCGGCGAGGAGCGCGTGTTCGTGCTGCACTGGTGCGGCGCCTCGCAGGATCCGACGGCCTCGGTGTTCCTCTCCCAGCGCGACGTGCGCGAGCTGCAGTTCGCCAAAGCGTCGATCGCCACTGGCTGGGACATCCTCATGCGCCAGCTCGGGGTGCAGGCGTCAGACATCTCCCAGGTCCTCCTGGCCGGCTCGTTCGGTGCCTACCTGACGCCGCTGAGTGCCGTGCGGATCGGGCTCGTGCCACGGATGGCCCTGCCGCGCATCGTCTCTGCCGGCAACGTCGCCGGCGAGGGCGCCAAGATCGCCGCCCTGTCGCTGCGCGAGCGCGCCGAGGCGCAGTCGATTCTGCGCGAGGTCGAGTATGTCGAGCTATCGGGACGAGCGGACTTCAACGACCTGTTCATCGACCAGCTGGCGTTCCCGGGATAGCCGGATGACGCGCGCGGCCTCCTTTCAGGCGAGCCAGCCGGAATCGGACCCCGCCCACCCTGCCCATTCAGGCGAGGCCGGATGCCGAGCGGGCAGCCCGCCCGAGGGCGAGCGGAGGCCGTCAGCGCGCGCGATTGTCGCCTGTGGGGCGCTCGCGCTCGACGTACGGCGCATCGCCCGCCGGCGCGGGTGGGAGATCGACGTTGTGCCCGTACCGGCGCTGCTGCACAATCGCCCGGAGCAGATCCCGGGGGCGGTCGCGGAGGCGATGGTGGGGCGCGACGTGGTCGCCGTCGGTTACGGCGATTGCGGGACCCGCGGGGCGATCGACTCGCTCAGCCTCCCGCGCCTGGCCGGCGACACGTGTTACGACGTCCTCGCCCGCGATGAGGTCCGGACCGCCTTGGATGCGGAGCCCGGAACGTACTTTCTCACCGACTTCCTCGCTCGCACGTTCGAGCACACGGTCGTGCGTGAGCTCGGCCTCGACCGCTGGCCGGAGCTGCGCGACGAGTACTTCCGCCACTACACGCGCGTCGTGTGGCTCGCGCAGCGACCGACGCCGGCGACCCGGGCGTGCGCGGAGCGCGCCGCGGGGATCCTGGGGCTGCCGCTCACCGAGATCGCCGTCGGCAACGCCGGGCTCGAGCGGGAGCTGGAGCGGCTGCTGGCCGACGAATGCGATAAAAGTGCCGAATAAGGTCACTTTCCTCGCGATCATCCCTGGCAAGCGGCCCGCGCTCGTTTGACCCCCGCCGCGTGGGCGGCTTGGAGTCGCGCGCCTGGGTGGCCTACTACCGGCGCGATTGGCTGACCCTGCTGCGGTCCGCCGTCGGCCTGGTCCGCCACACCTTTGCTCTGCCCTGGCCGGCGACCCTGCGCGGGGCGTGGCTGGTGATGCGGGGCAACCAGCTGTGGGCCCCGGCCGACAACGATCCCACCGCCTGCCGAGCGGTGATGGAGCGCTTCTATGCGCTCGTGCTTCGCCACCACGCCGCCGAGCACTTCGACCCTCATGTCGCCGCTCAGCTCGAGGTGGAGTGGTGGCGTGTCCATCGCGAGCACCAGCACCTCGGCGGCGACGAGCGCGCCAACGCGCTCGTCGACGCGCTCGCCTCCCTGTATGCCTACGTCTACGACGTCACCGAGGAAGCGGTGCACCACGCCGCCCAGCAGCGCGCCCTGGCGATGGACATCTCCGACGGCTGGATCGAGCGGGGCTGTGACCCCGCCAGCCCACTGATCGCCGACGAGCGCGCGGCGCTCGTGCGCTCCTACGCCGCGCTCCTATCGGCCGTGCATCGTCCGTGACGTCGTAGGGAAAGTGCCGCGTGCCGTGATACGGTGCCCGCTCTCTCTTGGGACACCGGGGTCTTCAAGCGAGGGCGGCGTTTGTCGTGACGCTGCTCTGTGTACTCGCTCTCAACGTCACGTCGGCCATCGCCGATCCGTTCACGATCGCCAACGGGGCGCAGCCGAGCGTCGCCGTCGATGAGGAGGGCACCGCCCACGTCGTCTGGAACGAGGTGACGTCCGACACGCAGGCTGACATCCTGCACTACTGCCAGGTTCCGCGCGGGGCGACGTCCTGCCAGCACGAGCAGACCTTCACCCCTCCGGAGGCCCTCCCGCAGTACAACAAGGAGTTCGCCCGGGCGCGGGTCGTGCTCCCCGGGCCCGACCAGGTCGAGATCCTCACCAGCCGATATCCCGGTCCGGTGACCGTCGACCCAACCGGCAATCCCAGCAATCCGCTGTGCGCCGGCGTCATCAGCGACGACACCGGCTACTGCTTCAACTCCGACGACAACACGTGGGCGTGGCGCTCCCAGGACAACGGCCTCACCTTCGGCGCGCCCACGGTCTTCAGCCACGCCGCCCCGGGCGGCGATGTCGCGGTGTTCAACACCCCGACGCCGGTGATCGGTTCGGTCACCGAGACGACGACCGGCGGCACGTTCTTCGCGAGCGCCGCGCCGGGAGGCTATGACCGCACCTCCATCAACCTCGGGGATGGTGGCCCGGACCGCGCCTACTACGGGACGCTGGCCGCGCTGAACGACGGCGTTCCGGTCGCCGGCTTCGCCGACCTGAACTCGAACATCTTCGTGCGCACCCACAACGGCAGCGACCCGAGCACGTTCAACAATCTGCTCACCTGGCGCCAGCCGGTCACGCTCAAGGGAGATGAGCCGCGCCTCGCCGGCGGACCGGGCGGCGTGTACATCATCTATCGGCCCTACGCGAACGGCGGGGCGTCACAGCCCTACGTCGTGCGTCGCTTCAACGGCGTGCACTTCCTCAAGCCGATCATCAAGCTCACCACCGACGCCAGCGACCAATATCGCGACCTCTTCGAGGACGACAGCGGCCGGCTGCACGCCGCGTGGGTGCATCACGCCGCGACCGACGATGAGCTGACCTATCGCTTCTCGACCGACCATCGCAACTTCTTCTCCCCGCAGGTCATCGCCACCGAAGCGGCCGGGCACATCCAGAACGTCAGCCTGTCATCCGCCGATGACGGCGGCGGTGTCGCCGTCTACTCGACGGCGTTCGACGGCAACTCGACGATCCGTCTGGCGCCCTTCGGCACCGCTGAGAAGCGGACCCTGATCGACGTCGGGATCGCCGGCATGGACGTCACCCAGGGCATCCAGAACCCCAACTTCGCCGTTCGGGGCAGCGATCTGAGCACCCGCGCGGTGCTGCCCTACACGGGGGTCGACCTCGCCGACCACGGCAAGACGGTGGTGCGCGTGTACGCGACCTCGCGGCGACCCCTGAGCGGGTCGGCCGTGCCCCCGATGCAGCTCTTCGGCTTTCACAACGGGAACGCGCTCGGCGGCGGCGCGCTGCTGCCCGACGCTCTGCCGACCTCGCTGCCGGTCGGGCCGCCCAACCTGATCACGCCCGCGGAGCGCACCTCGACGACGCTCGTCTACACGTTCACCTTGCCCTGGCAATGGGCCGATGGCGACGTCAACCTCGTCGCCCAGATCAACCCCGGCAACCTGCTGCCGGTGATCGCCGAGTGTCGCCTATGCCGCAACGACAATTCGTTCGAGCTCGACGGCATCCACTTCAAACCCACCGTCAGGGTCCATCTGCTGCCGGTGGAGATCACCACCAACGGCGAGGCGCCCAACGGCTATCCGGACCCGGGCCCCGTCTTCAACGGCGCCCGCGCCACGACGCCGCTGCCCTTCGACATTCCCGGCTACCTCGGCACGCTCGACATGACCGACCTCGCGAACGCCACCCAGGTGAAGGTGGAGAGCTGCTTCTTGGGGATCTGGCCGTGCTCAACATCGACGCGCGCCATCACGCAGTCAGAGCGTCTGGGCTTCGCGCTCAACCGGCTCAGCGACTGGGCCAGCGACCACTCGTCCTCGGTCTACCCGATCGGCGTGTTCCGCGACGACTCCAAGCTGGGTGGGGTGACCACCGGCGGCGCGCAGCTGTTCGGGGGCACCCAGCCGCTGTCGATCGTGCGCGACGACCGGCCGCTCACCTCTGCCGCCCACGAGATCGGCCACGGGCTCGGCCGCGTCCACGCCGGGTTGACCTGCGGATCGAACGGCAACGGTCAGGTCGGCGAAGCCTGGCCGCCCAACAACGACGGAGCGCTCGACGGGATCGGCCTCGACACGCGCCTTCCCTCCCCGTACAGCGTGATCAGCAGCAGCGCTCCGGGCGCGCCTGCCACCTACTACGATCTCATGTCCTATTGCGCCAACACGAACGAGTCGACGGCCGGCGGCAACCTCCCGGACGCCTGGGTCTCGCTGCGCAACTGGCAACGCGACCTCGCCACGGCCGGTCCGTTCACCAACGCGGTGCGCTCGGCGACCGCCGGAGCCTCGTCCGCCGGGGCCGCCGCCGCCAGGCCCACCGGACGGTTGGCCACCACCCGGATCGCGTCCGCACACCCGGCCTCGGCGCGCAGTCTGCGCGTGGTGGCCGTCGTGCCCGTCGACGGCCCCGCCGCGGTCGTCGAGGTGGCGCCCGATGATGGAGCGCCCACGCCCGTCGACGCCAACCAGAGCTACCAGCTCGTGGCCCGGGGCACCGGGGGCAAGATCCTCAGCACATCGGGAGCGGTCCCCCAGGTCGAGCACACCGAGCACGGGTTGCCGGTCCTGCTCCTCAGCGGCCGCGTTCCGGCCACCGGCGTCAAGGGCGTCGAGGTGATGAGCGGCACCAAGCCGATCACCGCACAGCTGGGCAGCGCCCACGCCCCGACGGTGAAGATCCTCGCGCCCAAGGCGGGGGCGACCGCCGGGCGCCGCGGCCAGGCGGTCACGATCCGCTGGCGCGCCGCCGACGCCGACCCCGGTACCAAGCTCACCGCCATCGTGCAGTACTCGACCGACGACGGCCGGACGTTCCGGACGCTGTGGATCGGCGCCGACCGCCGCAGCCTCCAGCTCCCGGCGAGGCTGTTCGCGGGGTCGCGGCGCGCCCGCGTCCGAGTGCGCGTGCAGGATGACTTCCACGAGGCCCTCGCGACCTCGGGCCGCTTCACCTCGGCGAGCGCCCCGCCGCTCGTGCGCACCGTCTCACCGGCCGCCGGATCCACCTTCCGCGCCGGAGCTCCGGTCACCCTGGCCGGTGAGGCGTTTGACACGACGGGTCGTGCCCTGAACGGACGTGCCCTCACCTGGTCGTCGGGTGCGACCGTGCTCGGACACGGCCGCCTGATCGTGGCCGCCGGCCTGGCGCCCGGTCGCCGTCGCCTGACCCTCACCGCCCGCGGGCCGGGCGGCGGGACCGCACGAGCCGGGCTCGTCGTCCGCATCACGCCCGCGCGTCCGCTGTTCACGGTCCTGCGCGCACCCATCCGCGTGGGCGCGAAGGCGAAGACCGCGGTGGTCACCGTCGCCGCAACGTTCACCACATCGCTGACGGCCGGACGCCTCCATGTCACCGTCGGGCGAACGCCGCGCCGGGTGGCGATCCCGATCAAGCCGGGCCACAGCGGCCTTCAGTTGACGCTGAAGCTGGGAACCGGCCGTCTCGCCAGCCGGCAGACGGTCCTGATCTCCCGCAGCTGAGCGCCCGCAACATCTCGACATCGAGACCGGAGCACATCCGGTGAGCGGGCGCGCGCCTGGTGTGCCGCCGCGGGCTCCGGCCACGAGCGAGCTTCAGGAGATAGCGGTCGTGCAGGGGGCCGAGGACGAGCCCGCGAAGGCAGCGCTGCCCCCATAACTCGCGCTGACTGACCACGTCCCGCTGCTCACAGCCGTGGTCATATCGGTGAAGCTGCCCTGGGCATCCGTCGTCGTCTGGTCGACGATCGTGCCGTTGGGCTCGGCATAGGTGACCGTGATCGTGGCGCCGGCGACGATCGGAGACAGCGATCCGGTCACCGTCGGCGGTCCCTTGACCGTGGCCTTCCCGGGACACGCCAAGCTGACGGAAGTCGGTGCCGGAGCGGCCGTGACCGTCACCGCACACGCGCTGGACTTCGTGGGCAGGTACTCCGCATTCCCGGCCCACGCTGACGCCACCGTGACCTGGCCGGCTCCGGACGTCAGGCTGTCGGCGTAGCTTCCGTCGGGCGCGACGACGGCGCAGTGGGTGACGGACGTGCCGTTCTCGGTGTAGGTGATGCTGACCAGAGACCCCGCGAGCGCGGGGCTCAGCCGCCCGACGGTCGAGATCGGTTGCCCGGCGGAGGCCGGGGCTGAGCACGCAAGCGTCAGCGAAGCGGAGGACCGCGACGCGCTGAGCGGCTCGTCGTCGCTGTTTTCGACGTCGAAGGTGTCGCTCGCCGGTACCGTGCGTCGCCGGCCGCTCATCGTGACGAGTTCGATGAAGTGCTTGCCCAGCGACTGTGTCACCTGCTTCTCGACGAGGATGTGGAATTGCTTGGCCGGCGTGAGACCCTTGACCGGACGGCCGTCGATCTCGATCTCAAGGGGCCGAGCGGGCAATCTCGCGATCGTCCCGCTGACATGCAGTGGGTCGTCGGGCCCGATCTCGGCCGCCCCGCCGCCCTCCGTGCGACGAACGTCATCGACCAGCAGTGACCCGTGTGCGGCGTGCAGCGGTCGGCCAATCCCCGCATCGCGCTCAACTCAGGTCTCCCACGCCGATCCGCGATAGACGTGCTCCTCGGGCGATGCGGACGCGCCTGAGCGGTTCCACCCGCAGCTCCCCCACCGTGTGGAAGCTCACCAGGTGATGGTTTTCCACGATGACGGCGTCCGTGTAGCGCCGGCGGCGCACGAACCTCCCGCTGTCACCGATCGACGCTCCGGGCGGCCGCTTGCCGTAGAAGCCGACGGCGCTCCCAGGCGTGACGATCACCTGCAGCCTGCCCTTGACGAGCCGGGCGGACGTGATCGCCCCGTCGCCCACGACGACGCCCCGCTTGGCGGACGGGCCCGGATGGTGCTTGAGCAGGTAGTGGCTGATGGTCGCCAGCACGTGACAGACCGGGGGCGCGCACGAGCCGTTGACGGTGAGTTGCACGGCGACGTCGACCCGCCAGAGACCCCGGCCGTCGGTGGCGATGTAGGCGCCGCTGCAGCCGCGCAGCCAGAAGATGGAGGTCGCGAGAGTGACCCGGTCACTGTCAGGCACCGCCTCCCACGTCTGGCCCCCGTCCGAGGAGAACCAGGCGCCGCACTGGCGGGTGCCCATGAGGACGCGGCTGTCGTTGTCGGGGCAGAAGGAGATCGCCGAGGCCTGCGGCGCGATGTCGTTGCCGGCCGGTTGCGTGAAGCTGTACTGCCCAGCGTGCGTGATCTGGCCGACGACACCGGGGATGACCGACCACGTGTCACCACCGTCGGTCGTCATGCGCATGTCGCCGTGGATCACGTCCGGCGCGATCATCCGCGCCGGATCATCGGGATCTACCGCGAGCACCTCGTACCAGAAGCCAGAAGAGGTCACGACGCCGAGCCCGCCGAGTCCGGACCCAGCGGCGTGGATCTGCCTGATCGTGGCCAGCCACGGCCAATGGGGGTGTGCCGAGCCGCCGTGGCTGAAGCCCGACAGCGAGACGAGGTGGACGATGTCCTTCCCGAAGTTAGGGCTCGAGGGATCGGCGACGGTGCCGTCGAGGTACGGTTGGACGAGGGTGGGATCCGCCTGCGGACCTGCGACATACGGATTGCCGAGGGTCTGCCGGCCGATGTTGGCGATCGTCCGCCACGAGCCTGCGGCCCCTTCGCTGGCCGTGTATTTGATCTCCCATTGGTGCCCGACACCGTCCTGTGCCGGCTGGACGTAGCGGCCGGGAGACAGGAACGTCGGTGAGCCCATCGCGTTGGGCGCGTTGGGCCACAGACCGCCGTTGGTAAAGCGGCGGTCAGAGACCTCGGGAGCAGCCTGGTTGGTGAAGGTCAGACGGTTGCGTTCGCCCGCGTTGACGATGCGGGACATCCCGAGGTAGCCGCCCTCCCAGTTGTTGTAGCCGACCGGGTTGGGGCTCGTGCCGTCCATTGACCAGATGAAGTCGTGCCAGGTGGCGAAGTAGAGGTCGGGATCGGCGGACCCGGGAGGTACTGGCCATCGACCGCGAGCGTCTCCAGGGCGTCGAGACCGTGCGACGGACCGCCGACCATGGCAAACGTGGCCGGATCGACCTCCCGCGCGATGCCTTCGCTTATTGGAGTCCCGACAAAAACGACTGGACCATCGACACCGGCAACACTTTTAATATCGAAGCCGCCACTTCCGAGCGCGACATCAAATTAAACGCCACTGTCCAGGCGCAATAGAACAGTTGAACTGATAACATTCGCCTGATCGCGTCTAAGCGGAAAGGGAACCAACATGAAGCTCTCGAATCTCCCGTTGTTATTCACGGCCTGCGCCCTGTCATTCCTCTGCGGCTGTTGCGACATCTTTTGCACGAACTCCAACCTCGCCGGATCGGACATCCCCCACCTCGAAAA
>Ga0208219_1000472_pt1 | contig 14498 bp, 10 predicted proteins | sample NGESurshal072012_7_FD_184469 | JGI IMG/M metagenome (GOLD analysis project Ga0208219, IMG submission 184469) | Arctic peat soil microbial communities from Barrow, Alaska - NGEE Surface sample 53-2 shallow-072012 (SPAdes) | ecosystem: Environmental > Terrestrial > Soil > Wetlands > Peat ...
GGAGATGGGCGAGCGGCTGTTTGTTTCGTCCCACACGGTCAAGACACAGGCGTATTCCGTGTACCGGAAGCTCGGGGTCTCGTCACGCAGCGAGGCGGTTGCCCGCGTGCACGAACTCGGCCTGGATCCTGCCTAGGCCCTCGGGCCAAGGATTCGTGACATCAGATCAGTTCGAGCTGCTGGGCCCGGCGCACCGCCTCACCGCGGTGAGTCGCGGCAAGCTTGCGGAAGATGCTCTTGAGGTGCGTCTTGACGGTGTTGATCGAGATGTACATCTCACTGGCCACCTCAGCGGTATTGAGCATGTCTGAGACGTGTCGCAGGACTTCGCGTTCGCGTTCGGTAAGAGGCTCGACCGCCACAATCGCGGGCTGATCTGGAGCCGGGGCGTTCAGGGGAGCCGGTAGCTGATCGCGGCGCAGGGTCGGCGCCAGCAGACGCTGGTAGCTGCGGGCCAGTTCAGGGTCACGCTCTAGTGCCTGCTTCATCCATCCGCGCTCGAGGACGAACGGCAGCCTAAACTGCTCACGCTCGGCAAGGCTCAGCGCGAACGCAAGTGAGCGGTGACCTCGCGCGCTGTTACCACTGTTGTAGCTGAGCTGTGCGTCAACCAGCCACGCTTGCAGCCGCACTGGTTCAGCCGCCCCATGGTGGGCTGCCAGCGCCGGGGAAAGCGCGCGCCTCGCATTGCTGGTATCTCCGGCAGCCGCCCAGGCACGCGCGCGTACGATGGCCGCCTCCAGCGAGCTATCGGGGTCAATCCGCTCGGCTATGGCCCGCGCGGCCTGGACGTGCCCAGCGGCAAGGCATGCCTGCACCTCGACCTGGGTCAGCTCTCGTTCGAGCCAGGCCGGGACACGCCAGCCGGATCGTGCCTTGGCCACGAACTGCGCGGTGACGTCTGCGCGTCCCTCGGCGAGGCCAGCACGTGCGGCTACCAGCCACGCGACTGTCCCGATCAGCTTGTCGGGGCTTGCGCCCAGGGCGGCGTCTGCTTGCTTGAGCAGACTCCGTGTCTCGCGCATCTCATTGCGCTCTAGGTGTACCAAGGCCATTGCGACGGCAGCCGAAGGGTTCGGCCGCTTGACAGGCGGATGCAGCTTCCCAGCCGTGACGGGCACTGCCGCCTGGGCAGCCAGCTCTGTGGCGCGGCAAAGCCCGCCACGCAAACCCTCCGCCAGCGCGAGATAACCGAGGCATTCGGCTTGCTCGTGCTCCGCACCCGGTGCCGACGCGGCCGCCGCCGCCGAATCAAGGACACGGACCGCCTCGTCAAGATGGCCCGACCACAACTCGACCATCCCGCGGGCGACCAGGCGGCTGGCGCGTATCGCAGGATGCCGGGCGAGCATTTCACCCGGCATTACGCTGACCAGTGCCTCTGCGCGGCCCCCGGTCGTCACGAGTGCGGGGAGATCGCCGGTCTGCCGGGAGACGGCCAGACGGAGCATCGCGGCGGCCAGGCGGCCTGGGATCTCCTGTTCGGCGGGAAGACTCGCGAGGATGGATTCCGCGGTAGCCAGCGCGGCGACACACGATTCGCGCTCGTCCCTAGCCAGCGACGCCGCAGCAGAGACCAGGTACGGGTGGGGCTCGTCCCAGACTTCGGTATGCGGCATGCTCACGAACTCACCGGCCAGGGACTGGCCACGCTGCGATCCCATGATCTCGGTGATGGCCAGGCCGTTGATGACCATTCTGGCGGCCAGCTGCCAGTCGCCCGCTTTGGTGGCGTGCCGCACCGCGTGGGTGAGCGAGCCGTTCCGCTCACATAGGCGGGCGGCCCTGCGATGCAGATCGGGCATCCGTTCCGGGTACTTGAGCCTCAGCTTGAGACGCAGTACCTCCGCAAACAACGGGTGGTAGCGGTACCACCCAGATCCGATGGGCTGCACAAACGTGTTCGCGCGCGCCAAAGCTGGCCAGAATCCCGCTGCCTGCTCGTTGCCTACCAGTTCGCTGGCGGCCTCGGTGCTGACCTGCTCCAGGATGCTCGTGCTGAGCAAGACTTCCTGGACCTCAGGCGGCTGGCTGTTGAGAACCTCCTCGACCAGGTAGCCAGTCAGGGCACTGTCCTCAGTGATCAGCTCCTTGACGAACTGGTCAGGGTCGGGGTGGGTGTCCATGGAGATCGCCGCCAGGCGAAGGCCGGCCGCCCAGCCTTCAGTCCGCCCCATGAGGCACTCGAGTGAGTCGCTCGAAATCGTGCCGCGGTGCTGGGCCATGAGCAGGCCGGCTTCGGCGATGTCGAAGGCCAGGTCGCTGGCCCGGATCTCGGCCAACTCGCCTGCCAGCCGGTAACGGTGCAGCCGCAGCGGCGGATCCGTCCGCGAGGAGACCACCACGCGCAGGCCGGGTCCCACGTTCCGCAGTACGAAATCGAGTCCTTTCAGTACCTCCCGCTCGGTCAGCACTTGGAAGTCATCGAGGACCAGGATCACCGGCAGATCCCGGCCAGCCAGGGCTGACACGAGCCATAGCAAGAACACGTGATCGGTTGCTTGCTCCTGAGTGCCGGCTGACGGCGCCTCCGGAAGGACAGCGCCGGAACGACGCAGGGCCGCGACCACGTAAGACCAGAAGGACTCCGGGCGGTTGTCGTAGCGGTCCAGAGCGACCCAGGCCACCGGCCTGTTCTCCGCTGCCGCCCACAACGTCAGGGCCATCGTTTTGCCTGTCCCGGGGGGGCCTGTGACAACAGTCAGGGGATTCCACCGTGTACCCCCGGCAAGCAATTCGGAGATCCGCGGGCGCTGCACGGCGAAGCCCGGCACATCCGGCACTGTGATCTTGGATGCCAGGATCGGATCGGCCACGGCTGGCCGTCCGGCACCGGTCCCCCCTTGTTTGGCCACATGGGTCACCATTGGAACCTCGCCGCCCCCAGCTACCGACCTGATGGTTGCCCGCTGCTGGAGATCACCCGCCAGGGACGCCGGCCACCGTGTCCGGCTGCAGCGGAGATCTCGCTCGCACCATCTACAGAACGACAGTCGTGCGCCCTCGCGCATCCCACGATTGGTATGAAATGGGACTTGGAGCCGATCAGAGGCCTCTGCGATCCATCACCCTTGAGCAGTACCGCTGGTGGTGGCGATCCGCGACTACTGCGGCGGCGACTGACGGCTGTGCACATCCTGATCAGCGGCCATGCGCAATCCCGCCCGGCGAGCTTTGGGGATGGCTAGCCGCTACCATAAGCGGCCATGGCACCTGCCCGTCCGCGGCAGCGACGTTCCTGGCGGAGGTGGCCGTGGTTTTCGTATCCGCGCTAAGCCCCTGGGTTCGTGCAGCGGCCAGCCAGTGGCGCCGGGCCCACCCGGCCGGTGCGCCGACCGCTTGCTCTCCATGATCTCGCCCGCATCGTGGTGGTGGCCGAACCGCCCGCCCCGGGTTCCGAGGGCATGGACCGCCGGGCTCCTGGCTGGTCTTGGGGTAGTGCTCTTCGGCACCTCGGCGCTATTGGTCAAAGCGGGGACGACCAGCGGGGATGCGCGCCTGTTCCGGATTCTCAACCAGGTCCCGCCGGGTGTCGCCTCGGTACTTACGCCGTTGTCGCGTCTGTTCCTGCCGGCAGGCATCATCGCTATCGTCGTGCTCACCGTCGTTTACGCCGTGGCCAGAAACCGGAGCGTCCTGCCGGTAGCCGCCGCAGCCGTAGCGGCCGGCGCTGCGTGGGTGCTGGCGCACGTGGCGAAGGCCATTGCCGACCGCCCCCGGCCCTACGTAGTGATGTCTGACGCGGTGCTGCGCCAGCAGCCTCCGCACGGCACGAGCTTTCCCTCCAGCCACACTGCCGTCACCGTGGCGGTAGTCATCGCGCTCGTGCCGTTCCTGGTCCGGCCGCTGGCCGCCGTGGCGATCGGCTACGCCGTCCTGGTGGGCTGGTCCCGGGTGTACCTGGGGGTGCACTATCCCCTGGACGTCCTGGCCGGAGCTGGTATTGGGATCGCGGTTGGAGGCGTCGGCCTGCTGGCCCTCCGGACGCTGCTCGGCCGCGCAGGCCGGGCAGCGAACGGCCACTATGCCGCGGCCGATGGCCGGGCCCCCCATACCGGCCCCGGGCCCGACGGTGAGCCATAGCAGCAGCGGAACAGCGCCCGGAAGGTCCTGTGTTACCAAGCTGACGGCCGGTCACCAGACCCTGAATCCTGGCTGGGCAGTTCCTGCTGGATCAGGTAGCAGATCATGCCCTGGGTGCCCGCATCCAGCAGGCGCGGCGGCGCGTTGCCGCCCAGCGCGATCACAATCTTCTAGTCGGCCTCCTCACCCACCAATGGCACCTTGACGTTGCTCATATGGGCGCTCCGCCCTCACCCGGCGAGCGGAGCGCGCGCAGGGATGCGTCGAAGGTCAGCAGCAAGTCGTGCACGCGCGCACCTTGTTCTGGGCCAGCCCCCCCGGGAGCGCGTTCAGCGTCCATCGCGGAGCGCACCGCCTGCAATGAGGCGAGCACATCCGCCACCCGCTCGCGCTCTGCCTCACCGGGCGCAGTCTCACGCAGCGCGTAAAGTTCCTGGGCCAGGTCATCCGCGCGGCGCTGGATCTCGGCCCAGCGGGCGCTGGCGTCCTCAGCGGCGCGTGCTCCCGGAGACTCCGCCATGCTCATCATGTCGTTCAGCGCCGAGCCTTTCGCGGAGGCATCGACTACCTTCGAACGCCAGTTGGTGGCCATAGCCGACCGCTTGCCAGAGCGCCGGGCGAGCCACACAGCCACGCCGACGATGACGACGGCACCCAGCAGGATCCACAGCCACAGGAGTGAGGAAGCAGACTCGCCACTGGCCGCCGGGGACGACGACACCGCCGTAGGGGCCGGCGAGGGCGGCTCGGCGGATGGGGAGGGCGCCACGGCCGACGCGGTCACCGTCGGCTGGACGGCCGAGGGCCTCGGGGACCTTGTCCCCGGCGAGAACGTGGGGGGTGAGACGCTGATGCTTTTACTGGCCGCCGCGCTGGACACGGCGTTCTTGACACCGCCGCTCCCACATCCCGCTGCCAAGTATCCAGCGGCCAGAATCGCCGTCACCAGAATCAGTTTCTCCGGCAGCCTGCCCATTCCTGGTCCTCCCCTGATCCGCACTGAACTTTCCCGGGTGCTGTGGTGCGTGCCGTGAGCGCATGAGCAGTGCCAAGCCTGCTGCCGGGGCGCCGCCGATTCATCACCCCCAGCGGGGTGAAATTCTCCGTACTGCGGCGACGCCGCCGTGTTCGCCGTCCGGGTCAGGTTCTTCCAGCGCCAGGGGTATGACGCAACGGCGCCGGTCAGCTCCGGTGCCATCGCGACGACCGCGAGCTGGAGCGCGAAGGCTGGGGATACGGGGAGAACCGGAATTACAGCGTCTGGCCTGGCCAGATACCAGGAATCGGAGGGTGGAGCTAAGGGGACTCGAACCCCTGACCCCTTGGTTGCAAACAACAGGCAGGCCGTCCACCAGCGTCCTTGTGTGCAGGTCACCGTCCTCCCGCGTCCTGGCGAAGCCGCCCGCGTCCGCATCTGTTGCGGTACTTCTCTGCTGTACATCCAGAGGCCTGGGCAAGCGGGCTTGGGCATTCCCGGAGACCCAAAGTGTCAGCGCAGCACCCTGATGGTGCACCGGGGACCCGAGGCGCTCGCGAGGCGCCGGTCGGCAGTCAGCAGCTCACAACCCAGTTCCTCGGCGAGTGCGACGTAGGCGGAGTCATATGCCGTGACGTTCGCTCGAAGTTCATAAGCGCGGCGCATGAACCTGAGCACGGGGTACCTGTCTAAATCGAGCTGCCCCAGGTCTTCCACCGCCGCGGCGAACCTCTGGTCAGTGACCGTGCCTGCAAGCCACCGCTTGCGCAGCACCGCAACAGTCTCGACATCCACCAGGTCGGGCGCTGCGACATCACCCACGCCACGGAACTCCGCCCGCGCCCGCTGCCCATCGCGCCCGTCGTCCCCAACGACGTTCGCGAGCACCGACGCGTCGACGACGATCAGTGCCGGGTCCGCTCTTCGGCAAGATCGTCAGCGGCTTGCTGCAGGCCAACCTGGCCTCCAGTGCGGCCCTCGATGCGATCCAGCACCTCATCGACACTTGGGCGCTCCGCCAGCCGGCGCAACTCACTGGCAAGGAACTGCTGCAGCGACTGACCGCGCCGCTCAGCCCGGCGCTGAAGAGCGGCGTGCACATCCTCGGGAACGTCACGGACCAGCAAGTTCGGCATGCTTACATTATGCTATCGTTCGCCCTCTCGTGCAAGGCCGCGAAAGACGCACAGACCACTCAGAGTGACTGCCTTCCGTGCCGCCGAGCGCGTATACCCGCCAATCGGCGCGGCTTCGCGATCGAGGTCGAGCTGACGGGCGACGGTACAGATCTGGATGATCTGTTCGCGGCACGGACGGCCGCCGGTGCCCGCCGACCGGCGGGACCGGAGACGCCTGGCGGACTGGCCTTGCGCATCTGGGTTAGAGGTAGCTGCGGGTGGTCCGGCTGTAGGTGCTGAGCGGGTCCAGCGGTGGACCGTCATTACGCCGCGCCCGGGTATCCCACGTGATGAACTCAGCGGCAGCGATGTGCAGCGAAAACGATCGCGCTCTCCGGCGGGTGAGACAGCCACCACGCATCGGGCGCCGCGGCGGGCAGCCGTGGGCTGGCCTGGCCGGCAGCTCGATGCAGCTTGAGTTCGCCCTCGCCGTTGTCGGCTCTGGGCGGTCGACAAGGGTCGTGCCCGCGCTCTTACCCGCCCATCACCGGCGTGTCGCTACCTCCCGCCCAGCAACAGAAATGACTTTGCCGCCCCCCTCAGTCCGGGGATGCGGCAGAGGGTGACTTGGAAGCCGGGAGCGCCGAGTTTGCCGACGTTGTGGGCGATCTGGCGGCGGATGTCGCGCTGGCGCTGGTAATAGTCGGGGCCGAGGTCTTCATGCCGGGTGCCGGGCGGGACGGCAGCGCGTGGTAGACCTTCAGCGGGGTGTTGCCGACCGCGACCTGGGCTTTGGCTTTGCCGCGACGGCGGGCCGGCCACGGCGTCAGCAGCCATCACACACCCCGCCCGGTTGCCTGCCGCCCGGGCCAGCGGCTTTCACCCATTCCACCACCGGGCCGACCGCATTCCAAGCCGCTGCCCAAGCCGATCCCAAGGCAATTCCGATCGCCGGGTGTTGCCGTGTTGGTACGGACAACGGAACAAGCCGTCCAACGACGTCCGCCCAGGCAGCCGAAGGAGCCATCATCATGAACCACCGACCTGCATCATCGCAGCCACCCCCCCCACGACGCGGCATCCCGCGCACCCGCCGGATGCTCGCCGCGCTCAGCGGCCTGGCCGTCTTCCTGACCGCCGGGATCGGTCTTGCCCCCGCCGCGTTGGCAGCACTTCCGCCGCCAGAGCCTTCGTTTGCTCCGGTGCCACCACCCCCACCGGCCGCCGTCGTGCCCGCGCACTTCCCACTGTGGGCCATCGTGGCGATTGTGGCCGCAACCGTCATCCTGTCCGTCGCCACCACGCTGATCACCCTGTCGCTGGAACACATGCGCCGGGCCCGCCACACGCCAGCCGCCGCGACCCGACCATAGGCCGACACACGAACCCTCTACCGCACCAGCACCTGAAACCGGACAGGCCGAAATCCTCACCAGCCACCACCACGCGGCCGGGCACGAGATGCACCAGGCCGACGGCCGGTGAAGGATTGATACCCGCTGCGTCACCGCAGGCCCGTGGCGCAGAGATCAGCGCACCTGCCAATTTCCAGCGGTGCCGCACCACGGGCCGAGCGCGCCACTTCACGGGCAGCGGCCGGTATTGCCTACCTGACGCGACGATCATCGAGAACCGGCTTCGGATGGCTCAGCGACCCTGACGACCTTGTGTAAACGCCATCCGGGGCAATACCAGTAACACACCGTTACCAGGCAGCTGGCCGGGCTGTGGCCCGGATCGTGGCCCAGCATCCGGAGCACCCTGTGCGCTGAGAGCATTCCGAGACCGAAGTGCAGCTATCAGTGCAGGCAGGATGCCGAGTGCACTTGGCCAGGTTCCTCGTCATGCGTAGGCTGGGGTTCGATTCCCTAAGGCAGCTCAGGTCAGTGGATTTATTTCGATAATGTGTTCAATCCTCGTGGTCCGGGGCGGCCGTTCCACGAACGCGACATGCCCGCGTCCGATAGTGGCCACCTTTGGTCACGCACCGTAAGGCCAGGGGGCTCTCCCGGCCAACGGCGGCTGGGATCACGTGTGCACGATGCGGCTTCCGGCGACGAGCACGCGCCTTGTCATGGCAGCCAGGACGAGGGGCGCGAGCCGCAGTCGCGCGTATGACGAAGCCTGCTATCGGACCCACATCTGGTCGAGCAGCGGGCCGGTGTAATACGGGGACTCTTGGCAGTTCCGGACCCGGGCGGAGACGAACCAAATCCCTAGTGACCTGTTGAAGATCGGGACCCAGGGCGCCTGGTCGGTGACGACGCGGTCCGCCTGTGCCCACAGTCTTCGGGCGGCGGCTGGGTCGGTTTGCTGCGTCGCCTGCGCCTCGCGGGCCAGCTGGTCGGCGTGAGGATCGCAGAACTCGGCGAGGTTGGCCGTGCTGGTGGGATCTTGGTAGAAGGAGCGGCAGGTCAGTACCGGGAGGAAGAATTCAGCCGAGCTGGGAATGTCCGGTGCCCAGCCGGTCAGGCCCAGCTGGATCTTGTGTCGGGAGTTGCTGGCTTTGCGGAACAAATGGTCAACGGGCACAACGCGCAGAGTGGCCTGGTATCCCAGCTGCCTGAGCAAATGGACGAGGTAGGCGCCGACAGGGTTGCCCTGCTCGGTCCACACGGTTACCGGCACATGCGTGGTGCCGGACTGGTGCGCGAGCCGTACCGCCTTGGCCAGGTCGGGCCCGTGCCAGGCGCCGTCCTTGGCGCCGGCCGTGTAGGGGCAGTAGCGCTGGTAGCTGGGGAAACCGGCAGGCAGGATCTGGCACGTCGGGGTGGCCTGGCCGGGGGAGCCGAGCAGCTGGATAATCTGGCCGCGGTCGATGGCGTAGTTGATCGCCTGCCGGGCTTTGAGGCTGGTGAATGGCGGCTGGCGGGTGTTGAGAAACAGGTACACGGTGGCGAGCTTGAGGCCGGGGTGGACCCTGGTCGGATACTGGATGGCGAGAGAGCGGTACAGCAGGCCGTCATCGCTGATATCGACGAGATCCGCCCGCCCGGCGGCCACTGCTGATTGCTCCTTGCGGGGGTCGGTCATGTGCTCCATCCGGATCACGTTCGGGTAGCCGGCTGGTTGTGCCGCGTACGACCACTGGCGGAAATACGGGTTCCGCACCAGGGTCAGCGACGAGTTCGGCCCGTAGTGCGAGATCATGTACGGGCCGGTTCCGGGCAGGAACGGCGCACGGTCCATCAGATGGCCGGCAGCGCCGGGCGGGGCCGGCGCTGCGAGGAGCAGGGCGAACTTGTAGAGGAAGTCAGGGTCGGCCTGGCCCAGGTGGAAGGTGACCGTGCCCGCCGCATCATTGGTGACGATCCCCGCCGCCAGGTCGCACCGCCGCGGGTTCCGCTGGCACGCTTGGGCGCCGAGGATGCCCTCGTAATAGGCGGGAACATCGCCGAAGCTGAGCTGACGCTGGATGCCGCGGCGGAAGTCGGACGCCCGCACGAGCGCGCCGGTGGAGTACCGGATTCCCCGGCGGAGCGTGAACGCGTACGTCCTGCCGCCGCCGGCCGGCCGCGGCAGCGTAACGGCCAGATCCGGCACCAGCGTCTCCCCCTGCGCGCCGCCGGCTTTGCGGAACGCGACCAGTCCGTCGTAGACAGCGGCGAGTGCAGGGGTTCCGATGTTGTAATCCTGCACCGGGTCAATATGAGGCGCGTAGGTACTCACCTCGGTCAGCGTGCCGCCGCGGTGGCTGGCCGCCGCGAATGGGCGCGCCGCCACCCATACGCCGGACCGGGCCACTGCGATCCCTTGCGGCGAGCTTCCCATGGGGACCACGCGGTTGACGCGGCCGGTGCGCGGGTCGATACGGTCGAGCGTCGCGTCAAACTCATCGCTCACCCACACGCCGTCGCTGGCCGCGGCGATCGCGCCCGGCCCGTCCCCGACGCCGATGGTCGCCGTCACCCGGCCGGCCGCCGGGTCGATCTTCGAGACGGTGAGGTCCAGCGAGTTGGCCACCCACACCGCTGCCGGGGTCACCGCGATGCCGGCCGGCCCGGCACCTACCGAAATCGGGCCACTGACCTCGCCTGTGGCCGGGTCGATCCGGGTAACCGTGCCGTCCTGGCTGTTGGCGACCCAGACGGCGTGCGGCCCGACCGCGATGCCGTCCGGGAGCCCTCCAACCTGGGTATTCCCCATGGTCACGGTGCCGGTCGCGGGATCGATCCGGTCCACGGTGCCGTCGCCCTGGTTGGCCACCCACACGCCGCTGGGCCCGCTGGCGATGGCCGCCGGGACATTGCCCACCAGGATGGTCTGCACCACGGTGTTGGACGCGGTGTTGATCTCGGACACCGTTGCGTCGCCGCTGTTGGTGACCCACACGTCTTTGCCGGTGACGGTCACCGCGGTCGGCGCGGAGCCGACCGGGATCGTCTGCACCACGGCATGGGTGGCCGGGTTGATCCGGGACAGGGTATCCTCGGCGCTGTTCACGGCCCAGACCGAGCCGTCGCCGTAGGCTAGGCCGGCCGGGCTGCCCACGCTCACCGGGGCGCCCATCCGTCCCCCAGATGAGTCGATCAGCCCGACGCTGTTGGCCGGCAGGCCCGTTGGCTCGCCCGCCCACGGCCGGGCCACCACGACGATGCACACGGCCGCGGCGGCCGCCAGCGCCGAGCCGACGGCCAGCAGCCGGCGGTTGCGCCGCCGCGCCCAAGCCAGATCCCGGCTGGCTGCGGCCGGCCGCCGGCCAGGTGGTCCCGGCGCCGGGGGGGTGACCGGGCTGCCGGCGTCGGCTCGCCGACCTTCGGCCGGTGCCTGCCCGCCACCCCTCCAGTCGAGCGCCGGGTCCTGGGCGAGAACGGACCCGTGAAGGCGCCGCAATGGCTCTCCGGGGTCGATGCCAAGCTCATCGGCGAGCAGGTCGCGGGCACGCCGGTAGGCGGCGAGCGCCTCCGCCTGCCGGCCGCAGCGATACAGCGCCAGCATCAGCTGGCCGTGCAGCCGCTCCCGCAGTGGATGGTCGGCGGCCAGCTGTTCCAGCTCGGCGGTGAGCGCGTCGTGCCGGCCAAGCGCCAGGTCGGCGTCGATCCGGGCCTCCAGCGCGGCGAGCCGCAGTTCCTCCAGGCGGGCTGCCTCCGGCCGGGTAAAAGCGTAATCGGCCAGGTCGGCAAGCACCTGGCTCCGCCACAGATCCAGCGCCGTGCGCAGCATCTGGGCGGCCTCGCCATACCGGCCCGCCTCCAGCGCGGCCCGCCCAGCCGTGAGGCCGTCCTGGAAGGCCGCCGCGTCCAGGTGCTCACGGTCCACCCGCAGCAGGTACCCGCGGCCCCTAGTCACCAGCACGCCTCCCGCGGCGCCCCGGGCCCGGTCCGGCTCCAGCACGTGGCGCAGGTGAAACACATAGGTCTGCAAGCTAGTGACCCACCCCTCGGGTGGGTCCCCGCCCCAGACATCCTCGGCCAGCCGGTCCATCGACACGACCCGGTTCGCCTCGAGCAGCAGCAACGCCAGCACCGCCCGCTGCCGCGGACCACCCAGCGGCACCGCACATCCCGACCGCCAGACCTCTAACGGCCCGAGAATGCCAAACTCCGTGAATCCCATCTCGCCGGCCACCACGTCAGCAGCCATCACGACCCCCGCCCGGTTGTCAGCCGCCCGGGCCAGCGGCTTTCACCCATTCCACCACACCAGGTCCGCCGCTGTTCCAAGCCGCGGTCCAAGCGGATTACAAGGCAACTCCGGCCGCCGCGCGCTGCCGTGTCGGTATGAACAACAAGACAAACCGCCCAACGACATCCGCCCAGGCAGCCAAGGGAGCCATCACCATGAACCACCGACCTGCGTCATCGCAGCCACGCCCCCCACAACGCGGCATCCCGCGCACCCGCCGTATGCTCGCCGCGCTCGGCGGGCTGGCAGTCTTCCTGACCGCCGCGATCGGCCTTGCCCCCGCCGCGTGGGCAACCTTCCCGCCGCCGGATAACCCCAACCGTGCCGGGTACCCGCCGGTCACGGTTCCGGCCCAGATCCACACGGTCGTCACCGGCGGCATGCCCGGCTGGCAGATCACCCTGATCGCGGTCGGAGCTGCGCTGCTCACCGCGGCCCTCGCCGTCCTCCTGGACCGGGCCCGCACTGCACGCCGTCATGCTCCAGTGAGCACCGCCTGACTCACCATCAAGGGCAAGTGCTGGGCTGCACGGCTAGGCGACGGCCGTGCGGCCCCGGCACGGAAGGAGAACAAGATCATGACCGCTACAGCTCGCCCAATGCGCGGTGACGCGCTGGTCACCGACCTGGTGACGCGTGCGAGAACCGGCGACAAACAGGCTTGGGACGCCCTCGTCGAACGGTACGCCCCACTGGTGTGGTCCATCTGCCGCTGGCACCGGCTGAACCGTGCCGACGCCGAGGACGTCGGCCAGAGCGTGTGGCTGCGCTTGGTGGACCAACTGGACAACCTGCGCGATCCGGCCGCGCTGGCCGGCTGGCTGGCCACCACCACCCGGCGGGAATGCAGCCGGATCCTTCGCGCAGCGCAGCGGCCGGCTCTAGGGCAGGTGCCGGACACCGAGAATATCCCAGACGACCAGAGCGGAATGGCAGAGCATGAACTGCTTAGAGCCGAGCGCGACACAGCGCTGCGAGAGGCGTTCCTGGCCTTGCCCCCGGGCTGCCAGCGGCTACTCACCGTGCTCATCGAAGATCCTCCGCAGTCGTACGCCCAGATCAGCGCCACCTTAGGTATCCCGATCGGGAACATCGGGCCCAGCCGTGGCCGCTGCCTGGACAAACTTCGCCACCACCCGGCCATCGCCGCCCTGATCAACCCTGAAACCCCACGCCGAGATGAGCTGAATGGGCAGGCGATGGTGCGGTGACGCGATCAGTTAGTGGCCGTGCTCAAAGGTGCCCCGGCGCCGCTGGGAACCCTCGGTCTGCCTACCACAGCCGACCTTCATTTCCGGCGGGCACCCGCCGCCCAGGCCAGATGAACGGTACGGCCCTCGCCTGCCAAGCACATCCGGACGCTTCGCCAGGCCGCCAGCTCCACCAGAATCGTGCTTCATTCCCTTGACAGTTCCGTCTGCAGCCAACATCGCTTCTACGTCGTCCTGGCACGCCCGCAAGCCGTTCCGGGCGGCCGACACCGCCGTTGACCGGCACTCCCACCACCCGCAGCCTCCAGGCACCTGACCGGACTGGATCAGCGCGCCTGCATGCGCCGTCCGGCGCGCTTGGCGCTGCACCCGCGCCGCGCCGAAGTGCGCCACGGCGCAGAAAGGGCCCTGCCCGACGACGAACTGGCCACGGCGCGAACTGGCGCCGCACCTTCCGCGGTGAGCTCGGGCCCCGGTGCACAGGTCCGCTCAGGCGCCGGAACCCATCTTGTCCAGAGCCCAGGCGCGACCCCGGCCACGACAGACAGGACCAGCCCAGGCTGACCGCCTGCATCAGCGGCACGGATCACCCGCGGGATACACGCAGCCGACGGCCGACACGGCAGGGGCAGACGCCACACGCGAGACGTGGCAGGCAGGCACGAGCCGACACATCTGGCCTGGTCAGCGGACATCCCCCAGCCAGTGCGCCTTGCTGATCAGCGCGCGAGCGCCCGTACACATGGAGACCAGATCCGGTTCCAGACCGGCACTTCACCCGGACCCGGTTGCGGTACTTTACTGCTGTACATCAGCCAAAATCGTAGGCTAAAAGTTCGAATTATCTCTCTGACCTGTGGAGCTAAGGGGACTCGAACCCCTGACCCCTTGGTTGCAAACCAAGTGCTCTTCCAGCTGAGCTATAGCCCCGCGCGACGGCGGTACAAGGGTACCCGGTCAGCCTGCCCCGTCAGGTGGGCGGCGCCAGCGGCGCAGCCGCGGTCGGCGGCGGCCCGGGCGGCCGCCTCCCAGGCGCAGCACCAGGGGCCGGCCCAGTCCGGCTCGCGGGCCCGGACCCTGACGCGGACCCGGGCGCCGATCCAGGTGCTGAACCGCCCGACCCCAGCGCGGGATCGGCAGCCTTCCCGCCAGCCGTCTTCCCGGTCCCCGGCCCGGCACTCCCGGTGAGGCCCGCGACCGGGTCCACCGCTGGGTCAACGACCGGCCCGGCCCCCTCGGCGGCCAGCACGTTCGGAAGCTCCGCGAAGCTGCCGAGCAGATGGGTCGCGCCCGCCCGCTGCAGCCGGTCCCGGGTGTGCCCCCCGGTCAGGATCCCCGCCACGATCTGGGCCCCCGCCCGCCGCCCGCACAGAATGCCGCTTTCGGTGCCTCCCGCATAGGCGGTCTCGCGGACATCGGTCACGCCGAGCCGGAGCATCGCGCACAGCATGGGGTCGGGCCAGGGGTAGCCGCGCGGCGCGTCCT
>Ga0208219_1000474_pt1 | contig 14466 bp, 14 predicted proteins | sample NGESurshal072012_7_FD_184469 | JGI IMG/M metagenome (GOLD analysis project Ga0208219, IMG submission 184469) | Arctic peat soil microbial communities from Barrow, Alaska - NGEE Surface sample 53-2 shallow-072012 (SPAdes) | ecosystem: Environmental > Terrestrial > Soil > Wetlands > Peat ...
CTCCGGGGCCAGCACCGGCAAGGACGACCTCCCCGATCGGCGTCGCACCGGCGGTCTGCGCGCTCTGCTCGATGGTCAACGCCAGCGCCGCCGCGGCGTCCTCGCTGCCGTCACGCAGCATCGCCGTCGCTCGAGACCGAAGCAAACGCCGGTAGGCACGTTGCTGCGCCTCGGGCGGGATCCCCGCGCGCCGGAGACGGCGTCGCGTGCGCCCCATCAAAGCGGTGAAGGGTCCCCACTCGTCCCCGATGAGCGTCTCGATGCGCTCGCGCAGCGCGCGGGCAAGAAACGGACTCTCGCCGGACGTGGAGATCGCGATCTGGAGCGGCCCACGCTTGACGAGCGCCGGAGCGATCCAATCGCATTGGTGGGTCACGTCGACGACGTTGAGGAGCACCCGCTCGCGGTCCGCCTCGGCCCGGGCGGCACGCTGACCCTCCGGGTCATCACTGGCGTCGATGGCGAGGTACGCGTCCTCGAAATCACCCGGCTGGAAGCCACGGCGGAGATGGACGACGATTGCTCCGGTCGCGCGGAGCCCTACGGACTTCTCTTCGGCGAGCGCCGTGTCGCCGAGCACGACGCAGCGCCGCTCGTGGAGATCCAGGACGACCGGGTAGTACGGGGTCGCATTCACACCGCACCCTGCCGGGCGGGCACCCTCGCCGGCTCTGGAGCACCGCCCACCTCGATGGGTGGATGCAGCAGGCACTCCTTGTGTGTGTCGCTCTCCCACCACCAGCGTCCGGCGCGTTCCTGTTCACCGGGCAGGGTCGCCCGGGTGCAGGGAGCGCAACCGATCGACATGTAGCCGCGGTCGTAGAGCGGGTGGTGGCGGATGCCGTTGGCGCCGAGGTAGTCCCACACCTGGTCCCGACTCCAGGTGGCGAGCGGTACGACCTTGGTCATGCCCTCGTGCCCGGGATCGCTGGCAACAACGGGGGTCGCCACGCGCGTCGGTGTCTGATCTCGGCGCAGCCCCGTGATCCATGCGTCGTAGTCGCGCAATGCCCTTGCCAGCGGGTTCACTTTGCGGACCGCGCAGCACTGGTTGCGCAACGGCACCGACTGTCGGAACAGCATGTCGCCGTGCTCGGAGGTCATCGCCTCGAGCTCGCTCGCATCCGGGGCGAGAATGCGCAGGCGAATCGGGAATTGCGCGCGCACGTATTCGATGTAATCGTGCGTCTCCTCGTGCAGCCGCCCGGTGTCGAGCGTGAGCACCTCTGGCTCGGGCACGATCTTGCAGGCGAGATCGATGAGCACCAGCGACTCCGCCTGGAAGCTCGCGACCAGCGCGACGCGTCCGAACCGCCGGTAGGTCCAGGCGAGGATGTCCTCGGCTGTCGCGTTCTGCAGGTCGGTTGCGTTCATGCCGTCACCTCCACCAGCGCATGACGTTCCGCGAGCATCGAGATGCCCTGGCGCCTGCACCAGTCGCCGAACCCTTCGCCGGCCAGCCGTGAGGACGCGTACTCGAACAGTGGCCCGCGCAGGAGGCGCGGGATCTCCTCGAGCTTGACGTTGTGCATGTAGAGCTCGCTGAGGCGGGTGCCCTCGAAGTCACCACCGAGGAAGAGGTCGTACTTCCCGAGTGTGGTGCCGACGAAGCCGACATCGCCGAGATACGGCCTGGTGCAGCCGTTGGGGCACCCGGTCATGCGGTAGCTGATCCGCTGGTCCTCGACGCCCGCATCACGCTGTACCAACGCGATCTCGCGCATGAGGCTGGGCATCGCCCGTTCCGACTCCGCAACCGCCAGGCCGCAGGTCGGGTACGCGGGGCACGCCATCGAATGCCGGATGGCGCTCGGGAGCGATTCCGAGCGCGCGACCCCCCAACGATCAAGGATCGCAGTGAATACGCCGCGACCCTCGTCGGTGAGGTTGGTGAACAGGATGTTCTGCTGGGGCGTGAGACGGAGCTCGACGTGCAACGTCTCGACCACCTCACGCAGCGCGGATCGCAGCCCGCTGGTCTCGGTGTCGTGAATTCGACCGTTCTCGACGAAGAGCCCGTAGCAGTGGTTGCCGTCTCCCTGCTCGTGCCACCCGAGGTGATCCTCGGCAGACCTCCAGTGCAGGCGGCGCGACGGCTCGAGCTCGAACGGCAGCCTGGCGGCGACTTCGCCCCTGAACCAGTCGATGCCACGATCGGCGATCAGGTACTTGAGCCGCGCGTGACGTCGATCCGAGCGATCACCGTAGTCATGCTGGACCGAGACGACCGCCCGAGCCGCCTCGACCACCTGCTCCGGCTGCACGTAGCCGAGTGGTTGGGCAACCGCCGGCCAGGTATTCGGCTTGTTCGCTGTCCGGCCGAGCCCGCCGCCCACCAGCAGATCGAATCCCGCGAGCGCGCCGTCATCGGTCTCGTGGGCAACCAGTCCGAGATCGTTCGCGAAGATGTCGACACAGTTGTCGCCCGCGATCGCGATCGCGGTCTTGAACTTGCGAGGCAGGTAGCGCTCGCCGTAGAGCGTGTCCGGCGGGTCGGGCTGGTTCGAGGCGGCGAGGTCGCCGTCGAGCCAGATCTCGCTGTACGCACGCGTGGTCGGTGTGAGCCCGGTCACGAGTGCCGCCAGGGTAGCGTTGATCTCGCGGTGCAGACGGTCACTCCAGGGCGCGGGGCAGCACATGATGTTGCGCTCCTGGTCGCCACAGCCACCCAGCGTGGTGAGCAGCGCGTCGTTGATGGCGCGGATCGCTCGCTTCAGGTCGCCCTTCAGGACACCGTGCAATTGCAGGTCCTGCCGGGTTGTCACCCGCAGCGTGTCGTTCCCCCAGTCCCCGGCGATGCGATCGTGGGCGAGATACGCCTCGGGGCTCACGATGCCGCCTGGGATTCGCGTGCGAATCATCATCATGTGATGCTTCGCACGGCCGAGCTTGCGCGCTTCCTTGCGCAGATCGCGATCGTCCTGCTGATACACGCCGTGGAACTTGAGGATCACGCCGGCGTCGTCGCTGAAGACCGGTGTGTCCTCGAGCAACTCGCCGGCGAGGGTGCCCCGAAGCCGGTTGCTGCGCGCCTTGACCTGCTCCGCGCCCGACATCGGCTCGAGGTCGCTGCTGCAGCCGCACGTGTCGCACATGCTCAGATGGACTCCTGGGGTGCGTACGCTCGGAAACGGCGTGTCATGCGGGCATCTCTGTTGTTTCGTGACCTGATGTCACACGCGCGGTCGCCGCGTGTGGATGGGTTTGCACTGTTGTGAGCGACCCGAAGGCCGCGACGCGTCAGCGGAGCGCCAGCGGGCGCCTCAGCGCGAAGTGCTAGCCGCTACAGTGTGCGATGCCCGAGCGGATACGTCCCCAGTCGAGCCAGAAACGCCGGGTCAGCGTAGGGAGATCCGCGCCGTTCATATGGGTGCACATCCTACGGAATCCCCACTCTCCTAGTCAACTTTCGTATTCACGACCGCGCTCTCCGAGGCGAGATCGAGCTCCGTGAAGAAGCATGTGCGTTCGCCGGTGTGGCATGCGGGACCGTCGGCGTGCACCAGCAGCAGCACCGCATCGCCGTCGCAGTCGATGCGAACCGCACGCACATGCATGGTGTTCCCGCTGGTCTCACCCTTCTCCCACTGACGCTGTCTCGACCGGCTGAAGAACGTGGCGCGGCGCGTGCGCAGCGTCGCCTCCCACGCTTCGCGGTTCATGTGCGCGACCATCAGCACCTCTGACGTCGTCGCATCCTGGATGACCGCGGTCACGAGGCCGTCGTCACCGAAACGCGGCTGCTCGACGGCGCTCACAGACGGACCTCCACACCGTGCTCGCGCAGGTATCGTTTGGTCTCGGGGACCGGATACGCGTCGAAATGAAAGATGGACGCCGCCAGCGCGGCGGAGGCACCACCGTCGTTCAGGACCGTTCGCAGATGCTCAGGGTTGCCGGCGCCACCACTCGCGATGACCGGCACATCCACGGTGGCGACCACCGAAGCGGTCAGGCCCAGGTCATAGCCGTTCTTGGTGCCGTCCTGGTCCATCGACGTCAGCAGGATCTCCCCGGCGCCACGCTCGGCTGCTTCACGAGCCCAGTCCACGGCTGGTCGACCGGTCGGGCGCCGTCCGCCGTGGGAATACACCTCGTGCGCGCCCTCGGTTCGCCTGGCGTCGATGGCGATCACGATGCACTGCGAGCCGAAGTGGTTGGCGGCGTCGGCGATGAGGTTGGGATCATCGAGCGCCGCCGTGTTGATGGACACCTTGTCCGCACCCGCGCGAAGGAGCACGTCGATATCGTTGATGCTCCGTAGGCCGCCGCCGACGGTGAGCGGGATGAAGACACGATCGGCGGTTCGCTGGACGGCGTCGAGCAGGATCGCGCGCCCATCGCTGGACGCGGTGATATCCAGAAACACGAGTTCATCCGCTCCGTCCTCGTCATATCGCGCCGCAAGCTCGGCCGGGTCACCGGCATCGCGGAGATCGACGAACGCCACACCTTTCACAACCCGACCCGCGATGACGTCCAGGCATGGGATCACGCGTTTGGCGAGGGTCATGACGCAGCGCCCGCGACAGCCCGGAGCGCATCGGTGAGATCGATGCGGCGCTCGTAGAGCGCTTTGCCCACGACCACCCCTGCTGCGCCGGCGGCGGCGCACGCGGTGATGTCGTCGATGCTGCCGATGCCCCCGGACGCGATCACCGGTCCGCCGTACAGCTCGCGACACGTCTGCAGGCCGGCCAGGTCCGGGCCGGCGAGCAACCCGTCTCGCGTCGTGTCGGTGTACACCACCCCGGCAGCCGGCCAGGTTCGCCATTCGCGCAGCAACTCTGCGGCTGTCAATCCGTCCTCGGTCCAGCCCTGCACTCGCGCGACTCCGGCGCGAACGTCGAGCCCGAGAAGCACGCGTCCCTGGGTCGCACGGCAGATCGCAATTGCCCGATCCGGGTCGCGTGCGGCCACGCTGCCCAGGATCACCAGCGACGCGCCGGCGCCGAGCCACTGCTCGGCCGTGTCGATGTCGCGAATGCCGCCGCCAACCTGGGCGGCGCAGCCCGCGGCGACGCAAGCGGCCACCATGCGCGCGACCGCGGCGAAGCTTTCGCGCACCGGGAACCCTCGAGCCGCGTCGAGGTCGACGACGTGCAGCCGGGTCGCACCTTCGTCGATGAACCGCTGTGCGGCGACCAGCGGGTCATCAGCGTAGATCGTGGCCTGCGCATGCTCGCCCTGCCGGAGCCGCACGCACCGGCCGCCCTGCACGTCAACTGCAGGGATCACATCCATGACTCACCCCGCGCGCTGCGCCGGTACGCGCACCGAGCACAGCGCGACGAAGTTCGCATACACGCGCAATCCCGATGCACCGCTCTTCTCGGGGTGAAACTGGGTCCCCATCACCGCGCCCCGCTCCACCGCCGCCGCCAGCTCGTCCCCGTACTCGGTGACCGCGACCGTGTCGGCCGGGTCAGGTACCGCCGCGTACGAGTGCACGAAATACATGTGCGCACCGGAGACGATCCCCTCGAGCAGGCTCGACGCTCGCACGGTCGTGATCGTGTTCCAGCCCATATGCGGCACCTTGAGTCCGCGTTCGGCCGGAAGCCTCACGACATGGCCGCGCAGCAGCGCGAGCCCCTCGCCACCGTGCCCTTCATCGCTGCTCTCGAAGAGCAGCTGGTGGCCCAGACAGACGCCGAGCACCGGGCGTTCGCACCGCGCCAGCTCGCGCACCGCATCGCCGAGGCCGGTGTCCTGCAACGCTCGTGCGGCGACCGAGAATGCGCCCACCCCGGGAAGCACCACCCCGTCACAATCGATGATCGCGGCCGGGTCGCTGCTGATCACGGGCTCAGCGCCGCTGACACGGAGCGCGCGCTCGACGCTGCGCAGGTTGCCGACTCCGTAATCGCAGACACCGATTCGCGGCATCACAGCGTCCCCTTGGTCGAAGGCACGCCGCCCCCGATGACGCGAAACGCGTCGCGCGTGGCGAGGCCGAGCGCCTTGAACGCGGCCTCCGTGATGTGATGGAGATTGTCGCCCCGGATACAGTCGACGTGTATGGTCGCGCCCGCAGCCTGGGCGTAGCCCTTGATGAACTCAGCGATGACCTCGACGTCGAAATCGTTGATGCGACCGTGCAACGGCTCCATCGCGTAGATGACGTGAGGGCGGCGGCCGTAGTCGACGACGCACCGCACCAGCGACTCGTCCAGTGGCGCATGCGCCTCCCCGAACCGCCTGATGCCGTTGCGGTCGCCGAGCGCTTCGCTGACGGCTGCTCCCAGCACGAGGCCGACATCCTCCACCAGGTGGTGCGCGTCGACCTCGATGTCACCGGCACCCTCGAGCACGACGTCCATGCCGCTGTACTTCGTGAATGCTTCGATCATGTGCTTGAAGAACGGCAGGGGCAGCGTGATCGCGGCGGTCCCTGTGCCATCGATGGTCACGCGCGCGCTGATCTGGGTTTCGCGCGTTTCGCGGCGCACCGTCGCGGTCCGCGTCTCCGGCGTCACGATTCCTGCCGGACCCGCATGCGCGCGCGGATCGCTCCCTCGTGTGCGGCCAACCCCTCAGCCTCGGCAAGGCAGATCGCCACCGGGGCAAGAATGTCGAATTCCGCATCGGAGAGATGCACGACGCTCGGCCATCGAACGAAATCCATCACCGCGAGCGGGCCGCGATATCGAGCGGCACCCTGGGTCGGCAGCGTGTGGTTCGGGCCGGCGACGTAGTCACCGATGCTCACCGGTGACATCGATCCCACGAACACCGCGCCGGCGTTGCGCACCGAGCTGCGCAGCGACTCGGCCACACCTCCCTGCAGCGAGAGATGCTCGGGAGCGAAGTCGGCCGCGAGCGCGATCATCTCGCCGGGGGACGCGCATACCACCACGGCCGCGTGTCTGCCCGCCGCCATGCCGATGATCTCCCGTCGTGCGGCGTCCCCGGCGACCGCGCCGAATTGCGTGGCAATCGACTCCGCGAGCACCGCGTCGTCGGTGAGGCACACCGCCCACGCCAGCGGGTCATGCTCGAGCTGCGAGACGAGATCGGCGGCGACCATGTCCGGATCCGCGCCGCTGGTGGCGATGACCACGATCTCGCTCGGTCCCGCGAGCTGGTCGATGCCGACTGCTCCGAACACCTCGTGCTTCGCGAGCGTCACGAAGGCGTTGCCGGGTCCCACGATCTTGTCGACCCGCTCGATGCTCTCGGTGCCATAGGCGAGGGCCGCTACCGCCTGGGCTCCGCCCGCGGCGACGACTTCACGCACACCGAGCAGGTGCGCGGCCGCCGCGACCAGTGGATGCACACCGCCGGACGGACCCGGCGGGCTGGTGACGACGATGCGTTCGACGCCCGCAACCTGCGCGGGAATCACCGACATCAGCACGGTGCTCGGATAGGCCGCACGTCCGCCGGGAACGTAACATCCGACCCGTCCGAGCGGCACCGGGTGGAGCCAGGCTCCCCCCGCGCCGCGGTCGAGCACGTCAACCTGCAGCGAGTGGAATTCGCGAAGCCGCTGCGCCGCGGCGGCGAGCGCGTTGCGCAGCGGCTGCTCGAGACCCTGCCACGCGGCCTCCATCACCGCGGGATCGACATGCACGGATTCGACGTCGACGCCGTCGATACGGTAGGTCCACTCGCGAAGGGCCGCGTCGCCGCCGGTTCGAATGTCGGCGATGATCTCGCGCACAGCGTCCCTTGCCCCGATGGGACGGTGGAAGAGCTGCTCCAGGCGCTCCTCGGTCGCCGGATCGATGTCGGTCGCGGAGAAGCCGTCGCGCTGGCGCTCGTGAATCACCGCTCGAAACTGCGCGGAGTCGAGACGGGCAAGCTCGATGCTCATGCGGCACCCGCAGTGAGACGTTCCGCGGCCACGCGCCGGAGGGCAACCGCGATGGCCCCCACCGACTCGTTGCGAGTCTTGAGCGCAGCATGATTGGCGATCAGCCGCGCGGTCGAGGTTCCCGCCTCGGCGATCTCGACGAGATTGTTCGCCGCCAGCGTCCGCCCGGTCGCTGTGATGTCCAGCACACAGTCGGCGAGGCCCGTCAGCGGCGCGAGCTCCACCGACCCGTGCAGGCGGATCACGACGACGTTCAACGAGCGTGCGGCGAAGAAGCGGCGTGCTGAGATGGGATATTTGGTGGCCACCCGCAATGCCTGCGGCCAGACCCCGCGAGCGAGCGGCGACTCGCGTGGGGCGGCCAGCACCAGGCGGCAATGACCGAAGCCGAGGTCGGCGAGCTCGTAGCATTCACGGCTGCTCTCCCACAACACATCCTTGCCAACGATGCCGCATTCACAGCCGCCCATCTCCACATACACCGGCACATCCGTCGGTCGCACCTTCACGTAGACATCGTCGCCGTCTCGAATGCTCAACTCTCTGTCGAAGCGCGCTGGATCGAGCCGGGCGACCCCCGCGGCATTCAGGAGATTGCACGCACTCTCGAACAGCGTGCCTCCGGGGAGCGCGATGCGAAGGCCCGTCATGACGCCTGCGCGACCAGCGCTGCCAGGGCCGCGTCGACGCTGCCCTGCTGATCGCGACCAAGCTGTGACCAGCGTGCACCGGAGGCGGTCACGCGTACGTCACCGTCACCACCTGCGGCGAGATCGCATGAGCAGGCAACACCGCGGAGGCGCAGACCACGCGCCAGCTCGAGTGCCGCGGCATGTGCGTCGCTCGCCCAGCTGACCTGCAGCGGCGCGGGGGCGGCAACCGCGCCTGCCCGCCGGACGATGCTGTCATGACACCGATCCACGTGGAGCACGAAGCCGGTCGCCGGAAGCGCAGTCCCGAAACGGGAGAGCAGCGCGTCATAGCGTCCGCCCGACCCGAGCGCGAATCCCGAGTCCACGCTGAACACTTCGAATGTCGGTCCCGTGTAGTAGTCCCAGTCCCGAACCGCCCCGAGATCGAGATGCACGCGGTCGGTGATGTCGTGCGCGTCGAGCAGATCCCAGAGCTGGGCCAGTTCCTGCAGCGCGCGTTGCGGTCGCGCACCGCGAAGCCCTCCCGCCGCTGTATCGAGAATCTCGCGCCCGCCGCGCAGGGTCGGAAACGCGAGCAGCAGGCGACGCTCCGCGTCCGCCGCGTCGGTGCCTTCCAGCGCGGACTCGACAGCGACCAGGTCCCGCCGGGCGAGTGCGGCGAGGACCTCCGCGCGAGCGTTCGCGTCCAGCCCGGCAGAATCAAGCAACCCGGGGATGAAATCCGCGTGGCCCACGTCGACCTGAATGTGCTCGACGCCGCCGCGCTCGAGCGCCGCCGCGGCAAGGGCGATGCACTCGGCGTCGGCCGCCAGACCGCCGGCGCCGACCAGCTCGCACCCCGCCTGGAGGCTCTCACGGCGCCGTCCAGCGTTGAGCGCCTGGTTGCGCAACACCGAGCCCGCGTAGCAGAGACGCAGTGGAAATGGCCCTGCATGCAGTTGCGTCGCCACCACTCGCGCCACGCTCACGGTGCGCTCACCGACGAGCGCGAGCAGCGCGCCGTCCGAGTCCATGAAGCGGAACAGTGCTGACTGCTGCACGCCCCCGACGCCGGCCGCGATGGTGTCCAGCGGCTCGATCAGCGGGGTGACCATGAAGCCGTAGCCCCATGCCTCGAAGGTCTCGATGAACCGATCGGTGAGCTCCCGGCGGCGGGCCGCCGAGCCGACGAGGTAGTCGGCGAACCCGTCAGCTCGACCGCGAACCGATGCTCCGGGAGGCAGTGCGTCGAGGCCTGTCATGCGGGGATTCTACGTTCCACTCAGGATTTACCCGTTGAGGGCGGAGATGACGGCGAGCAGGCGATCGGTCGCCGGCCCATCGCCGACGGTGATCCTCAGAGCACCTTCGAGTCCTGGGTTCGTGAAGTGGCGCACCAGGATCCGCTCCCCCCGCAGATGTGCCGCGACCGCGGCCGCCGTGATCCCGGCGGGCGGCGACGTGAACACGAAATTCGCGTGCGAGGTTGCAACATTCCACCCCAGCACACGAAGTCGACCGCTCAGGCGCGCGCGCTCGCGAAGCACGGTTTCGACGATCAACCGATGATGCTCCTCGTCCTCGAGAGCCGCGATCGCCCCTGCGATGGCGCAACGGTCAACAGGATACGAATCGCGCACGGCATTGAGATCGGCGATCAGCGAGCGGTCTCCAATCGCGTATCCGACGCGAAGACCGGCGAGCGCGTGCGACTTCGAGAGGGTCCGGATCACCAGCCAGTTGGGATGCCCGGCGAGGAGCGGGAGACACGAGGCGGGCGCGAAATCACAGTACGCCTCATCGATGGCGACGACACCTCCGGCATCGCGGACCTGCGCTTCCAGAGCCACCGGCTCGATCCAGTACCCGGTGGGTGAGTTGGGATTGACGACGACCCGCAACACCGCGGGGCGGTGCGCGAAATCCGGGGGTAGCGACCCGTCGGGCTCGATCGCGACCGGGTCGTCGAGGATCGAGAAGAGCTTCGCGAGCACCGGGAGCAGCGAATATCCCGGCTCGGTCCGCACCACCGTGTCGCCCGGCGACGCGAAAGCTCGAAAACAGCAGTCCAGCACCTGGTCAGCGCCGTTGGCCACGAACACCTGCTCCGCTTCGACACCGTGCGCGCGAGCAACCGTGCTGCGCAGTGGCTCGGCGACCGGACTCGGATAGCGGGCCAGATCGGCGGCCGCACCGGCGACCGCAGCTGCCACATTCATCGACGGCGGCAGCGGCGACTCGTTGCTGTTGAGCTTCAGCCAGCCGTCCTGATCCGACGGCTGCTCGCCCGGCGTATATCCGAAATCAGCGCCGAGCGACGCACGCAGGAACCTCGACACGGCGTGATCAGGATGGTGCCGCTGCGTTCTGCATGGTGGCCAAAGGATAGGTGGTTGACGCGATGGATCGACCGCTGCTACGCTGCACCCCGTCGTGAAGACCTCCGTGCGCCTCGCCAAAAAAGCCGGCTCGCTCCCGAGGAGTGGGTTCCTTTGCGCACGGATGAGATGACGGCGAACAGTTAGCACCGGATCAGATTCCGCGAAGAGCCCCTTCCTCGAAGGGGCTCTTTCTTTTTGTTCACCACCACACACGGAAGACATGAGCATCACCTCGTTTCGCATCATCGACAGCACGCTCCGCGAGGGCGAGCAGTTCGCGCTCGCCCATTTCACAGTCGACGAGAAGCTGGCCATCGCCGCAGCGCTGGACCGGTTCGGTGTCGACTACATGGAGCTGACCTCCCCGGTCGCGTCACCGCAATCCGAATCCGACCTTCGCCGGATGGCACGGACGGAGCGGCGCTTCCGGCTGCTCACCCACGTTCGTTGCAATCTCGATGACGCCAGGCTCGCCGTGGATACAGGTGTCGACGGCGTGGATGTCCTGATCGCCACATCGTCCCGGCTGCGACCCGTCTCCCACGGCATGAGCATCGACGAGATCATCGAGGTCGGCACGGCAGTGGTCGGCGAGATTCGCGGCGCGGGCCGTGAAGCGCGCTTCAGCACCGAGGATTCGTTTCGATCCGACCCCGACGACCTGGTGCGCATCTATCGCGCCATCGACCATGCGGGCGTGGATCGGGTCGGCCTCGCCGACACGGTCGGGGTGGCGACCCCATCGCAGGTTCACGATCTCGTGTCCCTCGTCCGGCGCAACGTCGGCTGCGACATCGAGTTCCACGCCCACGACGACACCGGGTGCGCAGTCGCAAATGCACTCGCGGCCCTCGAGGCCGGGGCAACGCACGTGGACACCACCATCCTGGGCATCGGGGAGCGCAACGGCATCGTTCCGCTCTCCGCGATGATGGCGAGGCTGGTCACTGTTCAGCCCGATCTGGTCGAGCACTACCGGCTCGACATGCTGCCCGAGCTCGACGCAATGCTCGCCGAGATGCTTGGGGTCGCGGTGCCCTTCAACGCCGCGGTCACCGCACCCACCGCGTTCCACCACAAGGCCGGCATGCACACCAAGGCCGTCCTTCTCGATCCCGGCGCCTATGAGGTGCTGGACCCGGCGCAATTCGGCCGCGGGCGAAGCATTCTCGCGGGACACCGGCTCGCAGGCCGTCACGCGATCGGCGATCGCGCTTCAGCTCTTGGTGTTCGCCTCGACGATGCGCGCTTGCGGAGCCTCACGGCCGAGGTCAAGCGTCGCGGCGATGACGGGCCGCTCGACGTCGCGACCCTCGATGCATTGATTGTCAGCTGGGCACAGGCGTAGGAGATCGAGATGGGAACCATTACCGAGGAACTGTTCAGCCGACGTCTGGGTCACAGGGTCCATGCAGGCGACACCGTGATCGCCGAGGTGGACGTCGCCATGGCACACGACGTCACCGGGCCGCTCGCCATCGAAGCCTACCGGAGCCTCGATCTACCCCTCTGGGACGCCAGTCGCATCGTCTTCAACTTCGATCATGTGATGCCCGCCAACACGGTTGCGGCCGCGGAGTTGCATCGCGTGATCCGCGAATTCTGCGTCGAGCACTCGATCACCAACCTGTTCGCCGAGGGGATCTGCCACCAGGTGATGGTCGATCGGAGGCTCGCTCAGCCCGGCGGCATCGTGGTCGGTGCCGATTCGCACAGCACGACCTACGGCGGCCTCGGGTGTTTCGCGACAGGCCTCGGGTCCACCGACATCGGCGTGGTGTTCGCCACCGGCAAGACATGGTTCCGGATTCCCGAGACGGTTCGCATCGAGGTGCGCGGCGCGCTTCCGCGAGGCGTCTACGCCAAGGATCTCGCGCTTTACGTGATCGCCCAGATGGGGGCCGACGGCGCCGACTACTGCGCCGTGGAATGGGGCGGTGAAGCGGTCGCGGCGATGACCGTGGACGAGCGGCTGACGCTCTGCAACCTGAGCACGGATTTCGGCGCCAAGACCGGCCTCGTCGAACCCGACGCGATCACATTCGAACATTCCGGCGGGGAGCCGATCGACCTCCACCCGGTTCGCCCGGACTATGCCCGGACGCTCGTCGTCGACGCAGAGCGGCTGCGACCCCAGGTGGCGGTGCACCCGAGCATCGACAACGTGCACGACATCGACGATGTGTCCGGGACGCCGCTCGATGAGGTGTTCATCGGCAGTTGCACCAACGGCAGGCTCAGCGACCTCGCCATCGCCGCATCGATCTTCTCCGGACGCACGGTCCATCCCAGAACGAGGACCGTCGTCGTGCCCGCGTCGCGCGGGGTGTACCTGGACGCGCTCAGCGCCGGCTACATCGAAATCTTCGCGCGGGCGGGTGCGCTGGTGCTCAATCCCGGATGTGGTCCGTGCCTCGGACGTCAGCACGGGGTCGTCGGCCCCGGCGAGCGAGTGCTCTCGACGAGCAACCGCAACTACCCGGGGCGCATGGGCAGCCCGGATGCGCAGATCTTCCTGGCCTCGCCGGCGGTCGCGGCCGCATCGGCCCTGACGGGTGCGATCACCGACCCCGCCACCCTGGAGCCGGTCTCGTGAGCGGCCGCGTGTTTCTCCTCGGAGACGGTGTCAGCACCGACGCGATCATGCCGGGGCGCTATAACGTGACCACCGACCCGGACGCGCTGCGACGCAGCTGCCTGATCGAGGCTCGGCCGGACTTCGTCGAGACCGTCCAGCCAGGCGATGTCATCGTCGCCGGGCGCAACTTCGGCTGCGGGAGCTCCCGCGAGCACGCGCCGCTCTCCATCAAGCGCAACGCCATTGCAGCGGTGATCGCCGCCAGCTTTTCGCGCATCTTCTATCGCAACGCGGTGAACATCGGACTGCCGGTGATCCGCTGTGCCGACGCACACCGCGTGCTGCGCGACGGCGACGAGGTGACCGTCGACGCGCTGACGGGAATGATCACCACCGCCACCGGGACACTCCACGGCGAGCCGCCGTCGGGGGTCGCGCTGCGAATCATCGAGGCCGGCTCGCTGATCGACCTGATCAGGCGGGGCGGCTGGGCTGCCCTCGAGGAGCAACGTCGTGTGTCCTGATTGTGATGCGCGAGTCGCGATCGACGAAGGTGTCGAACGCGGTGAGGTCGTGTCCTGCCCCGAGTGCAATGCCGAGCTCGAGGTCATCGGACTCGATCCTCCTCGGTTTGTGCTGGCTCCGCCGGAAGAAGTGGACTGGGGTGAGTGATCAGATGCTCATCGGCATGCTCTGCTCGCGGATGCGCGTCGAGGAGAAGTTGCTGCGCGACGCGCTCGTCCAGCGCGGCATCGACGTCGAGATCGTCGACGACCGTGAGGTGACCTTCACCCTCGCCCACCCCACCAGGCGTTGGGACGCCGTGCTCGAGCGAAGCATCTCGCAGACGCGCGGGCTCGCCATCACCCGGGTCCTCGAGTCGTGGGGAGTCCCGACGGTCAACCGGCATGCGGTCGCCGCGACGTGCGCCAGCAAGCTGGACACCTCGGCGGCACTCGAGGCCGCAGGGATCCCCACCCCGGAGACCGCCGTCGCTTTCACACCGGACGCCGCGCTACGGGCCGCCGAGGATATGGGGTATCCGGTGGTGCTCAA
>Ga0208219_1000478_pt1 | contig 14356 bp, 12 predicted proteins | sample NGESurshal072012_7_FD_184469 | JGI IMG/M metagenome (GOLD analysis project Ga0208219, IMG submission 184469) | Arctic peat soil microbial communities from Barrow, Alaska - NGEE Surface sample 53-2 shallow-072012 (SPAdes) | ecosystem: Environmental > Terrestrial > Soil > Wetlands > Peat ...
GGCGACGGCCGCCGGTAGTGGGGTTGCGCGCCGTCACGGCACTAACTCGGGTAGGTGACAGAAGTAAACGGATCATTTGTCTCGGCTGACCCCCCAGGGCTCCGGCGTGTTCCGGATTTGAGGGACTTTGCTCTGGTATGTGGTTACCGCGTTCGGTTTGGATCGCGCGGCCGACGTCGGCGAGTTCGCGGAGCCGGTAGTAAACCCACCGGCGGCCCATCCCCGTAGCGGTCATCAGGCCAGGCACGGAGATGCCATCGGCCGGGGGCCATCGATAGTTCAGCCCACAGGATGGCTTCGGGAGCGCCCCGGGTGTCGTCTGAGCGACCTCCGTCCACGTCTGCTTGGTCCGGGGCGCGGAACCTCCCGGGACGGTCTGAGCTTGCCTGGGCTCGTTCCTCCAGAGCGTGCCAGGAGATCGCACCGAGCTGCGGCCGCAGCCTCGCATGCCTGATGGCGATGTCCGCCACGGTCTGGTCGTTGAGGAGATAGGCGCGAGCCCGCCGCGGTGTGTCGTGCTCAGGCGCGGAGATGGTGTGTCGTGCTCAGGCGCGGAGATGAGGAACTTGCCGGGCGCGTTGAGCGTGTGCGCGTGCCAGCCTGTGCGCGTGCCAGCCTGTGCGCGTGCCAGCCTGCGGCCAGCATGCCCTGGCCGAGGATGAAATCGACGTCTCTGCGCTCTCGGACGCGGAAGCAGATCCGCACGTCCATCTGCGAGCGCAGCGCATCCTGCCCCATGGCCTCCTGTGTCGGCCGCTGGGTCGCGGCGATCAGCGTCACCGCGACGGCCCGGCCTCGCCGGGCAATCGAGTCAGCGTCGCCGGTCGCGTCTGGCGCGGTCCCTGTAAGTTCTGCGTACTCGTCAACAATGATGACCAATGCGGGCCTTGCCGGGGCTGGCTCCCACACCCGCCGACCTGTAGCGGCGAGGGAGGCAGCGCGGGCCTCGAGGAAGACGGCTCCCCGGTAGGTGCCGAGACTGGATTCGATCGCGGGGAGCTTGGCGATGACATCGTGGATGGTCTGGCCGCGGGCAAGTGCGAATCGAGCCCGCCAACCCCAGACGTCCACCACGGCCGACATCACCCGAGACCCTGCGGGGTGCCAGAAGTCTGATCTGGGCCGTCATTGCGGTCATCAACATTGCCTACGCCCGCCGCCAGCCCCGCCGGCCCTGACCGCGGCCGTCTCGCCGTCCCGGGCCAGGCCCCAAGTGCGTGGATGCGGCTGGCAGAGCCAGCGGCTGCAGCGGGGCCGCTGTTGACTCAACGGTTATAGCGACACGATACCGGCGGACTATCCACCCAGTAGCCGTGTCCTTGACACGTAGCACGCGACGTGTGACGTTACAAATCCGCGGCCCTCACCTCAGGGAGTACCTATGGCCACAGCAATGAAGCTGCATGTGCTCGACTGCGGCGCGATGAGCTGCGATCTGACCTGGCTACTGCTCAAGCCAGGACGGACCATCCGGCCCCGGGCGGAGAAGGACAAGCCGGTTGAGTGGTACCCGTGCACCACCCATGCGGTCGTCGTGGAGACGCCCGGCGGGCGGATGCTCTGGGACACCAGTTGCCCCCGCGACTGGGAAACCCGGTGGGTGCCGACCGGCTTGCAGGAGTTCTTCCCCTACGACCAGGTGACCGAGCAGCAGTACCTGGACGCCCGGCTCACCCAGCTCGGCATCGGCCCCGCCGACCTGGATTACGTCGTGCTGTCGCACCTGCACTTCGACCACGCCGGAAACGTCCGCACCTTCGCTGGCGCGGGCCCGCGCCTGGTGGTCAACGACAAGGAAAAGGAGTGGGCGTTCGGGTACGAGGGGGCATTCAACGGCGCGCACCTCAAGGCCGACTACGAGGGGATCGAGTTCGAGACAGTCTCCGGTGACACCGAGTTCCTGCCGGGAGTGTCCTTCATCGAGGCGCCTGGCCACACGCCGGGCACCATGGCGATGAAGGTGGACCTGCCTGAAACCGGCACCATGATCTTCACCTCGGACGCCGTCTACATGGGCGACTCCTACGGGCCGCCCGCCACCCCCGCCGCGATCGTCAACGACCTGTCCGCCTGGTACGCCTCGGTCGAGAAGATCCGCGCCCTCGCGGAGAAGTCGAATGCGACGGTGGTATTCGGGCATGACGCGGAGCAATTGCGGTCACTGCGCCGCGCGCCGGATGGGTACTACGCCTGAGAAAGGGGGAAAACCGTGGCTGCTAGCCTGCCCGCACCCGCGAACCCCGAAGCGATCTTCACCTACGGGGCACCGCTGCTCAAATTCGGCCCCGGCGCCGCGGAGGAAATCGGGTTCGATCTGGCCCAGTACGGGGCCCGCCGGGTCCTGGTCGTCACCGACCCGGGAGTCGCGGCGACCGGCGCACCGCAGCGGGTCGCTGGCCAGATGGCCGCGTTCGGCATCGAGGCTCACGTGTACGACGCGGTCCACGTCGAACCCACTGACGCCAGCCTGGAAGCAGCGGTCGCCGACGCCCGCGAGTCCGGGCCTTGGGACGCGTTCGTCGCAGTCGGCGGCGGGTCCAGCATCGACACCGCCAAGGCGGTCAACCTGATGCTGACCAACCCCGGGGAACTGATGGATTACATCAACGCCCCCGTCGGCAAGGCCGCCACGCCGGTCAACCCGCTCAAGCCACTGATCGCGGTGCCGACCACGACCGGCACCGGGGCCGAGTCCACCACCGTCTGCGTGCTGGACGTTCTTGCGCTCAAGGTGAAGACCGGCATCAGCCACGCCCGGCTGCGCCCCACCCTGGCGGTGATCGACCCGCGGCTCACGTTCACCCAGCCGGCCGGGGTGACCGCCTCGGCGGGCATGGACATCCTGTGCCACGCGCTGGAGAGCTACACCGCCCGCTGGTACAGCACCTACGAGCACAAGACCCCGCAGCAGCGGGTGCCCTACTGCGGCTCGAACCCGATCTCCGACATGTGGTCGGAGAAGGCGATGCGGCTGCTCGCCACCTCGTTCCGCACTGCCGTCCTGCACGGCGACGACCAGCAGGCACGCGCGGACATGGCGATCGCGGCCACCTTCGCCGGTATGGGATTCGGCAACGCCGGCGTGCATATCCCACACGCCAACGGCTACCCCATCGCCGGGCGGGTGCGCGACTTCCGTCCCAAGGACTACCCGGAGCATGAGCCGATGGTCCCGCACGGCATGTCGGTCGCACTCACCGCGCCGGAAGCGTTCCGGTTCACGTTCGATGCCGCCCCGGACCGCCATCTGCGGGCCGCCCAGCTGCTCGCACCGGGTGCCGACCGCCCGGCCAGCGACGCGGAATTCCTTCCCTCCGTGCTGGTCGCGCTGATGAAAGACATTGAGATCCCGAATGGCGTTGCGGCGGTGGGCTATGCCCCCGGTGATATCCCCGATCTGGTCGAGGGCACCATGAAGCAGCAGCGGCTGCTGGCCACATGCCCGAAACCGGTTACCGAGGACGATATCGCCGGCATCTTCGCCCGCTCCATGGAGCTGTGGTAGCCATGCCGATCTACCAGCTTCGCTGCGCGGGCGGGCACAGCTTCGAGGTGATCCAGTCGCTGCATGAGCCGCTGCCCGCCTGCGCGCATTGTGGGGGCGACACGGTGAAGGTGCCCTCGATCTTCGGGTTCGCTGGGCTGGCGGCACGGTCGCTGCCCCCGCCACCCGAAGCGATGCCGCAGACCTGGCGCGGAACATATGAGGGGAACCGCGAATACGTCACCGACCTGCGGCGAACCGCCGAGCGCAGAAGGGCGCTGGAGGAGCGCCATCCAGAACTGGCCGGTGACCGGCGCCCGATCCTCGCGCACGAGGGGCGGTTCGAGGCGGCGCCGCTAAGGGCCGGTGATCGGATCCCGCAAGCAGTTCGTCCGGGTTCCGATGACCCGGCTCCATCCGGCCCGGCCGACGACCGCGCAGCACACGGTCACTCACACGGACCCCACGGTCATCATCCGCACGCGCCGCGTGGAGAGCAGGCGCAGCCGAAGACAGCCGGCTTACACGAGTAGGTGTCCGCAACCGGCCGTGATGCCGCCCTGAGCTTCCGGCTCTCATGGTGCCTGTGCCGTGCCAAACTCGCGCATGGTCCTTGGGCTGGTGTTTCCTCTTCTCGTTAGCCTGAGTGTGGGCATGAGGTTCGACACCATCGCGTCCAAGCAGGCAAACGGGTGGGAGATGAGCGCGTGCCACCTCGGTGTGCAGGAGATCAGCACCCACGCCACCACCTCGTTGACGAACTGGACCAGGCATGGTCAGCGTGGCTTGTCCTCAGCGGGCGCTTCCCGGCGTGCCACACGAGTCACCGGGCTCGGCCGCTGGCCATACGCCCTCAAGGCGCTGAGCGGGCGAGGGCGCTTGTGCGGAGTGGAATGGTGAGCACGAATGTGGCGCCGTGACCCGGCCCGGCCGACGATGCGGTGACCTCGCCACTGTGGGCGCGGGCGATGTTGCGTGCGATGGTCAACCCGATACCCGAGCCGCTGGAGCGGCGTGGCTGCCCGGGTGCGCGGTAGAACCGCTCGAACACTCGCTCAAGATCCTCAGCTGCGAGGCCCACGCCCGTGTCGCTGACCGTCACCTCTGCCCGCTGCCCCGCCGTTCGAGCATCAACGGTCACGGTGCCTGCCGCGGACGTCACGGCGAGCGCGTTGCCGATGATGTTGGTAAGAACCTGGGTGATCCGGTCGGGGTCGGCCCGCACGGGCAGCGGGCCTGCCGCATGGACGGTGAGTGTCACGTTGCCGTCGGCGAACTGTGGTGCCAGTCGGCCGGCGGCCCGCCGGGTGAGGTCAGCGAGGTCGGTGTCGGCGGGATGCAGGTCCAGCCGCTGCTCCTCGGCCCGTGACAGCGCTGACAGATCGTCGGCGAGCCGGCGCAGCCGACGCAGCTCGTCGCTAGCCGCCCCGAGGATTTCCGGTTCCGGGGCGAAGACCCCGTCGACGATGCCTTCCATGTACCCCTCAAGCGCGGTCAGCGGGGTGCGCATCTCGTGCGCGACCTCCCCCAGCAGTCTCGTGCGGCGGGTTTCCGTGCTGGCTAGTTCGGTGGCGAGGATGTTCACGTCGCTGGCGAGCGCGGCCAGTTCCGGCACCTTGGGCACTGGCACGCTGGTCTGGTAGCGGCCGGCCGCGATCCGCCGGGTCGCCGCCCGGACCGCGTTGAGTGGCCGCAGCAGACGCCCGGTCACGAACGCGGCGGCCAGCCCCGCCGCTGCCGCACTGGCGAGCACACCGACCAGCAGCGCGGTGGTCAACGCGGAAAGGAACGCCGACCGCACGCTCCCGGCTGCACCGCCCTGCCCACCCGGGCCCATGCCCATGTGGTCACCGCCGAGCATGGTCATCTGGTGATTAAACAAGGTGGGGGCGAGCAGCCGCACTGTCACATACGCCACCGCCGCGCCGATGACGATCACCACCGCGTAAGAAATGAACAGCCGCCACGGCAGGCGCATCCTCATACCGGCCGCCCAACGAACTTGTAGCCAACCCCACGGACGGTGGCGAGCAGCCGCGGGTTCGCGGCGTCATCGCCCAGCCGGGCGCGCAAGCTGCGGATGTGCACGTCCACCACTCGCTCGTCGCCGAAGAAGTCATAGCCCCACACCCGCTCCAGTAGCTGGCGGCGGGAGAACACCCGCCCCGGCGCCCCGGCAAGCGCGGCGAGGACGTCGAACTCCAGCGCGGAGAGGGTCACCGCAGTGCCGTCCACCCGCACTTCACGGGCACCGGGGTCCACGGTCAGGCCCTCAAATTGCAGCACGGCCGCTCCGGTGTCCCGCGTACCGCGGTCGCGGCGCAGCACCGCCTTAACCCGGGCGGCGACCTCACGTGGGCTGAACGGCTTGGTCACATAGTCGTCCGCGCCGACGCCCAGGCCGACCAGCTTGTCGACCTCCTCAGTGCGGGCGGTCACCAAGATGACGTACACGTCGCTAAAGGTCCGCAATTGCCGCAGCGCCTCGAGCCCGTCGATGCCGGGCAGCATCACGTCCAGCAGCACCAGATCGGGCGCGTCCTGGCGGATCTGGCGCACCGCTTCATCCCCGTCGACGGCCTCCGACACCGCGAACCCGTCCGCTTCCAGGTAGCCGCGCAGCACCGCACGGATATGCGGTTCGTCGTCCACGACCAGCACCCGGCGCATGGCTCACCCCCGGCCCAGGCTACGGCCGGCCCCGGCGGCCGACCGGGCGGAAGCCAAAGCCACCACGCCGCCCGCAACCGGTACGTCCTTGATCCTCAACCTAACCTCCCGTGAAGGCCGCCTCGGACCACCGTTCATCTTCAAGCATGTCGCCCACAGATGAGGCCACCAGCGCGGCAACCATGAAGCCTTCGTGAAGGCCTCCTGGAAAGCCCCGGCCACCGCCTTCACACAAGCTTCACGCCAGCGCCGGTCGTTGCCTCACATCAGCCCGGAATCCTCGAAGCATGGGACACGGACAAGGAGTTGAAACAGATGAAGCTGAACCGTAAGCGCGTGGTGACCGGACTTGTGGCCACCGGGCTCGTGGCGGGTGCGCTCGCTGGCGGCGGCGTGGCCATCGCCTCAACCGGCGCGGCGCCAGCGTCCGCCACATCGACCTCGGCGGGCCCGTCATATGGGCCTGGCAGCGGGCACTTCGGCGGCATGTACGGCATGCACGGCGTGTGGTCCGGCCAGCAGCCGGTCATGAAGGCTGCCGCGGACTACCTCGGCCTGAGCCTGACCCAGCTCCAAACCCAGTTGCGGTTGGGCAAGCCACTCGCTGATATCACCCAAGCCCAGGGCAAGCCGGTGTCCGGCCTCAAGGATGCGATTCTCGCTGCCATGACCAGCCGCATCAACGCGAACACTGCGCTGACCGCGCAGCAGAAGGCGGCAATGATCAGCGAGGTGAAAGACCACCTCGACACGGTGATCAACATGGACATGGATATGCCGCATTCGCCCGGGACGGGCATGGGCTTGCACATGACCGGCACGGACTCACCGATGGGCTGGATGTGACGTTAGGACTCGCCGACGCCGTGCGCGTGATGTGTACGCGCGCGGCGCCGGCCTGCAGCTAGACACGGCATTTGTCGGCGTGACGCGGCAGAAGCCCAGTTGAGACGGAGGAGATAACGATGATGTACTGGTACGGCCACGGAATCGGCGGCGGCTGGGGATACGGGCTCACCGCGATCATCATGGTCTTGTTCTGGGGGGCGGTGATCTACGGCATCGTGGCACTGGTCCGCCACGCCCGCCGGGACGGCACGCAGGGGCGTGAAACCGTCCAGCCGCCCGCACCAGAACGACTGCTCGCCGAGCGGTTCGCCCGCGGCGAGATCGACGAAGGTGAATACCAGCAACGGCTCACAAGCCTGCGGGCCGCAGGCCCGGCAACGGCCCGGTGACCACCCTGACACCGAAGACCATGCCATCGGCCGCACAACCCGTGCTTCGAAGTGCGGCACTACCCCTCTGAACCGGCGAACGGCTGGCGGTCCGGTGCCACACCCGCGGAGCCGTTCAGAACCACGATCCTGAACGGCTGTCACCCGGCCGCGCGGGCCGCGCTGCGGGCGTCGCCGCTAAGGCCGGTGACGACCTGGATCGCCATCGAGCTGAGCATGCGCTGCATGCCGGGTCCCGCGTGGTGGACGGCGACCGCCTGGACCCGGTTATCCCGCAGGAACCGTGCTACCCGGGCGTGATGGGCGCCCTCGGTTCCCTGGTCGTGAAGCGTTCCCCAGGCGACGGTGGCCTCCTGCCAGTCGCGGATCTCGCCGTCGGCCACCTCGGCGACCGCAACGCGGTCGGCTCGTCCCCAGCGCGGGTCAACCTGGCCATCGGCGGTAATCGGCACACACACCTTCATCTCAACAGGCCTCCTCGCCAGAACCGGGCCTTTGCCAGGCACTGCGGCGTCGCCCCCAGTACCGATCCAACCAGGTGCCGCAGCATGCTCTGCACCACTCTCCTGGCCCGCCCGGCCTGCGGCTACGGCAAGTGAGGCGGCGCGGTGGATCCGGGCTCCTGGCAGCAGTGCCTGCTTGCCGTGTGACACGACCGCACGCGTCGGCTTACCGCACCGCCTGCGCATACCCGCGCCTGGGATGCGACCCGTAGCAAGGTTCCACGTTCCGCACGCGTGAGACCCGGACCGGGCCGGGGTCGGGTAAGCGGGGCGCGTTGCCGCGCCCCGCTCCCCTCAGAACCGGACTTGAATGGTTTCCATTCATCCGGCTCAAGCAAGCCCTATTGGCTCGGTGGCAGGCAGAGCTGCCGGGTCCATTGCGACGCTGGCTCCGAACCGGCGTGCGCAGTGGGTGTGTATTAGGCGGAGCGCAGCGTGGCCGCCCGGCGTGCCGTGTCCCGCATCCGCGATAACTGCCCGCTTGCGCATCGCCTTGCGGGTGACCTTGACCCACGTCTCCCATTCCTGCGGGGTCTGTGGTTCCTGGTCGGCGTGCAGCAGCAATCCCCGGCAGAGCGGACAGCGGCCGTGCTGCGCCTGCAGCCGGCGCAGCCGGGACCGGTCCAGCGGGGGTTTGCGGCGGCGGCGCCTCTTGGCCCAGTACTCGGCCAGCGCCGGGTCATCGGGTGATGCCCAGCCCTTGACCTGCTGGTGCCGGACGATCTGTGTCCAGGCGAATTTGGCGAGAAAGGCGCCGCTGTCGCGGTCGCCGAAGATCCACCTGTCCTGCCTGGTCTTGTGGAATGCGCCGAAGTACCGGTCAACGACCCACCGGTCCCGTTTATTCGGGTGACGACGCCTGGCCCAGCTCATGGCCAGCTTCCACATATGAGTGTCCAGATGGACGAACGTCCTCTTGGACACCACACTCCGGTAATAGGCTGACCAGCCCCTGATAATGGGGTTCAGCCTGCGGATCACCGCGGGAGCGCTGGCCCCTCTCAGGGACCTCATCTCTGCGGTGAGCCGTTTCCGGAACCGTTGCACGGCCGCCTTACTCGGTTTGATCAGCAGCTTTCCGTTGCGATACCGGCGAATATGCATCCCGAGGAACTCAAAGCCTTCTTCGAGGCGGGCGATCCGTGTCTTGTCCTCGTTGAAGGCCAGCCCCCTGGGCGCCAGCCACGCGGCCAGCCGCGCTTTGACCTGCCCGGCCTGCTCGCGGCTCTCGCACATCGCTACAAGATCGTCTGCGTACCTCACCAGGACGGGGCTGCCCGGCACCACCCGGTCGGCGTTGACGCCGGACGTGCGGTAGCGGACCCCGGCGGCCTGCTCCATGCCGTGCAAGGCCACATTCAGCAGCACGGGGCTGATTACCCCGCCCTGGGGAGAGCCCTCCTCGGTCGGGGTGAACCATTCCTGCTCGACCACGCCCGCCTTCAGCCACCGCTCGACCAGCCCCCTGGCGGGAAACGTGCCGATCTGGCTGAGGATGTGATTGTGATCAAGCCGGTCGAACGCCGCCGCCAGGTCTGCGTCGAGAATCCACCGCCGTTGCGGGTTGTGCCCGTGCACGGTGTTGAAGATGGCCTCGATCGCGTCATGGCAGCCGCGGCCCGGGCGGAAGCCGTAGGACTTCGGCTCGAACCGCGCCTCCCATTCGGGTTCCAGCGCACTCGACGCCAGGGCCTGCAAGATCCTGTCGCCGATCACGGGGATACCGATAGGCCGGCCGCTGCTTTCCTCCGGCCTTGGGCACATACACGCGCCTGACCGGCTTGGGCGTCCACGACCGGGAGCGGTTCTGGGCCCAGTCGGCCCACTCGGCCTTCGACTGGGAGCCCATCACGACCTTGCCATCGACGCCCGCCGTCAGGCGACCGGCGTTGAGTTCCGTCACCCGCCGCACACTCAGTAATGCGCTGGCGCGTGAGCGGAGCATCAGCTTCTGCAGGTTACGGACCTTCTCCAGGTCCCCAGCCTTCGACGCCGCGAAAATGCGCTGCCGCAGCCGCCGTACGTCCTCCTCGGCCTGACGCCAATCCACAGCGTCCCAGTCAGGAGGCTCGCCCTCAGGTCCGTTCACCACGGCACGCCCATCCGCGACCTCGGTCACGGCCAGCCTCGTCGTGGCGTCCAACTTGTCCCTCGGTTCTGGTGCCGTCGGTCATCGTGCCTTCGCAGGCTCACCTGACGCACGTGGGCGCTCTTTCGAGCCGGGCCACCAGGGCCCGTATCCGGGCGGTTATCCGGCACCACCGCAGGAGGCTGCGGCCAGCGGTGCCGGTCTTCCCGTCGCCTTTCGGCATCCCGGCCTTGGCTTGTTGCGTCATCCTTCGCCCGCTGAGGACTTCAGCTCTCCTCACGGTCGGCCTACCAGGCCACACTGGCCTGGACCTCAACGGGGTTGCCACGTTCCGCAGGCGCAAGACGCGATCGGGGTGGGCCTCTCCTCTATCCCGGGGCGGCGGTGTCCTCCCGGCCGGCAGGGCTTAACCGTCCGGCGCCTGCCGCTTCCCAGCGGCCAGCCCTTCACCCTCGCTACCCAACCCGCCTGCGAGGGAGGCAGTGACGAGACATCAACGGAGATTCACGCAATTGACCCGTCCGATCTTTCCCTTGCCCGTGCTTCCCGGACGGAACGGGAAGCCTCCGGCGTTTCCCCGGGCTTCACACCCCGCCGTTACCAGCGGCGCATGCCAGGGCGGGAACAGGTCTCACGGACACTGACCCGGAGCTACACCTTCGACATAAGCCGAACCTCCAATAGATAGCCCACTCACCACCTGCGACTTCGTGTCGCACCGCCCTCTTTACCCCGGGAACGGCGGTATCCGCTAGCCATCGAGTTGTCCGTGGCCGCCACCTGCCGCCTCTCAGCGGCCGGTTCCTGCCATCCCGGCACAGCCACCCAGCCCGGGATGTCGATGTCACGAGCGGCGGCCGATCGGGCAAAATCCTCATCGTCCCGCGAGGCTGATCCCGCAACTGCGGGCATGTTGCCGGAACGACCGCAGCCGCCGCGGCTCCCGGACCGGGCTCAAGTGGCTAGGGTCGGTCGGGTGCTGATGTGGTATGAGATTGAGGAAACCGGCGGCTACTTCGCTGCACGTGACCTGTTGGTGCGCCGGTGCGAGGCCTGGGCTGAGGCGAACGGCCTGGCGATGTCACCTCTGCTGGCCGCGGCACTGCTGGATTCGCGGCACTTCAGCTCGGACGGGCGGCTGGGCTACTGGACCCCGGCGCAGGTAAGCCGGGCGCTGCTGGAGTGGATCCCGGAAAAGGTCACTGCAGCCCGGGAAGACCTGCTGGAAGCGCCCGGGACGCTGCGGACCCTGCTGCGTTACCTGAACGCGCACGGGCTGCGCGACCCGCGGGGCGCCGCCACCACGGACAACGAGTCCGCCATCGACGCCGCCGAGAAGGAGTACCCCGGCGCGCTCGCCGACCGGGGACGGTACGGGACCGCGAAGACGATGGTGATGTCCGCCCTGGACCGTGGCGTGGATATCAGCGATCCCCAGGCGCTCGCCGGTTTCCTGGCCGGCGTCCAGGAAGGCCGGATCACCTTGGACGAGAACCTCCTGGAGCGGGCTCTGGAACGCCAGCTGACCCGCCCCGCTCAGGAGGAACGGAAGTTCGCCCAGCTCCCGGTGGGGCTTCCGGCCCCGGAAGAGTTGCACGCCGCGGCTAAGCGCAGCAAGGTGACCGGCCAGCTCCGCGCTCTGGTGGACTGGCTCGGCCCGGCGGGACGGCCGCTCACCCAGGCCGGGTTGATCAGGCCCGCGGACGCCCGGGAGCTGATCACGCTGCTCGGCACCGCCGATGAGGGTCTGAGATTCCGCAGCGCCGCCGAGCTGCCCGGCCTGGACCTGATCGTGACCTGGGCGAAGAAAGCCCGCCTGGCGCGCCGGCAGGGGACCCGGCTGCTTCCGGTCGCCAAGGCGCGGACGGTACTCGCTGACCCCGGAGCGCTCTGGGAGCGGGCGTTCGAGGCGGCGTTCGGCGTCGGCGATGCCGTCTGCCGGCCGATCTGGCCCGACGAGCCTCCCTCGCCGGTGCGGGTGCTCTATGACGTGATCGTGCCCGATGTGCTGGCCACGATCTACAGCATGGAGGAGCCAGTTCCGGTGGCCCGGCTGGCGGAGTCGGTGTGGGATTCGGTCCGGGCCCACTTCGACGTGGACTCCCTGTCCCCGCTGTCCCAGTCCGGTGTGCGGGGCCGCGCAGATGACGACCTGGAGCACATCTTCGATGCCTTCGAGGCGCTCGGCGCGGTGACCTCGGTCCACGGCGTGGCCAGCGACATGTTCTCCGCCGACCTGGACGAGGGGCTCCCGGTGCCCCCCGGTGAGCAGCGGCCGTTCAGCGGTGAGCGGGCCGCCGCGTTGCGCGAGCAGCTGGCGGTGCCGGGCCGCCTGGTGAGCCTCACCCCGCTGGGCACCCGCGCGATGCGGCATCGGATGCTCGCCGAGGGACGGGAGGCGGGGCTCGTCGGCGAGCTCGCGGGCGCCGCGGCGGCGGAACTGCTCGGCACGGTGGCCGGGCATTACCCGCCGGAGGCCGCGGCCGAGGAGATTGCCATCTGGCGGGCCGCCCACGGCGGCCCGCTCGACCCGCTGGTACAGGCGGTCCGCGACTGCCCCTTCGTATCCCGGCAGGCAACGATGCTGAACGTCCTCAGCGTGGCAGTGCCAGAAGGCGAGGAACTGCTGTCCGGCCTGCTGCACGATCCCGAGCTCGGCCCGGTCACCCTGCTCGTGCGCCGGGCGGATCTCGGGCCCGGGGACGTGAGCCCCGCGGAAGCCGCGTGGCTGATGGCCGGGAGCGTCCTGGAGCTCCTCGAGGTCGGCGGCCCGGACGCGGTGATCGCGCAGCTCGCGGAGCTGCCCCGCCCGCAGCGGGAAGACGTGGTCCGGGCCGTGCGTGACTCCGGCTACCCGGCCCGCGAGACGCTCCAGGACTTCCAGGCCCTGGTCGCCGGCCCGGTCCTGTCCGCGCCGGCCCGGCTGCGGGCCGCCAGGAAACCCGCTACCCGGCCGGCCCGCCAGGGCAAACGCCGCCGCCGCTGACCCGGGCCAATCGCCGCGCGGCGTGAGCCGGCCACCGCGACGCTAGCATCCTGCTATGCCTGCTAACCGGATGAACCGGGAGGAGTTCTTCGCCAAGCTGGCGCCGCTGGATGAGGACCTGCTGCGCAAGGTGCTGTGGAACCTGTACTGGCGGGGGCCGGCGGCCGTGCGGGAGCGGATCGAGGGAGAACTCGACCCTGTTGAGCACGCCCGCCGCAAACAGGCCGCGGCAGCGCCGCCGAATCCCGGCCTGGTGCTATATGAGGTCCGCGAGTTCGCGGAACTGGCGCGGGCGGGCGCCTACCTCGCCGGGGACCGGCGGGTGTCGCCGAAGGAGCGGACCCGCTGGCGGGTGACGTTCCGGCGGCTGGCCGCCGGTGCCCAGGCCGCACTGCGCGCGCCGGATCCCGCCCCGGGTGCGGAAGCGCTGGCGCTGATCATCGACCTGGCCTGCGAGATGAAGGGCTCTCAGTACTTCCGTTCCGAGGACCCTGTGGAGGCGGCGCGGTTCGTGGTATCCGACGCGGCCGCGCTGCTGTGGGAGACCGTCCGGGACCGGCACGGGTTCAGCGCCTTCGCCAGGCAGTCCGCCCCGCAACTGCTGCGTTGGGAATCGCGTTACGGCTGGACCACTCATGGCTGGGGCCAGGTCTGCGAGAAGGAAACCTCGCTGGCGAGCGTCCTGGTCCGGATGCTAGCCGCGCCGGACGCGTGGACCACCTTTGCCGACTGTTACCTGGCCGCCCTCGACCAGGTGGCCCGTGCCGACGCGACCGCCCCGCCACGGATCTACTACGGCTCCTGGGGACCGGGCGACAACGGCTACCGGCAACGGGAACGGGCCAGGAACCTCGCGGAATGGCATGGCCTGCTGCTGGAGCGGCTGGCCGGCTCGGAAGCCGAGGACCGCCTCGGCCGGCTCGCCAGCCACCGCGCCCTGGGCGGCCCCTACCGCACGTTCCTGCAAGCACACCTGGCCCGCCAGCGCGGGGACACCGCTGCCGCCCGCAAGCTCATCGCCGGCTGCCTCCGGGAACTCCCCGGCGACCAGGACTTCGCCCGCTTCGCCGCCAAGATCGGCGCCGGGTGACACATCTCTGGCGGGCGTTGCGCTGAGCAGCTAACGGTATGACCTCCATGAGCGCGCTGGTGCGGTGCCGGGTGTTACGGTGCCGGCCGCTGGCCAGGCCTGTGCCGCCCGAAAACTCGATCGTGTCGTTGACCTGCCCGTTCGTCTGCGCGGCTGGTGCGGTGATGGTTGGCTGATCAAGTGCTGCTCAAGATCGTCTGCCTGTTGATGCGCTGGTTATTCAGCCTGGCTGTCCTGGTGTCTCGCGGTGACGGGGCGAAGAACGCCGAGCTGCTGGTGCTGCGGCACGAGAACGC
>Ga0208219_1000479_pt1 | contig 14350 bp, 10 predicted proteins | sample NGESurshal072012_7_FD_184469 | JGI IMG/M metagenome (GOLD analysis project Ga0208219, IMG submission 184469) | Arctic peat soil microbial communities from Barrow, Alaska - NGEE Surface sample 53-2 shallow-072012 (SPAdes) | ecosystem: Environmental > Terrestrial > Soil > Wetlands > Peat ...
GCGCAGGTCTTCGCGAACACCGAAGTGACCGGCATCGACGTCGAGGACGGTCGCGTGCGCCGTGTGCGCACGACGCGCGGCGACTTCGAGGCCGACGTCGTCGTGATCGCGTGCGGCGTGTGGTCGCCGCGGATCGCGCGCATGGCCGGCGCGTCCATCCCGCTGACGCCGGCGGTGCACCAGATGATCGACGTCGGTCCGGTGCCGCGCTTCCTCACCTCGAAGACCGCGGTCGACTACCCGATCGTGCGTGACATGGACACGAACATGTACGAGCGCCAGGACGGGCAGGGCCTCGAGGTCGGCTCCTACGCGCACCGGCCGATCCTGCACGAGCCCGACGACATCCCGTCGATCGAGGAATCGGCGACGACGCCGACCGAGCTGCCGTTCACGCAGGAGGACTTCGAGCTCCAGCTCGAGCACGCGCTCCAGCTCGTGCCGGAGGTACTCGGCGACGAGTCGGTCGGGATCAAGTACGCGATCAACGGCCTGCTCTCGCTCACGCCCGACGGGCTGCCGCTGCTCGGTGAGACGCCCGAGGTAAAGGGCCTGTGGGCCGCCTCCGCGGTCTGGGTGAAGGAAGGCCCGGGCGTCGGCAAGTCGGTGGCCGAGTGGCTCGTGCACGGCGAGCCGGAGATCGACCTGCAGTCGTCCGACGTCGCGCGCTTCTATCCCGAGCAGCGCACGCCCGAGCACATCAAGGGGCGCACGTCGGAGGGCTTCAACAAGACGTACGGGATCGTTCACCCGGCCGAGCAGTGGGAGTCGAACCGCGGCGTGCGCGTGTCACCGTTCTACGAGCGCGAGAAGGATCTCGGCGCCGTCTTCTACGAGGCGGCGGCGTGGGAGCGCCCGCACTGGTACGAGTCGAACGCCGGGCTGGTCGAGGAGTACGGCGTCCCCGGCCGAGAGCACGAGTGGGATGCGCGCTGGTGGTCGCCGATCATCAATGCCGAGCATCTCGCCATGCGCGAGCGCGTGGCGATGTTCGACCTGACGGCGTTCTGCGTCTTCGACGTCGTCGGTCCGAACGCGCTCGACGCGGTGCAGATGGTGGCCGCGCGACAGATGAACGTGCCGAACGGGCGCGTGATCTACACGCCGGTCCTGGCGCCGCACGGCGGGTTCAAATCCGACCTGACGATCATGAAGATGGAGGACGAGCGCTTCCGCGTCGTCACCGGTGGCGCGCACGGGATGGCGGACATGAAGTGGTTCCGCGACCATTGCCCCGACGGCACGCGCATCGAGGATCACACCTCGTCGGTGTGCACGGTCGGCATCTGGGGCCCGCGCGCGCGCGACATCCTCGCCTCGATCACCGGCACGGACGTCTCGAACGAGGCGTTCCCGTTCTCGACGTGGCAGGAGCTGGACAACGGCGTGATCGCCTCGCGCATCTCGTACGTCGGCGACCTCGGCTGGGAGCTGTACACGCCGATGGAGCGCGGCGCCGAGCTGTGGGACGCGCTGTGGGAGGCGGGCCGCCCGCACGGCGTCGTCCCGGCCGGCATCGGCGTGTACGGCACGACCGGCCGGCTCGAGAAGGCGTATCGCGCGTTCGGCGCCGAGCTCGACCAGGACTACGACGTCGTCGAGGCCGACATGGCGTGGTGGAAGGTGAAGGATGAGGACTTCGTCGGCAAGCGCGCGCACGTCGCGGCGCGCGAGCGCGAGCCGGCGGCGACGCTGTGCACGCTGACGATCGACGAGCTGTCGCGCACGCCGCTCGGCCGCGAGCCGATCGTACGCGCGGACGGGTCGCCACTCGTCGACGCGAAGGGCCGCCGTTCGTACGTCACCTCCGCCGGCATGGGGCCGTCGCTCGGCAGGTACATCCTGATGTCGTATCTCCCGCCCGGCGACCACGGAAAGCTCTACGTGCAGTACATGGAGCAGCTCTATCCCGTCACCGTCGACGTCGTCGGCTCGCGCCCGCCGTTCGATCCCGACAACGAGCGGATCCGCTCGTGAGAACTTTGGTTTGCGTCAAGCGCGTGCCGATGACGGGCGGGAAGATGGTGCTCACGGCGGACGGGCAAGCACTGGAGACGAAGCACCTCGGCTTCACCATCTCGCCGCACGAGGAGTGCGCCGTCGAGGAAGCGGTGCGCATCGGCGGCGAGGTCGTCGTGCTCACGCTCGGCCCGGCCGAGGCGGAGGAGCAACTGCGCGACTGCATGGCGATCGGCGCCGACCGCGGCATCCTGTTGAAGACGAGCGAGGACTGGGACGCGCAGTCGACGGCGGCTGCGATCGTGGACGCGATTCGCGGCGAGGAGCCGTTCGACCTGATCCTGTTCGGGAACGAGTCGGCGGACGCGGCCGGCTTCCAGGTCGGGATCCGCGTCGCGCACGCGCTCGGGTTGCCGGTCGTCACCGGACTGAAGAAGATCGAGGTGGGCGAGGGGCGCGTGCGCTGCGAGCGCGACGTCGGCGGCGCGCGCGACGTGTACGAGGCGCCGCTGCCCGCGGTGCTCACGGTCTTGGAAGGACTCAATCTGCCTCGCTATCCGTCCGTGCCGGGGCGGCTGCGTGCGAAGTCGAAGCCGCTCGCGGTCGTCGAGCCGGCGCGCCCCCAGCAGAAGCTCGAGAAGCTGCGCCTCGTCGTGCCGGAGGGGCAGGGCAAGCAGGCGGAGATCCTCGAGGATGCAGCCGCCGTCGTTGCGTTGATGCAGTCTTTGGGGGTGGCATGAGTGGCGATCTCGTCCGCGCCTCCGACAGCGACCGCGACCGGGCGGTCGTCGCGCTGCGCGACCATCTCGCCGCGGGAAGGCTCACCCTCGAGGAGTTCACCGAGCGCATGAGCGCCGCGCTCGCCGCCGTCGACACGCGGGACATCGACTCGACGCTTCGCAACCTGCCCGCGACAGCCGGAACGCGCCGAAAACCGACGCGCTTCGTGCCCGCCCTGTTCTCGTCCACGAGGCGCGACGGACGTATGCGCGTCCGACGGCGCGTCCTCTGCCTCGTCGGCTTCGGGAACATCGACCTCGACCTGCGGCAGGCTTCGCTCGAAGGCGACGTCGTCACGGTCATCGGCCTCGCGCTGTTCAGCGCGCTCGACGTCTACGTCCCGGAGGGCGTCGAGGTAGACCTGCACGGGCTGACGGTGTTCGGGCACAAGAACGCGCGCGGCAAGGACCTGCCGCCGCTGCCCGGCACGCCGCTTGTCCGCGTGTACACGTTCGGGCTGTTCGCCGGGATCGACGTGTGGCGGACGGCGGAGCGCGGGTCGATCAGCCAGGTGATTCGCAACCAGCGTGAGCTCGACCAGTGAACGTCCTCTGCTTCGTCGAGGAGGACGATCTCTCCGCGCAGGCGGTCGGCTTCGCGCGCGGGCTCGGCGACGTGCGCGCGGTGACGTTCGCAGGCGCCTACCAGCCGGCTGCATGGGCGAAGGCGCTCGCCGCCGAGAGCGCGGACGCAATCGTCGCCGCCGGCTCCGACCGCGGCAACGAGCTGCTCGCGCACGTCGGCGCCATCCTCTATCAGCCGTTCGCCGCGAACGTGATCGCGCTCGACGGCGACACGGTCACGCGCGTCCGCTGGGGCGGCAGCCTGCTCGAGGAGGCCCGGCTGCACGGCGCGCCGAAGCTCCTCACGGTCGCGCCGCACACGCAGCCCGCGGCAGAGATCGGCGATGTCGAGATGCTCGACGCGCCCGACGACGGTTCGCCGAAGGTGCTCGAGCGCGTGGAGGAGTCGTTCGGCGGCGTCTCGCTGCGCGACGCGAAGGTCGTCGTCAGTGGCGGCCGCGGCGTCGGCTCGGCGGAGGGCTTCGCGATCATCGAGGAGCTCGCCGGCCTGCTCGGCGCGGCGGTCGGGTGCTCGCGCGTCGTCACGAGCGCGGGCTGGCGTCCGCACGCCGACCAGGTGGGGCAGACGGGGACGAAGATCTCCGCCGACCTGTACGTCGCGTGCGGGATCAGCGGCGCGACGCAGCACATCGCGGGCGCGAAGGGCGCGAAGAAGATCCTCGCCATCAACACCGATCCGGAGGCGCCGATCTTCGCGAGCGCCGACTACGCGGTGATCGGCGATCTGCACGAGGTCGTGCCGGCGATCAGCGCCGAGCTCAAGCGGGTGCGCGGATAGGCGCGATCGCCCTCGCGGCGCTCGTGCTCGTGGGCGGCGGCATCTTCGCGCGCCGTGCGGTCTTCCTGACCCGGCTCATCATCGACGCGAAGCCGAGCGACCGGCCGGGCGACGTGCCGGAGCGCGTCGTCGCCGAGGCGGAGATCGTCCTCGGCCAGAAGAAGCTCTTGCAGCGGCTCGTCCCGGGGCTGATGCACGCGTTCATCTTCTGGGGCTTCATCGTCCTCTTCCCGACGATCATCCTCGCGGCGATCGACGCCGCGGGCGGCGGCGACCACACGCCGGAGTGGTACCGCGTGCTCAGCGACGTGTTCGCGGTGCTCGTGCTCGTCGGCGTCGCGACCGCGCTCATCATCCGCACGGTCGTGCGGCCGGCGCGGTTCGTGGGCTCGCATGTCGCCGAGGGCTATTTCATCCTCGGGCTGATCGCGCTCGTCGTGATCACGCTCCTCCTCTGGCACACCATCGGCGGCACGTGGCTCGCGTGGACGCACCTGATCGTGATCGCCGTCTTCCTCGCGTACCTGCCGTATTCGAAACACCTGCACATCGCGACGGCGGCGGTGAACGTGTGGATGGCGCGCACGCGCAAGCGCGGGCGACTCGAGCCGCTGCGCTTCGACGTGCCGGATGATCAGTTGCGCTTCGGCGTGGCGACGATCGCCGACCTGACGCGCAAGGAGGTCGTGGACGCGTTCTCGTGCACGGAGTGCGGCCGCTGCCAGGACGTTTGTCCGGCGCACGCGACGGGGAAGCTGCTGTCGCCGAAGCTGCTGATCATGGGCGTGCGGGATCAGCTGTTCGCGCAGAGCGCAGAGCCGATCGTCGGCACCGGCGTACCGGAGGAGATGATCTGGGACTGTGTGACGTGCGGCGCGTGCGTGGAGGCGTGCCCGGTATCGATCGAGCACGTCGACCACATCGTCGACCTGCGCCGGAGCCGGCTGATGGTGGATTCGTCCTTCCCCGCGGAGGCGGAGCCGATGCTGCGCGACGTCGAGCGCGCGTCCAATCCGTGGGGGAAGCCGCAGACGGAGCGGGCGGCGTGGGCGGCCGAGCTCGGCGTGCGCGTCCTGGAGCCGGGCGATCCGGCGCCGGAGTACCTGTACTGGGTCGGGTGTGCCGCGTCGTTCGACGAGCGAGCGAAGAAGAGCGCGGAGTCGACGGCGAAGCTGCTGCAGAAGGCGGGCGTCGACTTCGCCATCCTCGGCCCGCGGGAAGGGTGCACGGGCGATCCGGCGCGGCGGATGGGGAACGAGTACGTGTTCCAGGCGGCGGCGGAGCAGAACGTCGCGACGCTGAACGAGCAGGGCGTGACGAAGATCGTCGCGAGCTGTCCGCACTGCTTCAACACGCTCGCGAACGAGTACGGCGACTTCGGTGGGAGCTACGAGGTGCTGCATCACACGGAGCTGCTGGCGGAGCTCGTCGACGAGGGGCGGCTCGCTCCCGTCGCCGGCTCAGAGTCGATCACGTATCACGACTCGTGTTACCTCGCGCGTCACAACGACGTGCGAATGGAGCCGCGGAAGCTCCTGAATGTGATCGGCCAGCCGGTGGAGATGAAGAGAAGTGGGAAGAACACGTTCTGCTGCGGCGCCGGCGGCGCGCACATGTGGATGGAGGAGCGGGGGAGCCAGATCAACGTCGAGCGCGCACGCGAAGCGGCGGAAACGGGCGCGGAGACGCTTGCTGTCGCGTGCCCGTTTTGCGCGGTGATGCTCGACGACGGCGTCCGCGAGGTGGGGACGGGGATGCGCGTCGCGGATGTGGCGACGCTGCTCGCGGAATCCCTCGCGCTCAGCTAGGGATGCTCTGCGCGAAGCGGAAGGCGTCGTGCGGGTCGTACGTCCGCTTCACCGCCTGCAGCCGCGCGAGGTTGGCCCCGTAGTAGGCGTGCTGCCAGCTCGCGAGCTTGGGATCGATGTAGTTCTGGTAGGCGTAGCCCGACACGTGCGGGCGCATCGCGGCGTAGAGCGCGTCCAGCCAGCCGAAGCTCGCCTTCGCGGTGTATTGGATGGAGAAGAGCGCGTCGCGGTGGACGAAGGCGGTTGCGGACTTCGCCACGCGGTTGATCGCCCCGCCGTATGCGTCGAGATAGATCGCCGCCGTGCTCCCTTCGTGTTTCCCGATCGCCTCGGTGAGGAGCGAGATGGCCGCGCGCGAGAGCGGCGCGTCGACGTAATCGGAGCGCGCGTCGAACGTCGTCCTGCCCGACGTGCACGAGGAGGCGTCGCGGCAGCCGGCCCAGTGGAGCATCGCCTCGAGATACGTGAGGGTCGTCGTCTTCACGATCGTCGGCGTCCCGGTCGACGCGAGTGGCGCGATGAGCTTCCTGAGCGCGCTCTTGGCGCCGACGTACTGGCCTGCCGCGACGACGTGCGGGCCGGTTGTGTCCGCGATGAGATCGAGCCCGGACGTGAGTGCGTCGGGTGCATGAGGTGCGAACTCCTGCCATGCCGCGACCGCTGAGACAGCCTGCTTCCACGGCCACTGGATCTCGTACGTCGACACCGTCGGAGCGGGGTGCGTGGCGAACGTGAACGACGTGGCGATGCCGAAGTTGCCGCCGCCTCCGCCGCGGCACGCCCAGAAGAGGTCGGGATGCGTCGAGGGGTCGCACGTGAGGAGGCTGCCGTCGGCGGTGACGATGCGCATGCTTCTGACGTTGTCCGCCGTGAGCCCGTAGAGCCTGGACGCGTAGCCATAACCTCCGCCGAGGGCGAGTCCAGCGATCCCGACGGTAGGGCATGAGCCGCCCGGGATGGTGACGCCGTAGCTCGCGAGCTCGGCGTAGACGGCGATGAGCGTCGCGCCTGCGCCGACGGCGGCGTTTCCGGCCCCGACGGAGACGCCGTGCAAGAGCGACACGTCGGCGACGACGACGCCGTCGCCGCTCGAGTAACCGCCGTAGCTGTGACCCCCAGAGCGCGGGACGATCCGGACGCCGTTCGCGCGACCCCAGCGCACCGTCCGCTGCACGTCGGCGGCGTTCGCGCAATACGCGATCGCGCGCGGCCGCAGGTCGTCGAAGCGGGTGTCCCAGAGCCGGAGCGCAGCCGCGTAGCCCGAAGCTCCCTGTGCGACGACGTGGCCATCGAGCTCGTGCGCGAGCGCCTGGACGGGACCGTCGGCCGCGGGGCGCAGCGCCGAGGCGGCGGCGAGCCCGAGGAAGCCGCGGCGGTCCACAGGCTTACGCGACCGCTGCGCCAGCACTCGTGCGGCAGCGGCTGACGCGCTCGAGCCACATGGTCGCGCGCAGCGGCGTGAGAAGCTGCTCCGCCTCTTCCAGCAGCGGCTCCGCCTCCGCGTACTTCCCCGCCGACACGAGCCACTCGCCGTGCTCGACGAGGATCCGTGCCACGGAGAACGGGAACCCGAGCTTCCGCATGACCTCGGTCGCGTCGAAGAAGTCGGCCCCGGCATCCTCGCCGCGAACCACGGCGAGCCGCGCCCTGACCAGTGCGCCGATCCCGGTCATCTCCGGCGTCCGGTGTCCAGTCGGCAGCTCCTCGACGAGAGCGCGCGCCTCGAGCAGCTTTGCTTCGTTTCCGAGCTGCGCGGCAGCGTCTGCGACCGTGTCGATGACGCCGGAGAAATAATGGAGGCCCAGCGTCACGGCATCCACGAGCGATTCCTCTGCCCGCGCGAGCGCCTCCGCAGTCCTTCCCTCCGCGAGCAGGATCTCCGCGTCATATGCGGCTGCAAATGCTCGCGGCTGCGTTTGCTCCTCCCATCCTTCCGGGCGACCCGCAATCTCCTTCTCCAGTTCCTCGCGCGCGAGCGCGACCTCGCCGCGGGCGAGTCGCATCGGGGCGAGCGCGCTCGAGTGCGGGTCCGCCGAAACGTTCGCCTCGGCCTCTGCCCGGTCCCAGTCGCCGAGGTAGTAGCACCCCCAGGAGAGGCTGAGGCGTGCGCGCTGCTCGTTTTGCCGGTCGCCGACACGCGTCGCGAGCTCGAACATGCGCTCGGCGATTTCCTGCCCGCCGTGCACGTCACCACGGAGGGCATAGTCGATGATGTGGTTGTTGAACGCGCGCAGCGCGACGCTGTTCAGGTCGTTCGCGAGCGCGACCTCGAGCGCATGTCCTGTCAGCAGCCGCGACTCGCGCATGCGCCCTTGCCAGTTCAGGAAGATACCCCTGGTCAGGAGGCCGTTCGCGAACGTCTCGGTCAGATCGAGCGCCTCGGCGAGCTCGAGCGAACGCTCGATCAGCGGCCCTGCCTCGTCGTGGCGGCCGGCGAGCGTCAGGAAGCGGGAAAGCTCTGCGAGCGCGAACGCGAGATCCGCGTCCTGCTCGCTCGAGAGAACGTCGACCGCTCGGTGCAGCGCGTCGAATGCCTGCGGGGTCATGTCCTCGAGCCAGAGGACGGCGCCGAGGCGTGATCGCAGCCGAGCGGCGGCGCGCGCGTCGTCGTCGCTCTCGGCGAGGGCGATGGCGCGCTCGTAGTGCTCGCGGGCGGTAGGTAACCGGGCCGCAAGATGCGCGGCGCGTCCCGCTCGCTCGTGCAGCTCGGCGTCCTCCCCGAGCGCGAGCGCCTGCTCGTAGTAGCGCAGCGCATCGGCCGAGGCGGCGAGCGCGCCCGCGCGCTGTCCGGCGTGCACGAGCGCGATCCGTGCGTTGGAGCGGATTTCCGTCGCATCGGCCGCGTCGGGGTCAGTGTCGTACGCCGCGAGAAGATGCGACGCGACCACCTCGACCGTCTCGTCGCCGCTCCGCGTGAGGTAGTCGGCGGCAGCGAGATGCCGGGCCTTCCGCTCCGGGCGTGCGAGCGTCTCGTACGCGACCTGTCGCAGGAGGTCCTGGAGGAAGCCGTATTGGCCGAGCTCCGGCGATCGCGGATCGTTCTGCACGCCGAGGATCTCGCGCTTCACGAGGAGCGCGAGCAGTGGATCGAGGTCCGGCTCACTGCGCCCGCTGACCTCGGCGAGTCCCGCCTTCGTGAACGTCTTTCCGAGGACCGCGGCGTCCTGCAGCGCGCGGCGTTCGTCCGCACCGAGCCCGTCGAGGCGCGCGGCGGCGAGCGCATGCAGCGTCTCCGGCACGGCGAGCTCGCCGAGCTCGCCGGCGGGAACGTAGACGTCGCCCTCGCGGCGCAGGAGTCCCTTGTCGAGCAGCATGCGCACGATCTCGACCGCGTACAGGGGCACGCCTTCGGCGCGCGCAAGGATGCGGTCGCGCGCGTCGTCCGGCAATCCCGGCACGAGCCCTTCGAGCAGCTGCGCGATCGCGTCGTCGGTGAGGGGTTCGAGCGCGAGCGTCGTCGTGTTGCGCGATGACGGCCAATCCGGATGGCGGTCGTGGACGTCGGGGCGCGCGAGCGCGACGACGAAGATCTTGTGGTTGCGCGACCACTCGAGCAGGTACTCGACGAACTCGAGCAACGCCGCGTCCGCCCATTGCACGTCCTCGAACACGAGCACGACCGGCGCGCGCTCCGATAACCGTTCGAAGAAGAGGCGCCATGCGCCGAAGAGGTCCTCCTTCTCCCGTGTCTGGCGCTCGTCCTCGAGGCCGAGCAAGTGCGCGAGCCGGGGCTCGATCCACTGCCGCTCCTCGTCGTCGAGCACGAACTCCGTGAGCGCGGCAGCGAGCTTCTCGCGCGCGGAGTCTGCATCCTCGCCTTCGGCGATGTGGAACCGCTCGCGCGCCATCTCCGCGAGCGCCCAGTAGGTCACGCCCTCGCCGTAGGAGAGGCAGCGGCCGCGGTGCCAGTGCGTCAGCTCGGTGAGGCCGTCGAGGTACTTGTAGAGCTCCCACGCGAGGCGCGACTTGCCGATGCCGGCGATGCCGAGGGCGGAGACGAGATGTGAGCGGCCCTGCTCCGCGGAGGAGTGATAGAGCTCCTTGACGAGCCGGAGCTCGCGGTCGCGGCCGACGAACGGTGGCTCGAGCCCTTCCGAGCGACGGCGGCCGCCGACGCCGGCGGCGACGCGCAATGCACGCCACAGCGGCACTTGCTCCGACTTGCCCTTCAGCTCGAACGCGCCCGCGTCCTCGTACACGACGGCGGCTTCGCTCGCGCGTCGCGTCGACTCCCCGACGAGGATCGTTCCCGGCTCTGCCGCCGACTGGACGCGTGCAGCAGTGTTGACGAGGTCGCCGGCGACGAGCCCTTGGCCGGAGGCGCCAAGCGTGACAGCGGCCTCGCCGGTGAGCACGCCCGCGCGTGCCTGCAGCCCGGCGTCGAGCGCCGCGACCGCCTCGACGAGATCGAGCGCTGCGCGGACTGCGCGCTCGGCGTCGTCCTCGCGCGCGGTCGGCGCGCCCCACACCGCCATCACCGCGTCCCCGATGAACTTCTCCACGGTGCCGCCGTAGCGGCCGATGACGAGGCGCGCGGTGTCGAAGTAGCGGGTGAGCAGGCTGCGGACGTCCTCCGCGTCGCGCGACTCGGAGAGCGGGGTGAAGCCGACGAGGTCGGCGAAGAGGATGGTGACGACCCGGCGTTCGACGTCGGGCGCCGGCACGGCCGTCGCGGTCTCGACGGCGGTTAGGGGCGCCCCGCACTCGCCGCAGAAACGCTGGCCCGGGTCGTGCGGCGCACCGCAGCTCGGGCAGCCGGCCGCGATCGAGGCGCCGCAGTTCGTGCAGAAACTCAGACCCTCACGGTTCGACGCTCCGCAGCTCGTGCAGTCGCTCACGAGCGGAGCCTAGAACAGGTCTACGCGGCGGGGAAGCTCCCGGCGTACGCTCCGGTCGTGCTCGTCGGCCTGGGTCACGTCGACCTCGTGTGTCGCGACCTCGAGCGCTCACTCGCGTTCTACGCGGCTGTGCTCGGGCCGCTCGGGCTGGAGGCGCCGTTCCTCGTCGAGGGCGAGCGCGGCGAGCAGATCCACTACCTCCGGTTCCCGGCCGCCGGCTCGGGCTCGATCGGGCTCCGGCAGGCCCTGGAGAAGCAGCAGTTCGAGCTGTATGCGCCCGGGTTGCACCACCTCGCGCTCGCGGTCGACTCGCCGGAGGACGTAGATGCAGCGCATTCGGCCGCAGTCGAGGCCGGGGCGGAGGTACTGCACGCGCCGCGGCTCTGGCCGCAGTACCACCCGGAGTACTACGCGACGTTCTTCCTCGACCCGGACGGCTTCCGGCTCGAGGTGGCAACGAGCCGGGACGCGCGATGAGGAATAACATTGTCCGTCATGGAGGCAACGGTTCGTGAGGGGCAGGCTCCGGCGGTCGTCGTGGCCCTTCAGCCGGGCGAGCGGATGACGGCGGAGGCGGGGGCGATGATGTTCGTCACCGGTGACATCTCGATGGACGTCGAGATGCCCGGCGGACTGGTCGGCGGGCTGAAGCGGAAGGTGCTCGCGGGCGAGAGCCTCTTCCTGACCCGCTACGAGGCGAAGAGCGCCGGCGCGGTCGGGATCACGGGGCCGTTTCCGGGCTCGATTCGCCAGCACGAGCTCGACGGGGAGATCATCTGCGAGAGGCACGCGTACCTCGGCCACTTCGGCGACGTCGAGATCGAGAGCGCGTTTGCGCAGAAGCTCGGGATGGGCTTGCACGGCGGCGGCGAGGGTTTCTTCCTGCAGCGCTTGGTGGGCAAGGGCACCGTCTGGCTGCACGCCGGCGGCGACTTTCTCGACTTCGATCTCGTTCCCGGCCAGCGCCTGATCATCGATACGGGCTGCATGGTGATGATCGAGCCGACCGTGAAGTACGAAGTGAAGCTTCAGGGCGGTGTTGCGAAGAGCTTGTTCGGCGGCGAGGGGCTGTTCCTCGTCCACATGACCGGCCCGGGTCACGTCACGCTGCAGACGTTGCCGTTCTCACGCACCGCGCGCCGCGTTCTGGCGGCGGCGGGCGGCGGCAGGGACGAAGGTGGCGTGGGCGGTCTTCTGGGGTCAATCCTCGAGTAGGAGCGTTACGCGATGGGACTTCTCGACAAAGCGAAGCAAGCAGCCGAGCAGGCTGCCTCGAAGGCGAAGGAGGGCGTCGAAGACGTCCAGACGAAGCGTGAGCTGAGCCAGGCGTACACCGATCTCGGCAAGGCGACGTACGAGCTCGTCGGAAGCGGGGAAGTCTCGAATCCGCGCTTCGACGCGACGGTCGCCAAGATCAAGGCTCTCACGGAGAAGCTTGCGGATGCCGGCGGTTCGACGACGAGTGACGACTCGTACGACTCGAGCCAGCCTCCTGCAATGCCTGTCTAGGGAGTCGTGCTGGCCTAAGCCCTCGTCACACTCTCCGCAGTGGAGACGCGTCTGCACGAGGCGGAGGTCTCGCTCGGGGAGTCGCCGTTGTGGCCGACCGCCGCGATCATCGCGGCGGCGGTGCTGTATGCGGACCTGCCGACCCGTTTCATCGCCGGGAACTCGGCGGGCGCGTTCTCGGTCGTGCGCTGGGTCGTGCCGGCGCTGACTGGGGTGCTGCTCGCCGCGCTCGTGCTCAGTGTGCCGAGAAGCCGGCTGATGCAGAGCCTCGAGTGGGGTGGACAGAAGCTACGGGTTACCCGGCGCTGGCTGACGATCGGGCTGATCGGAATCCTCAGCGCAGCGAACGGCGCGTCGATCATCCTGCTCGTCCACCTGCTCGTGAACGGCGCTTCGGCGAATGCGCCCGTACTGCTGCGCGCGGCCGTGCACATGTGGGTCGTAAACGTGCTGCTCTTTGCGTTGTGGTTCTGGCAGCTCGACGGCGGCGGCCCGCTCGCGCGGCCGACGACGCCGCCGCACGAGCGCGACTTCCTCTTCCCGCAACAGACCGAGCCGGCGCTGCTCGTCGGCGGGTGGGGGGCGAAGTTCCTCGACTACCTCTTCGTGTCGTTCACGAACTCGTCCGCGTTCAGCCCGACGGACGCGCTGCCGCTCAGCCGGTGGGCGAAGATGCTCATGCTCGTGCAGTCGGCGATCAGCCTGAGCCTTGCGGTGATGGTGGTGGCGCGTGCCGTGAACATTCTCAAGTAGCTGGCCTTCCCTCCTCTTGCGGCCGGACCTAACGGCCTCCCACCGGCCGTCGATAGTCGCCCACGGACCGTGTCGTTTGGACAGTAGTCAGCACTGTGGGAGACTCGACACATGCCCCAGTTCCCCCGTGGCTCTGAATGGCGTAGATGGGACTTGCAGGTCCACACGCCGCACTCCGTTCTCAACAACGGGTTCGGTAAGGACTTCGAGGTCTACGCCACTGAGCTGTTTCGACGCGCCTTGGACCGCAGCATCGCAGTCATCGGCGTGACGGATTACTTCTGCATCGAGGGATACAAGGAATTGAAGGCCCTACAGGCCGACGCCGCCCTGATGACAGCACTGCTCGGCGACGATGCCGAGCGTGCGCAGCAGATTCGGCTCTTGCCCAACGTGGAGCTGCGCACCTCGGTCGTCATCACGGACGGTGGTCAAGACAGCAGAGTCAACTTTCACGTCGTTTTCTCCGACGAGGTCGCGTCTGCCGATATAGACGAGTTCTTTCTGCGCGAATTGAGGTTCACGGCCCAGTCTGACCCGGACGCTCCCGATCAGCGACGCGCGTTGTCACTTCCCAACCTCTCCGAACTCGGTGCAACTCTTAAGAAAGACCATCCGCCTTTCCGTGATGACCCCGATCTCGTGGTCGGCATGACGAACGCCGTCGTTGCGCATGAGGACATCACGAGGGTTTTCCATGATTACCGATCCAAGTTTGAAGGACGGTACCTCTTCGTTGTTCCGATCGATGAAGACCTTTCGAACTGCAGTTGGGATGGCCAAGCGCATCTGATCCGGAAGCTGATGATCCAGAAGGCGCACATGCTCTTTAGCTCGAACGAGGGCACGCGTCGGTTCGGTCTTGGTCGAACCCAAGACAACTTCATTCAGGAGTTCAAGTCATTCAAACCGTGCATCCACGGCTCTGACGCTCACCGATTCGACGAGCTCTTCGAACCCGATCTTCAGCGTTACCAATGGGTCAAGAGCGACCCGACCTTCGAGGGATTGCGGTACCTCCTGTTTGAGCCTGAGGACAGACTCTTCGTTGGCGAGAGGCCGCCCTCGGAGGTTCGAGTTGAGGAAGGGGCCACGAGGTATCTCAACCGGCTTGACTTCGCGCGTGGCCCTAGAGCGAAGGCGGACGAAAAGTGGTTCTCGGGAGGAGTACCGCTCAACCCCGGTCTTGTGGCCATCATCGGGAACAAGGGGAGCGGAAAGAGCGCCTTGGCCGACGTCATCGGCCTTCTCGGCGAATCACGAGCCCGTGATTACTTTTCGTTCCTCACAAAGAGCCGCTTTCTTCTGCCCCGACTCGGGCTAGGCGACAAGTTCGAAGCT
>Ga0208219_1000481_pt1 | contig 14312 bp, 15 predicted proteins | sample NGESurshal072012_7_FD_184469 | JGI IMG/M metagenome (GOLD analysis project Ga0208219, IMG submission 184469) | Arctic peat soil microbial communities from Barrow, Alaska - NGEE Surface sample 53-2 shallow-072012 (SPAdes) | ecosystem: Environmental > Terrestrial > Soil > Wetlands > Peat ...
CCGCGGCCCGCCACCACCGGGTGCTGGCCCTGCTCGGCTACTCGGTCATCCTGGGCCTGGTGATCGACCTGCTCGCCGGGCCGATTCTCGGTAGCTATCCCGACATCGGCAGCCACTTCTGGGTGCTGTGGCCCGAGTTCGCGTTGATCGCCTTCGCGGTCGCGCTGTTCGCCGCCCTGCTGCACAATCTCGTCGGCGCCATGGGCACGTTGCTCACGGTCATCATCGTCGTGTTCATCGGGAACCCCAGCAGCGGCGGCGTCAACGGAGTCGCGTTCCTGCCGCCGTTCTGGCAGGCCATCGGGGTGATCCTGCCGCCCCGCAACGGGCTCTACCTGATCCGCAACACCCTGTACTTCGGCGGGAACGCCATCACGGTGCCGCTCATCGTCCTCGGCATCTACGTGGTCGTCGCAGGCGCGCTGGTGACCGTCTTCTCGTGGTGGGGCGTCCCCTGGCAGAAAGCGAAGGAAACCACTACCACGGGACCCGGGGTCATTTCCCCCGACGAAGAAATCGGGACCGCGGCCATACCACCCGGCTGACTTTTCCTCACGACAGCAGCGCCGAGAGCGGTGTGGCGAGGGTGCCGGGAGACTGTCAGGTAGCGGCCGGGCCAGCGCCGCCGGCTGTGTCCGATCGTTGCTGTCGGCCGTGCCGCACGGCCCCCAGGAGTATCCGTATGCCAGCACCCAGGACTGCGAGGTCGCCAAGCATCTGGACGATCAGCACTACCCGGGCTGCCTCGGATTTCGCGGTGATGTCCCCGAAACCGACCGTTGAGAAGACGGTCACCGTGAAATACAAGGCATCGGTGCGGGTCAGCGGCTGGGTGAAGTTCGCCGCGGAGGCTCGTTCCATCAGGAAGTACGTCGAGGCGAACACCAGCAGGTAGAGAGGAACGATCAACCCTAGCGCCTCGGCTGCCTGCACAGCCGGGTAACGCGAGCCAGCGATTTTCCTGACCTGCCACACCGTGATACCTGCGAAGACCAGCAGGCCAACCAGTAGGCGCACCGCCGTGTCGGCACTCCACGGCCGGTCCATCGGAAGCAGGTAGTACAGAACCACCAGCACCGTCGTGAACAGCAGACCGCGCAGCACCGCCCGGAAAATAAGACGCCGTCGTCTTGGCCGCGGCAGTTCCCGGTAGAGATCACCAGCCATGTCGGTCCTCCCCGCGGCCTAGTAAGCGCGTCAACGCTATCCCCACGGATCAGAAGGCAGGGGATTCGAGTCCCTCCGAGGGTGCCCAGCCGAGAAGATGGACGTGAACAGAGGACCGGAGCCACGCAGAAAGCCGAAGATGCCCCCGGCGGGGGCTCTCCGGCTCCGAGATGATGGGAAGGACCTGCGCGCGACCGCTGCGGCTGAGCTGGTGACTGATCGGGAGTGGATAGGTGCGCTCAGGAGCGCGATCTGCCAGCAAGTGATCTCCGTCCTTCTCGCCGCTCGATGATCTTGGCTGTGGCCGCCGAGTCAAGGCCATGCCGCAAGCGGTCGCTTCGCGAGCCTGGACACGTCGGCCACAGCCAAGGGCGGGCAGCTACGAGGAGGACGGGGGAGGAGTAGGGCACCTAAGCGCACCCGAACCGGGACGGGTCAGCGCATGATCGCCGTGCCATTAGCGTGCCATTAGCCAGGGTGACGAGGGGTCAACCAGGGTCACTCAGGACTGCCAGGGACGCCTGGTCAACGCCCCTGGCAGCCGTAACCGCTGCGCTTCCCAAGCTGATAGTGCGAGTTCGATTCTCGTCACCCGCTCCGCGCAGGCCCAGCTCATGGATTGCTTCTGGGTCCACCGGTCAGCCCTCGCAGGGCATAGTTCGTACCCTCGTGCAATTAACGCGTCTGGATGATCAAGTTCAACCCGTCATGCTCGGCGAAGTCCTTGAAGTCCTTGGCGTTGAGGGTCGCGAGCGGCAGGCCATAGGTCAGGGCGCACGCGGCGATCCAGGTGTCGTTGGCTGGTCTGGGTCGGCCTCGCTGGATCGCGACCGCGGAGATCCGCCCCCAGATTCTGGCGACGTCCTCGCTGTAGGGAAGGATGATCACACCGTCGAGCCAGCTGTCTAACGCGTCGCGGTTTCGCCGTCCCCACCGCCGCAGCTCGGCCCACTGGGTCAGTTCCCCGAGCGTGACAAAGGTGATGCACGGTTGCTTGCCGATGAGGCGGGTCAAAGCAGGAGAGGGCAGTCGGCGCTTGAGGCTGAGCGAGGAGACGTCGGTGTCAAGGATTACCCGGTCCACGACGGATCAGGCGAGGTCCGCGTGACGCATCTCGGTGACATGAGCAAGGAAGGCGTCCAGTTCCTCGTCGGTGTCGAAGACGCCATCCTGAGCGAGATCGTCGGCAGACCGGATGGTGCGAACGCCCTGGCGCCGCGCCTGTTCATCGAGTGACTCGGTGCCGCCATCGGGTGGCACCGGAACGTCGTCTGCCCTGTTCGTTGTCACCGTCACCTCCGGTACCAGTCCATCTAGTATCGCATCTTGCCGGATGCTACGGACAGCAGCTGGTTACGCAGCAGCACCAGCGGGTGATCTTCCCCTCACTAGGGCGAACGTGGGGCGGCCCGAGCAGGACCTGGGGTGAGGCTGGCCGCTATCAGGCCGTACCCCAAGTCTCCTTGATCGTCATCTCGGGCGCGGCCTGCGGACCTTCCCGAACACCAGGTAAGCAATCCCGCCGAACGGAATCGTGAGCCCTATGCCCATGCAGAAGATCGCCCATACCCACTTGGGCAGGTAGCGCACTTCCTCCGCCCGGGCAAGGTCGACCTCGCAGAACACCACGAACCCGGCTGCGAGCACGAGCACGGGAATCAATACGAGGACCTTGTTCAACGTGGTTCTCCAGACCTGTCCACCCGTTCCCCAGTCTGGCACAGCCGGTCATGACATGGCCACGTGCGGGACAGCCGGGACCGTCCTGCTCCCGAGCATGATCACCGTGCAATTAGCGTGCAATTAGCCACGGTAACGAGGGGTCAGTCACGGCTACTGGCGGTGCCCGGCCCTGGCTGGTCAGCGGCCCTAGCGGCGCGGATCGGTCGGATTCCCAAGCTGATAGTGCGAGTTCGATTCTCGTCACCCGCCCCACGAACGCTCAGGTCAGCGCGGTTGAGAGGGAGATCGCTGATCTTGCGGGCACTGATTACGGCCAGTTGGGCCATTAGGCGGCGGATCAGTCTCGGTTACGGGCTCGCAGGTAGACCTCCATCGCGGCGGGCATCGGCGGGCGGGCAGACAACTGCTGTGCTTCGGGTGTGGTCGCGGCGAACAACTCCTGCGCGACAACCCAAGTGGTGGGTGATAGCCAACCGGCATGGATCGGCGATCGCTGTTGCGCGGAGACCTGCCCGCCACGTCTGCGGGGAACTGCTGCTGCACTCGTAATCCCGCCTGCACCCGGCACACGGGTAGAGGCGCCCGGGCCTGGCATGACGTTGTCAGTCGCGCGGCACAGAAGCTGAATCCGCCCGCGGCAACGATCACCGCTGTCAGAACACCGCAAGTTAGCTAGTGACACGTGTATCACCGTCATGTACATGCCACTCTGCCTATTCAGAAATGAGAATTCCAGAAGGCTGTACGCCGTCTCAATCGGCGAGGACCAGAAAACGACGAGCGCAGGGACGCTCATATGGGGAGCAGCGGCAGATCGGACCCTACAGGACCCGCGCGCGTCCGGTTTACCCCGCGGGCAGCAGATCGCACGTTCCGCCAGCTAGAGGCGCACGCAGCGAAGGCCAATGACGAAACGCTGACCAGCGCGGTGATCACGGGCCGCAAGGCCCTGGCGGAGTGGCAGGACCTGGCCGGTCGGCTGCGGGAGTTGGAAGCTGAGCACGAGCGGCTGGCCCTGAGCGAGTCGAGGGCGCTGGCCCGGCTGCGGGACGTGCTGGACCTGCTGGACAAGTTCGTCGAGCCGTCGCGATTGCCGTCCGCGCCGAACCGTTCGGGTCAGCTGGCACCGGGTGGGCCCATACCGTCTCCACGACCTAGCCCCGACTGTGACGCGCCCGGCGTTTTGGCCGTGCGCATGCTGGGAGCCTTTGAACTAACGATCGACGGTCGGCGCGTTACGGACTGGCGCGGACATCGGACCCAATCGCTGATGCAGTTCCTTACCGCCCACCGCGATCGCAGCGTGCCGCGAGACGAACTGATCGCGGCGGTGTGGCCGGACGCCGACGAAGATGGCGGGCGTCACCGGCTACATCAGGCCGTCTATGAACTGCGCCGCACCTTGCACGCCATCAGCCCCGACCGTTCTCCCATCGTCTGCATCGACGGCGGATACCGGGTCGACCACGAGGCACCCGTTTGGGTCGACGTCGAGGAATTCGACGATCTGGGGTCGGCCGCGTCGCACTGCTTCACCGCACAGCGGTCCGTCGAGGCGATCGAGTTGGGCCAGAGGGCTCTGAAGCTCTACCGTGGAGATTTCCTGTGCCGGGTTACCCGCGCGGACTGGACTACAGCCGAACGTAACCGGCTTCGGGCCCGCTTCGTGCAGCTCTGCGTTCACCTGGGCGAACTACTCGCCAGGCGCGGCGACCATGCTGCGGCGCTCGCCGTGGTCGATCCTGTGCTGAGCATGGAGCCGTGGAACGAGGACGCCGCGGTGATCAAGATGCACTGTCATGCCCACAGCGGCGCCCGCTCCATGGCGGCCGCCGCGTACCGTTCCTGCGTCGAGGCGTTGGACTGTGAGTTCGGGTTGACGCCCGCCGCGCAGACCATCCGCGTCTACGACCAGATCCGGGCCGCCGAGCCGACCGGGAATCGTAGCGGGCTCACCGCGGCTCGGGGCCGAACAGGACCCCGACTACCCTCGCCCCCAGCGTCCGGTTCAACTTGGCCATACCGGTGACGCGCAGCTTCAGCTCCACTGACGCGATGTCATCGCCCGTGCCTGGTGTCGGGTGCCCGACCCGCCGCACGTCGATAATCTCCATCGATACCAGCGAGGCAGTCGCACCGGCTGGTTCGGATGGCGGCCGCGCTGACCTGAGCCGGCCGAGGATCCAGCTCACCCAGTCTGTCGGTTCCCAGCCGGGGTACGTGGCCTCGTCCCCGGTCTCCTCGTGATACAGCCTGGTCCGCCGACGCAGCTCAGCCGGGCCGCCCGGCCCGGTTGGCTGGACATCGAAGAAGACCGAGAATCCGGCCCGCTGCAGCCACCGGTCAGGCTCCGCGCCGTTAGCTCGGCCGTCATCTGGGCCGGACCGATGCGCACCATTAGCCGGTCCGTTGCGCATCACCTGCACCTCCCACCTCGCGTCAGGTCCCCGTCATCAGGTGTCGAGGTGGTCGGCATAGGTCGTCGGCGTTGTCGGGGCCACCGGGTTGGCGCCCGGCCACCCCGGCGTCGCTCAGTCCGTCTGCGGCGGGGAGACGGTGATGGTGTAGTCGTGGCAGCTACCGAAGACGAAGCCGACCTTGCCGCAGCAGTCCTTCGAGCCCAGGGTGATGCAGAGGTTGTACTCCCGCCCGCAATCGCCCGGGTTGAACGTGCCGGCGGGTACCTCGAATTCGAACACCCACGTGTCGGTGTTGCACGGGCTGAAGGGACCCTCGAGGAGGATCGTCTTGCAGTAGTCTCCGGTTGAGCCTGGTCCGCAGGCCTCGAACGCGAGGCACACACACAGGGTCGTGTCACACAGGTAGTACCGGATCCGGCCGGTCAGCGTGACCGTGACCGTGACCACCAGCACCTGGTTGGAATCGATGAACCCCACCGGCTCGGACGGGTCCGACTTGTCGGCGAAGGTGGCGGTCAGCGTGCCGCCCAGGTCCCAGAGGTGGGCCCGGGGCTCGAGAATACACGGAGTGGTTCCGACGTTCGCGGTGTCGTTTGGCATGATCTTCTCCATTCGCGAATGCCGCGCCAGGCGCGACGCCGGCGACTCCCGCCGGTCTCATGCCTTTATGCGCCCGTCCACTCACGCTCGACTGCGCGAACACCAGCTGAACCAGCCGGGAGCGCTCAGGGTCTCCTCACGAACCGCTAACGGAGACAATGGTGGCGTCTGCGAGTGTCTGCTCTCGCCAGGTGTGGACCGCACCGTTAGTTAGCCCGGCCCAGAATTCTGAGCCGGAGAGCAACTGCCTTTGGCTGTTTCGCTCGCTGGTGACGTGCGTCTCTCCTAGCTGGGCCAGCGCGAAGATCGCCAGGCCATTAGCGGGCCATTAACCAGGGTGATGAGGGGTCAGCCACGTAGCCCGCGCTTGGCTGCTGGCCGATGGAGAAACATGGTGTTACATTTAGTTGCTAACGTAACTCTGAGGAGGCGGCCATGGACCAGGCGGCGATCGAGCGCCTCGAACAGCAGATTGACGAGGAGGTGAAAAAGCGCTTCCCCGGTACGGTGCAGCGGGTTGCGGTGTTGCAGTATGGCGATGACCCGGTGATCGAGCCGGGAGAGCTGATGGTCCGGGTGATCCTCGAGGCGGCGGAGGGACGCGAGGGCCAGGAGCAGGCCCTGCAGGCGTTCGAGAACGCGCACGGTCCGGCGATCAAGCAGTTCCGGCACGATCTGTCAGCCCAGCTTCCCGAGGCCGGGCGGCTGGAGTTCCGCACCAGCGGCGACACCGGCGAGGGCCCCCGGATGGTGCTGGGTGGCAGGCCCCGTGGCTCGCTGGAGGCCCGCGCGGCCGAGGGCGGCGAGCTGACCCCGGTGATGGCCCGGCTCGGCCCGGTGGACCTGGAGACCCTGGACGCGCTGATCACCGCGGGCATCGCGGCCAGCCGCGCGGAGGCCGTCCGCTGGGCACTGGCCCGCATCCGCGAGCGGCCAGCATATGCACAGCTGCGCGAGCGAGCCCGCGAGATCGAAAGGCTCAAGACCGAGTTCTAACCCGGGATCGCCGCCTAGACCTCGTAACTGGGATGGCCGCTTGCGCTGCGGCGGGTGACCTCCTTGATGACGGCGCGCGGGCAGGCGGCGAGCTGGGTTCCGTCGTGCAGGATCCGGTACTGGCGGTCCTCGACGATGACGGTGACGATCTTCCCGCGGTGGGCGTGGCCGAGATGGATCTTCGTCCCGGCGACCATGAGGCTGCCCTGGCTGGAGACCACGCGGCTGACTCGCGTGATGCCGGCGGGCGGGGCGGGCGGTGGCGGCCCGGCGAGGTGTGCTCCGTGCAGGCGGCCGCGGGCGGCGGGTTGCAGCGGTGAGGGGAGGGTGCGGGCCAGGGCGCCGTCGGCGGTGATGACGTGGAGGAGGTGCTGGTCGATGCGCAGGATGACGCGCTGCCCGGCGAGGTGGAGCCCGGCGCTGATCTGCTTGCCGCCGACGCTGATGCAGCCGCCGTTGCCGACCTGGCGCTGCACTTCGACGATCGCATCAGCGGGCAGCGGGCCCGGCGGCAGCGCGGTGGCGGGTGAGGGCCGTCCCGGCCTGCCCCCGGTGGCGCGCAGCCGGGCGAGGTCCTTGTCATCGAGGGTGACCGGGCAGGTCTTGATCAGCTCGCCCGCGTGGAAGACGTGCAGGCTGGAGTGGTCAAGGCGCAGGGTGACTTTCTGTCCGGACAGGTGCTTGCCGAGCCAGACCTGCCGCCCGGCGGCGAACATGTTGCCGCTGGCGGGCACGGTCCGGTCGATCTCCACGGCATCGGGGACGGCGGCGATGCCCGGCCCCGGGGACGGCGGGTCCGCGGTTACTGCGGGCAACGTGGTCAGGCCGGGTGGCAGCCGCAGCGGCAGGTCCTGGCCTTGCTCAGCGGAGGGCGTCTTGGTGAAGCGCCCGGCGGGCGTGGCCATGCCCAGCGACTGGTGCGGCCGCTCACCGTTGTAATAGGCCACCCAGGCATCCAGCCCGGACTGTGCGTGCGCCAGGCTGTCGAAGCCGTCGTGAGCGGCGAGGAACTCCTCGCGGAGGGTCTTGTGCCAGCGTTCGATCTTCCCGGTCGTGGTGGGGGTGCGGGGCCTGGTCAGCCGGGTGGTGATGCCGTTCTCCCGGCAGATCCGCTCGAACAGCACCTCGGCGGGCCGGGGCCGGGTGAACCGCCCGGTGAACTGCTTGCCATTGTCAGTCAAGATTTCGCCGGGCACCCCGTGCCGGGCCAGCGAGGCGGCGAACGCGGAGCAGACCGCCCGGCCGGTGGCGCGGGCGACCAGCTGGGCGACCACGCAGTAGCGGGAATGGTCATCGATGCCGGAGACGAGCTTGACCTCGGTCCCGTCAGCCAGGAACACCCCGCCCATGATGTCCATCTGCCAGAGTTCCATCGGCTCTTCGCGTTCCCACCGGATGTCGGAGGAGGCGGGCCGCCGGTGCTGGCCGGGTGCGATCAAAGCGTTGCGGACCAGTACCCGGTAGAGGGTTGCCTCCGAGGGCACCGGGGTTGCGCCGCGGCGGCCGAGCTCGAACGCCAGCCGGGCCGGTCCCCACCGCGGATGAGACCGCCGCAGCTCGCATGCCAGCGCTTCGACCCCGGCGGGAATCTGGTGCGGGCAGCTGGCCGGGCGGTGCGAGCGGTCCGCCAGGGCGGCCAGGCCGCCAGCCCGGTAACGGCGCACCCATGCGTGCACGCTTTGCCGCGTGACGCCATGCCGGGCGGCGACCTCGGTCACCGGGCACCCGGCCTCGACTTCCAGCACAGCGCGATACCGCTGCTCCATGACACTCAGCTCCACCAGCACCGACCCGGCCTCCCGCGCGAACGTGAATGATCACGCGAAAGCCAAGCCAGCCGACAGGCGTAAAGCATCAACCGAAGCCGGAGTGATCGGCTTCAGTTGATCCTTTACACGCCCTAGAGGTTTAGTTCGGTGTTGCCTGCTGACGGTCTTCGGCTCGTTCCTTGAGGGCCTGGTTGAGCGCCTGGAAGCTGGCCTGGAAGCGGCTAGTGGTCTTGGCGGAGAAGTGGGCGAGGAGGCCGCGGTAGGTCTCGGTCTGCACCAGGCGGGTGCCGCCCTCAGCGGGGGTCAGGGTGAAGCTGTGCTCGCCGGTCATGATGGCGGGCAGGCTGGATCTCCACCGCAGTTCCTTGGCTGGCTCAGCGGCCAGCACGCTGGCCTTGACGGTCATGGTGCGACCGTTCACCGGGTGGATGCTCTTCAGGGTGATCTTGTTCCCGGCGCTGAGCTGCCCGGATGCCTCGCGGAATAGCGGGTTCCACTGCGGGTAGCTGGCCAGGTCAGCCAGGACCGCCCACACCTGATCTGGTGAGGCAGCGATCTGGGTGGCGGCGGATATCTCGGTCATCGCTGACGGCCCTCCCGGCCTGGAGTGTTCAGGGGTGGCGCACTGTGGCGTGTGTAGGCTTTGAACCGGTGGACTTCGCGGGTGGTCATGCGCGGCACCGCGCCGATCATCTCACCGTCGATGACGAGCCGGAACTGGTCATCCTCAGCGGTCACGGTGACAATCTTGCGGGCGTGAATCAGGCCGACCTGGATGCGCTGGGCCGCAGCGTGACGCGCTGCCCGGCGAGCTCGAAGCCGACATTGAGCTGGGCGCCGGCCAAGCTGACCAGGCCGGTGGCGTTGACCATCCGCTCGACCTCGATCGCTGTGCCGGTCCCGGCCGAGAGCGGGGGCGGCCCGGCGGGGCGGGCGCCATCGGCGGCCAGCCGGGCCAGCTCGGTGACGCCGAGCCGGGACGGCAGGGTCTTCAGCCGGGTGCCGTCCAGCAGGACATGCAGGCTGGTCTCGTCCACCCAGACGGTGATCATCCGTCCGGCCAGCGCCGGGCCGAGCCAGACCTGCTGGCCGCCGATCCACAGGTTCCCCGATGGCGGGATAACACGGGAGACTTCCAGCGCCAGCAGCGAGGGCTCAGCCGGGACTGCGACCGGATCGCCTGACTGGCCAGCGTCTGATGGCTCCGCCGCCCAGGGGCTGACGCTAGTGGCCAGCTGCGGCGGGACGCGCAGCTCTGGCTGGGCAGCGGCGGCGGTGAACCGGGAGGCGGGGAAGGCCATGGCCAGGGACTGGTGCGGCCGGTCGGTGTTGTACTCCTGCCGCCAGGCATCTAGCGCGGCCTGCAGCGCCGGGAGGGACTCGAACGGGCCGTGGTCATCCAGCAGCTCGAGCTGCAGCGACTGGTGCAGCCGCTCGATCTTTCCGGTGGTCGTCGGGGACGCTGGCCGGGTCAGCCGCTGGGTGACGCCGTTCTCCCGGCAGATCCGCTCGAACAGCACCACCGCCGGGCGGGGCTTGATGAACCGGCCGGTAAAGACCGTCCCGTTGTCAGTGAGCACTTCCTCCGGCACCCCATAGACGGCCATCGCATCGAGAAATGCCTGGCAGACCGGCCGGGCGGTGGCCCGCAGCAGCGCCTTCGCGATGACGCAGTACCGGGAATGGTCATCGATACCGGTCACGATCTTCACCTCCCGGCCGCTGGCCAGGAAGGCGCTGGCGGTCACGTCCAGCTGCCACAGCTTCATCGCCACCGGCCGTTCCCACCGCGTGTAGTCCTGGCGCCTGCGGCGGCGCGATTTCGGCTCGATCAGCCCGTTGCGGACCAGCACCCGGTAGACCGTCGAGCGGGTCACGCTGCCGTGACCTCGACGGCCCATCTCGAACACCAGCCGTTTCGGTCCCCACCGCTTGTGCCCGCGGCGCAGCTCACAGATCGCCGACTCCAGCTCAGCCGGGATCTGCCACGGATGGGCATGCACCTTGTGGCTGCGGTCAGCCAGCCCGGACGGTCCTCGTCCCGGTAACGGCGCAGCCAGGCGTGCACGCTCTGGCGGCTGACCCCGTACCGGTCAGCGACCTCGGTCACCGGCACCCCGGCCGCGACTTCCAGCACTGCACGGTATCTCTGCTCGGACACGCTCAGCTCCCACAGCATGAGCGGGAGTGTTAAGCATCAAGCGGAGCCGATGTGTAAAACATCAAGCGGGACAGCATAAGCATCACCCGGCTAGCCTGTGACAACTTTCTCTACAGCTTCAAGGGCGCACCTCCGGCGCGCCAGCCGATCCGGCCCGCCGGGCCAGATCGGGCGCAGCTGCGCGAGGCTATCCGGGGAGATGCGTGACTGGCAGACCGAGCGCCACGGGGCGAGAGCGGGAAAATGGTGGGCAACCCGCCGACTGTGGGGCGGCGGCCTGCCGCGCCCTGGCGGGCGGAAGCCCTACGGGCGCGGCGCCGCACGCCGGTCAGCTGGCCCGCACCCGCAGGCCGGTGGCTCAGGCCGTAACGCTGCCCGGTGACCGCGCTTGCGTAATCTGACTGGGCCGTCCTCCTCGCGTCGGGCATCCTGTCGCCGCGCAAAGATCACCGTCAAGGGCGCGCCCGAGGGCGCGTCGCTGAGGCGATGGCGCAAGCGCCACCCTTGACAATGATCTTCCACGGCAAGACCTCGGCACCTATCAGGAGGACGGACCCAACTCGACTCGTCCTCCTCCACCGCTGTCAACTACAGCCAGCTTGACACGGGATCTTCCACGGCAAGACCCGGCACCTATCAGGAGGACAGCCGGAAACTGAGGCGGAGCGTAGACTCCCAGACAGGCTGGCCTTCACCAGTCACGGGGGCGTCATCGTAAGGCGGTGACCAATGATTATTCTGATCGTGGTCACGAGCGTGATCGTTGTGAGTCTGGCTATTGCAGCCTGGTACGACCACACGGTCCGACGGCGAGGGGAGCGAGCCAACGTGACCCTGAAGCGACCGTGGAACATGAGGTGATGGCGAAGGCCGTGCCCGCTGCGTGCCCGATAGGTTGGTCGGACAGAGGGATTCACGGTCACTAGCGGATCAGCCACAATGTACGCTGAGCTGCGGACGGGCCGGTCGGGTCTGCTCGCTGCACTCATTCCCAGGCTGATAGTGCGAGTTCGATTCTCGTCATCCTCTCCAGGTTCATAAACGCGGGGTCAGTCGGCCCGCCCCACCATTCGGTCCTCGCGGCTGCGGGGCTGGCCACCACAGCGCCGCCGCGTTAGGCTTTGCTGCACCGTGCTGGTGGGGGAGGTGCCGTGACAGCAGAGCCGGAAGACCAGATTGCGGTAGCCGCGGCGGCCCGCAGCCGCCTCAGGGCGTCCCATGCTGACCGCGAGCACGTAATCGACATGCTCAAGGCCGCGTTTGTGCATGGTCGGGTTACCAAAGACGAGTTTGATGCGCGGGTAGGCCAGGCATTCGCGTCGCGGACCTGTACGGAACTGGCCGCAGTCACCGCCGATATCCCCGCCGGGCAGATCACAGATCAGTCGCCGAGCAACCCGGCCCGCGCGCAGGGTCGGCCGACGATGAGCCATGCAGCCAAGGCCCGCCGATGTGTGGTCATTGCGCTAGCCATGATGACGGTGGCCACGTTCGCCCCCGGTGGTCCCGCGCTTCTCCTATTCGCGCCTCTCTGTCTTACGGCTTTGCTGGTTGCCGCTGCTCAGATACTCGCCTCACAGCACGAGAAGCGCTCCCGTGGTCAGCTAGCGGGGCCCAGCACCTAGCGCAGGGCGGTGAGCGTCCCAGCGCCCAGCGCCTGCCGCCGAGGCCGAACAGCTCCCACAGATCAACCGCGCTCCGCGACACAGCCGAATCTGGGTGAAGCCAGAGCCCTCGGATCGCCCGGGACCACCGCAGGTGGGGCTAATCGCCGTGCCATTAGCGTGCCATTGGCCGGGGTAACGAAGGGGTCAATCAGGGTCATTCCTGACCGCTGCCAGGGACGCCAGGTCAGCGCCCCTGGCAGCGGTAACCGCTCCACTTCCCAAGCTGATAGTGCGAGTTCGATTCTCGTCACCCGCTCCACAGTTTCGGACCGAACTCGACTCGTCCTCCCCACCGCTGTCAACCTGCGCTTGGCAAGTCTTCCGCCTCGGGCCAGAGCCGGCTGCTCCGGCCTGCTGCATCAAGGATCAGCTGCGCGTCGGTCCCGACCCGGGTTTCGCCCGTCCCGAGCGTCGGCCAACAGCAGACGAACTCCAGCGGCCCGCTCGGTGGCAATGGCCAGGCCCACCAGCTCGAATGCTGATAGTGCGAGGTGCTGCCGCCGCCGCGTAGCTGGAGGATCGGCTCAGTCGGCTCAGAGTCACCGTATGGTCTGCCGCTGGTGACCGTGCGCCCATCGGAGAGCTGCAGGCTGATCTGGTAGGGCTTGTTAGCGAGCATGCCGCCGTCCGGCGTCTCCGCGTCGAAGCCAGGGCCGCCCGGGTGGATGAGGGCTGTCACGAAGATTTCGAATCCATTGCTGTACGCGGACATGCCGGTGATCGCGATCGCGGCTTGCTCGGATCGGTCAAACTGCAGGGTACTGATCGGCACGATGCCCGGGAACTCTGTCTGCGGCGGATCCCATGGCCGGGGCACCCGACGCTGTAGTGCCGGGCGCGCCGGCGGTGCTTTGTGAAAGAGGCGCATGGAGTCAGCGTTGATCCACCCCATCGATCTTGCAAGCTGGTGCAGTCGCGACCGGCCACAGCCAGTCGCCGCCGAACGCGCCTGCTGTCGGGCAGGCCGACGGCTACCATCGCCGGCATGACGGGTATACAGCCGGAACTGTGGATCGATCGCGCTGCTGCCGCTGTCGAGTTCTATGAGGCAGCTTTCGGCGCCAGAACCCTGCATCGCATCGGGGAGGGAGACGAGATCGTCGCGCAACTGGCGATCGGAGACGCCGCGTTCTGGGTTTCCTCTGGCGGACCGGACGGACCGCGGTTCAGCCCGAAGGCAATCGGCGGTGCAACGGGCCGGACCCTGCTGGTAGCCGACGATCCAGATGCGGTGTTCGCGCAGGCGGTCGGCGCTGGTGCCACGCCAGCGTCCGACATGGCCGACGAGCACGGCTGGCGCCTGGGCCGGATCTTCGATCCGTTCGGTCATGAATGGGAGATCGGCAGGCCACTTGGACCCTGGCCGCCAGCCTGATCCCGAAACGTTGGGTCGCGGCGGCCGCCGTCTGGCTCCAGGTGCCTCTCGTGGCGCACGATCGCATCTTCGCCAACGTGAAAGATCTCGAAAGCTTACGTGCGGGAGACGAAGTCGAGGCTCCGGCCAGCAGGCTGCCCGTCGTTGCATCCGCTAACCAGCCGGGTCAGGCTGTGGGGGTATACCTAAGCGAGGGCCAGGCCAGCCCCGGCAGCAGAGAGGTTGCCCGATGGCGAGTGACCGGGAGGAACGAAACACGGTCTTCGGGATGCCGCGCGATGCGGATCCCTACGCCAGGCAGGGCGAGGAACCGCAGCGCGTCCTCGGCATCCCTGTCGACTGGTACGGCCCCGTCGATCAGGATCTGCTCCAGTCAACCCTCGCTGAGCTGGCCAGGGCCGTCAATCCGGTCCTGGGCGGCTGGCTCGCCTATTTCACCCGGTTCTACCCGACCGCGGTGATCCCGCTATGCAA
>Ga0208219_1000482_pt1 | contig 14307 bp, 9 predicted proteins | sample NGESurshal072012_7_FD_184469 | JGI IMG/M metagenome (GOLD analysis project Ga0208219, IMG submission 184469) | Arctic peat soil microbial communities from Barrow, Alaska - NGEE Surface sample 53-2 shallow-072012 (SPAdes) | ecosystem: Environmental > Terrestrial > Soil > Wetlands > Peat ...
CTTCGATGTCCCCGAGAGCCCGGAGCGCGCGGCCGTATGAATCGCACGGCTGCGGTAGGCACGGCAAGGCTAGGCGGGGGCTATGGGGGTGCGGGCGCCTCGGATGATGCAGGCGCGAGCCCGGAAGCAGAATCGTAAAGTCTCGACCGGGTCGGTTGTCGAGTTTGTGGAGCCCCAAGCGCCGGCCGAGCTCAGTCGCAAGTGTGGGTTGTCCCAGCACCGATCCGTCACGGTGCGACTACTGGCTCACCGCACCGCTTGGAGGCCCAGTGCATCCGCCTGAAGCGTTCAGTCGCCGCCGCGAATCTTCTGCGTCGCGGCCCACACGAGCCCGACGACGACCATCGCCGCTGAAACGATCCCAGCCCAGACGGGAGGATGTGGCATAGCGGCGACAACCCCGAAGCAAGCACCGACGAAGGTGATCAGGGCGGCGGTGAGATAGGACCGGAGCGCACCGTCGTGCCGAATCCTCTCGCCCACTGTGGCCCTTCGTATCTCGGCTTTCGCGTACTGCACTGGCGGCGTTTCGAGCGCTGCCCAAAGGGCGGCGCTGACCCTCGCCTTGTCCTGTCCTGGCACGGCGTCTATCCACTCGGCGGAGGCAATGCTGCGCGCCTCGCTTTCGCTCCCGAGTCGGACCAAGAGGGGCGGGAATTTGTCGCCATCGATGCCGGCGAGGGAACCGGCAGGGATCTGAAGTTGATTGCCTTTGGAGTCCTTGTGTTTCGCGATTTCGACCGGCAGCCAGTCGCGAAATGTTTTGCTCGACGCCTTCAAGCGACCTCGCTGACGAGGTAGCGTGAGGTGACCCGCAGCAGGAACTGGACATCGACATCAGGGATCAGGCGGATTCGATCGACTGACATCTCGGTTTCGACGGGCTCGCCGATCGCCCAGGTGCCGAGGCCGATGCAGTCGGCTAAAAGATCGTGGTCGAGTTGCTCGGATTCTCTCGCCCGTGCCAAGCCGTGCACGACCCTGATTCCCGCTTTGTGAATGCCCGCTCGGGTCATCTCGTCGCTGGTCGCAGCGAGTTCGTCGACCATTTTTCCCTGCTCCTCATCGTCCCTGAACTGCTCGAGCCGCTCGAGCAGTGAATCCAGCGTCTCGGCCGCTCGAGCACGGTGTGCGGCTGAGAGCTCGGCGATCCGCGAGGTGGATATCGAGTTCTCGTACTCCTCATGCGAGTCCAGCGCGGGCACCGACACCGCGTCACCGCCGCTCGGTCCAGGGTCAACTGGAGCGGGGGTACGCGGGCCACCGTCGCGATCGTCGGACGGCGGCTCGTAGGTCTCGTGGATAATCAGCCACGCTGCGGTTTTCAGATCCGCAGTTGCGCAGAACACGCACTTAAACTCGGGTACGCCTCGCAGCCGGGTGCCGTGATCCGCACAGGTGAGGCTGTGACAGTTTGCGCACACCCCGATTGGGTCAGCTGCGGAGCTGACTTTGTCGACCACCTCACATTTGAAGCAACTGGCGATCTGCCCACCTCTTCTCTCCTCGCCGACATCGCTAGCCGGGTAGGAAATGAGCCTAACCTATACGCAGAGCCCAACAAATAATCGAAGTGCAAAGACCGGCTTTAGATATCAGTGAGCGACCGCAGTGCCGGGACGCTCATAAGGCGATCAGCGGAATGAGCACTTCAGGGTTCTCACTAACCTCGCGGGCGTGTCATGGCTGAGCTATGGCGCGGCCGGACTTCGCCATCGTTGGTGAATTCCCAGATGACGATGTCGCGCTCGAAGATCGCCTGGTCGATCTTCCCGTCGAGCGTTCGCATCAGGAGGCGAGCGATTTGATCGGCGAAGTTGTGGGCCCAGGTGTGGGTCCAGCCGATTAGCTCGACCTCCCACTCGAAAGCGCGTACGGCGACCAGCACCTTGCCGAAGCGGATGTGGCGACGCCGGTCGAGCTCCGCCAGCCCGGTGTTGACGCCCGGTTTAAGTCCTCGCTGGATCTCCTGGTAGATCGGATCGATCACCTCGGCGAAAATCGCCTCGGACTGCCCCAGCTCGTCGAGGAAGTACTCCTCGTGGGCGTTGAAGCGGACTTCTTCGTCCCAGCTTCCCTGAGCTTCGAGCAGTGGCTGCACGCGCCTGGTCTCGTCGTCGTCCATCGTGCGCCACTGAGTGACCTTGAGATCCGACGGCGCGAAGAGATGGCCGATGAAGCGGAGCTCCCTGACTCTGCCCTCCCAATCGGCGTCGCTGAATTCGCGCAGGATGGCAAGGCGGATCTTCTGCTCACGAGCGTACGTTTCCGCGGGGCCGGTGAAGCCGACGGTCGTCACCATCATCGCCTCATCGGGCTTTAGGTCGCGCACCACGCTTGCGAAGTCCCTCGCTTCGCCGGGGCCGATCTTTGGCGAGCTGGCGTCGGCGGCGAAGTCGCGGCACTCGACGATCCAGCGCAGATCGTCTTTGCCGCGACGGACGTGGACATCGATCTGGTGCGCGGTCTCCTTCCCATCGCCGCGCAGCCTGATGTCGTGGACAACGGCCTGTTCGCGATCCAGGATCTTGAAGACGATCGCAGCGATCCGCTCGTACTTGGTGCCCGACTTCAGCTTCTCCTTGGCGACGAGCTTGTCGTAGATCAGCTCGATCTCCTTGCTCATGCCGGCCCCCACCTTTCCTGCTCCTCGCGCAGCTTGGCCGGGGAGACCTCAAGCCGGCTGAGGTCGAGGGCGCCAAGCGGGAAGCCCCAGCTGCTGACCAGTCGATCGAGGTCGGCCTGCTCGGCGTCGGCGGTCAGGTTGCCTCCATCAACGAGCGCCTCGGCGATTTCGCTGTTGATCGTGGCGATCTCCCCCCAACGGGTTTCGTCTTCGATCTCGCGGTCCGACCACTTCTCGGCGACCACGGCGAGGCCCGCGGCGCTCGTTAGCCCGAGGCGGGCGAAGGAGCGGACGAGATCGCGGACCGCCGCAGAGGGCCCGCCGAAGCCGAACTCCTCGTCTTGCGCGGGCGTGGTCCAGCGCTCTCCTGCGTCTTCGGAGACAAGGTCGACGTAGAGGCGCCGCTCACGCTCGGCCAGCAGCTGGTTCGGGTAGATCCAGTCGACGTCGTTGGGCCCGTCGAGGTAATGGGAGGGCCGCATTGACTCGACGATCGTGCGGACCTCACGGAAGTTGGCCGGATTCATGTGGACCATCTCGGTATAGATACAGCGGGCCAGGTGCTGGTGGAAGCGCTGCAACTGGCGCGTCATTGCTTGCTGGTCGCGCGGGTCGATCCGCACCAGGTCGAGCAAGATCAGAACCTTCGCCGCCTCCTCGTCGGCCTGGCCGGCGAGGACCCAGAGCCCGCGCTTGCTTTCGGCATCGCGCAGCACCTCGATGCCGGCATTGAGAGCGGCGACGTTCTCGACCAGTAGCTCGAGGCCCTCGCCTATCGTCGCAATCTGGGCTTCAGGGTTCTGCTGCATCAGCCGGGTTATGCCTGTGCCTCGCATGCCTCGACAGTAGCGGGCGCCCGGCGCGACCCCTGGGGCCTGGGCCGACCTCCCTAAGCTGCCCAGATGGCATCCGACAATGGCACAGCTGCGCGAGGCCACCGCGGCCTAGTCTGAGCCGGTCGTCGAGAGCTCCACAAGGGGACGAAGCAAGCAGAAGCCGAGGTCTGCTGGACCGCTACAGGGCCTGTGTGGCCGCCAGCCACGAGATAGGCTGTACCGCGGGAGAGGCGCAGGCAACGAGGAAGGATTGAACGGGGAGTGGAGAAAGAACGCGCAGCTAGCTGCGGCGGCGGGTTCGCTCGGGCTGGCCTGGGTGTTGCTTGAGCTTGCCTCTGCCGTATGCGAACGTTGTCCTCGAAAGCGCCGCCGTCGCAGCTGTCTGGTTGACCTCCTCTGGGATCGGCGCGATGATCGGAAACTTCGCTGCGGTCCTCGAACATAAGTCGCCCGAGGAAAGGGCTTACTGGACCGCTCTGGGAGGGGCGATGGGCTGCGCATTCGGCTTCCTCCTGATGATTTGCTCCATCGCGGTCCTGGCGAGATCATGAAGTCATGACGCGAGTGTCCTACTCTGAAAAGACGATGCAGTCGGAAGAGGCTCGCTATCCCGCGCCCTCTGGCCGGTTCTTCCTGCTCTTGCTCCTGATGGGCGGTGTGGTCGGGCTGGTCCTGCTGGTGCTGCGCGCGCCTTTCTGGGCCTTCTACGTTGCTCCGCTCGCGATGGCGCCGCTCGTCATTTTGGAGCTGCGAACTCTGGACGCGGCTAGGGAGGCAAAGCCTCGTGTGGGAGAGGCTCTTCGTGCATCCTGGCTAGCTAACTTCCTCAGTAAGCCGCTTGTCGATGAGTATCGATCGCTGGATGGCTCTTTGCTTCTCTGGGTCCTCTGCGGAGTTATTGCTGTCGCCGTCGCTGGCTTGCCTTTGTCTTTGATTGACGTGAGCCATCCTTTGGCCTGGGGCGGTTTGCTTGTGGTGGTTGGGTTGCTTGTCGTCGGCTTGTTCCGCTTCGCGTTGAGCGAGCTTTTTCCCAGGCGCCTTGCCTTGACCGTCCGCGAGCGGCGGCGGCTGGCGGACGCACATTTAGACAAAGCTAGTGTCGAGGCGCTTGCGGTGCAGCAGTTACGGAACCTAGAGGCACGGGCGAGAAAGGCGGATGCCAGTCCGGGGGAGGTCAAGCCGCTCTCGGAGAAGATCGAGTCGGGCAGCAAATCCAGATCCAGGCGAACCTCGCCGGCAATGCGCGGCGAGAAATCCGATGCAAGCCGAGGCAAGTTCAAGTCCAAGAGGGCAGACGCGGGTCATTCATCCCTCAGGACTGGACGAGGTGGGCGGCGCCGAGCGAAGGCAAGGGTGGAGCCTGATGAGTTAGGTCAATGGGTTGTATTCATCGGGAAGACGCGTCATTTCGGGATATACGACACGCGTCTTCAGGCGCTAAGGGCTGCAGAGATCTACTTGATCCAGCGCGGTGGCGGAGCGCTCCTAAGTAGAAGTAGCGACGATTCGAAGGCGGGTTACGTACGGATTCAGGTCCCGCCAAGCAACCGGCGTCTTCAGGAGCTCATGGACCAAGTTGAGCTCGAAAAGGCCCGCGATACCCGGCCCTGACCAGCCAGTGCCAGGATTGCGTCCCACTGGCGATGTGAATGCTCGGAAGCTTTTAGGAGAACGAGACCGCGATGGTCGCTCTGGGATGCCACGCGCGATACGCATTTTCTCTCGGAGGGTTGACGGCTGCAAAACACGCTGGGTGTCAACCCAATGCACCAAAGCAGCGAGCTATTGCGCGTTCGTCTTCTTCGTCTCCCGAGCGAAACCACGACCAAAGCAAGGCGCTCGCGGTGCGCGCCGTTCCCATGGTGAGGCCTACTGCTGCGCTCGACGGCCCGATAATTGGCGCAGCTCCGGCTGCGACCACGGCTCCGATCACCAGGTCCCTGCCTGCATTTGCGCGCGCCTCGACAAATCGACTGCGCCTGTTGGTTCTGGTCGCTGACTGTTCTATGACCCGCATCTCTTCTCGCACTACGGCGAGTGCCTCCTCTCTCGATAGATCGTCAAGCCCGCTGACTCGATCCAGGCCACGGCGTAAGGCCAAGCGATACTCCGACCACGCGTCGCTTTGATGCATTGCAACTACGTCGGCGGGCTGCAGGTCTGACAGGGCGGGCGCCGTCAGGCTGTCCGCGATCGAGAGGTTCTCGGTTTCGGGATGGACTGGCGAGGTAGGGCGCTCCCGCTCAACAAGCCAAGCAAAGACTTCTCTCTCCTGGCGGGACTCAAGATTCAAATGCCCTGGGAAGCCCTTGGCGAGGTCCGTGAACTTCCGAAAAAGAAACTCAAAGGCATCGGTTGTCTCCCATAGCTTGCTTGGGTCGTAGGGGCCCAGCACCGATCCGTAGGTAAATAGGCCGCCGGCCTTTATGGCTTCCTCGAACTTGCGTCGAGCGTCTCGACCCAGTTCGAACTCGATGGCCGAAAGGTCTGGTTCCCCGAACTTCCTGTGGGTATCTGTGAAGAAAATGTCTTTACTAGGGAAAAATCCAATTGCTCTAACGGTTCGTGGCTGCAACATGAGCAACCCTGCGTCCACCAATGGACGCAGGAAGGCAAGCGCTTCGAGATAGTTGCCTAGATCAGCAGCGCCACGGGTTTCCCACTGTGGCTTCTTGGACCAGCTGTGTTCCGGGTTGACGGCCAGCGTGAGCAACAAGCCAAGGCGATCAGGCACGACAGCTCCGTGCGCGTAGAGCAGCTGGCTCATTGCTCTCTGAGCGGCAGTGTCTGCGAATTTCTGACTGCGCTCCAAAGCCTCCTTGGGGATTAGACGGTGGTTCACTGGCCAAAACTCGCCAGCTGCAGGCTGAAGCGCCGCACAGTCGTCCGCGAAGGCGCCGTAATCAGCCTTGAGGCGCTCCAAGTCATCGACAGTGAGCCGGTCGAGGTGAGAAATGAAGTCGGCGTCGAGCGCCTCCCCCAACGATTCCTCGATTACATCTATGACCGAGTGACGTGATCTCATCGGTTCGTCGCATTCTAGGCTCAGACTTGGGCGCGGACGGCGCTTCCCGTAAGACTGACGGGGACCACCTCGACCTTGCCGGTCGGGAGCTGCGAGGCCGAGCTCATAGCCCGAAGGCCGCAGGCTCGCCTCCGGACGTTCCGCTTGCTATCCACATTTGAGAGCCGAAAATCGTCAGAGAGAGAGAGGTGTGCGATTGAGGCTGCGCCCGGTGTCAGTGTCATTCGCTCTGAGGTGTGCGCATGTATTCTGCTTGGGTTCGCGTGGAGAAACGATGAAGAGCAATGACAGATGGGGGCTAAGGTCATGAAGGGACGGCGTCGCACTCGGACGTACCGGCATGCTCTCGCAGCTCTTGTAGTTTTGGTTGGCTGCCTAGCTGCTTCGTCTCCTGCCGCCGCAGAAGGCGGCACATCAATCGCCGCTGGCCCGCTTGTTCCATATGGACAGCAGCAGTTCGGCAATACGGCAAATGCCGGGCACCTTGGCGGTTATGAGATCGGCTCCTTCTGGAACCTCGAAGTCATCGCAGGCGATCAGGTCACGCTCGACTGGGAAGCCAAACGGGGCACTCATCTGGAGGTCTTCCCAGCCGGCACGACCGATTTCAACTTCGATCCAGGCCAGAAGTTCAAGGTGCAGGGCCTCAACTCTGAGGGGAAGGGGGAGCTTGGCTTCACCGCGCCGCAGACCGGCACGATGCCGATGGCCCTGCTGACGGTCGAGGAATACGCCGGCCCGTACAGCTTCACCGCTTTCGTCAAGCATGGCCTCGTCCTGGCGCTGCCGCGCGTGTCGCATCTCGGCCATGTCGGCAAGATCACTGTTGGCGTTCACACGCCGGATGGCGGCCTGGCTGCCGCGTCGCCGATCAAGGTGAAGATTGAAGCCCGTCACGCCGGGCGCTGGCTGGCGATCGGAGCGGCCCCGGTGGTGGGATCAAGCGCCCGTGTCAGTGTCCAGGCGCCGCGATCGCTCTGGGGGTCGACTGTGGCTCTCCGCGCCGCCGCCTCAGGCTCCGCCTATGGGCCGGCCAAGAGCGGCGCTCGGCAGGTCAGCATCAGGTAGCTGGATTTCGACAGCGTGCCGGAAGGGCGGAGCTTCGGCTGCGGCGGGTTCTGCCCGCATGGTCCGTGTTTTCCCGCTGGTCGATGGGGCGCAGCTGCCTTTTCATCTTCCCCCGCCGCCCCTTGGCCGCTTTTGCGCGACGGATTCACTAGATCCACTGCCTTGGGCGTTTGATCCTCAAGACCTAATATGTGATCGTCGTTCCCAATTCGACGCAGGTGCTCATTTCACGCTCTAAGCACTGAGAAACGGCGATACTCCCCCGGTGCGGGAGAGTTCACTGCAGGTGTTGCGGGCTCACACCGGCGAGGCTGGCGGCCCCGAGCTGGTCGCTGCGGTAGAGCGCCTGCCCCTTGCCGCCATCGACGATTTGGCTGAAGCGCTCCTCGCGGAGCCGTCGATGCCGAAGAAGGCCGCTCCCCGAAATGAGGTCTGGCCGCTGGTCAATGCGCGCGCCTCGGTCCTCTCGCGTGGACTTGACTCCCTCGCCGACGCTCCCGGATCTGTTGGACTGAATCTCTCCGCAGCGATGGATCCGCGCCAGGTCGGCGAAAACACGTTCTCCGACGGTGTCGTCAGGGCCCTCCTCTACAGCCACGGCCTGGTGCTCGAAGACCCCCTGGCCATGGCAGCGGACTCGCATCGGGGGCCCGCCGCGGCCCGCGCCCACTCGCGCGAGTCCATCGTTGCCGCCGCGGTCTCGCTGGTCGAGATCGAAGATTTGCTCGAGGCTGGCATCGTTGAGACATTCTTCGTCTCAGGCAAGGCGCGCCGGGGGGACGCGCCTCTGCGGGCTTCGATGTACTCCGCTCTCGGAGATGCGCTGGACCTCGACGTCGGCGAAATATGGGGTGGGCTCGCGGTGAGCGGTATCGATGGGTCGAGCGAGCCGCTGACAGAGCTGTGGCGCGCGATCCGAGCCTTGAGAGGTCCCTCGTCGGGCCGCGGCGAGGATTTGGCATCGAAATCCGAGGCCGAGGCCGTCGAAGCCTTCATCGGCATAGTCGCAAACCTGTGGCCAGACTCCGCCTTGCGAATCACTTTCGAAACCATCGTGTCCGGCCTTGCCGACATACGGCACCTTGGCGGTCATCACGATCTGCTCTGCCCCTCGCCGTTGTATGCCCGACTGCTATTTCTCGGCTCCCCGGACCCCGAGGCCGAGCTCCGGGTCCACCAGCTTGCGCGCACGTCGGTGCCGAACCTCGAAGAACTGGGGATGAGCGACATCGTTGCGATCCGCAAGAGCAGCGATGCGCTTGACGCTTGGCGTGCGCAGCTCAGCCTCGGCCTCGACCACGCCCACCGTCTGCGCGAGGAGCTGGGGCCCGGGACCGATCTCTCGGCAGCTGTCTCAGAGGTTTTGGCGGAGACCCGCCAGAGATTCTTGGCGGAAAAGAAGCGGTCGCGAGTCTTTGGGCGCGCGGGATGGACAGCCTTCGTCGCCGGCGCGATCGGTGGTCTCGTTCCAGGGGCTCCCGGTGGGACCACGAGCGGCCTGATCGGTGCGGCCGGGGGCGTTGTGGGGGCATTGACGCAGGGCCTGCTCGATGCCGGCCCCGAGATCCCTGACTTCGCGGGGCGCCACTACCTGGTGTTCGACCGAGCGACAGCGGAGAGCGAGTGCCCCTGAGGATCGGCCGCCGCGTCAGCGGTGCGCGGATGCGGCAGGAGGCAGGCTGATCGCCGGTACCTATGTCGTCCTGATCGGGATCAGCGTCGACCCCACCCACGCCGACGGCCTCCTCGGATTCTCGATCGACCACACCGAGGGAGAGCGCCATCTCGCGAGTTCGTCTGCCCTCTCTCTTCGGCGGATTGCGATCCGTGACGGGAGTGGTCCAACTCCGGCTCGGGTCGAGCCAGGCGGAGCCCACAGCGGAGGACGTAGCGGCCAGCGGGCTCTTGTAGCCGCAGTGGCGCAGGGCGCAGTGCCGGCTCGCGCCTTGTGACTCATGCCCGGAAAACGACGACCGGTGGCGTCGCACCGAGCCCGTCCGTGTAGGGGGCGGAACCGATCTCAACAACGAAGCGGGCTCGACTTGAGTTTGAGAGCTGATCAGGAACTGAGGTAATGGGAATGATGCGTCGGATCGGCTGGCTCGCGCCGGTCGCCATCGCGCTGGCGGCAGCCGCTTTCGGCGTTCTTGCCCTGCATCATCCGCTCTCTGCCGTGCCGGCGGAAGTCGGGCGCCAGGTCGCTCCCCGGACGGTGGGCGCCGGCAAAGGGGCGAGATTCGCTGTACCGACGCCGGTCGGTGCGGCGAGGCTCGAAGGCGTGGGTCCGCAGGGCTCAAACAGGAAGGGTCCTGCGGATGGAATCGGCCCAGGGTCTGCGGGCTTTGGGAGGGCCCTCGGGGAGGCCTGGTCGATTTGCCGTTGGCTTCTCCTCTTGGCCGCGATCGCCGCCCTTGGCATCTGCGCGAGTCGGCTGCACGCGCGTCGAACTCGCACGATGCAGCGGGTTCTGATCACGCCGGGTCGCTCCTCTGAGGCGTCTCCCGCACAGATCGCAGGCTTGATCGAGGCCCTTGGAAGCGTCACCCGCGAGCGCTGGTGGGTGCGCCTTTGCAAGGGCGTCCCGCCGGTTGTCACGCTGGAGTTGATCGCCGGAGTGCATCCGGGCGGAACTCGTGAGCAGCGCCTCGGGATTGCCGTGCCGGGCGCCGATGGGCACGTTGAGGCGCTTCGCGGAGTGCTGGCGAGTCGCTACCCGGACGCGGCCCTGACTCTGCTCGGCGACACGGCGCCCGATGCCCTTCGTCCCTGGCTGAAGGAGATCGTGCGCCTGAAGAAGGCAAAGCCCTTCGCCCGTGCCCTCGACCGGCCACTGGAGCGCAGCCTTTCAAGCACCGAGCCCTACCAGGAGGCAGCGATCGACGGCCTACTCTCCGTGATGGCCGAGGTCGGGGAGCGCGTCCTGGTCCAGATCACGATCTCGCCGGTTCCGAACCACTTTCAGAAGGCCGCCCGCGATGTCGCTGTCCAGCGGCGAAAGCCAGCACGCGAGGCCCCAGCACCCGACGCGGTGCAGCAGCGTGAGGAGCGCTCCTCCACCGACGCCGTTGTCTTTCGGTCGCTCTCCTTCTGCGAGATCCGAGTCGGCGCGGAGTCCTATCGGGCCGCCCGTCATGTCGCCGGCGCGATCGAGGGACATGCCGAGGGTGGCGAGAACCACCTGCGCCAGCGCCGGCCGGTGCTTCGACGCCGCCTCTACATCGAGCGCATGGTGCGGGCCGAGTCAAACCCGCTTCCCTCGTGGTGGCACGGCGTGTACTCGAGCCTGGAGATCGCCGGCCTCTGGCAGATCCCGACCGCATTCGCCAAGAACGTGGCGATCGAGCGCAGCAACGTGCCGCAGTTGGCGACGCCGCCAGAGGTCCTGCGCCTGACCGATGTCCGCAAGGCGATCGCGACCGACCTGCGAGGCAACTACGTCGGCATCCGAGGAAAGGACTTCAAGTACGGGGTTCAGGTCTCCGGCGTCCAGGGCGGTGGCAAGACCTCGATCCTCGCCAAGATCGCCGAGGTCCGCGCCCGCGAGCCCAATACGGCTGTGATCGTCTTGGACCCTAAGGACGAGCTGGCAGACGCGGCGGCAGCGCTGATGCCGAGCTGGCGAACGGTTCGCTTCCTGGATGTCGCCCAACCGCTTTTCGGCATGGCCCTGCGCACCCCCAGCCGTGACCTGCAGGCGGAGGCATCGATCTTCTCTGAGGCGATGGTCGACGTCTCCCGTACCGAGGAGGGAGACAGCCAGGCGCTGAATGCCTCCCAGCGCAGCTTCAAAATGGCGCGCGGGGCGACCCTGGCCCTGGAGGAGGACCCGACCTTCTGGCACACGGCGAGGTGGCTGGCAAGCGACGACGAGGCTGCGGAGTGGCGAGCAGAGAAGATCGCCAAGCTGGCCGGCGATCCACAGTGGCACGGGGTCTGGGATCACTTCGCGCGGATCTTGCCGGCGCAGCTCGCGAAGTCACCAGCGCAGGCGGTGATGCGCCTCGAGGCCCCCTACAACAAGATCCAGACCCTGCTCGGCGACGAGAGGCTGAACACCGTTCTCCATCACCCGGTGACGGTCAGCTTCGATGAGGTGATCCGCAAGCGCGAGGTCTTGATCGTCGCTGCCCGGGTCCCCGACCACCCCGACGGCGCCGTCCTCCTCAAGTTCTTCATCCAGTTGATCCATCGCGCGATCCTCTCCCAGCAGAAGCTCCCCGAGGACGAGCGCGCCCGGGTCGCGGTGATCGGCGATGACGCTGGCAACCTCTTCTCGCCGACGATCGCGCGGATGATGGAGCACGACCGCTCCGCGGGCCTTGACTTCGCCCTGGGGTGGCAGCACGGCGGCCAGATGACCCCGGAGCTCGCCCAGGCAATCGACGCGCTCTGCAACTCGCGGTTCTATCTGCGCTCGGCCGAGGCGGACGCCGAACGTGCCGTCAATCGCCTTAATCCCGCCTTCGTGGATCGCCGCGCCGGGAGCCTCGCCGAGCTCAAGCGAACGCGGGTCGAGATCAATCAGCTGACCGGCCTCGACATCAACCACGCGATCGCGGTCCTGCAGGCGGGCAAGACGCTGTCCAACTCCTTCACCGTCGTCACGATCCCCTGGCAGCGCGACCCTAAAAAGCTGGCGGAGTTCGAGGCTCGGATGCGTGATGAAGGGGGCTATGACCCGGAAGTCATCGCCCCGCCCCGCGAGCTCACCGGCCGCGGCGACAACGAGGAACTCAGCGACGTCGGGGGTGAAGACGACGTAGCGAGCGCGAACGGCACCGGGAAGCCTGAGAAGGACGCCAGTCCGCCGGCAGAGAGCAAGGTCGAGAAGGCCCCCACGGAGAGCGAGCCTTCACCCAAAGCTCCGGCGCCGGCGAAGCAGCCTGGCCCGCGAGCGCCCCAAGGCCGCGGTCGCGGCCAGGTGGTGCGCCGCGGCCGTCGCGAGGCAGAGGTTGCAGCGCTCGGCACGCCGACGGACAAGCCGCTCAGCGAGGGCTACCAGGAAGTCGAGCTGATGCGTGATCAGGCGGCGGGCATCACCTGGGAGAAACCGAACTCCGAGCCACCGCAGCTTCGCCACAACGCCATCAATGCCGAGCAGCGCGCGATCCTCGAGGCTCTCTATGAGCTGCGTGTGTTGAGCGCGGGGCAGATCCAGCGCGAGTTCATGATGTCGGCGGGCGAGCGACAGGTTCGTCGCGAGCTGTCGCTGTTGATCCGCCAGCGGATGATCAAGCGAGCCGAGCTCGGGCTGCGCAAAGCTCGCGGGCGCGGTAAGCGCTTCTACGTGCTCGACGTCGCGGGCTTCGAGCTTCTGAAGGATGTCGCGGATCACGAGGCCTCGGGCACCTGGCGAGCGCCGGAGCTGCACAGCGCTCAGCACGCCGTCCATGATCTGGCGCGAAACGAGTGGCTCTTCGGTTTTCGCTCGCTCGCTCCTCGCCATGTCGCTGGCTGGCATGGACCGCGCTCGGGCAAGATCGAGGTGCCGCTGATCAAGGAGCGCAGGGAGGCCGCGCGGCGCATGACGCCGAACGATTTGCGCGAGAACGCGCCGATCGACTTCGGCGGCTCAGAGTTCGGCAACGTCGTCCCAGACCTGACCTTGGAGCTGCTGTTGACGAAGCCCGACGGGGAGAAGGTAAAAACGGACCTGCTGGTCGAGATCGAGTGGGGCAACAACGATGAGACGGTCCGCCGCAAGGCCCGCGACTACGACGCCTTTCTCACCGGCTGGTGGCAGGCCCACCCCCGCTACAAGGACCTCGGCCGCCCACCGATCCTCTTCTTTGTCGTCCCCGATCTCCAGCGGGCCAGCCGCTTCGTCGAGCTGCTGGACGAGACGCTGACGAGCTATCTGCTCGGCCCCGCCCAAACTCAGACCCGCGAGCAGCGTGAGCGAGGGGTAACGCCGACGCCGAAGAAGCTCTATCTCGGCCGCCGCAACATCTTCGTCGCCGTTGCCCGCGACATCCACCAGCGCACGTTGAGGGCATGGAGGGTGCCGGCGGAGCTGCCCGAGGACCGGATCCGAAGCGCTCGCAACGCGAAGGAGCGGCGCGCCGCCGGGCGGGCGGTGCCACGCTCGTTCATGCTGATCGCCCCCCGCGACCAGGTCGATCCCGCCACATGAGGGTGTTCTGTCTTGGTGAGCAGCGCGATTGCAGGGCGTCGGGAGTTGCACGTCTCGACGCGTCCTGGCGGGTTCCTACCGTAGATCGGATGAACGCGAACACAATTGCCGGGCAGAGTGTGCGCCAGACATCTCGTCGCCTCTACGGGGAAGCGGGTTCGAGGGCCCTGGGATCGGTTCTGCTTCTTGTTCTCGGCGTCGCCATCGGCGCCAGCGGCGGCGGTGGGGTGGGGGCGCTCCTCATTGGCGCTGGACTCCTTATCGGCCATGGCGCGAGGGAGCGAGCGCGCTCCGCGCATCACTTCAAAGTCGGCGCGGTCGCCGAGGAGCGCGTCGGATCGCGCCTGTGGGCCTTGGAGGACTGGGGATGGCTGGTCGAACACGACGTCGCGAAGCGCGGCGGGGGCAATGTCGACCACGTCGTCCATTCGCCTGCGACCACCTTCGTGATCGAGACCAAACGTTCGCACTGGGACTACCGCGCCATCGACCAGGCTCATCGGCACGCGGACTGGGCGGCACGCCACTACAGCGGGGAGCGGAAGATCGTGCCGGTTGTATGTGTGCAGCGCTCCAGTCAGCACCCTGAACTCATCGACGGCGTCTACACCGTCGGCGC
>Ga0208219_1000485_pt1 | contig 14282 bp, 10 predicted proteins | sample NGESurshal072012_7_FD_184469 | JGI IMG/M metagenome (GOLD analysis project Ga0208219, IMG submission 184469) | Arctic peat soil microbial communities from Barrow, Alaska - NGEE Surface sample 53-2 shallow-072012 (SPAdes) | ecosystem: Environmental > Terrestrial > Soil > Wetlands > Peat ...
GGCCTGCCTTCTTGCCGAGCGACTCCAGGACGGCGCTGAGCGCGGCCGCGCATTCGGGGGTGAGGTCACCGTCGAGCTTGCCGGCGCCCTCGAAGGTGAGCTCCAGGCCAACGCCGCGGTCAGGGCGGCCGTGGTCATCGTCGGTGTCAGGCTGAGCGCTGCGCTCGCGCATGTCCGCCGCCAGCGCGGCCAGGTCAGCCAGGTCAGCCCCGCCGGCCGCGGCGGCGAGCAGGATCGCGTCGGCAGCCGCGCGCAGGTGGTCGGGCAGCAGGTCCATCCACTCGCTGATCTTCCGGGCCCAGGATGGCGAGATTTCTCCCGCCGCCAGCGCGTCAGCAAGGGCGGGGTGCCGGGCAAGCCGGTGCAGCCAGCCGACCGCGCCGATGGCCGCGCCGCGGGTGATGCGCGCCTGCCAGATCAGCCAGCCGCGCATCGAGCAATGGCCGTCAGCTTCCAGGCCGCCGCCCTGCACGAACGCCGACAGTAAGCCGGTCAGCGCCGCCGTCTGGCGCGCCTCGGCCCGCTGGAGGCCGCGCAGCGCGGTGGCCTGCTCGGCCAGGGTCAGCGATCGCGGGTCAGCCCGGGCCAGGTACCCCAGCGCGTCATCCAGCATGCTCAGCGCGTCGGCCGCGCTCGAGGGCACGGCAAGCTGTTGCTGCTGGATGGTCATCGAGCACCTCCGTAACCGCGGCCAGGACGGTGAGCCTGGGCCGGGCAGCGAGAGACCTGGGCAGGGGCAGGAGAACAAGAAAAGAAGGCTTGCCAGCAGTCTGCTGCGGAGGGGCCGCGCACCGGGACGGATGCTCCTCGCGGAGCGCCATTACCTATTCACCGCTACCACGCTGGTCCCGGCGGCGCCAATCTCTCTGATCGAACTTATATTCGACTATATCAGAGACCGACGACCAACGCTCGCATTTATGTACGGCAGCCTTAGCCTGGCGGCGCTCGTAAGAATCATTGACGATGACTCGAATATGCCATAAATTATTGATGATCATCAATTTAGGCGAGCCCGTTGTACCTGGCGCCTGGCCGCGCCCCGGAGGAGGCGACCGTGACGTTCTTCAGCGTGCTGATCCAGACTCGCGCGGACGACGCGGGTGACCTGGACCGGGCCGCGCTGAACGCGTTCGCCGACGCCGCCGAGCCCTACCAGGCCACCGTGCGGGGCGGCATGCGATCGTGGTCCGCGCGGATCAGGGTGGAGGCCAGCGGGGCCGCCGACGGCGCCGCCCTCGGCGCCGCGCTCGTGACGCTGCTGGCCAAGCAGGCCGGGCTGCCCGCCTGGCCGGTGGTCCGGGCCGAGGCCGTCCGGGAGGACGTACTCGACGAGGACGTCCTGGCCGAGGACCTCGCCCGGCCGCGGCTTCCCGAGCTGGTCTCGGGGCCCGAGGCCGCCGAGATTCTGGGCGTGTCCGTCCAGCGGGTGCACCAGCTGGCGGTGGAACACTCCGACTTCCCCGCGCCGGCTTACAAGCTGCGCGCGGCCAGCCTGTGGCTGCGCTCCGACATCGTCGCCTTCGGGGAGCGGTGGGATCGCAAGCGCGGCCGGCCCCGCAAGGACCCCGAGGACGCCTGATCCGGGCGCCGGCGCTCGCGACCAGGCTGCGCGGCGATCTATGGTTCGTCCATGACCTCTCCCCTCGTCCGGCGAGCCCACAACGCGACCAACGCCCTGCACTCACTGATCTACTTCGCCCCCGAGGCAGAGCAGCAGTTCACGGCCCTCGGCCTCGAGCCCGGGCGGATGTGCTACTTCGCCGGCCGCTCGGCCCCGATGGGAGCCGTCGGCCCCGGCGTCGTGACGGCCACCTTCTACAACTTCAGCCCGGCGCTGGTGGCCCAGTGCATTCCGCGGGCGTGGGAGCTCGCGAGCCCGTCAGCGGTCATCGCGGCTCGCTTCGTCGCTGTCGACGCGGCGCTGCGCCGGCTCCTGGGTCCTGAGGTCGTCACCTCGGCCGAGATGACCACGATGGCCACGCTGGTTCGCGAGGCGGCCAGCGCATGCAGCGTGGAGGGTCGCCCGCTCTATGCGGGGCACGCCGACCTGGGCTGGCCGGCCGAGACGCACCTGCAGTTCTGGCATGGCCTGTCGCTGCTGCGCGAGCACCGCGGCGACGGTCACATCGCCGCCCTCGTCGCGTCCGGGCTCAGCGGCATCGAGGCCCTGGTAACGCACACGGCCACCGGGCAGGGGTTCGTCCCGGAGTTCGCCCGGACCAGCCGGGGCTGGAGCCAGCGGGACTGGGATGAGGCAGTGGCCCGGCTCACCACCCGTGGACTGCTGGACAGCGACGGCGCGCTCACCGCCGCCGGACAGGAACTACGGGCGCATGTCGAGCAGGAGACCGACCGGATGGCCGCGCCACCGTGGCTGCACCTGGGCGAGGAGCGCACCGAGGAAGTCATCCGTATCGGCAAGATCCTGACCCGCGCCGCCATGTCGGCCGGCGCCTTCCCGAGCAGTGGCGTCTTCGCGAGGACCTAGGCGCTGTCCCGCTCCTCGATCAGCCCGGCATAGTGGCCTGCTCGGCCGGGCGCCTCATGAAGTAGCACATCATGCTGTCTCCCTTGATGACCCCCTCGATGGGGCTGACCAGGTTGTTGATCGCGGGAGGGCATGCGTTCTTCTCGCCGTGGCTACTCACGATCCAGCCGACAGCCCCCATCATGTTCGCGGCGCGCAGCAGGCCGTGGCAGCCCTCCAGCACCCGGGTGCCCGACTTGTCGATGACAACGCAGACCGCAGGAGCGGGGCCCACGGTATGCACCACGTAGATGTATCCGTACTCCCAAGAGGTCATCCGCTCGGTTCCTCGCTTTGACGGGGGTCGGCCGACTAACGGCGCGGGCATGTTCGTCTATAGCATTACCGGCTCAGCTCCCCACCGCAGCCCTCCGAGCGCAAACTCACCGCCGGCCTCGTCGGGCCGCCCAGCGTCATGAACTGGCATCTGCTGCGCAGACAGCGTCAGCAACCGCACGCCCACGCGGCACCCATCGCCGGGCCGCGCCGGCCCAATGACGTCGCTGGGCCGCTCCTGTCGCTGTAACGGCAGCTTCGGCCCGGTCATGTCGCTGCTTTTCTCCGGCCCTTGGGACTCGCGAGGAGCTTGGGGCTGACGTGGAGCTTGATTCAGCTGGTTTCTGAGCCACTGACGGCGGCGATCCGGGTGAACTCGGCGATGCCCAGTGACTCGCCGCGCAGCCCAGGGTCGATGCCCGCCTCCTGGAGCCGCCGCTGCGCCTCGTCCGGCGAGCCGGCCCAGCCCGCCAGCGCGGCGCGCAGGGTCTTGCGCCGCTGCGCGAACGCGGCGTCGATGACGGCGAAGACCTCCCGGCGCCCAGCGCCCCCCGCCGCCCCGGCCCCGAAGCGATCGTGCACGGTGAAGGCGACCAGGCCGGAGTCCACCCGGGGAACGGGCCAGAAGACGCTCCGCGGTACCGACCCCGCCCGCCGCACGTCCGCGAACCAGGCCAGCTTGGCGGACGGAATGCCGTAGGTGCGGCTGCCCGGCGGGGCGCTCATCCGGTCGGCCACCTCCGCCTGGACCATCACTAGCCCCCGGCGCAGCGACGGGAAGGCAGCCAGCAGGTGCAGCACGACCGGCACCGCCACGTTGTAGGGAAGGTTGGCTACCAGCGCGGTTGGCGGGTCGCCCGGTAGCTCGGTGATCCGCGCGGCGTCGGCGGCGACCACCTCGAGCCGTCCGGCCAGGCCGGGCGCCCGGGCCGCGACGGTCACTGGCAGCTCGGCGGCCAGGACCGGGTCGATCTCCACGGCCAGCACGCGCCGGGCCACAGCGAGCAGCGGCAGCGTCAGGGACCCGAACCCCGGACCCACCTCCAGCACCACATCGTCAGGCTGGAGCCTGGCCAGGGCGACGATCCGGGTCACCGTCCCGGCGTCGACGACGAAGTTCTGGCCCAGCCGCTTGGACGGCATGACGGCCAGGCGGGCGGCCAGCTCCCTGATCTCGGTCGGGCCGAGCATCTGGGCTGGCCCCAGCACCCCGCCCGGCGCCCCGCCCGCCGACGGCCCTAGCCCGGCCACGGAGCGCTCGCCGACGGAGCGCCCGCCGATGCACCGGCCGACGACGCACCGGCCGACGACGCACCGGCCGACCACGCACCGGCCGACCACGGCGCTCCCGACCACGGGCCGAAGACTCGTTCCCCGTTGCGCTGCACAACCGCGCACAGCTCCGCGACGTCCAGCTGCTTCACCGCCGCCAGGGCCCGCAGCGTATGCGCGGCCTGGGCCGGCGCATTCGACTTGCCGCGGTTGGGGACCGGGGTCAGGAACGGCGCGTCGGTCTCCACCAGCAGCAGCTCGGCCGGCGTGACCGCGGCCGCCTCGCGCAGCCGCGGTGCGTTGGCGAACGTCAGCGTGCCCGCGAAGCTCAGCACGTAGCCGGCGTCGGCGCACCGCCGGGCCATGGCCGCGTCGCCCGAGAAGCAGTGAAAGATCACGTGCTCCGGGGCGCCTTCCTCCGCGAGGATCGCGAGCACGTCGTCGTGCGCGTCCCGGTCGTGGATCATCAGCGCCTTGCCCGCCTGCTTGGCGATCTGGATGTGCGCGCGGAACCATTCGCGCTGCAGCGCCGGCGGCGCGTCATCGCGGTAGTAGTCCAGCCCGGTCTCCCCGACCGCCCGGACCTCAGGCCGCCCGGCCAGCTCGCTGATCTCGGCTAGCACGCCGTCGCGCTGCGCGGGAGTCGAGGCGGCCGCGGCGGTCTCGTTCGGGTGGATCGCCACCGCGGCGAGGACGTCCTCGTGGTCGACGGCGCACCTGAGCGCCCAGTGCGAGGACGGCAGGTCGCAGCCGACCGTCACGACCCGGTTGATCCCGGCTGCCGCGGCGGCCGCCAGGACGTCTGCGACCGGAGCCTCGATCATGTCCAGGTGACAGTGGCTGTCGAACGCCGCAGCCGGCAGCGGCTCCGGATCGGGCGCAGCCGGGCGCCCCATGCTCACGAGCTCTCCAGCCGGGCCAGTTCCTCCTCGACCACCGACGGGTCCAGCTTGGTGAACAGCGGCACGGGCGGCGCCAGCGGCGTCCCCGCCGCGATCGGTGCCGATTCCCAGCGCGGCGTGTTCCGGTAGTCGCCGGTGATGACCGGGTAGGACGGGCCGCCGTCCTCGTTCACCTGCTCGATCTTGGGCATGCCCGACCACGTCCCCTGGCCGCCGAGCATCTCGAAGACCTTCTGCGACGACTCGGGCAGGAACGGGGTCAGCAGCGTCTTGCCGTCGTTGACCAGCTGGAGCGCGACGTGCATGATCGCGGCCATCCGGTCGGGATCAGACTCGCGCAGCTTCCACGGAGCCTGGTCGGAGAGATACTTGTTGGCCTCGGCCACGGTGCGCATGGCCGTGGTGCTCGCGGCCTTGAACCGGGACCGGGACAGCGACTCGCCCACAGTGGCGAACGCCGCCCGGGAGTGCTCCAGTATCGCCGCGTCGGCGTCAGTGAGCTGGCCCGCCGCCGGGATCGTGCCGATGTTGCGCGCCGCGAACGACACGGTCCGGTTGACCAGGTTGCCCCAGTTGGCCACGAGCTCGTCGTTGTTGCGCCGGACGAACTCGCTCCAGGTGAAGTCCGTGTCCTGGGTCTCCGGGCCCGCCACCGCCACGTAGTAGCGCAGCGCGTCCACGTTGTAGCGGGCCAGGAAGTCGCGGACGTAGATGACGACCGCGCGCGAGGAGGAGAACTTGCGGCCCTCCATGGTCAGGAACTCGCTGGAGACCACCTCGGTCGGCAGGTTCAGCGGGCCGAGCGAGCCCGGCTGACCGCCGCGGGCGCCCCGGCCGCTGTAGCCCAGCAGGATGGCGGGCCAGATCTCGGTGTGGAAGACGATGTTGTCTTTGCCCTGGAAGTAGTAGGACTCGGCGTCGGGGCTCTGCCACCACTGCCGCCAGGCGTCGGGATCACCGCTGCGCCGGGCCCACTCAATCGACGCCGACAGGTAGCCGACCACCGCGTCGAACCAGACGTAGATCCGCTTGTCCGGGCGGTCCCGCCAGCCGTCCAGCGGGATCGGCACGCCCCAGTCCAGGTCCCGGGTCATCGCGCGCGGCTGCAGGTCGCCGAGCAGGTTGAGGGAGAACTTGAGCACGTTCGGCCGCCACTGGCCGCTCTTGCTCTGCAGCCAGGTCCCGAGCGCGTCGGCGAACGCGGGCAGGTCCAGGAAGAACTGCTCGGTCTCCACGAAGACCGGGGACTCCCCGTTGATCTTGGAACGCGGGTTGATCAGGTCAGCCGGGTCCAGCTGGTTGCCGCAGTTGTCGCACTGGTCACCCCGGGCGCCGTCGTATCCGCAGATCGGGCAGGTGCCCTCGATGTAGCGGTCGGGCAGCGTCCGGCCGGTGGACGGCGAGATGGCGCCGATCGCCTTGCGCGGGAAGATGTAGCCGTTGTTGTAGAGCCCGAGGAACAGCTCCTGCGCCACCGAGTAGTGATTGCGGGTGGTGGTCCGGGTGAACAGGTCGTAGGAGATGTCCAGGCCGACCAGATCTTCGGTAATAACGGCGTTGTACCGATCGGCCAGCTCGCGCGCGCTCAGGCCCTCGGCGTCGGCCTGGACCTGGATCGGGGTGCCGTGCTCGTCGGTGCCGCTGACCATCAGCACGTCGTTACCCGCCATCCGCTGATAGCGCGAGAACATGTCACAGGGCAGCGCGAAGCCCGACACATGCCCGATGTGGCGCGGGCCGTTGGCATACGGCCAGGCGGGAGCGGCAAGAATAGGACGGCTGGTCGACGACATGCCATCCAGCCTAGGGGAGGATAGCCCCGGCCGGTTCCTCATAACTGGGAGCGCGCCCTGGCCACCATGGCGTCGTAGACCGCGCTCCGAAGCAGCCCGCGTTCCCTGGCTACCGCCGCGATGGCCTTATTCCGCGGCATGCCGTCCCGCTGCCGGAGCACCACCTCGTCCGCGGCCTCCTCCGGGGTCAGGGTCGCGATCGCGGCCGGGGCGCCGGCCACCACGATCGTGACCTCGCCCCGCGCGCCGCCGGAGAATGCCGCGGCCAGTTCGGCCAGCGTGCCGCGGACCACCTGCTCGTAAGTCTTGGTCAGCTCGCGGCAGACGACGGCGCGCCGGTCCGGGCCGAAGGCCCCGGCCAGCTCCGGCAGGGTGGCCGCCACGCGGCGCGGCGACTCGAAGAAGATCAGCGTGCGGGGCTCGCTGGCCAGGTCAGCGAATCGCCGCGCGCGCTCGCCCGCCTTCCGCGGCGGGAAGCCCTCGAAGACGAACCGGTCGCTCGGCAAGCCCGAGATGGCCAGCGCGGCGGTCACCGCCGACGGCCCCGGCAGGGCGGTGACCCGGACCCCGGCCGCCGCGGCCGCCGCCACCAGCCGGTATCCCGGATCGCTGACCGCCGGCATGCCCGCGTCGGAGACCAGCAGGACATCGGTGCCGCCGAGCAGCTCGGCCAGCAGCGCGGGCACCCGGCGCGCTTCCACCTCGTTGTAGTACGACACGAGCCGGCCGGCCACCGCGATGCCCAGGGCCGCGGCCAGCCGCCGGAGCCGCCGGGTGTCCTCGGCCGCGATGACCGGTGCGGTGCGCAGCGCGGCGATGAGCCGGGCGGAGGCGTCGCCCGGCTGGCCGATCGGCGTGGCGGCGATCGTCAGGATCCCTGCGTCCCCGCCGGGCTCGGACGGCTCGCCGGCCTGCGGCCGCTCGCCGTCGTTCGCAGAACGTTGCATGACGCCGCCCAGGCTAGTGGGCGCCGCCCTTACCATGGCACTCGATGAGGGCAGAGGAGACGGCGCCGGCCGGCCCCGCCGACGCCACCGGGCCGGCGCAGACGAGCTGGCCGGCCAACCCCGGGCCGGGCGGCTCCGCGCGGGCGGCCCAGGACCCGGCGGAGAACCGGCGCTGGATGGTGCCGCCCATGCCCGGCAGCGTCGTCTGGGGCTGGGCCGGCCCGCTGCTGGTCACGCTGTTCGGCGCGTTCCTGCGGTTCAACCGGCTCAGCGTCCCCCGGACCGTGGTCTTCGACGAGACCTACTACGTCGGGGACGCGTGGGGCATTCTCCAGCACGGCGTCGAGATTCAGCACGTCAAGAACGCCAACGCGCTGCTGGCCAGGGGCAACACGCACATCCTGGCCGGCACGCAGGCCGAGCTGGTCGCGCATCCGCCGCTGGCCAAGCTGATGATGGCCGTGGGCGAATGGCTGTTCGGCCTGACGCCGTTCGGCTGGCGGTTCACCGTGGCCCTGGTCGGCTCGCTGGCGATCCTGATGCTGGCCCGGATCGTCCGGCGGATGACCCGCTCCACCCTGCTCGGCTGCGTCGCGGGCCTGCTGATGGCGCTGGACGGCCTGGAGCTGGTGCTCAGCCGCACCGCCATCCTGGACATTTTCGTCATGTTCTGGGTGCTGGCCGCGTTCGGACTGCTGGTGATCGACCGGGACCGGACCCGGGCCCGGCTGGCCGCCGCGGCCGCGACGGTCACCACCGGCCGGGACGCAGCCGCCGGCCCCAAGCTGGGCATCCGCTGGCTGCGGGTCCTGGCCGGGGTCTGCCTGGGCTGCGCGGTCGCCTGCAAGTGGAACGGGGCCTGGTTCATCCTGGCCTTTGCGGGCCTGGTCATCGCCTGGGACCTCGGCGCGCGGCGGGCGGCCGGGTACCCGGGGCGCCTGCTCGGCGTGCTGCGCAGCGACGTCAAGTGGCTGCCAGTGTGGTTCGGGATCGTCCCGGCCCTGGTCTACGTGGCCTCGTGGACCGGCTGGTTCGCCACCCCCTACGGCTACGACCGCAACGGCGCCGCGCTGAGCAGCCACCACCAGACGACCTCCACCATCGCGGCCTGGCTCGGCTACAACAAGTGGATGCTCCAGTTCGGCCTCGGACTGAGCTCGACCCAGACCTACAAGTCCAATCCCCTGGGCTGGCTGGTGCTGGCCCGCCCGATCTCCTTCTACTCGGTATGCGGCAAGCCGTGCGGCTCCGGCACCGAGCAGGAGGTCATCGCGGTCGGCACGCCGCTGATCTGGTGGGGTGGCGCCGCGGCCCTGGCCTTCTGCCTGGTCTGGTGGCTGCTGCGGCGCGACTGGCGGGCCGGGTCGGCGCTGCTGGGGGTGGCCGCCGGCTGGCTGCCGTGGATCTGGTTCTACTGGCACGACCACCGGACCGAGTTCTTCTACTACGCCGTGGTGTTCGAGCCATTCATGATCATCGCCATCACCCTGTGCCTGGGCCTGATCATCGGGCCCAGCCGGGCCTCGCCGGGCCGCCGCGCCGTGGGTGCCGTGGTCGGCGGCGCCTACCTGCTGGCCGTCCTGGCCAACTTCGCCTATCTCTACCCGATCCTCGCCGCCCAGGTGATTCCGTACTCGTCCTGGCTCTCGCGCATGTGGTTCCACAGCTGGATTTGAGCTGGCCTTCAGCTAACCGTCAGCGGCTGCTGCCACCGTGATACTGGCAGCCAGGGGCCGACGCTGCGGGGGCCGGCCACAGGCCCGCCAGATTTCTTGGACCAGGGACGATCCCGGCGGCTCCGCGAGACGTCTATAGGGTGGGAGGCCAGCAAGGTGCGCGGCCTTGGAGCTGGGAACGAGGATGAGTCCGATGGGTCAAAAGCCCGACCTGCACGCGCGGTTCGAGCATGACGTGCTGCCTGCGCTCAGCAGGCTTTACCCGGCCGCGCTTCGGATGACCAGGAACGCCAGCGACGCCGAGGACCTCGTCCAGGAGACATCAGCCAAGGCGTACGCGGCGTTTCACCAGTTCAAGCCCGACACCAACCTGCGGGCTTGGCTGAACAGGATCCTGGCCAACACCTTCATCAACGGCTACCGGAAGCGCCGCCGCGAGCCCGTCCAGGAGCTGGGCGCCGATCTCGAGCGCGACTGGCAGACCGACTCGCCCCGGGCGAGGTCGGCTGAAGCTGAGGCCATGGACCGGCTCGGGGACGCCGAGATCGTGCAGGCGCTGCTGGACCTGCCGGAGGCGTTCCGGATGACGGTGTACCTGGCCGACGTGGAGGGCTATCCGTACAAGGAGATAGCCGAGATCATGGGGACGCCCGTCGGCACGGTGATGTCCCGGCTGCACCGGGCCCGGGGCCGGCTCCGCGAGCAGCTGGCCAGCCGCGCTCCCCAGGCCCGGCCGTCGAGCGGGCGCTCCGCGCCCCGGAAGGCGGGTCCGCGCGGCCCGCTGGCCTCGCCCGAGCCCGCCTAGCCGCACGGCCCCTAGCCGCAACTCCCCTAGCCGCCGAAGATGCGGTCGCAGGCCCGCGCGGCCGCCTTCCCGTCGTCGAGCGGGCAGAACCGGGCGGCGAACGCGCGGTAGGCGTCGGCGTACTGGGCCGCCACCTGATCCAGGTTCGCGATCGCCTCGACCACCTCGGCGGAAGTGGACAGCAGCGGGCCGGGAGCCTGCGCCTCGAAGTCGAAGTAGAAGCCGCGCAGCTGGTCGCGGTACTGGGCCAGGTCGTAGGTGAAGAAGAGCATCGGCCTGCCGGTCGGCGCGAAGTCGAACATCACCGACGAGTAGTCCGTGATGATCGCGTCGCTGACCAGGAACAGCTCGGTAATGTCCGGGTAAGCGGTGACATTGATCACGAAACCGGGCCGGCTCCCGGCCGGGATGTCGTCGGCCATGTGATGGTGACCGCGGAGCAGGATGACATAGTCCTCCCCCAGGCGCTTCCAGGCCTGCTCCAGGTCCAGCCGGAAGTCGAACCGGTACCGTCCCGAGGCGTAGTACTGGTCGTCGCGCCAGGTCGGCGCGTACATGATCACGCGCTTGCCGGGCGGGATGCCGAGCCGGGCCCGGACCTGGCCCGCTACCCGCTCGGTGGCCCCGCTGCACAGCGCGTCGTTGCGGGGATACCCCGACTCGCAGATCTCGCCGTCGTAGCGGAAGGCCCGCGCCATGATCGGCGTGCTGAACGGGTTGGGCGACAGCAGCAGGTCCCACTTGGCCACGTCCTGCCGGAGGTGGTCGAGATAGCTGGTACCGCTGATGAACTGCGGCTGCGCCACGTCGAAGCCGATCCGCTTGAGCGGCGTGCCGTGCCAGGTCTGCACGTAGACCTGGCCATCGCGCTTGCCGTACCAGCTCTGCATGTCGTCATTGGTGATCAGGTACTTGCACCGGGCAAGCGCCTCGTAGTACTCCTCGGTGCCGGCCAGTACCGAGGTGGCGCCGTCCGGAGCCGGGACCGCCCAGTCGCTGACCACCCAGAGGTGATCGCGGGTATCGCCGCGCCGCCGCAGCTCGCGGGCGATGGCCCCCGGGTTGTCGCCGCACTGCTTGCCCTTCCAGCTGATGAACACCACCGCGTCCCGCAGCGGCCGCCGCTGCTGGAGCGGGTAGTACACGCTGCGCAGCACCTTGCGCTGCAGCCGGCCATGCTCGAGGATCTTCAGGGCCGGGCCGACCGTCAGGATCGGCCTGTCGTAGCCGCTGGTGGTAAAGCGATAGGACTTAGGGCCGAAGTTGAGCCGCTTGTCGCCTACCTGCGCCAGCCGGGCGTGATCGTAGACCGGGGTCATGCCCTCGTCGGCGCCGGCCTGGCCGGCCTCCCGCACGCCGACCTGCCAGGTGCCGTCGCGCAGCGGCAGCTGCCGGCCGAACGACGGCATGGCGGTCGCGTCGATAGTGATCGTGAAGCGCTCGCCGTCCCGGGCCATCGCCACCACGTGCCGGTCGGTGGAGCCCTTGCGGGTCAGCACGCCCTCGCAGGGGGCGCCGGGTGCGCCGGCGTAGCTGCCGGACAGGATCAGGCTGCCGCCGGCCGTCCAGGCGTGCTGGTCGATGACCGGCACCTGGCCGCGCCGCACGATAGCGGCGTTGTCGTACCTGGTCCGCTCCACGACGATCTCCCTGTTGTCGGCGACGTAGGTGTACTCGGGCAGGTCGCCGGGGAACGCCACCCGGGTCCGCTCGAGGGCCGCCGTGGTGACGTACAGGTCCCACTCGACGGCCTCGTCCCGGCCCATGGCCCCGCCCGCCAGGCCAGCCGGCGACAGCGCCTTGAGCAGGTCGGCGTCCTTAACGGCGGCCCGCAGCCGGACCGTGCCGTCGCTGAGCAGCTGGCTGGTGGCGCCCAGCTCCTGCTGCGAGGCGCCCCTGGACCAGGCCAGCACGAGATCGGCGTCCCGCCGCGTATCCAGCCGCATGACCCGCCGCGCGCCTGGCTGCTCGAGGTCCACCTCCAGCACGAGCTCATCGCCGGCGTGCTCGCAGCGGCGCAGCACGGCCGGAGTCGGCACCACCTGCACGTGCAGCTGGCGGCCGACCCAGCGGGCGCCGAGCCGGATGCCGGGCGCGACCTGCCGCGGCGCGGGCCGCTCGGCGGGCCCCACTACCGGGGTGTGCAGGCGAGAGGGGCGCCAGATGCCCCGCCCCCGGACCAGCAGGAATCCTTCCCAGTCGCCCGTCAGCCAGCGACCGCCGGCCCGGAACCAGCGCGGGCTGATCTCGCAGCGAAAGCCCGCCCAGTCATAGGCGTACCGCTCCTGCCCGGACCAGCCGGTCGCGAACGGGTGCTCGGTCGAGCGGGCCGGCAAGACGATCGGCAGCCGCCTGCCCTGGCGCGGTACCAGCACCACGACCTTGGAGACGTGCCGGCGCCTGGTAATGTCCACCGACGGGACGAAGGCGGCTCCGCTGATGACCAGGCTGTCGCCCGCCCACTCGATGCTCTCCACGCGGACGAACGGGGCTAGCTCGCGCCAGTGCGGCCGGTACAGGCGGGGCGGCACCCTGAGCTCGCGGTCCAGCCGGAACGGCAGGTCGGCCCGGAGCCGGCCGTGCTCCCGGACCACGGGCACCGTCTTGATCGGCTGCTCCGCCAGCCACATGACCAGCTCGATCAGCTCGTCCAGCTTGCCGCGCTGGATCAGGTGGTAAGCGAGACGATGCGGCGAGGGCAGCCTGGCGAAGACCCGCCGGTCGACCTGGGCCAGGTACGACTGGGTCAGGGTCATGAACTCGGCCTTGAACGCGGCGTCCGTGCGGCCCAGCTCGCCGACATACAGCCAGACGTCGTTGTCCAGCGCCTTGCGCTGATGCTGGCGGACCATCCGGGCCGGCTTGTGCGAGCGCAGGAACGAGTCAATGAACAGCAGCACGTTGATGCGGTCCCGGTAGTTGCTGATGTCGGTCCGGGACTGCGTGATCGACAGGCCGCCCGTGCCCCGCTCGCGCCAGTAGTAGATCGGCTCCGGGATGACGTCCACGGCCCGGGCCAGCACGTGCGCCCGGGTAATGAGATGCAGGTCCTCCCAGACGATGCCCTCGGGGAAGGTCAGGTCATGGCTATCCCAGAACGACCGGCGGAATAACTTGTTGAACACCGAGACGTCGTAGAACAGCGCGGGCGTCCGGCTGATGTGGGTGCCCGTCTTCCGGCCCTTGATGGCCTTGGCGTGCAGCGCCGACTGGGTGATGCCCATCGGGCCCAGCCGCAAGACATTTCCGGATACGAAGTCCGAGCCCGAGCTCTCCAGCGCGTGCAGCATGCGCTCGTAGGCGTGCGAAGGCAGGGCGTCGTCGGAGTCCGCGAACGCCAGGTACGTCCCCCGGGCGCGCTCGACACCGCGGTTACGGGCGGAACCGGGGCCGGGGCCGCCATTGGGCACCTGCAGCAGGATGAACCGCGGGTCGGCCGCAGCCTGGGCGGCCGCGATGGCCGCGCTCCCGTCGGACGACCCATCGTCGACCATGATGACCTCGAAGTCGGGATAGGTCTGGGCGGCGATGGAGGCCAGGCAGTCGCCCAGCAGATCCTCAATGTTGTAAAAGGGCACAACAACGCTGATCTGCGGATCTGTCATAGCTATTCTCCCGGTGGTTCCCCGCTGGCTACCTGACGGGAGATCCTAGCTACTGGCCGCGCCAGGCCGGCGGCCGTTTCTGCGCGAAGGCCGCTGCCCCCTCCCTCGCGTCCGCCGAGGTGAAGACCGGGTTAATGATCTCGGCCTGCCGGGCGAATGCCTCGCCGCTGTCCCAGTCCGTCGCCCGCGTGATGACGGCCTTGGTCGCCGCCAGCGCCAGCGGGGCACCGGGCACCACGCGCTGCGCGAGGGCCATGGCGCCCGCCAGCGCTTCCCCGGCCGGGACGACCTGGTTCACCAGGCCCGTTGCCTGCAGCCGCTGGGCCGGGACGTGCTCCCCGGTCAGGGCGATCTCCATGGCCAGGTGGTACGGGATGCGCCGGGGCAGCCGGAGCAGGCCGCCGGCGCCGGCCACCAGGCCGCGGCGGACCTCGGGCAGCCCGAACCGCGCCGCCTCGCTGGCCACGATCAGGTCG
>Ga0208219_1000487_pt1 | contig 14268 bp, 10 predicted proteins | sample NGESurshal072012_7_FD_184469 | JGI IMG/M metagenome (GOLD analysis project Ga0208219, IMG submission 184469) | Arctic peat soil microbial communities from Barrow, Alaska - NGEE Surface sample 53-2 shallow-072012 (SPAdes) | ecosystem: Environmental > Terrestrial > Soil > Wetlands > Peat ...
GGGTGCGCCGGGGATGAGCGGGAGGGTGCCCAGCATCGAACCGATGAGGGCCTGGGCGCGAAGCAGGTCGATGCCGCCGCCCGCGCCGGATGCCTTCATGCCCTGGGCCAGCGCCGAGATCCGCGCGAATGCCGCCGCCGCAAGCACCCCCGGCAGGTTGGAGGCCACCAGGGAGGCCGTCCCCACCTCATCGGGGTACAGGCTGACCTTCGCCCGCCGCTCGGCGTTCTGCCGCCGCTCCTCAGCACCGCGGGGGTCCACCCGGAGCACAGCACGGCGTAACGCCGCCCGCAGCTGCCCCGTCGTCTGACCTCCCGCTCCGGGCAGCACCAGGTCCTCCACCGCCCGCGCGTCCTCATCGGTGAGCGGCCCTGTCGCCTCAGCGACCAGCCTGGCCCGCGACAGGTCAATGGTCCCGGCGGCCAGCGCCGCGCCGGTCCGGCGCAGCCGCCAGGCCAGCTCCACGGCCAGCCCGGCCCACCACGACGCGCCAACTTGGGACATCACCAGGGCCAGCGACACCTCGCTGGCCGCTGACGGCGTGACCCGGTCCGGCCGGCCGTCCTCATCCACGCCGGCCCGGTCACCTCGCGCCGCGGACCGCGACGCGATCTCCGCGACGGCGCCCAGCTCCCGGGCCTGCGCCCAGGAGGCCACCCGCCGGTACGCCGCCGCCACGCCGGGAAGGTCCCAGTCCGCCAGCTCCCCCGGGGAAGCGTTCGCCAGCCACCCTGCCAGCCCTGGCCCGGCCGGCAGCTGGTCAGCGATCACCCCGGTCAGGTCTCGCACCGTGCCCGGGCTAGCCTCCGCCGCCTCCAGCTCCTCAGCCAGCGACGCCTCCTGATCAGCAGGGTCGCCGACCTGGACCCGGCCCATCGCCGCCAGCAGCCCCGCCAGATCCAGCTCGTACGACCAGCACAACCCCTCCGACGACCCAGCCCCGCCCGGCACGCCCTGAGTAGAGTCGCCCGGCCCCGCACCCGGCTGCGCAGTCTGCGCGCTGCCCGGCCGCACTGGCCCCTCAGCATCTAGTCCGCCTGCCTCTGGCACCTGCTTACCTCCCAGCGCGGCGGCCGCCCGGCTCACACGCCCGACGATCGGCCCAACGTCCTGCGTTCTTCGACAAGTCTATCGACCACTACTGACATTTCGACACATTTAGCGAACACAAAATCGATTATTAGCTGACAGCGTAGGCTAACGGCAACCGCGGAGAGTCCTCGTGGCCGCGAGCTATCTCGCCGATTAAGGGCGGTCTCCGCCGCCGCCGGCCGTGCTGGGCCCCGGCCGAGGGAACGCCCGGTTATATACGTGATTCCCGATTCGGGCCGACCCGGCGTCATTGCCAGATAGTCCGCCGGTAGCCACGCTGATGCCCGAGCCTGCCCAGGACTGACCCGGCCCGGGCCCTAACCTGACCGGCCGCTGGATAGAGCCGACCCGTTAGCTGTGGGGCGCACCGGGTAACGGGTGAGTTCAGGGGCCTGGAGTTAGGGTGGTACTTGTGATGGCATTTTCCACAGATCGGTCATATGCGGAATCACTGGACGCGGAGGACCAGCTAGCGGCGTTCCGGGACCGGTTCGTTCGCGACGACCGCGAGCTGATCTACCTGGACGGGAACTCTCTCGGTCCGCTGCCGGTGCGCAGCCAGGCGCGCATCGCCGAGGTCGTCGACCAGGACTGGGGCGTCGGCCTCGTGCGGTCCTGGCAGAACTGGATCGGGCTGCCGCGGCAGGCCGGGGACATGCTGGCCGAGCATCTCCTGGGCGCGGCGCCGGGCCAGGTGCTGGTGTCCGACTCGGTCACGGTCAACCTGTACAAGCTGGCGTCGGCGGCGCTGGACGCTCAGCGCGGCCGCGACGTGATCATCACCGACGACGATAACTTCCCGACGGATCGTTACGTCCTGGCGGGAATCGCGGCGCAGCGCGGCTGCGAGCTGCGGCTCCTGCACGCCGATATGGACGAGGGCATCGACGTCCAGACGCTGGCCGAGGCACTGGACGACCGCGTCGCGCTGGTGAGCCTGTCGCACGTCGCCTACCGCAGCGGCGCGCTCGTCGACATGGCGGGCCTCACCGACCTGGTGCACCGGGCCGGCGGCCTGGTCATCTGGGACCTGTGCCACGCGGTGGGGTCGGTGCCGGTCGAGCTCGACGCGGCGGGCGCCGACCTCGCCGTCGGCTGCACCTACAAGTACGTGAACGCCGGTCCCGGCGCCCCCGCGTTCCTCTACGTCCGTGAGGAGCTGCAGGAACGGCTGCGGCAGCCCATCTGGGGCTGGTTCGGCCAGCGGGAGCAGTTCGCCATGGGGCCCAGCTACGACCCGGCGCCGGGCATCGACTCGTTCGCCACGGGCACCCCGCAGATCATCGGGACCGTCGCGGTCGAGGAAGGCGCTCGCCTGCTCGGCGAGGCCGGCATCGACCGGCTCCGGGCCAAGAGCACCGCGCTCACGAGCTACCTGATCGGGCTGGCCGACGAGTGGCTGGCGCCGCACGGCTTCGTTCTCGCCTCGCCCCGCGCCGATGACCGGCGCGGGGGGCACGTCAGCTTCCGTCATCCCGAGGCCTTCCGGATCAGCCAGGCGCTGATCCGGGAGAAGGTCATCGGCGACTATCGCACGCCGGGCCGGCTCCGGCTCGGCCCGGCGCCGATCACGACGAGCTTCGCCGACGTCTGGGACGCCCTGGACAAGATCCGGCAGATCGCGGCGGACAAGTCCTACGACGATCTGCCCACCGAGCCGTCCGCGGTCACCTAACCTGGTACGCCTAACCCCAGGGACCGGCGGTACGCCTGACGGGCCCCGGGCTACTCCCACTCGATGGTGGCCGGCGGCTTGCTGGTCACATCGAGGACCACGCGGTTGATCTCCGGTACCTCGTTGGTGATCCGGGTCGAGATCGTGGCCAGCACCTGATCCGGCAGCCGCGCCCAGTCGGCCGTCATCGCGTCCTCGCTGGTCACCGGCCTGAGCACGACCGGGTACCCGTAGCTGCGGCCATCGCCCTGGACCCCGACCGACCGGACGTCGGCCAGCAGGACCACGGGGCACTGCCAGATCTCACGGTCTAGGCCCGCCCGGGATAGTTCCTCGCGGGCGATGGCGTCGGCCGCCGCGGCGATTCGCAGCCGCTCGGCGGTGACTTCCCCGACGATCCTGATCGCCAGGCCCGGCCCGGGGAACGGCTGCCGCCAGACGATCTCCGGCGGCAGGCCGAGCTCGGCGCCCACCTGGCGGACCTCGTCCTTGAACAGCGCGCGCAGCGGCTCGACCAGCTCGAAGCCCAGATCTTCCGGGAGGCCGCCGACGTTGTGATGGGACTTGATGTTGGCCGTGCCGGTCCCGCCGCCGGACTCCACCACGTCGGGATAGAGCGTGCCCTGGACGAGGAAGGACACCTCGCCGGCCTCGACACCAGCCGAGGCGATGATCTCGCGTTCCGCCTGCTCGAACGCCCGGATGAACTCGCGCCCGATGATCTTCCGCTTCTGCTCGGGGTCGGTCACCCCCGCCAGCGCGGCCAGGAACACCGGCGCGGCGTCGACGACCTTGAGATCGACGCCGGTGGCGGCGACGAAGTCCTTCTCGACCTGCTCCGCCTCGCCGGTTCGCAGGAGCCCGTGATCGACGAAAACACAGGTCAGCTGGGGTCCGATGGCCCGCTGGACCAGCGCGGCGGCGACCGCCGAGTCCACCCCGCCCGACAGCCCGCAGATGGCCCGGGCGCCGCCAACCTGCTCGCGGATCCGGGCGGTTTGCTCCTCGATGACGCCGACCATCGTCCAGGTCGGCTGACAGCCGGCGGCGGCCAGGAACCGGCGCAGGATCTCCATCCCGTGCGCGGTGTGCAGGACCTCGGGATGGAACTGCACCCCGTACAGGCCGCGATCCGGCGCCTCGGCGGCAGCCACCGGCGTGGCCGCGGTCCGCGCGGTCACGGTAAAACCGGGGGGCGCGACGGCGCAGCTGTCGCCGTGCGACATCCACACCTGCTGGCTGGCCGGCAGCCCGCCGAGCAGAACGCCACCCGAGGCGCCCCCCTCAGCCCCCTCAGCCCCCTCAGCCCCCTCAGTCCCAGCGGCCCCAGCGGCCCCAGCGGCCCCCTCAGTCCCGCCGGTCCCGCCGTCCGCCAGGCCCAGCGTCGTGGCGCCGTACTCCCCGCCGCCGGTGCGCGCCACCGTCCCGCCCAGCCCCGCCACCATGAGCTGGAAGCCGTAGCAGATGCCCAGAACGGGCACCCCCGCCGTGAGCAGGCCCGCCGGGGCGGGCGGGGCCCCCGGCGCGTAGACCGACGATGGGCCGCCCGACAAGATGATCGCCGTCGGCTGCAGGGCCAGCATCTCGGGGGTGGACATGGTGCTCGGGACGATCTGCGAGTACACCTGGCACTCGCGCACCCGGCGCGCGATGAGCTGCGCGTACTGGGCCCCGAAGTCCACGACCAGCACCTTGCTCACCCCGCTAACCCTGCTGGCTTCCGTGCCCAACTCACCGGCCATGGCCGACCAACCCCCAGGAACTCCCGAGCATGCGATAGCGCAGCACCTGCACGTGCGCTGCGGAATCGCCCAGTCTAATGGGCCGTGGCACCTGGTTCCCGGGGCGTGTCGGCCGCGGCCGCGCCGACCGCCGCGTCCTGACCGTCCGACCCGGCCGATCCATCCGACCCGGCCGAGCCGGCCGAGTCGGCCGGGCCCACGCGCACCCGCGCGATCCGCCGTCCGTCCAGCTGGGTCACCGTCAGCCTGCGCCCGGCGATCTCGGTTGACTCGCCTTCGCCGGGCAGGTGGCCCAGGGCAGCCAGCAGATAGCCGGCCACCGTCTCGTACGGGCCCTCGGGCAACTCGATCCCGGTCTGCTCGGCGAACTCGTCCAGGTTCAGCAGCCCGTCCACCTCGACCTGCCCGCCCTGGAGCTGCCGAGGCCGGCTTTCGTCGGCGTCGTATTCGTCCTGAATATCACCGATGAGCTCTTCGACCAGGTCCTCGAGGGTGACGATGCCCGCCGTGCCGCCGTACTCGTCGACCACGATCGCCAGGTGCGCGCGATCCCGGCGCATCTCCGAGAGCGCCGACAGGACCGTCTTGCTGATCGGCAGGAACTTCACCGGCCTGCAGAGCTCGCCGACGCGCTGGGCGGGGGTGTCATGCCGGGGATCCAGGAGGTCCCGGGCATGCACGAACCCGATCACGTCATCGGAGGAGTCCTGGTAGACCGGGAACCGGGAGTGGCTCGCGTCGGCCGTGATCGCGGCGGCCTCCGCCAGCGGCATGACGGCCGGCAGGAACTCGACCTCGGTGCGCGGCACGAGGACCTCGCGGATCTGCCGCTTCCCCGCGTCGAACACCTCACTGACGATGCTGCGCTCGTCGGCCCCGAGCGCCTGGTTCCCGGCCACCAGGTCCCGGAGTTCCTCGTCGGTCATCACGCCGCGGCCGGCCCGGGGGTCGCCGCCGAATATCCGGACCACGAGGTCGGTGCACTTCGACAGCCCCCAGACGATCGGGGTCGCCAGCGTGGCGATGCGGTCGATGACCGGGGCGGCCGCCTGCGCGACGCGCTCGGCCCGCTGCAGCGCGAGGCGCTTGGGGGCCAGTTCGCCGAAGACCAGCGTGAAGAACGAGATCACCAGCGTGACGATGACGATCGCGACCACCGCGGCCGCATCGGGCGGCATCAGCGAGGTCAGCGAGGCCTTGAGCCGGCCAGCCAGCAGGTCGGCACCGAAGGCACCCGACAGCAGGGTGGCGACGGTCACGCCGATCTGGACCGCGGACAGGAACCGGTTGGGGTCCTGCGCGAGCTTGGCCGCCCGCTGACCCTTCTTCCCCCGCTTGGCCAGCGCGCGCACCTGACCCTCACGGAGCGAGACCAGGGCCATCTCCGCGCCCGCGAAGAAGCCCCCGATCAGGATGACGGCCAAGACCAGAAGAATGTCCCAGCCGACGCCATTCACCCTGGATCCCCGACCTCAGTCTCGGCCGCGCGACGGCTGCCGTCCGCACGGAGCCCGGCGGTATCCGGCCAGTGTACGCAGCCGCGGGAGGGTCAGCGAGCCAAGCCGGCCGGGCCAGGGCCGCCACGTTACGATCTTGACAGAACATCCTGGTTCGTACCGTCGCGTGAGGGGGCCGTCCACGGTGGCCGGAGCACAAGCTAATGGAGTACTGGACGACGCCGTCGCGATCGGCGACGAGATCGCGCAGCTGCGGCACGCGATCCACCGCGATCCCGAGATCGGCACCGACCTGCCCCGGACCCAGGCGAAGGTGCTGGCGGCCCTCGACGGGCTCCCGCTGGAGGTCACCACCGGCCGGGGCCTGAGCTCGGTGACCGCGGTGCTGCGCGGCGGCCGGCCGGGGCAGACCGTGCTGCTGCGCGGCGACATGGACGCGCTGCCGGTGACCGAGCGCAGCGGCGTCCCGTACTCCTCGCAAGTGGCCGGGGTCATGCACGCCTGCGGCCATGACCTGCACACCGCGATGCTGGCCGGCGCCGCGCGGCTGCTGTGCGCCCGCCGGGCGCAGCTGCCGGGCAACGTCATCTTCATGTTCCAGCCGGGCGAGGAGGGCCTGCACGGCGCCCGGCAGATGATCGAGGAGGGCGTGCTCGACGCCGCCGGGGAACGGCCGGTCGCGGCCTACGCGCTGCATGTCATCTCCGACAGCCGGCCCGGCGGGGTCTACTGGAGCCGTCCGGGCCCCATGCTGGCCGCCGCCGACACGCTGGAGGTGACCGTGCGCGGCCGCGGCGGGCATGCCTCCTCGCCGAGCCACGCCGCCGATCCCATCCCCGCCACCTGTGAGATCGTGACCGCCCTGCAGACCCTCGTCACCCGGCGGTTCGACGTGTTCGACCCGGTCGTGATCACCGTCGGGAGCCTGCACGCCGGCACGACCAACAACGTGATCCCCGACGACGCCCGGTTCTCCGCCACCATCCGGTCGTTCTCCGCGACCGCGAGGGCATCGGCGCGGGACGGCACGCTGCGCCTGATCCGGGACATCGCCGCGGCCCACGGGCTCACCGCCGACGCCGAGTTCGTCGAGGGGTACCCGGTCACGGTCAACGACGCCGCGGAGCTGGCCTTCGCCGAGCAGACCGTCGGCGAGGCGTTCGGCCCGCAGCGGTTTGTCCGGGCGCCGAACCCGGACACCGGCGCGGAGGACTTCTCCTACGTGCTGGCGGAGGTGCCCGGCGCCTTCGTGATGCTGGGCGCGTGCCCGCCGGGCGCCGACGCCGCGACGGCCCCGTCCAACCACTCCGCCGAGGCGGTCTTCGACGACGCCGTCCTGCCCGACGGGACCACGCTGTACGCGGAACTGGCGCTGCGCCGCCTAGCGGCGGCCGCCGACTGAGACCAAGGCGAGTTATAACGAAAAACCAGTCTCAGCCGCCCATCCGGCCGCCGCGGCTCAGGGTGCGAACGCGCCAGCGTCGGTCCGGCACGTCGCGTTCCCGGTGATGCCGCCGAAATTCTGCGCGAGGCTGCCGACCGAGGGCGTGGCGGCCGGCGTGGCCGACGCCGCGGGGGTCGGGGTGGTGGCCAGCCCGGTGAAGCTGGAGCCGAGGATAAGCTCCACGGTCCCGGCGGTGACGGCGGGATCAGCGTGCAGCGTCGCGCCGGGCACCTGAGCGGCCATGGTCCGGGCCTGCGGCAGCTCGGCCGCCGACGGGTACTCGATGACCGAGCCGGTGTAGCTGGGGCTGGCTGCGTCGCCCGTGCCCAGGACGTGGAACCCGCGAGCCGTCAGGTTCGCCGCCGTGGTGCCCGCGAGCCCCGACTCGGTCGTGCCGTTCAGGACCTCGGCCTTGACGTCGGCGGGCGCGACGGTCTCGACGACGGTGCGGCCGGGACGGGCGGAACCCGCGCCCTTGGCCTTGGCCTTCTTCGGCAGCGTCGTGTCGTGAGCGATCGCCGAGAACAGCTTCTGGTCGGCGGGCTGGACGAACTCCACCTGTGCCGGGGCCGGCGGGTAGACCTGCGTCGGTGCCTCGATGAACTGCACGTCGTTGCTGGTCAGGTGCCGGAAGCTGGTCGCGATCTGCAGCAGGTCGGTCTGGGTCAGCCCGCGGTCGGTCGCGTAGATCGCGTGCGCAGCGTCGTCGACCACCGGAAGCAGCTTGGTGGGGCTGGACAGCAGGCCGCTGTGCAGGATTCCGCGCAGCATCTCGGCCAGCAGCAGGTCGTCGCGGCCGATCCGCTTGAGGTCCGTGCCGTCGGCGACGGCGTACCGGGCCCGCCAGAACTCCAGGAACGTCAGGCCGTCGATGTGGTGCTCGCCGGCGGTGATGTTCAGCCCGGAACGCGAGTCGTGGATGGTCTGCGGGACACAGACGTTGACGCCGCCGACGTCGTTGACCACCTTCACCACGCCGGTGAATTCCAGCTGGATGAAGTGATCGAGGTGGATCCCGGTGATGTGCTCCACCGTTTTCCACAGGCACGACGGGCCTCCATGGGAGAGCGTCTCGTTAATCTGCACGACCGCCAGGGGGTCGTTGACCTGGCCCGCCAGGCCCGGCCCGGCCGCGCAGCCGTACTGCGGGACCATCGTGTCCCGGGGCAGGTTCAGCACGGTCGCCTGATGGCGGCCGGGCGAGATGTGCACGACCATGATGGTGTCGGAGCAGCCGCAGCCCTGCGAGCCGACGTGCAAGACGAACTGCTCGTGCGGGGTCAGCCCGGCGCGGCTGTCGGAGCCGAAGACCAGGAGGTTCAGCGCGTTGTTGTACTTGGGCGGCCGCTGGCCGAGGTTCGTGACCGCGTCGCGGCGGATGCCGTCCCAGATCTGCCGGTACTTGGCGTAGCCGACCAGCGCCCCGGCGATCAGGACCACCACGACGACCGACGAGATCCAGGCGGCGGCCACGAAGGCCGTCGACCGCCGCGGACGGCCGCCGTGTCCCGGCGGCCGTTCGCTAGCGCCCGCCGCGTGGCTGCGGCGGCCTCTCGCACTTGTGCGCATGAGCCTCTCACCAGCCGAACGCGGGGTACCAGCCGACAGGTTTCCGCCATGCTACGTGCGGACCTGCAGGAAAACCGGCCGACGATCAGAACACGCGGGCGTGTGCAGGCGCTCATTTTGCCTGCGCGATAGCAACGGCCCCGGTCGCCGGCGGGCTATCGGCTGGTCGTCCCCATATGCGCTCGGCCCCTCATGCGCTCGGCCCCTCATGCGCTCGGCACGGCCAGGAGGCTACCGGCTGGCCACCGCTACAGGCTCGCGACGTCGGCCTGCTTGGCGCGGACGGCGTCGGCCGCCGCCCGCAGCCCGGTCAGCTCGGTCGGCGTCAGGTCGCGCTCGACAACCCGGCGGACGCCGGACGACCCGATCTCCGCCTCGACGCCCAGGTAGACGTCGGAGATTCCGTACTGGCCGGTCATCCAGGCGCAGACCGGCAGCACCACACCGGAGTCCTCGGCGACCGCGCGGGCCATCCGCGCCGCGGCAGCCGACGGGGCGTAGTAGGCCGATCCGGTCTTCAGCAGGCCGACGATCTCGGCGCCGCCGTTGCGGGTCCGCTCGACCAGCGCGTCGATGTCCGCGGCCGGCATCAGGTCGGCCAGCGGCTTGCCGTCGACCGTGCAGGCCGACGGAACCGGCACCATCGTGTCCCCGTGGGAGCCGAGGGTCAGGGTGCGCACGGAACCGACCGGGACCCCGAGGCGCTCGGCCACGAAGTAGCTGAACCGGGCGGTGTCGAGCAGGCCGGCCTGGCCCATGACCTGGCTGGCCGGGAACCCGGACACCTTGGCGGCCAGCGCCGTCATCTCGTCCAGGGGGTTGGACACGACGATCAGCACCGCCTCCGGCGCGTGCTTGACCAGCTGCTCGGTCACGCTCCGGACGATCTTGGCGTTCACCCCGATCAGGTCCATCCGGCTCATGCCCGGCTTGCGCGGCAGGCCGGCCGTGATCACCACCACGCCCGAGCCCGCGACCGCCTCGTAGCCCTGGCCGGCGGTGCCGGTGGACTGGCCGGTGACCTTGGTCTCGAAGCCCTCGACCGGGCGGGACTGGTTCATGTCGAGCGCCAGGCCCTCGGGCTTGCCCTCGACGATGTCGGTCAGCACGACCTCGTCGAAGATGTCGTACTCCGCCAGCCGCTGCGCCGTGGTCGAGCCGTAGAACCCGGCTCCGATGACCGATACCTTGCCTGTGCGGGCCATTCCAGTGATCTCCTTCGGTGTCGTCAGGACTGGGCCACTGCGGCGCGCAGGTTGTCGTCCAGCGCGGCCAGGAACTCCTCGGTGGTCAGGAACGGCGAGTCATGGCCGACCAGCAGCGCGAGGTCCTTGGTCATCTTGCCGCTCAGCACGGTGTCCACGCAGACCCGCTCCAGCGTTTCCGCGAAGGCGGTCACCTCGGGGGTGCCGTCGAGCTTGCCGCGGTGGGCCAGGCCCTGGGTCCAGGCGAAGATGGAGGCGATCGGGTTGGTCGAGGTGGGCTTGCCCTGCTGGTGCTGGCGGTAGTGCCGGGTGACGGTCCCGTGCGCCGCCTCGGCCTCCACGGTCCGCCCGTCCGGCGTCATGAGCACGCTGGTCATCAGGCCGAGCGAGCCGAAGCCCTGCGCGATGATGTCGGACTCCACGTCCCCGTCGTAGTTCTTGCAGGCCCAGACGATGCCGCCGTGGCCCTTGATGACCTGAGCCACCATGTCGTCGATGAGCCGGTGCTCGTAGGTGACCCCGGCCGCCTCGTACTCGGCCTTGAACTCGGACTCGAAGACCTCGGCGAAGATGTCCTTGAAGCGCCCGTCGTAGGCCTTGAGGATGGTGTTCTTGGTGGACAGGTACAGCGGGTAGCGGCGGTCCAGCGCGTAACGCATGGTGGCCCGGGCGAAGTCCGCGATCGAGTCGTCGTAGTTGTACATCCCCATGGCCACGCCGCCGCCGGGGAACTGGGCGATCTGCACGTCGATCGGCTGGCCGTCGGGGTCGTCGGGGGTGTAGGAGATGCGGACCTCGCCGGGGCCGCGCACGACGAAGTCGGTGGCGCGGTACTGGTCGCCGTGGGCGTGGCGGCCGATGATGATGGGCTGGGTCCAGCCGGGCACGAACCGCGGGATGCTGGAGATCACGATCGGCTCGCGGAACACGACGCCGCCCAGGATGTTGCGGATGGTGCCGTTCGGCGAGCGCCACATCTTCTTGAGCCCGAACTCGGCCACGCGGTCCTCGTCGGGGGTGATGGTGGCACACTTCACGCCCACGCCGTACTGCTTGATCGCGTGCGCGGCGTCGATGGTGACCTGGTCGTCGGTGGCGTCCCGGTTCTCGACCGACAGGTCGTAGTACTTCAGGTCGATATCCAGGTAGGGCAGGATCAGCTGGTCCTTGATGAACTGCCAGATGATTCTGGTCATCTCGTCGCCGTCGAGCTCCACGACGGGATTGGTCACCTTGATCTTGGACATGCCGCTGTATTCCTTCCACACGCCTGCGCCACTGCGATGGCGATACCTGTCCGGGCGGGGGCCCGTGTCGTCTGTGCCTGCTCGCGGCCTGAGCTAACCCGCGCCGCGCCGCCCGGCCCGCAGGAGCCAGGTTAGGTCGGAGCGGGGAATATCAGTCCCGCGACCAGCAGGCCGATGCCTAGTGCGGCAAACGCCGCGACGTCAGCGAGTCGTCGCCGCGAGCCGAGCATTCCCGCCCGGCGCTCCGGCAGCCCTAGCCTGGCCGCAGCCGCCACCAGCAGCACGCCTGCAAGCACCAACGTACCGCTACGCACATCCCGCTCGCCGCTGCGGATCCCGGTACACATCCACAGCAGGCTCAGGCCGACGCCGCACAGCATGATCCAGTAGGGCACCTGGTCCAGCCGCGAGCGGGTGGCCTCGCCCCGGGTGGCCTGCGCCGAGTGCGCCGCGGCCCGGCGCTCCTTCTCCAGCCGCGCGGTCGCCTTGGCCGAGTGCTTCACCGGGTTTCCCGCGCATCCAGCGGGATCCAGGTCAGCCCGCTCTCGCCGATGTACTCGCTGTCCGGCCGGATCAGGCGGTTGTCGGCATGCTGCTCGATGATGTGCGCCGTCCACCCGGCCATCCGGGAAACCGAGAAGACCGGGGTAAACAGGTCGGTCGGGATGCCCAGGTAGTGGTACACCGTGGCGGCGTAGAAGTCGACGTTCGGGTACAGGCCCTTCTCGGCCGCCACGACCTCCTCCATCCGCCGGGACATCCGGTAGAACGTGTCGTCGCCCGCCGCCGCGAGTTCCGCCGACAGCCCGCGCAGGACCGTGGCGCGGGGATCCTCGACCTTGTACACGCGGTGCCCGAACCCCATGATCTTCTCGCCCTGCCGCAGCCGGGCGGCCACCTGAGCGCTCACCGCCTCCAGCGGATCGCCGTCCGCGGACCTCCTGATGGCCTCGAGGCCGCGCATGACCTGCTCATTCGCTCCGCCGTGCAGCGGGCCCTTGAGCGTCGCGAGCGCCGCGACCACCGCCGAGTGCATGTCCGACAGGGTGGCCGCGCATACCCGCGCGGCGAACGTGGACGCGTTCATGGTGTGGTCGGCGTGCAGCACCAGGCAGGTGTCCAGGATCTCCGCCGCGCGCCGCTCCGGGGGGCGGCCGGTGAGCTGCAGCAGCAGGTTGGCGGCCACGCCGAGGCCCGGATCGGGCTCGGGCACGGGGCGGCCCGTGCGAACCGCCTCGAACGCCGCGACCAGGATCGGCTGCTGGGCGGTCAGCCGGGCGGCCTTGCGCTGGTTGGGCTCGGGGTCGTTGGATCCGGAGTCGGGATCGTCGGCGCTGGCCAGCGAGACCAGGCTGCGCAGCGCCTCCATCGGCTGCTGGGCGCGCGCCACCGCCGCCAGGCTGGCGGTGACCAGCGGGCCAAGTGCCCGTCCGGCGGCCAGCTCCGCGCGATAGCCGGCCAGCTCGCCGCGATCGGGCGGCGCTCCGCGCTCCAGGAGGTAGGCGATCTCCTCGAAGGTCGCCGCCCCGGCTAGCTGGTTGATGTCGTAGCCGCGATAGGACAGCCGCCCGGCCTTGCCGTCGATATCACTGAGCGCGGTCGAGGCGGCCACCACATCGGCCAACCCTCTCGACGGCTTTTCCGCCATATGTTTCCTCCTGCGACGCCCGCTCCGGAAGTGTACTTGCGGCCCGGGCCGCGCGGGATAGCAAGATGCGGCGGGAAGGGTAGAACGCCCTACCGGCCGGGTAACTCAGAAGTGACATATGGGTGGCTGCTGCGACAGGCGGGAGAATCGGTCATGGAGTGTCCCTACATCCGGGTAGAGGAAAGCGGGGCCACCATCCCGCTGCTCCAGGATGTGACCACGGTGGGTCGTGGCAGGTTCGTCGACGTGCAGCTCACTGACCCCAGCGTGTCCATGCTGCACGCCGAGATTGTCCGCCGCGGGCCGTACGTCTACGTCACCGATCTGGGGTTATCGCGCAACGGAACCCGGGTTAACGGGCGGCTGGTGGCCAGGCGGCTGCTGGCCAGCGCCGACGTGCTCACCTTCGGGTCAGCGCGCTGCCGGATCGGCGGGATCGAGGGCGAGGAGCTGAGCGCCGACGCCGAGCTGCGCCGGCCCGCCACCCCCGAGCTCACGAGGCGGGAACTCGACGTGGTCACCTCGCTGTGCCGCCCGGCCGTGTCCGACGAGGCGTTCGTGGCCCCGGCGACGGCCCGCGAGATCGCCGTGGACCTGGTCGTGACCGAGGCCGCCGTCAAGCAGCACCTGCTCCGGCTGTACCAGAAGTTCCGGGTCCCCGAGGGGCCCAACCGGCGCGTCCGGCTGGCCAACGAGGTCGTGGCCCTCGGCCTGGTCCGGCCCATGCCGCAGTCCGCCATGCCCGAGCGCATCCCGCCCCTGCCTGCCCAGCTCAGCCCGGCGCTGGCTAGCCCGGCGGAGGCCGTTCCCCCGCGGGCCGTCGCCGTTCCGGCCCAGGCCATCGCCGTTCCCGCGCAGGCCGTCCCGGTCCAGACCAGCTAGCCGAACGGCCAGATCCCCCACTTCTTGAGGAGATTGAGCACGCTGAGCCGGCCGGGGTGCAGCAGCCCGTGCGGGAGGATCGTGACGTGCGGCCGCAGGCTGACGTGGTTGGCGGGCCAGAAGAACGGCGGCAGTGAGAACGCCGCGGACAGCACGCCGATGGCCAGCGCCGCCACCCCGACGAACACGACTACCGCGCTGGCGGGGGTGTCGGTAATGGCCCCGAAGAACTTGCTCAGCGGCCTGCGGCACCGGCTGGATCCCGGCCCGAGCCCGTAGCAGGCGACCAGCGCGCCGGCGGCATAGG
>Ga0208219_1000490_pt1 | contig 14208 bp, 14 predicted proteins | sample NGESurshal072012_7_FD_184469 | JGI IMG/M metagenome (GOLD analysis project Ga0208219, IMG submission 184469) | Arctic peat soil microbial communities from Barrow, Alaska - NGEE Surface sample 53-2 shallow-072012 (SPAdes) | ecosystem: Environmental > Terrestrial > Soil > Wetlands > Peat ...
ATTGGTAAGTGCGGGTGCCAGGCAATGTCTCAGGGGGACGCCGCGATCGACGAGTTCACAGAGCTGCGCTGGGTCACCGTGCAACGCGGTCGCCGGCCGTTCCCGTTCTAAGCGGTCCTCGCGGCGTGCGCACCCAGGTCGCGATCGTCGGCGCCGGTCCCGCGGGGCTCATGCTCGCGCATCTGCTGAGCCTCGAGGGCATCGAGTCGATCGTCATCGAGTCGAGAACGCGGGCGTATGTGGAGCAACGTGTGCGCGCCGGCGTGCTCGAGCAGGGGACCGCCGACCTGCTCGACGCCACCGGCGTCGGGGCGAGGATGCGCAGCGAGGGTCTCGTGCATCACGGCATCCGCCTTCGCTTCGGCGGCGGCGATCACCGCATCGACTTCGGCGCGCTCACCGGTGGACGCGGGATCATCGTGTACGGACAGCAGGAGATCGTCCAGGACCTGATCGCGATCCGCCTGTCGGCCGGCCACCCGATCCTGTTCGAGGTCAGCGATGTGCGCTTGCGCGACATCGAGACGCCGCACCCCTCGGTCAGCTTCCTGCTGGATGGCGCCGCCATGACCATCGAATGTGACGCTATCGCCGGGTGCGACGGCTTCCATGGAGTGTCGCGTGACAGCATTCCCGACGGCGTCCTGCGAGCGTACGAGCGCGAGTACCCATTCGCATGGCTTGGAATCCTTGCCAGCGTGGCTCCTTCGAGTGAGGAGCTGATCTATTGCTATCACGAGCGTGGCTTCGCGCTCCTGAGCATGCGATCCCCCACGGTGAGCCGTCTCTACCTGCAGGTGCCCGCCGATGAGCGCATCGGCGACTGGCCCGACGCGCGCATCTGGGAGGAATTGCAGACCAGGCTCGCGGCCGGCGCCTGGTCGCTCGCCGAAGGCCCCATCATCGAGAAGGGCATCTCGGCCATGCGCAGCGTCGTCGTCGAACCGATGCAGTTCGGCCGGCTGTTCCTGAGCGGCGATGCGGCGCACATCGTCCCACCCACCGGCGCCAAGGGGATGAACCTCGCCATTCGCGACGTGAGCATCCTGTCCGATGTGCTGACCGCGTTCTTCCGGAGCGGCGACGCCACCTTGCTCGGCGCATACTCGACCAGCTGTCTGCGCCGTGTCTGGAGAGCGCAGCACTTCTCGTGGTGGATGACATCGATGCTCCATCGCTTTCCGGACAGTGATGCCTCCCAGGCGCGGTTGCAGCTGGCGCAGCTCGCATATACGGTCGACTCGCGCGCGGCTTCCACGAGCCTCGCGGAGAATTACGTGGGGTACGAATGGACGACGACGTGACCACATCCGAGACGAGTGCACCAGCGCTGACAGCCCAGGTGATCGACCGGCTGGAACAGTGTCCCGACCCAAGGCTTCGGGAGCTGTTGGCTAGCCTCATCCGCCATCTGCACGAATTCGCCGCGGAGCAGAGGCTCACCGAGCCAGAGTGGATGACGGGGATCCGCTTCCTCACCGAGGTCGGGCAGATGTGCACAGATCAGCGTCAGGAGTTCATCCTGCTCTCGGATGCACTTGGACTGTCGATGCTCGTCGATCTCGTCAACCACGGGGCCGGGAGTAGCGCGACAGAATCGACAGTCCTCGGCCCGTTCTACGTCGAAGGTTCGCCGTGGCGATCCAATGGCGACGCGATCACCGACGACCTCGGAACACAGCCGCTCCTGCTCACCGGTCACGTTCGCGACACGGCGGGACGGCCGCTGTCCGGCGCCACCGTCGACGTGTGGCAGAACGCGACCAATCGACTCTATGCGGTGCAGGATGATGCGCAGTCACCGGAAAACCTTCGAGGAAGGTTTCGCACCGATGGCGATGGCAGATTCGGCTTCCGCACCGTGCGGCCCGTGGATTACCCAATTCCCGACGACGGTCCGGTCGGGAGGATGTTGCAGGCGACGGGCCGCCACCCGTGGCGACCTGCGCACATTCATTTCAGGGTGTCCGCGGAGGGCTGCATCCCGGTGACCACCCATGTCTTCGACTCGGCGAGCCGGTATCTCAACTCGGACGTTGTGTTCGGCGTGAAACAGTCACTGGTGCGAACGCTCGTCGAGCACGACCCCGCAGTTGAGCCGGAGCCGGCCGGTATCAACGGGCGCTGGTACACGGTCGACGTGGACCTCGTGTTGCAGCCCGATGTCGCCGCCTCGCGGCCCTAACTCGGGGGCAGCGTCCCCTCTTCCAACTGCTGCTGCACCCTGCGCATCCCCTGCAACCAGCGCTCCGCGTCATCGGTCTTGCGATGCATCCAGGTCTCCGCGATCGGGTCGGAGACGACCAGGAAGCGTTCATCGCGGATGGCGTCGATGACGAGGCCGGCCACGTAATCGGCGTCCTTGATCGGACCGGCCACCGCAGCGGCGAACCTCGGATCCGCGCGCTCCAGCATCGGCGTCTTCACCCCCAGCGGCGCGAGCAACGAAACGCGGATGCCACGATGGTGATACGTGATCGAGAGCCACTCGGCAAGCCCAACCACCGCGTGCTTGGTGGTCGCGTAGGTGACGTTACCGTGACTGGTGAGAATTCCCGCCATCGATGCGGTGTGCACGAGGTAGCCGGCTCCGCGCGCGAGCATCCCTGGGAGCACCGCTCGAACCGCGTACACGTGGGCCATGACGTTGATCGCCCACTGCTCGTTCCAGACCTCGGGCTCGGTCGTCAGGATGTCGCCGCCGGTCGCGATGCCCGCGTTGCTGAAGCAGATGTCGATGGGACCGAGTCGGGAGGTGACCTCCGCCACCATCGCGTGCACCGAGGCTTCATCGCTGACGTCTGTCGTGACCGCGATCCCGTCGACTTCCGCGGCAATTGCCTGGCAGCCGTCCGCGTCACGATCGACGACGGCGACATGGGCACCTGCGGCGGCCAGCGCACGGCATGATGCAGCTCCGATTCCACTCGCTCCGCCGGTGACGATGCTCACCCGGCCGCTCAGTTCGATGACGCCACTCCCTGCGAATCGATGACGAACGCCGCACTCGTGCGGGCCACCTCGGAAGTCTAGTGCCGCGCCGCGACCGTCAGTGCCTGACTTCCTCGGGTGTCTCGTACCAGCGAAGGCGTTCGCCGACGCGGCTGCGAAGACGCCACGCCCGCGACTTGGGTGCATCGTCGATCGCCTGCTGGAGCGACGTGACCTGTGCTGCGACGTCATGGGTTGCCCCGGGCAACCGCTCCTGGGACCACAGCTGGGCGACCTTCTGTGCGTTCCGCTCCACGGTATGGCAGAAGCCCCAATCCTTCCCCAGGACCGATCGCAGCCGAGGAAGGCTGATTCCCTCGACCTCGGCGTCGTCGTCGCTGAGCGCGTGGTCGGCGAGCAGGCACAGGGTGTCTCCGAGATCCTTGCGGTTGATCTCCCACACCTGGAGCTTGGTGAGCAGCAGATCCGCGAGCGTGATTGTGGGTGCCGGCCCGTCGAGCCGGCCGCGCAGGTCGAGCTTGTGCGACATCACCAACTCGTCGATGACCACGTCGATCGACCATCGACCCGCCGGCTCCCCGTAGTACAGACGCGTCGCGCCATGCAGACCGTTGAAGAACTGGTCGGGGAGGTAGCCCTGGGTCATGAGCAGCGCCTTGAACTTGGTGGCGGCAGCGGCGCTGATCGCGAAATCCATGTCCTGGTATGAGCGCCCGAACGGGCCGTCGTGGACGCTCGGACATCGCAGCCAGATCGCCAGGCCTCCGATGAGCCGCGCCGAGAGCCCCAGCGTCACAGCCGCCTCGGCAAGCCTCTTTGCCTCCTCGCGGATGTCGGAAAGGATCAGCGTCTCGCTGTCCGCCATCATCAGGATCCGATCCGCATCAGGACATGGTAAGGGCGGCCGGTGGGATCACCGACCGCCCTCCCAGCCAAGGGGCAGGATCGCTCACTCCGGCGGGAGTTCCTTGTAGACAAACCCGATGTTCACGCCCTGCTGTGCGCGGATGAAGCGGGGGATGTAGTAGAGGAGCACGCCCCCGACGATCAGGCCGCCGAGCCAGGCTGGAATCCACCACCAGTCGTCACGGTTGCCGTTCATCACCGAGAGTGGGTTGATGAATGAGATGGCGATGATCCCGATGAATTCCAGGATCGACAGCGTTCCGACGATATAGAGCACCGGTATTCCCAGAAATTTGACATTAGCCGGCGACGCTTGATACAGGTCAGGCCGTCGCATCGGCAGGGCAATTGCCGCAAGGCCGACGATGATCACGGCGAGCGCTCCGGCGAGCACGATCAGCCCGAGCACCAACTGGAACTGATTCCCGACCACACTCCAGATCACCAGCGCGGCGATGATCACGTTGGTGACGATGATCGCGTTGACCGGCGAGTGCGTCCGCTCGTTCACGTTCGCCAGGCTCTCGGGCATGAGGCGGTCGAACGACCACGCGAAGAAGGATCTGATCGGCATGAAGGTGTTCGCGATCATGGATGGCAGTGACCAGAACAGGAACGAGCCCATGATGATGATCGTCAGGATCGGCGTGTTGAACACAAGCGATGCGAGGAAGGGATAAAACGGTCCTGACGGGATCTTGTAGGCGGTGCTGGCGGCGTTGAGCGCGTAGACGAAGTTGTAGCCCGCAACACGGAATAGCAGCAGGACACCGATGATAAGCAGCACCGTGTCCCAACCGAGTGCCCCGAACATCACCGAGAGTTGACGGCGCCGGTTTGAAGCGCTCTTCAACTCACCGGACATATACACGGACCAGAAGTTCCACATCATGAACCCCTGGATCGAGAAGAGGGTCGGTAGGGTCGCGCTGCTGAAGAAGTTGGGCGCTGCCGCGGCCGCACCCGGCGCTCCGTTGATCACGGCCGCGACGTTGCCGCCACCAAAGCTCTTGTTGAGCGCGTCGAAGTGCGAGAAGAAGTCGCCCTGGCTGCCGATGAGCAGCACCAGAAACGCGACCAGCGTGCCCGCCATCGCGATGATGAACGAGTAGTTCTGCCAGCGGAAGGTCGCCTTGGTGCCGCTGATGAGAATGAACGTCTGCAGCGCCACCATGAACAGCGACGCTCCGAGAATCCACCATTGATCCGTCTGGAACGCGTTCCCCCAATCTATGAAGTGGCTGTTGCTGAAGATCGCTCCCAGGGCGACGAGCACCGGCCCGAGCGCGAGCACCGAAAAGAACTTCGCGAAAAACGCAGCTCCCAGGAGGCCACCCATGATCATGCAGAGGTTGGATATCAGCGCCAGGGGGGGCGAGAGCACGCGACTGACCCAGACATAGTCCCCCCCCACCCTCGGCATGCTCGCCCCTAGCAGCGCGAACATGATCAGGACCGGGATGTTGATGATCGCGACGAGAATGAGAACCCCGACGACGTCCGCCCCGGGAAAAGCGACGAGTGCGAAGAAGATCGAATAGGCAATGGTCGATCCGACCGGTGCCGATATAACCGCGTTGAAGATCGTGGCATCGACTGCCGACGCAGAGCGCACCAGCCCCGTGCTGTTGCGAACGAACAGCTTGCTCGCGGATGCCATGGCGACCCTCCGGCGGTTCGACCGCTACCAACTTGACACTCGCCTAGAAAACCTGCAGAGTTTGAACACAATCGAACACCAGTGTCAAGAGGCTGATTGACACGGAGGGACAACTTCCGGTCAAGACCCGACAGATATCAGCGAGTAGTCAACGGAGGAGAGCCGCAACGTGTTAGCCGTCGAGCGGCGCCTGAAGGTGCTGGAGCGGGTCGCGGAGGATCAGGCGATCGAGGTCAGCACGCTGGCGCGCGACTTCCAGGTCTCCGAGATGACCATCCGGCGCGACCTGCGCCGGCTCGAGCGCGATGGCTTCGTACGCCGGACCTACGGGGGAGCCACCACCCACCTGGTCCGCACTTTCGAGGTCGGCGCCAATGCCCGGACGCTGCACCACGCCAAGGAGAAGCGTGTGATCGCCAAGCGCGCCGCGGAGTTGACGGTCGGCGTCCGGGCGATGTTCCTGGGCATCGGTACGACTGTCGAGCACTTCGCGCGGCTGCTCCCGGTGAGGGAGGACCTCATGGTGATCACTCCGTCGCTGGCGGTGGCGAGCCTGCTCGGCACGCGCAACGTCCGCGTGATCATCGCGGGCGGCCTGGTTCGCCAGGATGAGCTGACCTGCATCGGGGCGTCCGCCGTTGAGGCCGTGCGGCGCTACAACACCGACACCGCCGTGATCGGCGCCGCCGGGCTCTCCGCGCGTCGCGGGATCACCGAGCTCGACGATCGCGACGCCGACGTCATCCGCGGCGGGCTCGAGCGCACCGAACGGATCATCGTGATCGCCGACGGCTCGAAGTTCGGCGCCGTCGCGATGAGCACCGTGGCGCCGATCGAGCAGGTGTCGACCATCGTCACCGACCGCAGTGCCGACGCCGAGGAGATCGATCGCATCGAGCGAGCCGGCATCGAGGTCGTGGTCGCAGGGCCGGAGACATCGGTGCTCCGCCCGATTGAGAACGGTCAGACCCGGCTCACCGACGTCCGCAGGCAGGCATGACGCTGCTGCGTCGACTCTTCGGCGTGGACAAGCCGATCATCGCAATGCTCCACCTCCCCGCGATGCCTGGCCGTCCGCGACACGACCGCGCAGCGGGCATGGGGCATCTGGTGGACACCGTTGAACGCGATCTCGAGTCCCTGCAGGCCGCCGGCGTCGACGGGTTCCTCTTCTGCAATGAGGCCGATCTGCCGTACCAGATGCACGTCGGGCCCGAGGTTGCCGCCGGCATGGCGGCCGTCATCGGCCAGGTGCGGGATCTCATCACGCGACCCTTCGGCATCGACCTGGTCTGGGACCCGGTGTCGAGCCTTGCGGTTGCACGCGCGACCGGCGCCTCATTTGTCCGCGAGGTCTTCACGGGTGTCTTCGAGAGCGACCTCGGGTTGATGCAACCGGACTTCGGTGCGATCGCCGCGTACCGCGAGCGGATCGGCGCCGGGTCCGTCGCCATGTTCAGCAACATCACCCCCGAATTCGCGAGCAGCCTCGGGAATCGCTCGATCGCCGCGCGGGCGAGGAGCGCCGAATATCTCGGCGTCGACGCGATCCTCATCAGCGGTCAGATCACCGGGACCGCCACGCACATCTCGGAGCTGTCCGAGGCCAAGGCAGCCGTCCCCGACATGCCGGTGCTCGCCAACACCGGCGTGCGCGAGGAAACCGTGGATGAGATTCTCGCCATCGCCGACGGCGTCTTTGTCGGCACCAGCCTGAAGCGTGACGGCGTCACCTGGAACCCGGTCGACCCCGAGCGCGCCGGACGATTCATGAGCGCCGTGCAGCGGGCGCGTGAGGCGGTTCCTGCCTGACATGGCGAGGGGCTGACATGGCGAAGACGAGGATCTACTTCGTCAGCGACCTGCACGGATCGAGTGTGTGCTTCCGTAAGTTCATCAATGCCGCCAAGATCTACGAGGCGAAGGTGCTGATCCTCGGTGGCGACGTGGCCGGAAAGGCGATTCAATCGATCGTCCGCGCTCCCGGCGGCCACTGGCGATGCCGCTTCGTCGGCACCGACTACGACGTCGTCGATGGACCTGAGCTGATCGCGCTCGAGAAGCTGATCGCCGACCACGGGTACTACGCGCACCGCGCCGACCCGGGCGAGCTCGAGGCGATGGAGGCGGACGGCGGCCTGGACGAACTCTTTCTACGGCTGATGCGTGAGCGGCTGACCGAGTGGCTCGAGCTCGCCGATTCCCGCCTCCGGCCACTGGGCATTCCCCTGTACTTCATGCTGGGCAACGATGACCCGGAGGAGCTGGGGGCATTGCTGGACAGCGCTCCCTGGGGCACGCACGACGAGGGCAAGGTCGTCTGGCTCGACGACGAGCACGAGATGATCAGTTGCGGCTACTCCAATGTGACGCCTTGGCACACCTATCGAGAGCAGGACGAGAGTCATCTGCGCGCGTCGATCGATGCGATGGTTCCCGCGCTCGAGCACCCGGAGCGCGCGGTCTTCAATCTGCACGCGCCGCCGTACGGAACCCAGCTCGATGAAGCGCCGCTCCTGGATGCAAATCTCCAGGTGCAGGCGACCCTCGGTCAGGTGCGCATGGTGGCGGTTGGCAGCACCGCCGTCCGCGATGCCGAGCAAGCCTATCAACCACTGCTTGGACTGCACGGTCACATCCACGAGTCGTCGGGCATCCGGCGGATCGGGCGCACGGTGGTCATCAACCCGGGCAGTGATTACTCGACCGGCGCACTGAACGGCGCGCTCATCACCCTCGACGGCGACAAGGTCAAGGCACAGCAGCTGGTTCGCGGGTAGCCTGAGTGGCCACGACCACGACCCAGACCGATACGCTCGTGTCCGTCGACGTCGGCACGTCGGGTGCTCGCGCCACCGCGTACGACACAGCCGGGACGATGCTGCTCGAGGTGCGCCGTCCGTACCCGACGGACACACCGCGCGATGGTTGGGCGGAACAGGACGCGACGAGCTGGCGGTCTGCTTCCCTCTCCGCACTCGGCGTGCTGGTCCGGCAACTAGGACCGCGGCACACCATCCATGCGATCGGACTGACCGGCCAGTGCCCGTCGGTGGTCCCGGTCGACGGCCATGGCGAACCGCTCCGTCCCGGGCTCATCTATCGAGACAACCGCGCCGTCGCTGAAGCCCAATCGCTCAACGAAACGTTTGGGGCCGAGGCACTGCACGCGCTGACCGGACACGTGCCGGCGGCGTTCCACGTCGCGGCCAAGATCCTCTGGATTCGCGCCCATGAGCCTGATGTCTTCAGGGCCACTCGATTGTTTCTGCAGCCGACGGAGTTCATCGCCCTGACCCTCAGCGGTGAAGCGGTGACCGACTGGTCCATGGCTGCCGCGAGCGCATTGCTCAACCTCCGCGAGCGCGCATGGGCGCCCGAGCTCGTCGAGGCAGTGGGTCTCGAACTGGAGCAGCTGCCTGTCCCCCACCCGTCGTGGAGCATCGTGGGTCAGTTGCGACCGTCCCTGGTCCGACGCTTCGGGCTGGACGGGACGGTGCCAATCGTTGCCGGAGCAGGGGACAGCATCGCGTGCGCCATCGGTGCCGGGGTCACGTCGCCGGGACCGGTGAGCGAGATGGCCGGGAGCTCGACCTGCCTCAACACGGTGGTGAGCGAACCCCTGGCCGACCTGGCGGTCACCCACTATCCGAGCGCCGTCGGCCCAGAGGGCTACGTGACCGAGGTCGGGATCAACACCGCCGGCGAGGCCGTGGACTGGCTCGCGTCCCTCCTCTACGGCGGCCGGTCCGGGCGCCTGCGACCCGCCGATTTCGAACTGCTCGATCGCGAGGCAGGCGCGGTCGCACCCGGGTCTGACGGGTTGATCTTCGTCCCCGTCCTCGGGGACGGCGAGCGTGACGATCCGACACTTCGAGGAGCAGCCATCGGGCTCTCGGTTCGCCACGATCGAAAGTCACTGGCCAGGGCCGCGCTCGAAGGCGTCGCCTACGCGATTCGCGCCCACGTCGAAGGGCTCGGGAAGGCGAGCACTCCAGCCACCGAGATGCGCGTCTCGGGCCGGCCGGCGTCGCTCCGGACCTGGAATCACATCAAGGCGGACGTGCTCGGCATCCCGGTGGCGCGCGTCCCCGGCGATGCAACCACCTCTGGGGTGGCGATGCTCGCCGGGCTCGGTGTCGGCATCTATCCGGATGCCGAGTCGGCGATCGCGGTCGCGTGCCGCCCCGAACCGGCGATCGAACCAGATCTTGCCAATCATGACCGATACGAGGCGATCTACGACCATTACAGGGCGATCGTCGCCTCGACCACACTCCACGCCCGTGCCAGTTCGGCGCCGGTGGAAGAGCAACGGTCGCAACGCCAATCGGGAGAGCGTGCATGAGGGTCAACCTGGGCATCAACACCTGTTTCGCGCTGAAACGCTGGCCGCGCCCGGCCGACTGGGCCTCGGTTGTTCGCAACGACCTCGGGCTTGATCTCGTCGAGCTCTCGCTCGACCTTATCGAGGGCATCGAGACGTTCGCTGGTGGTCGCGACGCCGTCGAACGTCATCGCACCGCGCTCGACGCCAACGGCCTGCAGGCGCACGCCACGTTCACCGGTCTGTCGGCGTACTCGCTCGACCTGCTCATGCACCCGGACGAGACGCGTCGTGAAGCGGCAGTGCTCTGGTACCGCAGCATCATCGATCTGACGGCGTCACTGGGAGCCCGCGCGACCGGTGGCCATGTCGGTGCGATGAGCGTCCCCGACTGGAATGTTCCAGAGCGCCGCGTCGAACGCTGGGATGGCATGAAGCGTGATCTCGATGCCATTGCGGCACATGCGAGTCGCGCCGGGCTCGACTACCTCCTCGTGGAGAATCTGGTTGCGGTGCGCGAGCCGTCGACCATGGCGCAGGTCGAGGAATTGCTGACCGATGGCGACGCCGAGCACGCGCCGTGGCGGCTGTGCCTCGATGTCGGGCATCAGTGCGTGCCCGGAACCGAGGGTGCGGAGCGCGATCCCTACGCATGGCTGCAGCGTTTCGGGAGCCGGCTCGTCGAGGTGCAGTTGCAGCAGTCGGACGGCATCGCCGATCACCACTGGGCATTCACCGAGGAGCACAACGCAACCGGACTGATCGTGCCGGCGAAAGTCCTCGACACCCTGGAAGCCGCCGGCGCCGGGACCGTCGACCTGATCTTCGAGATCATCCCCAGCTGGGAGGATCCCGACGATCGCGTGATCGCCGACCTGCTCTCCTCGGTCGACCTGTGGCGGAACGCGATCGCGGAACGCGGGACCGGGGAGTAGCGGATGCCTGCCGTGCACGCCAACGGGCTGGACATCCACTACCGGATCAGCGGCGACAGCGCGGAGACGGCGCTGCTCGTCAACGGCGTGGGTGACGACCTCGAGGGCTGGGCGATGCAGGTCGACCCCCTGGTCGCGGCCGGGCTGCGCGTGATCACCTTCGACAATCGAGGGGTGGGCCGTTCTTCGCTGCCGCCGGGCCCGTACTCCAGTCGGGAGATGGCGGCGGACACCAAGGCGCTCGCCGACGCACTCGGGCTCAGCGCATTCCACCTCGTCGGTGTCTCCTTGGGCGGCCTGATCGCGCAGGAATATGCGCTGGCGTACCCGTCCGATCTCCGCTCGGTCGTGCTCGCCAACACGTACGCCAGGCCGGACGCCCACACGCGCGCCGCGTTCGACGTCTGGGGGCAGGTCGCCGAAGCCGGGGGGATGCCGTTGATGATGCGCCAGCAGGCTCCCTGGGTTTTCAGCCCTGCGTTCTACGAGGCACATCCCGACCAGCTCGCCACCATGCTCGCCGAGATGGAGCGGAGTCCGCAGCCCGCCTGGGCGTTCTCGGCGCAGATCGCATCGCTGCTCACCCACGACTGCGCGGACCGGCTCGGGTCGTTGCACACGCCGGCACTGGTGATCGCCGCCGACGACGACATCATCATCCGGCTGTCGCTCTCCCACCGGCTGTTCGAGAAGCTGCCGCGCGGGTCCTGGGCGATCGTCCCCGGAGGGCATGCCGCTTTTGTGGAAAATCCCGAGCCGTGGAATCGAGCCGTCATTGAATTCATTGATCAGCACCGCGCTGCGGTGCACTGAGGAGAAGGGATGAATCTGTCGCTGGTACAGCGATTCGGGACCCCGAAGCCGGTGATCGCGATGCTCCACTTCCCCGGCTTGCCGGGCCGGCCCCGCCACAACCGCGAGCTCGGACGAAGCCACCTGGTCGACGTGGTTGGCCGCGACCTGGAGACGCTCCAGGGCGCCGGCGTCGACGGCGTGCTCTTCTGCAACGAGAACGACATCCCCTACCAGCTGGTGGTCGGACCGGAGATTCCCGCGGCGATGGCGGCGGTCATCGGCGAGCTTCGTGCATCGGTGCGCGTCCCCTTCGGTGTGAACATCCTCTGGGACGCAAAGTCGAGCATCGCGGTGGCGCGCGCGACCGGCGCCACATTCGTCCGTGAGGTGCTGACCGGCGTGTATGAGAGTGACCTCGGCATGATCGCGCCCGCGATCGGAGACCTTGCCGGCTACCGCACCGCGATCGGCGCCGATGACGTCGCCTTCTTCGACAACATCTCGCCGGAGTTCAGCAGCGCGCTCGGCTCCCGTGGCATCGCGGATCGCGCCCGGAGCGCGGCGTTTCTCGGCATGGACGCGATCCTCATCTCCGGCCCCGCAGCCGGGGTGGCATTCGCGATGAGCGACCTGCGAACTGCCAAGGACGCGGTGCCCGATGTGCCGGTCTTCGCGAACACCGGCGTCAGTGCGGAACGGCTGGACGAGATCTTCGCCGTCGCCGACGGTGTCATCGTGGGCACGAGCCTGAAAGTCGACGGCGACACGTGGAGCCGGGTCGACCCAGCACGCGCCGAGCGCCTCATGGACGCCGCGCGCGCAATTCGCTCGAAGAGTTTCTGAAGCGGCGAGGCGAGGGTCCGGCGCGCTGACGCCGCGTCAGACGTAGAAGCGGTACAACCCCTGGGCGACGCAACAAGGCTTCTCGGCAGCCTCACGCTCGATGACGAAGTCGACCACGATCTGGAGGCTGCCGTCGGCGACGTTCTCAACCGAGAGGAGGCTCGCGCCGGTACGGATCCTCGAGCCGACCGGCACCGGTGACGGAAATCGGACCTTGTTCAATCCGTAGTTGACTGCGAGGCGGACTCCCTCGAAGTGCAGGATCTCGCTCCACATCGGCACGAGCAACGAGAGTGTCAGGAATCCGTGCGCGATCGTGGTGCCGAATGGACCCGCGGCGGCACGCTCCGCATCGACGTGAATCCACTGATGGTCATCGGTCGCGTCCGCGAACGTGTTGACCTGCTCCTGGGTCACCTGGCGCCACTCGCTGTAGCCGAGGTGTTTGCCGGTCAATGCTGTCAACTCGGCGACGCTGGCGACGGTCGTGGTCACAGTGGCATCAGTCGCGCGTCAGGATGACGACTGGAATTTCGCGCTCGGTTCGCTGCTGGTATCCATCGTAGGCCGGCCACACGGACGTCATCACCTTCCACAACTCCGGTTTCTCCTCGGGGATCGCGGTCCGTGCATGAGCGGCGAAGCGATCTCGTTTGACCTGCACGTGCACCTCGGGTTGTGCCACGAGGTTCACGTACCACGAGGGGGGTGCGGGAGACCCGCCCTTGGAGCCGACCACCAGGTAGTCGTCACCATGACGGCCGAAGATGAGCGCATTGGTCCGCGGCTCACCGGTCTTGCGACCCTTTGTGGTGAGGATCAGGATCTCGGTGCCGTTGCGCCACCGGAACCCTTCCTCGCCGTTGGTCGCGATGTATCGATCGACGTGCTCTTGACCGTACAGCATTTATGAATCTCCGGAGGTGCGATTGTCCCCGACGCCGTGGGACGTGCTTTCGAGTGTAATTTACTCGTGCATTCCGAAGATCCGCAGTCCTCGCGACTCCATGTGACCTGGGCCCTCTGAGCGTGGCATCGAGTGTCGGCGGTCTGATCGGACGGATGGGAGCCCTGGCCGTGGCCGTCGCCGCCGCGATGTGGGCGACCGACCCGTACTTCCGGCCCGCGCTGACGAAAGAGCTGACGGCGAGCCAGATCGTGTTCGTCGAGTCGCTGCTCATCGCGCTGTGTTTCCTCCCCGTCGCGAGGCGCATACGCCGGGAGTTGCGCGATCTCCCGCTGCGCCAGTGGATCGCGATGGGCATCATCGCCGTTGGCGCGCAGGCGTTCGCGACCGTGCTCTTCACGCAGGCACTCAGCTATGCGTTCCCGGCGCACGCCGCCCCGGATTTCAATGTCGAGAACGAGGTCTACCTGCTGTACATGCTGCAGCCTGTGTTCGGCATCGCGATGGCGCGCATCTTCCTCAAGGAACGTCGTAAGCCGTACTTCTGGCCGCTGGCCGCATGCGCCATTGTGGGCGTCTATCTGATCGTGTTCCCGCAGAATCCGCTGGCGCCGTTCTCGTCGGTGCAGCATGGTCAATTCCTCGCCGCGCTCTTGATTCTCGGCGCTGTGATCCTCTGGGCGTCCGGGACGGTGTTCGGGCGCTACAGCCTCTCCAATGTCTCGTTCGTGACGACCGCCGCAATGCGTTTCACGCTGGCGCTGCCGGTGCTGCTCATCCTCATGCTCACCGGTGTCGGTGGGGGGCATCTCGGTGCCTTCTCCGTGCACCAGATCCCGAGCTTCGTCGGGATCGCACTCATCCCGGGTCTGCTGGCGATGCT
>Ga0208219_1000492_pt1 | contig 14180 bp, 8 predicted proteins | sample NGESurshal072012_7_FD_184469 | JGI IMG/M metagenome (GOLD analysis project Ga0208219, IMG submission 184469) | Arctic peat soil microbial communities from Barrow, Alaska - NGEE Surface sample 53-2 shallow-072012 (SPAdes) | ecosystem: Environmental > Terrestrial > Soil > Wetlands > Peat ...
GGCCCGGATCGCGGCCGCGCCCATGGGGATGCCGGTCTTGCTGGCCTTGATGTAGTAATCGAAGGCCATGATGTTGACCGAGAACCGGACGCCCTGCGCGGCCGCGCTCTTCAGGATCGCGAGGCAGTTGGCGGGCAGGCCCCAGGGCTCGACACCCAGGGTGAACGTGACGTGGACGCGGCGGTGGGTCCGGGCGGCCCAGTCCTGGAGCAGCCGGAGCGCGGCGCTGCGCCGCGCGATCCCGGCCGGGTTGGTCAGGGAGTTGGCCTCGACGTCCATGTCGAGGCGGGTCACGCCGTAGGTGGTGACCACGGACTCGTAGGCCCGGGCGATCGCGGGCACGCTGTGGCACGAGTCGGCGATCTCCGTGCCGCCCTGGTCGGCGCTGTAGCCGCCGAAGGACGGGATGGCGTCGCCGCCCATCGCGCGCAGCGTCCTGATCTGGGCGGTGTAGCGGCCGCCGGGCTTGACCGGCTGCTTCGCGAGCCCGTTCCAGGTGACCGAGCACGAGCCCCGTTTGGGCGTCTGCAGGAAGGCCAGGGTCAGATCGCGGGCCCCGGAAGCGCGGGCTACCGAGGGGAGCGTGCCGTCCGTCCAGGTCTCGAAGTAGGGCGCGTAGGCCAGGGCAGGCCTGCCCCGGTCGTGGTGGGCGGTGGCCGCTCGGGTGGTGGCCGCGGGCGTGGTGACGGCCGCCCGGGCCGCTGTCGCGGACGTGGCCCCGGCGGCCGTCGTGACCGCCAGGGCCGCGCCCAGGGCGACGGGCAGCGTCCTGCGGATGCGGGCGGATCTGGATCTCATCCGGGAGTCTCCCGTCTGCCCGACGACGCCGGCGGATGGCGGGCTGCTACGGAGGTTACGATCACCGCCGCGGCTGCGCCAGGGGCAGGCGCGGCCGGGCCGGCCACCCGTGTGGTCAGCGGCCTGCGCGTCCGCACCCCCAGGGCCCGCCCGTCCGCACCCCCGGGGCCTGCCCGGCCAGCCCGTCCGCTCACCCGCCCACCTGGCGGATTCGTGTGTTGCCGAGGTCGGCGATCAGCACGTCGCCGGCCGGGTCCACCGCCACGTCTGCGGGTGACAACAGCTGGGCCGATGTAGCCGGGCCGCCATCGCCCAGGAATCCCCCCTGGCCGGTGCCGGCGATGGTGTAGATGTGCCCGGCTTTCATCGCCTGTCCATAGAACGTGCCCGAGTGGTCGGGCACGAGCCGGATCCGGTTGCTGTCGTAGTCGGCGATGAGGAGATCACCGGAGCGGTCCACGGCGGTGGCCCGGGGCGATTCCAGGTTGGCGGAGGTGGCGAGGCCGCCGTCGCCGGACAAGCCGAACTCGCCGGTCCCGGCGACGGTGTAGATGTACCCGGCCTTCATGGCCACGCCGTAGAAGGTCCCGGAGGCGGCCGCCACGACCCGAACGACGGAGTCCCAGGCGTCCGCGAAGACCACGTTCCCGGCCGTGTCCACGGTCGGGGCCGCGCGGATCTGCAGTTCGGCGGAAGTGGCGGGCCCGCCGTCACCGGAGTAGCCGGACGTGCCGTTCCCGGCGATGGTGTAGATGTGCCCGCCTTTCATCGCCTGTCCGTAGAAGGTACCCGTGGTGGCGGCCACGACGCGGATCTGGTAGTTGGAGCCGTCAGCGATCACTACGTTCCCGTGCGCGTCCACGCCCACTCCGGCCGGGTAGCTGAGTTCGGCGGAGATGGCGGGCCCGCCGTCGCCGGTGTCGCCGGAGATGCCGTTCCCGGCGATGGTGTAGATGTCCCCGGCTTTAAAGGGTCGTCCGTAGAACGTGCCCGACGTGTTGGCCACGACCCGGACCCGGTTGCTCAGGCCGTCAGCGAACAGTACGTTCCCTGCTCTGTCCGTCGCCGGCCCGAAGGGGCTGTACAGTTCCGCGGCCGTCGCGGGGCCGCCGTCGCCGGAGTAGCCGGAGATGCCGTCCCCGGCGATGGTGTAGATATGCCCGGCCCTCATCGCCTGTCCGTAGAAGGTGCCGGAGGCAGTGGCCACGGCCAGGATCTGGGCCGCCCCTGATTCGGAGATGATGGCTCCCCGCGCGCTGGCCGCGACGCCGTTGGGGTCCTCCATCTCGGCGTCGGCGGCGCTGCCGCCGCTGCCGGAGGTCGCCTGGCCGTTCCCGGCGACGGTGTACACGCCGCCGCTGGTCATCGCGTGGCAGTAGAACCTGCCTGAGCGTACCGCCAGGACCCGCACCAGGTAACCGTCCGCGATGACCACGTTTCCGGCCGGGTCGATCGCTACCCCCTGCGGATCGCCCACCGCGGGCTGATCGCGGTCCCCGCCGATCGTGTAGATATCCCCCGCGGTCATCGCCCGGCCGTAAAAGGTGGCGGACTGGGCCGCGATCACCCTGACCCGGTAGTTGCCGGTGTCGGCAATGACCAGGTTGCCGGCCTGGTCGGTGGTCAGCCCGCCCGGGTAACGCAGGTCGGCGGAGGTGGCGGGACCACCGTCGCCGGAGAGGTCGCGCTTGCCGGTGCCGGCGATGGTGTAGATGTCCCCGGCGGTCATCGCGCGGCCGTAGAAGGTCCCGGAGCTCGCCGCGATGACCCGGAGCCGGCTGTTACCGGTGTCCGCGACGACCGCGTTCCCGGCCCGGTCGGCGGTCACCCCGCCCGGGCCGGAGAGTTCGGCCGAGGTCCCCGGGCCGCCGTCGCCGGAGTAGCCGGAGCTGCCGGTGCCGGCGATGGTGTAGATGTCGCCGGCTTTCATCGCCTGGCCGTAGAACGTGCCCGTCCGGGCGGCGACCACCCGCACCACAGAATCCACGGAGTCTGCGATCAGCAGGTTGCCGTCGCGGTCGAAGGCCAGCCCGCCCGGCCTGCCGAGCTCGGCCGAGGTCGCGGGGCCGCCGTCGCCGGAGTAGCCGAAGGTGCCGGTGCCGGCGATGGTGTAGATGTCGCCGGCTTTCATCGCCTGGCCGTAGAACGTGCCCGTCCGGGACGCGACCACCCGCACCAGGTAGTCGAGCCCGTCGGAGATCACCACGTTCGCGGCGGCGTCCAGCGCCAGCCCGCCCACAGAGTCCAGCGCGGCCGTGGTGGCCGGGATGCCGGACCTGGGCACCGGGAGCAGGTTCGGGGCCGCGTTGCCAGCGATCACCTTCTCCGAGGATGACATGCCGCTGAACTGACGCACTACGCCACGGGTGTCGCCTACGTAAACGTTGCCGGTCCCGCTGACGGTCACTGACCCCGCATCCTGGGCGACGGTCAGGGCGGGCCCGCTGCCGGGCCCGCCCGCGACGGTCGTGATGGTCCGCGGCCCGGTGGCCGCCGCCGCGGCTGGTGCACCCGCCAGCAGACTGCTCGCCAGCCCCGCTGCGGCCAGCAGCACGGAAAGGCGCACATCCGTTCGCTTCATCAGTTTCCCCCTTATGACCCGAGCCATGACGGGGTTAGCCACGCTCCCCGACGGGAGCGGGCAGGCCCAGCTTCCGCCCTGCGGCGAGCCCAGGACATTAATCCGCCCTGGCCGCCCGACGAAGTCCCACGCCCGGCGATGGATACGGAATCGGACCTATCAGCGACACAGAGTAGCGGAGGAGGGTGGGCTGGCGCTGGGGGATCGGTCGCTGGCCTGCGGGATCGCAGTCACGAACGCGGCCGCCACGAGGGCAACGAGGAGGGCGGCGACGGCGATCACCCCGGTGGGAGACCACTGGAGGATCCCCGCGCCTGCGGCGGCGCCCGCGAGCATGGCGGTCACCGAGCCGAGCCGGCGGTGCGGACGGGCTCCTGGCCCGCCGGCCAGGCTGCTGTCCGCGGCCAGCCCGGTGAGGGTCAGCGTCAGCACGGTGGTGGTGAGATCGGGCGCGCCAAGGTGGCGGACGGTGCTGTTCTGGATGCCGAGGGCTGCGGCGAGGATCGCGAGCGTGGCGAACCGGCCGTCTCCTGTGTAGGGGAGTACCGCGGCGCCCGCCAGCGCGGCCACGAAGCCCAGGATGAGCCCCTCCGCGGCGAAGGTGCCAGCCAGCCACCGGCCGGGGCTCTGCGTGGCCATGTGGTGAGCCGCCTGGCCGCCGGCGAGCGCGCCGAGCGCGAACCCCGCGATGGCGATGACCGAGGCGGCCGCGGACAGGCCGGAGTGCGGATCGGCGGAGAAGCCCAGGAATACGACGTTGCCGGTCATGTTGGCCACGAACACCCGGCCCAGCCTCAGGTAGCTGACGGCGTCCACGAGGCCGGTCACGAAGGTCAGGGCCAGCAGTGCGGCCACGGTCTGGCGGCGGCCGAGGGGAGACGGGACGGCCATGTCAGCTCACCGACCCGAGCACGGCGCTGATGCTGGCGATGATCGCCCCGCCGAGCGCGATCGACACGAACGACGACGCGAAGCCGGTGCTGAAGAAGCGCCAGCGGATCCAGGCCAGGGTGGTCAGCTCGAAGGCGATCATCACGAGCGCGACGATCAGCGCGGCCCGGTACTGGGGAATGAGGAAGGGGAGGGTGTGCAGGACGCCGCCCAGGAACGTGCCCGCCCCGGTGATGGAACCGCGCAGGTATGGGCTGCCGCGCCCGGTCAGGTCTCCGGTGTCGGAAAGTCCTTCGGAGAAGGCCATGCTCACGCCCGCGCCGATGGCGGTGGCCAGCCCGGCGAAGAAGGCGTAGCGCGGCTGGTGGGTGGCGAACGCGACGGCGAAGACCGGGGCGAGGGTAGACAGTGAGCCGTCGATCAGGCCCGTCATCGCCGGCTGGGCCCGCTGGAGCAGGAACGATTGGTCGTCTCGGTGATCGGGGCGCGTCAGCGTGAGGATGCTCACGGCGTGTACTCCTAACGATCAAAAACTAAACTTGTCGTTTCGTATATCGGGAACCAGCCGTGCCTGGCACGTATTCCGCCCGCGCGGGGGAGAAAAGCCCGGGGCCCGGGGAACAGCCCGGGGCGCTCCGCTGTTTACGAAACTGCTAGTCTGGTTTTGGTGCGCGGGAGCGTGACTATTCGAGGCAGGGAGGTGAGGGCGATCGTGGAGGTGACGGCCGAGGCCCCGCAGCGGGGCCGGCCACGCAGCGAGCGGGCCCGCAAGGCGATCCTCGAGGCCGCCGCGGAACTGCTGCTGGCCCGCGGCCTGTCGGCGGTCAGCATGGACGCGGTTGCGGAACAGGCCGGGGTCAGCAAGGCCACTATCTACCGCTGGTGGCCCACTAAGGAAGCGCTGGCCCTGGACGCGCTCTTCAACGAGTGGGCCGCAGCCCGCCCGCTTCCGCGGGACACCGGGTCGCTGCGCGGCGACCTGCTCTCGCTGCTGCGCCCCTGGGCCCGGCTGGCGCGGAGCGCGCCCTACGGGCGCGTGATCGCCGCGCTCATCACCGAGTCACAGACCGACCCGGTCTTCGCCGCCGAATACCGCCAGCGGTTCGTAGAGCCGCGCCGGGAGCAGGGCCGGGCGATCTTCCACCGGGCGATCGGGCGCGGCGAGATATCCGCGGGCACCAAGGTCGAGGTCGCGCTCGACCTGCTCTACGGGTCGATGTACCACCGGCTGCTGCACGGCCACGCGTCGCTCAGCGACACGTTCGTCCGCGACGTCGTCGACACCGTCCTCGACGGGATCCGCCCGCACCTGGCCGATCCTGGCTCACAACCGGAATCATGATCACTGATACCGGGTTCCCCCGGGCCGACGCGGAGAATGACTTCCTCCGGGCCAGGCGCCGCGAAGCTGCGGGCCGGGTGGGGAGCTGGCTGCGCCGTGGGGCGGACGGACGCCGGCTGCTATCACTGGATGAGATCGTCAGCACGCTCGGCCGGCGCGGCCAGCGCCGTCTGGGCCTGCAGACGATACGGCTGGACACGATCGTCGGCACGCTGGACGCCCGGCGGGATTTCGATCGCCGGTTCCGGCCCGCGACCAACCGGCTGCGGTCCCGCTGGGTGGATCTAGCGCTGGCCCAGCGGCGTGGCGAGGCGCTTCCGCCGATCGAGGTGTACCGGGTCGGCCGGTGCCACTTCGTCGAGGACGGCCACCACCGGGTGTCGATCGCCCGGGCGACCCGGCAGAAGTTGATCGACGCCTACGTGACCGAGGTGCTGACCGCGTCGGCTTCCGGTGGGTCCCCGTGCGGAGTCCCCAGACCAGAGACCTCACGGACGGTGGGCTGAGGCAGCTGGTCCGACCACCAGTCCCCGGTAGGGATGCCGAGGCTGGAGAGCCGGCCCCACAGCGGGAGCAGCGCCATATCGGGGTCACGGTAGAAGGCCGAGCCACGGATCCGCTCGAAGGTCCAGTGCGCCCGCTCCAGAACCTGCTGCCGGGCACGGTCTTTATGCCACACGTCCGGGCCGTGCCAGCGGTCTCCGTCACATTCGACCGCGAGCCGGGCGTGCGGTCCCTCGACCACGATGTCGATGCGGTAGCGCCCGACGCTGTGCTGGACGTCCACCTTCCGGTAGCCCCGGGCCACGATCTTCTGCAGCACGTCCCGCTCGAACTGCGACTCACAGCCGTCCAGCAGGTCAGCCGCCGGGGCCGTCACCGCGCCAGCGTCCCGGCAGTGGCGGATCAGCGCCCCCCGCAGGTCGTCATCGGGAAAGCGGTCCGGCTCGACCGAGTGGACGACCCACATCTGCTGGCGGGCGCGGGACGCGGCCACGTTGATGCGCCGCATCGCGGCGTTACCGGTCATGGCGGAAACACGGGCGGACGGGAGGGCCGGGTCGACCGCGACCACGGTCGAAATGATGATCACATCCCGCTCGTCGCCCTGGAAGTTCGCCGGCTCACCACTGCGCAGATTGCGCTGCCGCATGACTTCCGGGCCGAGGCGGTCATACAGCTTCTCCCAGATGAGCTTGGACTGGGTGGATCCCAGGAGTGAGATGACCCCCATATCCATCCCGTCGTACTCGGGATTGGCGCAGATCTCCGCGGCCAGGTCCACCACCGCGTCCGCTTCCGGCTCGTTGACCGTCCCGTCCCGGTACCCGTCCAGGACCCTGACCGCCCCCAGGGCCGACCAGCCGGGCCACGGCGGCTGGTCACGCAGGGGGATGATCCGCCCGTTGTAGGCGTGGGCGTTGGAGAAGCCGATGATCTGGGGCAGGCAGCGGAAATGCTCCGTGAGCATGACCACGCCGGGGAACTTCTGGAAGGCGATGTCGTAGAGACTGTTGTCCGGGTCGAACAGGGTGCGGTACTTCGGGACCCGGGCCAGGTGCTCGTCCAGCAGGTCGAAGACCTGCTGGCGGTCGAGGCCGACATTGTCCGGGCTGGTCTGCTTGTCGTCGCCGACCACGATGGTCTTCCGCGCCAGGGCCAGCAGGGGGACCGCGGCCAGCCCGACCTGGGACGCCTCGTCGACGATGAGGACGTCGAAGGGCGGGTCGATCTCCGGGCGGAAACTAGTGAGCGCCCGGGCCGTCGGCATGATCCAGACCGGGACGGCGTCCTTCGATTCATCCAGTGCCGCGCGGATTTCCGTCAGCCAGCGCTGAGCGAATTTGCCGCCCGTGCGCCCGAACCTGGTCACGGCCCGCACGTAGCTGTTGAGCGCCTGCCGCTGGCGGTCCCCCAGGTTGTCGGCCAGGCGGCGCCAGGCTCGCTCGGCCACGAGTTCCGCGACCACCCGCCGCCGTTCCCGCGACAGCTCTTCCAGCCGTGCCTGCAGCTCCGCGGGCGTCGGCCCGGCCAGCGCTTCGGCGACCCAGGAGTCGAGCTGGCGCCATTGCCAGGCCGCGTCCAGCGCGACCGGATCACCGGACGCTTCCGGATCGGCGAGGATGCGAGTGGTCCAGATCGGTGCGGATGCGGACAGGCGGGCCTTCAGCTCGCTCAGCCGGCGGGCCGCCGGGGCGATTTCATGCAGGTCCCTGAGTTCTTCCCGCAGGCGATGCCACTGCTCCAGATCCTCATGGGCCAGAGCGTCGGCCAGCAGATCCCACAACGGCGAAGCGGCCGGTGTCTGCGCGCCGGTGAGCAGCCAGTCATGCAGGCCCCGGGCTGATCGGGAAAGCTCGTTCAGCCGGATCTGGTCGCAGGCCCGGATACAGATGTCGGCCAGCTCACCGAGCGTGGCCGGGTCGGCCGCCGCCGGGCTGCCTATCCCGGCCGCGGCCAGGTCACCGCGCAGCTGCGCCCATGTCTGTGGCCAGCGGAGCGCACGGCCCAGATCTTCGAGCAGGCGGCCCAGGATGTCCTCGGGAACCGGGGTGCCCAGTTCCGCGCCGCCCACCCGGGCCAGCTGGTTGCGCCAGCTGGTCAGCATGCGCTGCCGCAGGGACGCAAGCGTGACCGCCTGGAGGCACAGGTCGATGTCCTGAGCGGTGCTGGGCGGCCGGCCGTCGACTTCGCACTCTTGCATAGCCCGCTTGGCGGACCCGGCGAACATGCCCAGCCGGCTGGACTGCTCCAGCCGGTCCTTCGCCTGCCGCAGGCCCTCGATGAAGGGGGGATCGAGAACATCCGGGATCACCACCTGGTGGGCGGTGAGCACCGCGCGGAGGCGGAGCGCTTCCTGGCGGTCCCGGGACAGGTGCGCGCCGAACGCTCCCCAATCCTGGGCCAGGAGCGGGTCGTCGGCCTGGTCGCGGACGTGGCCCAGCCAGGTCCCCGCGCTCTTGGCCAGCCAGTCCATTTCCGCGGTGCAGCGGGCCGCGAGGGCCAGCAACCCGTCGTGCCCGCAGGCGACAGCCCGGTTCCAATCGTGCACGGCACCGCCGAGGGAACGGACCGACGCCTGCAGTTCGGCCAGCCGGGAGAACCGCTCGGCCAGGTCAGATGCGGGCGGGATCGTGCTCAGCTCGGGCAGTTCACGCGCGCAGGCGTCCGCCCGGCTCACGCCGACCTGGCGGATCAGCCCGGCGAACTCCGCAAGTTCGCCGCCGGTGAGCGGAGGTGGCGTGCCCACGGTGATGACGTCGTCGATGTAGCCCAGCACGGATTCCTGGGCGGCCACCCACCGGGCGGCCTCGGCCCGGGTCGGGTGCTCACCCGCGATCCACCGCCCGGGGAGCCGCTCGACCTCCGCCTCGCGGGTCGCCAGCAGGGCCTGCGTGGTCACGGCGATATCGCGGTTGGCCGCGTCGAGGTCGGAGGTGAGCTGCCAGATGCGCTCGTCAGCGAAGGTCTTGTCGATAGCGGTCACCCGGGTCTGGATCTGCCCGATCGCCGATTCCAGCTCACGCCGGCCATCGGCGTCCGCGCCGAGGACCGAGACGGTCAGGTCCTTGATACCGGCCGGAATCTTCCCGGCCAGGGAACGCAGTGCCTGTTCCTTCTCCGCGACGACGAGAACTCGTTTCCCGTACGCCACGTAGTGGCTGATGATGTTGGCGATCGTGTGCGATTTCCCGGTCCCCGGGGGGCCTTGCACGGTGACCCCGGTGCTGTGCTGCCCCTGCGCCAGGATGCGCTGCTGTTCCTCGTTCGTGGGCAGGGGGAGCAGCAACGGTTCCGCGTCATGGTTCGCGGCACTGCCGTCGGCCAATCCCTGGGCGGCCAATCCCTGGGCGGCCAGGGCGGACGGAGCGTCGGTCACGATCGCCTGCAAGGTGGCGGGCACCGTCACCGATTCATCCCGGTAGAGCGCGCGCATCCGGTCCAGGAAACCCAGGTAGTCGGGCAGCCTCCGGCGCATGAACAGCGCCCAGCTGCCGTCCGCCACTGCCGCGCCCGCGCCCGTGTCCGGGGGCGGGGGCGCCTGCCCGGCCAGCGTGCCCTCGTGGTCAATGGCCCGGATCAGGGGCCGCAGCAGCCCCTGGAGCAACGGCGCGTCCCAGAGGTCCGCACCCTCGTCGTTCACCGACTGGCGGATGCTCATGAAACGGGCGCGGTCAGCCAGCGTCAGGCCAGCCAGGCAGCGCGCCTCGACCTCGGGCGCGCCCGAGGGACGCACCTGGATCCGCTGCGACAGGTCGTCCTGCTCGACCTCCACTGGGATGCAGATCAGCGGATGGTCAACGAGTTCGCCGTCGTGCCGCCAGCGCAGGCGCCCGAAGCCCCACACGAGTTCCACCGACTCGCGGTCCATGGCGAGCCGCTCGCGCTGCTGGAACAGGTCCCGGTGCAGCGTCTTCGCCGCGCTCACCTCGGCCCACCGGGCAGCGAACGGCTCCCACACGTCCGAGATCCACCGCCCGGCCGCTGCGATCAGCCGGGGATCGGGTCCGTCGTCAGTTCCATCGGGCGCTTCCCCGCCGGCCGCCTCGTGGGCTTCCGGGACCTCGGGCCGGACGTGGGGACTGATCGTGCCGGTCTCTCCGAGTAGCCCAGCCAGGTCCTCCGGAACCTCCGGACCGGGCGGAAGGTCCAGGAAGTCGACGGTCAGCCAGGCGTCCTCGCCCGGGGTCAGCCGGACTCCGGGCACCTCCGGCAGGTCGGCGTCCCGGAGCAGGAACAGGCCGTACTTCTTGATGTCGTAGACCGGCGGGTTCCGGCGGGCGTCGTAATCGGCCAGGAAGTCGATCAGGCTGAGCGTCCTGGCCCGCTCCTCGGAGCCCGTCCGGGGCGGCGGGACGGCTCCGGCCAGCGGGGGCGGGACGGCTCCGGCCAGCGGCGGTGCGACGGATGCCCCGGGTGGCTCGTCGGAACCCCCCGCGGTCGGCACAAACGCCTGCCAGTTCTCCAAGTACCTGCTCCCGCTCCCCCTGTGCCGCTCTCCTGGCCGCCGCCGCATCCCGGGCTGACTTACCCGGCTGCCCAGAAGTGTGGGCCAAGGCACCGACATGTGCGCAAGACCGGTAACGCCGCCGTGGGAACGATAGTGCCACGGACCTGCGAACGGGGTCAGAGGATGCCGGCGAGATGCCCCAGCCCCGCTCCGGGCGCGGCCGCGCCCGGAGCGGGGACCCCCGGCGCGGCCGCGCCCTGTGGCTGGGACCTGTGCTCTTACGCGGCGGGCCGGCCCTTCTCCGGCCCGCCCTCCTGGCCCTTCTCTTCTGCGTCACGGTCACCCGGGGCCCCGGCCCCGGCCGCGCGCTGGCGGATGTCTTCCAGGCTGTCGTGCAGCGCCAGCCAGACCTGGGCCAGGCTGTCGCTGACCGGCAGGTCACCGGCGATAGTGCCGGGCTCGGAAGCCCGGTCACCGACCGCGTCCACGGCCGCCTGGGCCAGCGCCTGGAGGGCCGGGTCGGTCACTTCGAGCACCAATCCGGCGTCGGTCACCCGGACGGCCATGTGACGCCGGCCCCGTTCCTCGGGCGGCTCGTCGCTGGTGCCGGCGACGCTGGCGTTGCGGAGCGCCTCGCGGGCGTCGTCCAGGTTCAGGCCCAGCGTGGTCAGGGTTTTGGCCGCGGCGCTGTCCGGATCCGCCAGCGCGGCGAGCAGCAGATGGTGGGAGCCGACGGGCTGGCTCCCGGCCAGCCGGGCCGCCTCAGCCAGCCCGGCCTCGGCCGCCGGCGTGGTCGGCATCCCGGCCCTCTCGCCCGGCTCACCCGGTTCGCCGGACTCGCCCGGCTCCCCGAAAGGAGGCTCGTTGCGCCGGCGCAGCCAGCGGCGGCCCTGCGGGCCCTGGAACGCCTGCGCCCCCTGGAGCTGGTCGAGCACCGCCTGGCGGACGGCCGTCAGGTCACCGGCGTGCTCGATCAGGATCTGCGCGGCCACCCCTTCGCCCTCCCGCACCAGGCCGAGCAGGATGTGCTCGGTGCCGATGTAGTTGTGATGCAGGCTGAGGGCCTCACGCAGCGACAGTTCGAGGACCTTCTTCGCGCGCGGGGTGAACGGGATCTTCTTCGCGGGTTCCTGGTGGCCGGTACCGACCCGGGCCTTGACCTCTTCCCGGGTGCCGGTCACCGTCATCCCGAAACGGGTGAGAGCCTGCGCGGCCACGCCGCCCGGCTCCAGCAGCCCGAGCAGGATGTGCTCGGTGCCGATGTAGTTGTGGTTCAGTCCCCGGGCCTCTTCTTGTGACACCACGACGACGCGGCGGGCCCTGTCAGTGAATCGCTCGAACATGGAACTACTGTCGGCCGGGAGTCTAGACCCTGTCAATACCATGCTAATAGTATGGTTCTCGTTGCGGAGAAACAAGGGAAGCGGCGCGGCCCGCACAGGAGGTGAAAGCGGTGGAATGGGAAGACCGGCTCGACGCCTGGGAGCTCGAACTGGAGTTGGCCGCCCAGATCGAGGGCTCGGACTGGGTCACGCTGGAGCGGGCCGCCGCCGAGACCGGGGCGTCCCGGGCCGCGCTGCGGACCTGGTACCGCTCGGGGCAGATCCCGTCACGGCTGGCCGACGGCCCGCACGGCCCCCAGCGGCTGGTCCCGCTGGCCATGGTGGCCAGCCGGGCCGAGGCGTCCCCGCGGCTGCGCCGGACCGCCGAACGCCGGATCGCGGACCAGGCCGAGCTGGAGATCGTGCGGCACCGGGTCGACCAGCTGGAACTGCGGCTGGCCGCCCTGGAACAGCGTGCCTAGCGGCTGGGGCCGCTGGCGTAAGCGGGCTGGGCTACCAGCCGCGCGGCCGGCGCCGGGAAAAATTCCAAATCTCCGCAACGAAGACCTCGTCCCGCGACTCGCCCCGCCGGGCGGCGCGGCCGTGGGGCGGCAGCCCCACCAGCCCCCACACTCACACTCTGGGTTCGTGATCATGACCTAGGTGTCGCTGGAACGACACGTAGGTCATGATCACGACCGGGGCATGGTACTCCTGAGGCGGCTGGGCTTTCCGGGACCACGGGGGACGCTGAGGCTCCTGGGCCCGCCGCGTCGGTGGCTGCGCCCGCGCGCTGCGATCCGGGCTGGGCTAGCAGCGGCTGCCTACGCGGCGGGCGAGGTCCCCAGGACCGAGGCCAGTGCCTGGCGGAGCCACTGGCCGGCTGTCTCGGGGGAGTCGGGGGCGCTCGCGTGCCGGGCCGCGACGTACAGGTCCGGCCGGACCAGGAGGACGCCGCCGTCGGAGATCTCACGGAGCTCGGCCCAGGTGCCGTACGGGTCCTCGAACGGCTGCCCCGGGCCGACCGAGACCAGCGCGACCGGCACTCCCGTCTCGGCCGAGAACGCTTCCGCCGCATCGAGCCACGCCTGGCCGCCGATACCGGTCCACACGCTGAAGGCCCCGTGGCCGGCCAGGTCCAGGGTGGAGACGCGGTGCCCCGCGCGGGTGATCCAGGTGTGCGGCAGCTTCGCGCCCGGCCAGGTGGTGGCCTGGGCGTACAGCTCAGGGTCCCGGGTGAAGGCGGGCATCGCCGTGCCGTCGGGGACGACGGCCGCCGACGCGTAGCGGTGGTTGTGCTCCACGCCGTGCGCGTCGAACTCGTATGCCTTGTACGCGATGGCCTCGCGCAGCCGCTCGCGGATCTTCTCGCCCTCCGGGCCGGGCGCCTTGCGCAGCTCCAGTTGCCGGTTGAGCTTGTCGACGTTCGTGGTGTCGTCGACGTCCAGCGCGGCAACGATGCGGCCGGTGTCGGCGATGCTCTGGTTGGCGCGCTCCACTATCTGGCGGGCGATGGGCGCCCGCTCGGTGTTGTAGGTCTCCAGCAACGACGGGGCGGCCAGCCCCTGCACCACGTGATGCAGCTTCCAGGCCAGGTTGTAGGAATCCTGGATCGAGGTGTTGGAGCCGAGCCCGTTGGTCGGCGGGTGCCGGTGCACGGCGTCGCCGACGCAGAACACCCGCCGGTCGGCGATGGTCGTGGCGAAGTGATGGTTCACCGTCCACGGCAGCCGCGAGGTGACCTTCATCTCGAAGTCATCCGTCCCGACCAGCTGCACGGCCAGCTCACGGGCGAACTCGTCGGTGATCTCCGGCGGGCCGGCCGCGACCTCGTAGCCCCACATCAGCATCCACTCGTGCCACGGCTTGATCATCCGGAGCACGCCGAGCCCGACGCCTTCCTTCTCCGCGCCCGGCTGGACCATCCAGTACAGGACCGACGGCCGGTACTCGACAAAGCGGCTCAGGTCGGCCTCGAAGATGATGTGCAGCGCCCCGCCCACCGCGCCCGGCCCCTCGAAGGGCAGGCCCAGGTCCGCCGCGACCTTGCTGCGGGCCCCGTCCGCGCCGACCAGGTACTTGGAGCGGATCCCGTAGGTCGCCCCGGTGAGCCGGTCGCGGACCTGGGTGGTGACGCCGGACTCGTCCTGGACGTGGGACAGGTATTCGGTGTCGAACCGGACCTTGGCCCCGCGGGCCTGCGCGGCCTGCATCATGACCGGCTCGGTGATGGTCTGCGGGGCGTCCAGCATCGTGCACGGGCTCTGCAGCTCGTAGTCGTGGTGGCGCTGGGTG